>ENA-UEYI01001228-UEYI01001228.1-human-gut-metagenome-genome-assembly--contig:-NODE-1228-length-22713-cov-4.102359_pt1 | contig 22713 bp, 6 predicted proteins | sample MGYA00242900_ERZ507916 | MGnify/ENA primary metagenome ERZ507916 (study PRJEB26167, sample SAMN06115521) | human gut metagenome | host: Homo sapiens | place: China:Chongqing | collected 2015-09-02...
AACAGTACCGTTCCGTACTTTATTAAGTAATTTTCAACTCTCAATTTTCTGATTTCAATTAAATAGCCTTATTTTTACAATCTATACTATAAAAACACAATATAAATATGAACCTGATAAGGAAAACATACGACACGACGGAAGTGCAAATCACCTCCTTTCAATCCTCCAAAGGCATAACGGAATACCATATTTTCTTCCAACAGACGAACTGCCAGGAGGATTTTCACACTCAGTTACAGCACATACAAGATGTTTACGCCCATTCAGTGGAAGAGTTGCCGGGTAATCCGGTCGCTATTTTCCGGCGTTATTTTCTGAGTGACGTAACCAACCAGACAGACGAACTGATGGAACGGGAACGGCTTTCCCCCTATTGCGCACTATCAATCGTACAGCAGGCTCCGATGAACGGCACGAAGATTGCATTGTGGGCTTGGCTGCAGACTGGCGTACAGACACAGGTGTTGCCAAATGGGTTGTTTGAGGCGCGTCACGGTGCATACGGCCAGCTTTTAGGTGCCAACCAGTGCAACAGGGCGGCCAATTCGGAATACCAGACCCGCCTGATCTTCCGCGATTATATCCTGCAACTGACGGAAGCCAATTGCACACTGGCGGCTAACTGCCTGCGCACGTGGATCTTCGTACAGAATGTAGACGTGAATTATCCGGGTGTGGTAAAAGCCCGCAAAGAAGTGTTCGCGACACAAAACCTGACAGAAGAAACTCATTTCATCGCCAGTACGGGAATCGAGGGACGCTATTTCGACCCGATGGTATTCGTGACAATGGACACATATGCTGTTTCCGGTATCTGCCCCGGACAAATCCGCTATCTATATGCACCAGAACACCTGAACCGCACATATGAATACGGCGTTACGTTTGAACGGGGCACAGCTGTCACATACGGCGACCGCCGCCATGTCTTTATCTCCGGCACGGCAAGCATCGACCGATACGGAGAAATCGTGCATGCTGGCGATGTCATAAAACAAACTTCCCGCATGATTGAGAATATCGAAGCCCTGCTGAAAGAAGCGGACGCCACTTTGAATGACATCATGCAAGCTGTAATCTATATCCGCGATACGGCGGATTATGCGCGGGTCAAACGTTATATAGACGAACATCATCCCAGCCTCCCTTATATCATCGTACGTGCTCCGGTTTGCCGAACCGGCTGGCTGGTCGAAATGGAATGTACAGCGGTGACAGCCAAAGGAGATGAACGGTTTGCGGCACTTTAGCCATTTGGGCAGAATCCTTTTATCATAATAACAACGAAGCCCCGACGGAATTACTCTGTCGGGGCTTGTTTTGTGTCTGCTCTCTTTCCTCACGGAAGTACAGGCAGCATTGTTATTTTTTACTTTAGTATTAATGTACCACTTGTTCGCCCTCGCGGGGTAATTGACCGGTCGGAAAGACCGGACACATGGTCATTATTTGATTATAAAATCTTTATTTCAATATAGTAGAGACACTGTTTCATAGTGTCTCTACGGGAGATCATTATTACTTAACGATCGCTTTAACAGCTTCTTCACCTTCAACAGCTACTACAACTACGCCTTGAGGAGCAGCAATTGTTGCATCACTTGAAGTGATAACTGTGTTAGCAACTGTCTGGCCTAAGATGTTAGTGATAACAACTTTCTTGCCTTCAGCACCAACTACCTGAACGTTTCCGTTACCAGCAATCACTGTTACTTCAGATGTTGCAATTTCTTCGTTGTCTGTTGCCAGCTGATCGTCAACCTTATTTTCAACATTGAAGATCAAAGCTCCGTCGCCACCTGTTGCAGCATGTGAGAATGTAGATGATTTGTCTGTCAAAACCACACAACCATTCTGAATCTTCAACCATGCAGCATTTTCAGGTGCAATAATCTTATTGTCATAGTTGTTCGATTCGAACAAGAACTGATTTTCTACGCCTTCTTCCGCAGGAAGATAAAAGCGCGTGGGTTGGTACGGCACCTCAAGGGCATAGAGCTTCCTAACCTTTCCCTTGTCTCGGCTGTAAGTCTTGATTCTGACGAACTCGATTCCAGAGCTGGTGTTATGCCATTGGATGGATGCGACATCCTTTTCCTTCCACTCAGGATTGGGTTCCGTGTCGTTATGGCCCATGAGCGTCTTATCCGAAAAAACCGGCAGGTGCGTGAACGGCATGATCTCCCGGTGGCACATCGAGCATTGCTCAGTCGGCGCCGACGCAAGCAGGCGGCCACGCTCGGCTGCTTCGCGGTTGTTCTTTTCGATTGACATCATCGTGGTTGTTGCAATAACGCCGCCTCCGGCGGTTTTGGCATAGCCGGAAGCGGTGACGGCGGTGAGAATGACAGCCAATGTGAAGGCGCGGACACTGAGCATGGCGGTTCCTATAAAAAATTGCCCTATACCCCCATCATAAGGCGCTCAAATTGTTGTCGACAAGCTGATTTTCACCCCTGCCAAACAGACGAACGACCATGCCGAACAAGCAAAGGCCATCCCTTGGTTTGGTCGTTGTTTTCCTTTTTTCGAAGCTTGAACCTGTTGCACATCTGTGTACAATATTCGAAGACATCTGTGCATACAATGGAGGCCGATATGCAGTTTTACACGATTCGGGAGCTTCGAACAACACCGAAGGCGCTTTGGGAACAACTTGCGCAAGATGGCGAAGTGGTGATCACCAACAATGGCCGCCCCTCCGCGCTGATGATCAATATTGCCGACGGCAGTTTTGAAGAAACGTTACGCGCCGTCAGGCAGGCGAAAGCCATGATTGCCTTCAATGCCATGCGCATGCAGGCAGCCAAGCAGGGATTTTTTACGGAAAACGACATTGAAGCCGAAATCCGTGCGGTTCGGGAAGAAAAGAAAGAATAGGGAGCAATCGAATGCTGGTTGTTCTCGATACAAACGTTCTTGTCTCTGCCGTTCTATCTCCGGCAGGCAGGCCCGCTTGGATTGTCGGTCAAGCCTTGTCCGGCAATTTCAAGCTTTGCTGCGATCATCGAATTGTTGAAGAGTACCGAAGCGTCTTGCTGCGGCCAAAATTCAGATTGAACCAAGTCTTTGTAGACGCCTTTTTGGATGGTCTCCTTGCAGAAGCAATATTCGTCATTCCGTCACCAATCGACGATGACTTTACCGACGAAAGCGACAGAAAGTTTTTGGAAGTCGCCAGGTTTTGCCAAGCCAAGCTTATAACCGGCAATTTGAAGCACTATCCTGATGATCCTTTGGTGACGAGCGTAGGAGACTTTTGCGACTCCGTTTTCAACTGAGCGTTTCCTTCTCCAGACCAGCACGGCCCGACGTGCATCACAGCTACCGAAACAGCCGCCGATGGGTTCCGTCTGGCTCATAATGCACGGATCATCAACGCAATTGCACATCAAAAACGGATAGCTTCGGAAGGTCTTATGCGCAAAGCTTGTGACGCAAGCGGAAATGTTGTCCCTTTGATTCCAGAGGACATTGAACGTCTGACCGGAAAGTGCCCGCCTTACTTCACGACGATCATCAAAGGTGGAAAGCCGCAACTACGGATTGCGATGTTCTGCCCGAAATGTCATCTTGGTGTGCTTGTTCTCGCACCCGAAAAGGCAACACGATACAAACCGGCAATTGGAAGGCACCAAAATCATCTTCCGGGAATCTGTGAGATGAGCGACACAGAGTTCCAAGCCAAATATGAGAATTGCCCATATGCAAAACCAAGGAAGTTCGACACTCAGGCGCTTGACTCCCGCAGAAGCAAAAAGACCGACGAACTTCTGGAGATTCTGATCAATGAATACGATATTGTTTGCGCAGTCTTGGGCAAATCCATCGGTATTTCACTGCACAGAACTCTCAGAGACGATATTCCATACAACTTGCTGAGGGATTGTTTAGCTGCAAAGCGATTGATGTATGTTAATGCAGATCAACTCAATCTCCCTTGGACTTTTGCCCTTTGTACAAATGCTTTCCAAATAGGGAAAATCGCATTACATCGAAATCCATCGCCGGATTTTGACTTACTGAAATTTTTGACTCGCTGCAAAGTTCCGTTCACACTCAAAACGCTTGGTAAAACGACATACCTCAACTGTCCCGCGTGGTACCGGCTGGCTTTTCTCGGACACCTGACAAAATACTCAAAGGCTGGCGAAAAATCTGATGGCGGAACACGTGAATATATCGAGATTTGCGCGTTACAAATCTTGCCAAACAAAGAAGTGGTCACTTTGGGGCGAGACCTAATCCTTGTTGATGAAGATCTGTGGATTAACTTTCGTCGGTATCTAAAAACGCAAAAGCGTAATGACAATTTACTGAATATGGCCAAGTCCATACTCACTTGCTGTGGCTAATCCCAGTTCCCGGAATGGATAAGGCTTGGCAGCTTTGCTCAATAGAATGCGCCGGCTTTCCAAATACGCGCTTTCCACAAACTGCTGCAACAAGCGGAAAAACCATTCGCAAAGCCGGTCAGCTACCTCGTTCTGATGGTCACTGACCGTCTCCACATTCTGCTTTCTTCGTATAAGTATGGACATGCTGTCGACAAAGGTTGCCAGATCTTTTCCGAACTCAAACAGATAATCGGCAGCTCCTTCGAAGTGAGAAAGTTTGCACTCTGTGATTTCGGTTTGAAGTTCAAGATCCAGCCCGCCCTGAGGACACATTGCCTGACAATAACGTTCGATCAGGTGACTGCATTCGTCGGTGTCGAAGCAAAAGAAAAACCGAACGGAATAGTCTTTCTCAGTCGTGCGTGCCAGAACCGGGCCGCCTGCCATCGGGTCCGAGGCAAACACGATGTCAAACTCCGGGAATCTGCCATCGGGATGCACGGAAAAGTCTTTTCCCGTCAAAACAAACTCAGGAATCATTTCCCATTCAACGAACTCATTGAACATTTGCGTTCGGATGTCGGAAAGTTCAAAAACCGCTTTCTCCACATCACTTGCAAGGCTTGTCATCCGGTTTCGGTCAGCAGACTTCCCTTTGTCCTGGATGTCACGCATCCGGCCGATATTCGCCGAAATGTCCGCAACGAGTTTTTGCATGCGTGCGAAACCGATTTCGTCAGAGAATTCTTCTTTTTCCATACCAAGCATCCATTTAAAGTTCGCCCCCTGATCGTTGCCAACCAGGGGGCTTTTTCTCCTACGTGTTAAGGATGATTAGAACAAGAAGCGAACCGTAGCGTTGACGGTGTGGCTTTCGTCGATGTCACCGCGTGCGAACCCGTAGTCAAGAGACACCGTGGTGTTGTCCTTTTCGAGTTCGAAGCCCAAGCGAGCTTTCGTCACGAAGTCACCGGCAAACTGACCACTCAACGCATCCGAAACACCGCGGTTGTTCTTCACCGTGTAGTCCTGTTCGGTGTCGCCGAACTGCGGAATCACGCTGATGTCGCCAACCGGACGGAAGCTCCAGCCGTTACCCGTATCGAAATGGCCGCGGACAGCCACGCCGACCGGCAGCTGCCAGGTCGTGGTGGAGTCGAAGTCGGTTGCAAACGCCTTCGCACCGTTTACCTTGGTGTCGTAGTCACCCGACAAACCATGCACCACACGAACGCCGGCGTGCGGCACCAGGATCACATCACCGAAGCGCATGCGGTATTCCGCACGCAGACCGCCGAAGATGATGTCCTGATCAACGTCTGCCGAAGCCGAACCGACGCCGCCCAGCGTGATCTTCTGAGCGATTTCGCCCGAAGAGGTCTGATAGCCGAAGTGGCCGCTCAGATTGAACGACTCGTTCGGAGTCCAAGCTCCGTAAGCCGAGAAGCTGTAGGAATCAACCGAGTTGTCGGTATCCGTCCAGTCACCGGTGGAGGTGACAGAGGACTTCGTGCAGGCAAAGGCACCGCCGAAGACAAAGTTCTGCGAAGCGGTCACGTAGTCGGCACCCAGCACGATGCCGAAGGTATCGGTCTGTGCGCCGCCTTCCATCTTGCCGGACTTCATGCTGCGCGTTTCAGCCGTGCCGCCGGTTGCCTTCACCCAGAGACCGCCTCCGGTCTGCTGAGTCTTAAGGATGCCGGACTGATCGAAGTGGTCTCCTGCAAAGGACACACGGTCTTCAATCGTGCCAATGGTGGAGGTAGCCGCATCAAAGGCCGTCTGCATCGAAGCACCGGCGGAGGCGATATTGAGCAGCGAGTTGATCGCGCGGGTCTTTTCATCAACGGAAGCGTTTTTGTCGGTCAAGATGCCGTTGATCGCCTGATCGCCCGGATCGGTGGGCTTGGCCTGGTCCAGACTATCGTTCACGATACCCGGAGCGTCAATGTCGGGATAGAGCGTAAGCACATCGTCAAGCGACGCATGCACCCAGAATTCGCCCTTATCTTCGTCCCAGTACATCGACAGATCCCAACCGAGGCCCGTGCCGTTTTGCGGCAGAGCAAAGAGATCGTCTTCATCCCAACCGCCGATCCAGTTGCCGTTTTCGTCGAGGTTGGCCGAAAGGTCAAAGCCGTCGGCAATGAGGTAGTCACCGGACGATTGGATGTTGCCGATCGCAAGCTGTGCGCCTTCGGTGATCGTGAGCGTTGCACCGTCGGTTTCGGTCGAGATGGCCGCTTCGCCTTCGTCGGCCGCACCCGCGGAAATGAGCGTGAAGCTGTCGTCGCCCAGATGCACCGAACCCGGAGCCTGTTCAAGGTGGTTTTCCTTGTCCGTGTAGACACCGGTACCGACAGCGATCGTGCCCTGACCAACCTTGATCGGGGTCGTGATCGTCAGACGTGCCGGGCCTTCCGGAAGAACCGGAGCGCCCATTTCGGTGCCGAACGTGTCAGCACCCTTGCCAAGGGCAAGTTCACCGTTGCCGATCACGAAGATATCAACATCGATCGTCTTCGGGGACTCCCACTTCGCCACGGCCTTGTTGGCTTCATCAAGCGGACGGGTGTTGCCGACCACGATCGTGCCGGAAGTCATCGTCACGTCGCCGAGATCGGTTGTGCCGCTATCGACCGTGATGTGGCCGCCGTCAATGGTGACGTTGCCCCATTCGGTGTCGCCCGTATTGATGATGTCGCCGCCGTTGATCACAACGTCATTCCAGCTTGAATCGCCGTTATTTTCATAACGACCGCCTTCTTCCACAACGAGACTGTCGCCTTCTTCCTTGCCGTTGTTGGTCAAGGAGCCACCGTCGGAAACTGTCACATCGTCAAAGATGGTTTCGCCGTCTTTGCCGGTCGTGAAGTCGCCTTCGATGTCGGTGTGGCCGGAATCGCTGGCATCGAGCTTGCCATCGTTGGTGACAGAGCCGCCCGGGCCGACATGGAAGTCATCGGTCGAGTCATCACCGTCGCCGATGGTCAAATCGCCCGTGTTATCCAAATCGCCGTCAATATCGACGCTGCCCCAGTCGGAATTGCCGTCATTGGTCCACTTTCCGCCGTCGCTGACATGGATGTTGTCACCCTTGTCGGTGCCGTCTTCTTTGTTGTGATAGTGGCCGCCTTCGGTGATGTCCATATCGTCAAACTCGGCGTTGCCGTTGTTGGTGAGGTCGCCATCAACGATCGTGTCGTTGTGCGTGCCGTCGCCGCCGGCAATCAAGTCGCCGTTGTTGACAAGGCTGCCGCCGTCGCCGATCACGAGGTCGCCGGTCGAATCGTCGCCGTCGCCCTTGATCGTCAGATCACCGTTGTTTTCGCCGTTGCCGTCGATGTTGACGGTACCCCAGTCGGAGGTGCCGTTATTGACGTATTCGCCGCCCTGATCAACGTCAAGGTTGTTGCCCGATTCGGTTCCGTTGTTCACCAAGGAGCCGCCGTCGGCCACGTTCACGTTGTCAAAGATCGTTTCGGCATTGTCATCCGGCGTGCCGTCCGGGTTCAGATCGCCCGTGGTGAAGTCGCCTTCAATCACGGTGTCGCCTGCGTCAGAGGCGTCCAACTTGCCGCCGTTGTCGACAGAGCCGCCCGGGCCGACGTGGAAGTCGTCGGTCGTGTCATCACCGTCGCCGATCACAAGGCTGCCGCCGTTGTCCAGATCGCCGTCGATGTTCACCGAACTCCAGTCGGACGTGCCGTCGTTGGTCCACTTGCCGCCCTCGGCCACGTCAATGGAGTCGCCCTTGTCCGTGCCCGTTTCGGTGTTGTGATAGTGGCCGCCTTCGGTGATGTCCATATCGTCAAAGGTGGCGTCGCCATTGTTGGTGAAGTCGCCCTCAACGATCGTGTCGTTGTGCGTGCCTTCGCCGCCGGCAATGATCGTGCCGTCGTTCACCAGACTGCCGTTGTCGCCGATCGACAGATCCGGCGTCGAATCGTCGCCGTCGCCCTCAACCACGAGAGTGCCGTTGTTGTCGGCCGAACCGTCAATATCGACGCTGCCCCAGTCGGAGTCGCCGTTGTTGACGTATTCGCCTCCGAGATCAACCACAAGATCTTCGCCGGTTTCGGTTCCGTTGTTGACCAACAGACCGCCGTCGTTGACATCGACATCCTTGTAATCGGCGTTGCCGTTGTTTTCAAGGGTGCCGTCAACCACAGTCGTGTGGTCGGTGTTCGAGAGGCTGCCGCCTTCTTCAACCGTAAGCGAACTGCCGCCGCCGATGGAGAGCGCCGGATCGTCCGGGCTGCTGCCTTCGGAGCCGGTCACAATCATGTCGCCGCCTACCGTCGTGGAGCCGCCTTCGGTCTGGATAAAGTCACCGACATCAAGCGTGCCGTCGACAATCACATCGCCCGAGTTGGTAAACGTATCGGTGTGGTCGGTAGCGTTGTCCTTGATGTGTACCGTCCCGTCGTTGGTGATGTCGTTGACCGCAAACTCGCCATTCTTAAAGACGAGATTGCCGTCTTCGCCGATCTCGGCCTCATCGACCCAACCCACGGTACCGCCCTGGATACCGTCGGAGCCAATCGTCTGCGTGCCGTCGCTGACGGTGATCTTGCCGCCGTCTTCGGAGTCAACCAACAGCTTGTTGGAATCATCAAATCCGGTTTCCGGATCGAAGTCTTCCGGACGCTTCTGGCCGGTGAGCACAAACTCAAGGCCGTCCTTGATGTGGATTTCTTCGGCATCCTCAACACCGGCAAAGCCCGTGTTCATGTGGATGTCGTCGTCCTCACCCAACCCAATGTGCAGTACGCTGTCTTCGAGTTCGCCTTCGGTCTTCAGGTTGTCATTCGCAAAGATCAGACCGTCGGTCTTATCAGCCATGCCGTCGGCTTCAAGGTCACGGATCGTATCGAGCGTGAAGTCATCCACGGCGTGCCCCAGGAACTCAACCTTTGCGTTGCCTTCGCCGAAGGTGTCGGCAACGGCGTTTCCAACCATGCCCACGATGTCGGAGCGATAAGCCTCATCGTCAAAGGAGATCGTGCCGCCCGCAAAGTCAATGCCGTTGGCAATGTCATCCTTCACATCTCCGACGTTTGTCGCGGCGTCGATCACGTCGCCCTTCACAGCACCCCAGGCATCCTGCCAGTCTTCGGCCGTGATCTTGATGCCTTCCACGAGGAAGTCTTCAAAGATCTGATCCATGCCGGTCTGCAAGGTGCCGCCGTCGCCGACGGTGATCGTGCCGTTGACGGGACCCGAGAGATCAATCTTGTCGGTGATGAGCGTGCCGCCGTTGATGGCGACGTTGCCGTTGTCCGTCAAGGTCTTGTCGCCGAGATTGAGCGTACCGTCGGCAATGGTGAGATCGTTGCCGCCCAGCGCATCGTCGGTCGTGCCGGTCATATCGGTGAGGTTGTCGCCCCACGTGCCGCCCGTGATCGTGATGTTGGAGTTATCGATCGACCCGGAAGCGTTCAGATTGCCGTTGCCGAGCGTCACGTCAGCGTCAGAGACCTGCATGTTGCCCGAGGTGAACGAGCCGCCGTTATCCACGGTAAGGCTTCCGCCCATCTGCGTGTAGTCGCCCGCAACGATGCTGCCGCCTTCGGCAGAAACTTTGCCGCCGTTGACAGTCGTGTTGCCCAGATTGGCGGTGCCGCCGTTAGCGGTCAGAAAGCCGGAGCCGGTCACTGTCGTGCCGGAGGCGTTCGTGATGCCGTCCGTCGCCGTGAGGCTGCCGTCAACAGTCGTATTGCCCAGATCGGCAATGCCGCCCAAGGACATGCTGCCGCCGTTGGCAACATGGGTCTTGTCCGACGTGAATGTGCCGCTGCTCGAGAAGTTGCCCTTGACAGTTGCGTCATTGGCATTGATGGAACCCGTGTTCGACACCGTGCCGTTCATTGCGACATTGCCAAAGGAGGCGTTGCCCGTGTTCGTGAAGAAGCCGAGATTGCCGGAAGCGTTGTCGGCCACAAGGCTGCCGCCGTTGGAACCTGCGAGTTCAAAGCCGCTTCCGATTTCCAGGCGCGTGCCGCTGCCGGTTTCTATCGAACTGGTGAGCTTGTCATAGGAACCCGTGGCAGAACCCGTCATCGTGAGCTTGCCGTTAAGTACGGTCTGACCCTTGCCGGTAATAGAGCCTGCACTCTGATCGACCGAACCAAGGGTAAAGCCGCCTTCGGCTGTGCCGACGGTGACGTTGCCGCCTGTCATGGTGAGATCATCCGTGCGGCCGGAATCAACCGTGAGCGTCGTATCGCCCGACACAGCAACTTCAGTGAGGTTGCCCGTGCCGATCGAAATAGTGGCTCCGTCAAAGGTGGAGGAACCGGCAGTGGCGGTGTCTGCCGTCAAGGTGCCGTCCGTCACCGTCAGATCGTTTTCTACAGTAATGGAACCAACCGTGACTTCGGAATTCCCGGAGACGATTATCGAACCGGCTTCAACGCTGCCGGCGTTAAGGACCGAATCCGTCACGGTCACAGCTGAAGCATCGGTTGCGCCCGAAACCGTGACGGTCGAACCGGAAGTGATCGACACTTCGTCGGCAGTCAGGCCAGCAGATTGCACCGTCCCGGAAGTCACAGAAGCAATCCCCGTAACATCGAGATCTTCCGTTGTCGTGAGCGTGCCGCCTGTCATCTCAAGCGACGTGCCGGAGAGATCACCCGTCACGTCAACGGTCGAGTTGGCAAACGTCATGTCGCCAAGATCGCTCGTGCCAAGCGTCGCTTCGGTGTCGGTGAAGTCGGCCGAAACCACGTCAAGGTCAGCGGCATTAATCGACCCACCCGTCACCGTCAGACCGGAACCCGTCACAGCGCCCGTCATCGTGATGTCGGAGTCAGTGAAGGAGCCGGTGCCAAAATCGCCCGTGCCGAGATTCACGTCGGCATTGGCAATCGTCATCGAGTCGGTGTCAAAGGCGTCAGACGCAAACGACCCGCCCGTCATTTCCACCACACCGGCGGTGAGATCGGCCACAGAGACGTTGCCTGCACCTTCGACGCGATCCGCCGTGACAGAGCCTTCAGCGGAAACGCTGCCAGACACCGAGAGGGTGCCGGTGGTGATCACGGCTTCAACGCCGCTCGTGAGGGTGGAACCCGCCGTCACCGTCGTGGTTTCGGCCACAACAAGTTCACCTTCGGTGATGGCAGCGGAGCTGCCCACGTTGAACGTGTCAGCTGTGGTTTGGGCTGTTTCGCCCGTTTGCGTAAAGGCAGCGCCGTCGGCCAGTTCGAATACATCGGCATCAAGTGCGCCGCAGTTGGCAAACGTGCCGCCCGAGACGGTCAGTGCCGCAGTCGTGAGGCTGCCTGCAACGTCGGAAGCGGCGTCGGTGAGCTTCACTGATTGCGCAGAGGTAAGCGTACCGTGTGCGGCCACAGTCAATGCGCCGTCGTTGAGTTCCACCGTATTGACGATCAACTGAGCGTTCTGCACCTTGTCGGCGTCGCCGATCTGAACCGTGCCGGAACCCGTGACGGATTCGCCGGTGAACACACCGTTCTTCGCATGCAAGGTGCCGTCAACCGAGACAGAGGTGAACTTGCCCTTGGTGCCCACGGTCTTGCCGTAGGAGCCGAAGGTCATCGTTGCGCCTTCGCCCACGTCGATTGCACCGTCAGCCAACATCAAGTTGTCGGCGTCGATGCCGGGCATCGTGTCGTCTGCACCGACCAGCACGAATTCCGTGCCTTCGCCGCGGATGAAGAGGCCGTCGGTGACACCCGTCACAGTCATAAAGCCCATCGAACTTGTCAGAGTGTGCGCGTCCGTGATCGCGGGATCTGCCGAACCCACAACGAGCTTCGTGTAGGCGGCATCAGGCTGCGTTGCGTCCTTGTTGATCAGGGTTTCGCCTGCAAAGACAGCGTAAGCCTTGGAACCCGTATCCGGATCTTTGGCCGTGATGCCGTTGGCAATGTCGACCGTGAGTTCCGCCACGTTGGCCGAACCGTTGAAAAGAACTTCAAGGTCGCCTGCGTCATCAGCTTCAAGTTTGGTGAGAACGTCGCTTGCCAGAGACAGCGAATAGGTCTTGTCGTTAAAGGCGACCGTGCCAACGTTCAAGGCAATGCCGCTCGAGACCGTATCCTTGATGCCGCCGACAGACGTAACGGCATCCAACCCCTCTACGTCGACCACATCGCCGGGTTCGCCCGCACCAATGTCAATCGCGCTCTTGGAAACATCATCGAAAAGCTGATCGAGCATCGTCGTGAGCGTGCCGCCCGCGAGCGTCACAGTATCGGCCGTGCCGTCCAGGTTGATGTTTTCAGCCACAAGGTTCGCACCCGTGTTGATCGAGACGATGGAGTCGCTCGTAAGATTGCCCACTTCCATCACCACGTCGGAACCGGCGCGAATTGAAGCGCCGTCGGTCGAAGCCGTGCCCAGCGTCCAGGTGTTGCCGACACCCAACGTGTCGGTCGTCACTGTGCCGCCCGTCACCGTCAGAGTGGAGTCGGACAGACCGTTGGAAGCCATGCTGAGGCTGCCCGCGGTCTGTTTGTAAGTGACGCCGGAACCGGTCACAGCATCAGCCGTGATTGCGCCGGTATTCGTCACTGTGGCAGCAGTGCCCGTGATGTTGAGCGTGTCAAACGTGACAGTAGCAGCGTTCGTCAAAGCGTCGGCAATCGAAGTCGTGCCCTTGAAGGCAGCGTTCGAAGTACCCTCCACCGTCATGGTGCCGAAGCTCGAATCACCCTTTGTCAGGGTACCCGACACGTCGGTGATGTCGGCGTTGCCTGCAACTGCGAGGGAATCAAAGGCGTAGGAGCCGCCCGTAAGGTCCATGTCACCGGCAATCGTCGTGGCACCCATCGTCATTTCGGAGCCGGAAGCGGTGAGCTTGTCAAGCGTATTGGCACCGGCAGAGGTCACGACAGCGCCGCCGGAAACGGTGGTATTGCCGCCGGTGATGCTCGCAGCGGTCAAGCTGCCGCCCGTCACCGTCAGATCGCCCGTCGCGACGTTCTGAGCGGTCGTGGCGGTGTTCGTCAACGTTGCCACTCCGTCGGAAGTAATGTCGCCGCCGATCGTGAGCTGCGTTCCGGAAGCCGTGATCGAACCGGCGGCAAAGTTGCCGGTCGTGGTAAAGCTGCCGCCCGTGACATCGGCCAAGCCTTCGACATCGGCCGAACCGAGATTCAGGGTCGAATTGTCTGCATCAAGCGAGGCAATCGTCGCAGCACCCGTCACGGTGATTGTGGTATCCGACCCCGTGAGGTCGCCTGCGGAAAGGGTGTTGGCCGCGAGCGAGCCACCCGTTACCGAGGCTGCGCCGTTGACCGTAAGGTCCCCAAGGCTGACAGTCGAGGCGTTGCTCGTCAAAGAGGCAATTGTGCTTGCACCCGTGCTGGTGAGCTGTGCGCCATTGGTGGCCGTCACGTCACCGGCCTTCACGAGAGCCGCATCAAAGGTGCCGCCCGTCACCGTCAGGGTCGAGTCGGACGTAAAGGTCGCAGCGTCAAAGTCGGTGTTGGTCAGCGTCGAGCCGCCCGCCACACTCACAGCGCCGTCAATGTCGATCGTGGTGTCGGTTCCTGCGAGTTCCCCGGCGCTGAGACTGTCAGCGGCAAAGGAGCCGTCCGTCACATCGGCCTTGCCCGTCACCGTCACGTCGCCAATGGTAAGCGTTGCGTCGTCGGCATCCAAAGAGGCAATGGAGCTTGCACCGGTACTCGTGATTTGAGCGCCGTTGTTGGCAATCACGTCGCCCGCCTTCACCAGTGCGGCGTCAAACGTGCCGCCGGAAACCGTCAGGCTTCCTTCGGAGGTGAAGCTTTCGGCATCAAAGTCCGTGCCGGTCAAAACGGAGTTGCCCGTCGCCGAAACGGCACCGGCAATGTCAATCGTCGTATCGGTCGCTGCAATCTGACCGGCGGTCAACTTGTCAGCCTCAAGAGAGCCGTTTGTGATGTCAGCCAGACCTTCAACTGTCAATTCACCGAAGACCAGGGTCGAGTCGTCCGCATCGAGCGAAGCGAGATTGCTTGCGCCCGTGCTCACGAAGTCATTGACGGAATCAATCGTTGTGGCTCCGGCTTTGACAAGACTGCCCTCAAAGGAGCCTTCGGTCATAGACAAGGCACCATCAACGGACACCGAACCCAGCAGAGCGGTGTTGGTGAGTTCGGCATCCGACTTGACGGTAAGCGTTGCCGCGTTGATCGTTGTGTTCTGTGCCGTCAGCTTGTCCGTGAGAGTCATGCTGCCGTCAGCGGTGACGGAGCCGCCCGAGATGTCGGTCGTGCCGCCCACCGTGAGGCTGTCCGCCGTCAAGACTGAATTCGTGAGGCCAGCGTTTTCCGTTACCGTAAGGTCGCCAAAGGCGTGCGTGCCGTCCGAGAGCGTCAGGTTCTCTTCTACGGCGGTCGTGTCAGCCGATGTGGCATCCAGATTGCCGCCCGTCACCGAAAGGTTCTGAGCCGAAGCCAGAGCCGCGGTCATGTTGGTGCCCGTGAGCGACACGTTGCCTGCGGAGGTAAGCGACCCCAACAGGATGTCGTTGGCGTTGGTTGCGGCAAGCGACTCTACCGTTGTGGAACCGGTGTTCGTGAAGGTGCCGTTTTCGTTGACCACGACAGCTCCCGCATCAATAACGGCCTCACCCGTCATGGCAATTTGAGCGCCGTCGGTGATCGTCACACCGGCAAAGTTGGCGTTGCCCGTACCCGTGACGGAACCGGCGATCGTCGTGTCGGTTTCAACCGTCAAGGAGCCGTCGTCGACAATGGCTGCGCCCGATTGCAGATCCATCTCATGGATCGTGATCGAGCCAACGCCTGCCGTCGACACAGACCCTTCAAGGGTAGCCTTGCCCGACACCGCGACCTTGCCGGAGTTAACCGCAACGGTCGTGCCGTCGGCGGCATTCAGCGTTACAATCTGAGCCGTCCCGGCGGGAGCCTGCGTCACTTCGTTGACATCGAGCGCGAGAGAGCCGGTGCCGGTGAGGTCGAGTTGTGCGGCAGTAAGCGAGCCGTCGTAGAGGTGATAGAGTCCAGCCACAGTCAACGTGCCCGTGACATTGGTCGTCCCGGCATCGGCCCAAACGCCGCTTGTGCGAACGCCCAGGCCGTCGTCACCGCCTGCACCCCAACGGTATTCGCCGCCGATGGTGAGGTTTTCCGCAGTCACCGTGCCGTAGTTGGTCGACCCGCGCGAGAGAATCGTCAAACCGGTGGCCGTCAGATTGCCTGCGGCTTCGTTGTTGATGCTAAAGATCTCGCCGTTCGTGATCGTCAGCGTGCCGCGGTTGCGAATCGTGGCGTTGCCGGTGAGGGTGCGCTGCGTGACGTTGCCGATCGTGAGAATCGCGTCGTTTTCCACAGATCCTGTGCCGACGAGCGTCAGTTCGTCGACCGTGAGTTCAGCCGTATGGTCTTCCGGACGGTCGGTGCCGTTGCCGCCCACGGAGAGCTGGCCTCCGATGTCGGCCTTCGTGATCGTGAAGGTGCCGTTGCGTACCTGCACTTCACCGCGCGTATGAGACGTGCTCGTGGCATCGCGCACGCCTGCAATGACGTAATCGAGGTGCCCCATCGTGCGCTCAGCGGAACCGTAGCTGCCCAGCGTCAGGATCGGCGTCTTTGCGCCGCCCGCGTTGCCCGCTGAGTAGCCCGCAGCGACCGTGATCGTGCCGTCGGCCAATTGGAAGTCAGCCGTGTCAAGGCTCCCCACCAACACAAGGTGTGCGTCGGAATTGACCCACACGCCGTCGGTTGCACCGCGAATGCCCTTAAAGCCCATCGAGCCAATGACATTGGCCGCATCCGGGTCGGCAGGCTGGATGCTGTCTTGAGCAGAATCACCCGTGCCTACGATGAGCGTCGTGGCGTCCGGCTTGTCGGTCGCTTTATTGTGCAGGAGTTCCGTGGCAAACGTGGCATAGGCCACGCCGCCTTCCGGATGCTGCGCCGTGATGATTTTCGCCACATCGACGGTGAGCTTGACATCGCTGTTGCCGTTAAAGACTACTTCGAGATCCTTGCCGTCGCCGTAGTTCGTTTCGTCGTTCGCTTCGAGCTTGGTGAGCACGTCGGCTGCGGCCGTCGTGGCGTAGAAGGCATCGTTAAAGGCCACCGTGCCCCAGCCGAACTCAATGCCGGCTGCCACGGAGTCCTTGATGTCGCCGACACTGGTCACGATGTTGGTATTGACCAGATCGGACGTGTTTTCGGCGTCAATGTCGATGGCGACATTGGAAAGACCTTCGAAGATCTGATCAAGGTTCGTTTGCAGCGTGCCACCCACCAAGTGGATGGTCTTTTCATTCTTGGTGAGGTTGATGGCATCCGCAGCGAGCGTGCCGCCGTCGTTGATGTTGACAACGGAATCCGACGTAACCGTCCCCACGTCAAGGATGGCGTCCGCATCAGACGCATTCGAAGCGCTGCCCACGTTGTACGTGTTGCCGACGCCCAGCGTGTCGTGAGCCATCTCACCCTTGTCAAGGTTGACGGTCGAGTTGGCAAACCAGCCGGAATCAGACTTGAAGCTGCCGTCCGTTTGCGTGAAGGTGATGCCGTCGGCCACCATGTTGCCAACGTCGATCGTGCCGGAGTTGGTGAAGGTGTTGGCCGCTCCGTCAGCGTTTGCCATCGTGATGGTGCCGGAACCGTTGATGGTGCCTGCGTTCGTGAGGCCGCCACTGAAGGTGATGGAACCGGCGTTCGAAACCAAGCCCGTGCTTTCAATGACAGCACCCGTTCCGTCGGCCCACTGGTCGCTCACGCCAAAGACCGCGTTGCCGGTGGCCGTGTTGATGAAGCTACCCGCAATCGTGGCCGCTCCATAGTAGCCCTCGGCAGCATTGGTCTTGGACTGGCCGTTTTGGACTTCCAACTCGCCGATGTTTTCACGTGCGGCTGGCGCTCTGGTCGAAAGCAGACTGTAGGTCGACGTGAGAATGCCGTTAACCGCGGTCGCGCCATTGGAAACGACGAGCTTGTCGATCGTGATCGTGCCTGTGTTTTCCAGCACGGCGTTTGCTCCGTCGAGAGTCACGGTCTCAAAGTTGGCCGTTGCACCCGCAACGTTCGAGAGCAACCCGTTGACTTCCGTCGTGCCGGTCTGCGTCAAAGTGGCGGTGTTGTGGATGGCACCGCGATTCCCGATTTCGGTATCGTAGAGGCGAATTTCGCCCTGGTTTTCCAAAGTTCCGAAAACGGTCGAGGTGTCCATTGCCTCGATTTCACCGTAGTTGGACAACTGCCCCGTGACATTGAGGTTGTTGGTCTCCAGGAACGCGCCGCCGTTGTTGGTGAGCACACCGGAAACATCCAAGTCGCCCGCAACCGTCATGCGGTTGTTGTTGGTGAGACTGCCGCCCGTGAGCGTCATGTCTCCCGCTACAGTCATCGTGCCGGAGTTGGTGATTTGGGACGTTTCCAGCGCCATGCTCGCGGCCGTGAAGTCGGAGCCTGCGGCCACAGTCACGTTGCCGTTGGAGCCGGTCACAGCACTGACGCTGTAAGAGCCGTTGACAACATCCAGATTAGCGGCGGCCATGTCGCTGCCGCTGAAGTCCACTGCACCCATCGAACCGGCGTAGTCGCTCTTCAGACCCAGGCTTCCAAGCTGCAATGTCGAACCCGCACGCACCGTGGTGGTCGTGTCGTTAGAGACCATCACGTAGTCGGCGGAATCGGCCTGCTTTTCACCGCCGATCAGAACGAGCTTTTTGCCGCCCATCACGGTAATGGAAGCGGCATTGTCGATGCCGGCAAAGCCGACGCTCTCTGCAATACCTGCGCTCGAGCCAATCGTCACGGCACCGTTTTCACCCTGAAGGTTGCGATCCACATAGATCACGTCCTTCAGAGCAGCCACTTGTGCCTGGAGCTTGGCGACCGTTTCCTGATTGAAGACCGTGCTGTCCGAATTGCCTTCCACCGTGCCGATAAACTCGAGTTCAGCGCCGCCCCAGATCTTGCTAAAGGCGCTCTTGAGCGCTTCGGCCTGCGTCGTGGTGAGGGTCGTATCGCCCAAATTGACAATCACCTTGCCGCCTTCAAAGGTGGCGTGATCAATCAAGTCCTGCGCAATCGTGCCTTCAACGAAGATCTTGAAGAGTTCGGTCGTGACGGCCTTGATGTCTTCCGGAGCCATTGCGCCGATGCCGATCACGTTGAGTTCGGACGTTTCGTTGTGGCCCGCAGAGCCGATCACGGTACCGGCGTCGGTCGTGAGACTGCCTTCAGTCTGCGTGAGAGACGAGCCGTCTTCAAACGTGATGCCGCCCGCGGCCGTCATGTCGCCGGTGTTAGCAAAGGCACCGTCCATCGTGACGTTGCCCGCTGTTAGCGTGCCGCTATTGGAACCGCCCGCAAGTGCTACGTCTTGGGCAGAAAGCGTGCCGGTGTTATTGAGACTGTCAATAGCACCAGAACCAGATAACGTGAAGTTGCCGGTGTTACCGAGGCTTGCAAGATCGTAGTCGCCGGACGCCTGCGAGGATGCGCCGGCATTCGAGAGGCTGCCCTTGAAGCCGGAAATATCTCCGAGATCAGCAGCCGAAGTCGTCTCGGCAATCGTGAAGGACGAATCCGCAGCACCGCTCAGATGATCCAGATCAGCACTTGCCGTCACCGTACCGGAGACGCCGGCACCCAGAGTCACGGAGTCCTGCGTGAGGCTGCCTGCGGTGAGAGTACCCTTCGTGACTGAGAGGTTGCCCGTGCCAGTGACAGAAGCAACATTAACCGTGGCTCCGGCGTTGATAGTGCCGGAGTTGTCAATGGTTCCGGTCCAGTCAATTGCGTAGGCATGAGCAAGAGTATCAGCAACGGTAAACGTGATCGTACCGCTGTTGCTGAAGGTCGTCTGAGCATCCGTATTATGAAGACCGGCTGCGTAGGCGGAAGTTCCCGTCAGCCCAATGGTCAGATCCTTGGCATTGCTGACAACTGTCTCGGAATCCTCGATTTGCAGACCATAGATCTTTTCGGCGTCAATACCTTCAACATTAAGGATCAAAGAACCGGTGTTGGCAAACGAAGACTGCCCCTGGACGACAGCACCGTAAGCTTGTCCGCTGCCGGAGATATTGGCCGTGAAACTGCCTTCATTGGTAAAGACGGAAGCCCCGGACGCGCGGCTGCCAACGGCTGAACCTTGTTCGGCTTTGATGTCAAGTTGTACGACACCGGTCGCGGTATTGGTAAAGGAACCGTTCGTACTGGTTAAATACAGACCTCGGTAGGAAGCGTCACCCGTCGCAACAGTGTCTACATCAATCAGACTTGAGTTGGTCAGAACACCATTGTTGCTCGCGGTAAGAGCTACTCGAGATCCGCCCGAAAGCGTTTCGTCAATGTCAAATGTTCCGGCATTAGTAATGGTGCCGCCTGTTGCATCAAACGTTGTGTCCGGATTACCGGTATTTCCGGCATCCGTCACGCGAATTTCAACCAGACCGTAGTTTTCAAACAAATCATCAGGTCGAATGACGCCGGCCTGCAAATTGCTGTCAGCTTCGCGCTGTGCCACGTCCGACAGCGTGATTTTCATTGTGCCGCGGTTGGTAATCGTGTCTTTTACACCGTCATTGTTGGTGATAAAGGCAAAACCGTCCGTTGTCGTGATTGAATCGTCGGCATTTGCGAGCGTGTAGCGGTAGGTGGCTCCTTCTTCATTGATGAAGCTTGAGCCAGAGCCGATGCGCATGCCGGCTTGTTCTTGGTACTGGCCGGTTGTATCGGGCGTTGGATCGTTGGGATTGCTTCCCGAACCCGTCAATTGGCCGGTTTGATGTCCGGTCATCGTCACCGACAATTCACCTTTATTGGTGAATGTCGATGCATACATGCTTGCACCATAGGCGGCTACAGCATCAAGCGTGCCCGTAATTGAGCCGGAAGTTTCGTTTACGAAGTCCGTATAGTTCAGGTGCAGCAAGTGCACACCACTGTAGGACTCATCGCCGTCGTTGACTACCTGCTGGCCGGTTAAGTTTGAATTGATTGTGCCGGCATTCGTGAAGCCGACGCGCTTGCCATCGCTGAAATTGTTGTCAATTCGGATCGCATCAAGCGAACCCCAGCCGCCGACATTTGTCCCATTAACAGTGATCGTGCCGCTGTTGCGATAGTCACCGGCAGAACGAATCGCTACGCCTTGTGCTGTTAAATCGTCGGCCTGCGTCTTGGTAAGAGTGACCGTAATGTCACCCTGATTATCCAGAACATGGCCGCTTTCTCCGTCAAAAATCAAACCGTAAAGTTTGCCGCGGTCGCTTTCAACGGCAACGGTAATGTCTCCGGAATTAAGCAATTGACCGCCCACGTAATCCACAGAATAGTGGGCCATGTCAATGCCCGTGAGCGTATCCGTCGTGCTGATGGCATGAATTTGGTCGTAAGTGGATTTCAGGCTGATCTTGATTAAACCGTCACTTTCGTTGGTGATCTTGGCTTCGTTGCCGGAAAGGATGCCGAAGCGGTGAAGACCAACCTCATCCACAATATTGATTGTGCCGGAGTTTAGTACCGTACTTATCTTTCCGTCGGTTTTATCAGCGATTTCGACATAACCGGCCGTATTCAGGATGCCGGTGTTTTCAAGTTCCTCGACGTGAAGCACAAACGAATTAAGTGTTGCTTCCTGATTGATAGTCAGAGTTCCGGCGTTGACAAGTTTGCTTACGCTGGCATTGTCGTGAATGACGCTGACAGTATCGGTCCCGGTAAGAATCAGGTCGCCGAGCTTGCCTTGTGCTCCGGAGATTTTGCCAACTTCAATTGCTCCATTCGTCGTAATGGAGCCGTTGTTTGCAATCGTGCCGGCAACATCCATCGCTTTTGCGTTGACAAAATCACCCGTCACATTAATGGTAATGTCGCCGTTGTTGCCAAAAGTGGATGCGGCGTTGTTCACAAGGATGCCGGTAGCATTCTTTCCGGTACCCGCAAGCGTGATCTTGAGCGTTCCCTGATTATTGAGCTTGGCACTGCTGTCCTGAACAGACAAAGCAGTGATATTGCCGACATCAGTATCTCCGATGCCTTCAAGCGTCATTTCGGTTGTGCCGGTATTAACGAAAGAGGAATTAGCACTCGAAAGCCGCATGCCGGTAGCGTACTGAGCCTTTTGCTCAATCGTCAGGCTCTTTTCATTGGTGAGCGTACCGTTTTCACCAATAAGAACCCCGATCACCTGGTCCCCGCCGGTGCTGCCGGTCGTCGCCAGATCTTCGCTCTTGAGCGTAACCGTGCCTTGATTGACAAAGTTGGCAGAACCTTCTCCGCCAACCCCAAGAAGCGAAGCGACCTGTGCTGGAACAGAGCCGTCGTTGGTAAGCGTTACTTCAATTTCGCCGCCCTCGTAGTTGGTAAACGTGCTCGTTCCACGAATACTCAAGCCTTTGAGGGAATTTGTGCCAAGCGTTTCCACACCCGTGAGGTCCACAGGAATCAAATCCACGCTTACTTTGCCGTAGTTATCAAAAACGCCTGCACCGACAAGCTGAATGCCTGCTGTCTTGATGCTCTTGACATCAGCCTGAACCGAACCGCCAACTTCATTGGTAAACGTTCCATCGTCGATTCTCAGTGCTACAGCTTCACCGTTTTCCTGTGTGGTTGAGGCAGGAACCAGGTCCGTACTGGCAGTAAGGATGAGGTTCCCCGAGTTTGTGAAATCAACTCGGAAGCTTCCGTCGTCCGCTCCTTGAAGCAACAGGCCATAGACATTCCGGTTGCCGCCGGCAGAATGCGTGTTGATGTCCAGCGTTCCCGAGTTGGAATATTGACCTGCACGACGCAGAGAAAGGCCATGAGCCTCATAGACATCCACGGCGCTCTTGGTGACATCAATGGTCATCGTGCCCTGATTGTCTAACACAGCTCCCGTACCACCGTCGTATACGATGCCGTACATGAGGCCGGTCTCACCCCGCACGTCCACATCTACCGTGCCCTTGTTGATGAGATGAGCCGCTGGCGCATTCAAATCCGACTGGGGCGTGTACATGTCGATGCCCGCAGTGTGCATCGAGCCGAGTTCTTCCAGCAAGGCACTCGTTGTCGTCAGATCAACGTGGAGTTCAGAGCCGACTTCGTTCGTCCAAACAACCGAGTCGTAGTCTTGACTGGCACCCAAACCCAAAGCGATACGTTCTTTTGATGTCGTGACTTTGATGGTGCCGTAATTGTTCACAACACCGTCGGCAGCCGAAATATAGGTTGCACCAGTATTGATTTCACCGGTGTTTTCGATTCGGGTAGCCCACAAGGCTTGCGTACCTTGAAGCGAACCATCTGCATCAATGGTCAGTTTGCCGGCATTTGTCAGAGAACCGGTTTTGAAGGAATCCAGCACCGTACTCTCGGTATCCGCGCCCGACAAAATCCATGTTCCGACCGCACCACTAATTGCATTGGCATAGATC
>ENA-UEYI01001230-UEYI01001230.1-human-gut-metagenome-genome-assembly--contig:-NODE-1230-length-22704-cov-32.967296_pt1 | contig 22704 bp, 19 predicted proteins | sample MGYA00242900_ERZ507916 | MGnify/ENA primary metagenome ERZ507916 (study PRJEB26167, sample SAMN06115521) | human gut metagenome | host: Homo sapiens | place: China:Chongqing | collected 2015-09-02...
CATTCCATTCAGAAGGAATTTCCCAATCAAAGCATTTTGTTCCACAAGGTATTTCGTATATTTTTAATGGAATCACTTCGGATAATATTCTCAATGTTTCTCGATTGCCATCACCTGTAAGACTTCTGTTTAGTGGCCATAAGCTGTTAAATAAAGACTGTAAATTAATATTCATTGTAATATATAGTTGTTGGAATTAGTCGGTATTTTGCTGAATAAAGTTTTAGATAATGTTAGTGGTTCTTTTACGATAATGTGTGTTATAAGATATAAAATTATTGTTTGTAATCATCTCCTGCATAAATTTTTAGGATTGTATTTATGTTTAAGTTCTTAATTAATAAAGTTTCGACAAATTCTCTAAAGACTCCTTCTCCTCCTTTTTTAGATAGGGGAAATGTAGAGAATTGTTTGATATATATGGGGGCATTCGCAGGCACTCCACAAAAGCCTACATTTTGTAAGACTTCTATGTCATTGATGTCATCTCCTATATATGCAATGTCTTTTAGTTGTATTTGTAGTTTTGCTGCCAATTCTTTAACTACTATGAATTTATTATTGATTCCTTGATAAAGAAAATCAACTTTTAATTTTTCAGCTCTTCTGCGAACTATTTCTGTTTGTTCTCCAGTTATAATACCAACAGGTATATGAAAACGGTGAGCAAGTAGAACTCCTGCACTATCGTATGTATGAAATTTCTTCCATTCATTACCTGTTTGATCGTAATACATACCTCCATCAGTCCAAACTCCGTCAATATCAGTTAATATGAGTCTTGGTAAATTCATAATGCGTAAAATTTTCGGGTATGTTAATTGTAAACATACCCGGTAATCTTTATTTTATATAATTAGAATAAATAATTTCGTTTGCAGGAATGTCTTGGATTACTGTTTTTCCTACTACATTATTTATCTCGCTCCATTTATATCCATCACCAGGACTTAGCAAGTGTAAATCATTTTCTGTAATGACATCACCTATTTTTAGCTCATGTTTGGAAGCTATAGATCTTTCTAGCTTTTCTTTAGCACTTGCTACATTAGGGTCAATATAAATATCTTCTTTTCCCATCCATCTTTCAGCGATACGGATGTCTCTAATCATTCTATTGACTCCATCTGGTCCTAAAGAACCGGCCTGATCTGTTCCTTTCATATGTCGGTCTATTGTGACATGTTTTTCTATAATTTCTGCTCCCATTCCAATTGCTACGATAGGTGCTGATATACCAATTGTATGGTCTGAAAATCCAATTTTGTATTGTGGATAGTGCTTTTTTAGATACGTTATGGTACGTAAATTTAAATTGTCTGGATGGGTCGGATATTGTGAAACGCAATGTAGTATAGAAATGTTTGAGTGATAATGGTTGATAACTTCAAGAGCATCATCTAGTTCTTTTTTACCAGCCATACCAGTAGATAAGATGATAGGAATTTTGGTTTCAGCAAGTCTTTCAAGTAATGGAAGGTTGGTTAAATCTCGACTGGCTACTTTTAAATAGTCTGGTGTAAATAATTTTAATAGTGAAAGGCAACCGATAGCACATAATGTTTCTATAAAATCCAATCCTAAAGATTTTGCATATTTATAGACTTCAAAATGCTCTTCATCTGAAAGTTCCAAAAACGCTCTGTGTTCTCCATAAGTTCGCCCGAAAGAATTTGGAGTGTTGTAAATGCGGTTCATTTGTGAAGTCGTAAGTTCTTCGGACAAATCACGCTTGGTCATTTTTACGGCATTCATGGGCTTTAAATTAAGTCCGAAATCTTCTTCTTTCACGGGTCGTGAAACGAGTTCAACAATGAGCTTCGCTATATCAACTGAGCCATTGTGGTTTTGGCCAATTTCACCGATAATGTACGTTTCTTTCATTTTTTTGAGTTTTTAAGAATTTCTTGTTCCATTGTTTCATAATAACTGGGGTGTGAGTCCAGATATTGAATAATATTTTCTATTGTAGGATACGGAGTTGTTTGAACTAAATCGCTATATATTTTTTGAGCATTTTTAAAATCTGCTTCTGTGTCTATTGTTAGACGGATTTTGTTATGGTCTAATAATTGAGGAGAGGTTTTTAATAAATGAAATAGGAAAATTTCAGGATGTGTATAGATAAAATTTGTTACATGTTCATGATATAAAGGAATATCGGTCAAGGTTGCAATTTTTTTTAGTGCGGATAACTTTACATATTCAGTCCAAAAACCATAATGAGTTTTTATAGATGGAGTACCATTTATATTAAAACTTATATAGTCGTATTGTTGATGTTCTTTTGCAAAATCAATTAACTCTTGGATTGAATTTAATTCTAAAAAAGGATTGTCTGAGCAGATTCGTATAATATGTTCACTTTTATAGAATATAGCAGCATCAATAAAACGTTGAAGAACATCGTTCTCTGAGCCTCTAAAGCAATTTATATTGTTTTTACTAGCTATTTGTTCTAAAGGGTCGTTTATGGGATTTGTTGATGTTGCTAGGATAATTTGTGTATGAGGAATTTGTTTAAGTTTTTCTATCAATAAATCTAATATAGATTTCTCTTGATAAAAAGGTCTTAAAATTTTTTTTGGTAATCGAGTTGATCCTAATCGAGCTTGAATTATAAATGTTATGTTCATTTTATTAAATAATAGCTTAATGTTGAAAATTATTGTATTTTTTCTTTTATCTCTTTCCAAAAAGGAATGCCTAAAAGCATCCATATTCCGGCACCACATATGGCTAAAAAAACAATACCTAACAATATTGTTTTTCTACTGGTACCTGAAGGTTCTAAGGGAATACTAGCTGGTTCCACAACAGCAAATACAGGTTTTTCTTCCTGTATTTTAGCACGGGCTACCTGTAATTGTTGTGCTACTTGACTATATACCTGATAGGCAAGATTCATATCGTTCTGCAGGCGCTCCTGTTCGGCGCGTATACTCTGGAAAGCGATGTTACGGTTAGTATCAAAGTAATGAGCATATCTACTTTGTGTTTCATAATACTCTTGCTGGCGTTCCTTATAGAGCTCTTCCAGATAGGCACAGTCTTCTTTAGCTTTCTTGATGCGATAATCAATAATATACTGCTGGAGTTTACCTACTACGCTATCGGCTACCATGGCGGTTACTTTAGGGTCTTGCAAGGTAACTGTAACGGTGGTCATGGCTGTTTTTTTGTCTACTTCAGCTGTGATGGCTTTTCTCAATCCCTCTACTTTCTGATATTCTTTTTCGGTCAGTTGGAAAGGATTTAATGTCGCCGTTGTATCAACTTTTTCCGTAAAGAGTGATTTGATTGCTCCAATAGCCATGCCCGGAGCTTTTACAATATAGCTGAACCACGGAGTTTTCTGTTCATCCAGATAAGCTACTAAGGTAGTATCCAGTTCGCCATCCAGTGTCTGCACACGGGTATTGAAAAGCTCCAGTATAAATGGAGTAGAGGCTACAATATCCGGAGCCAAAGTCGCATTCAGCGCATCGGGGCTGTTGCTTGCACCTCCTCCCAAAAACGAAGAGGCTAGGCTGGCAAGTCCACCACTTGCTTTATCTCCGCCCATTTCGGGAGAAAGAGTGACTGTTACGGTATATTGTTTGGGGATGCTCAGGGCAACGATGATACCCAGCACTACGCCTACACCAGCTGCCTTATAGAGGGTCTTACGGATGGCATAGATACGGCGTAGAATATCCATCCAGTCTATTTCGAGTTCATCGTTTTCCGGCTCCTGTACGTCCGGTTGCTGATAATTCTTGTTTTCGGTCATATATGTTTATGTGGAAAATACCACAGTCGGCACGGCTTGGTAAGTGAGAAAAGTTGCAGTAAAGTGTTCCTTACCGTGCTCCCTGTGGCTTATGAGAAATCTATATTATTTTATCAAATTAGCAATGGATGCTGCCATGGTTCCCAGTGAAGCGAATGAAGTGGCATAGCCCAAGATGCTGCCTAACTGATTCGGCTTGTGACGCTTGCTGGGCACGATGATTTCGCAGCCCGGTTCGATCTGCTTCTTGCCGCTGCCTTTCACTTCGGCTATCTGGCCGTTCATGTAGACAATGAACTTCTTGCTCTTCTTGGCGTTCTGGCTGTAGCCTCCTGCCTGGCTCAGGTAGTATTTCACACCTTCTCCCTGCTTGTAGGATACGGTGTTGCTCATCATTACTGCACCGCTGATTTTCACGGTGTTCACGTATTCGGGTACGCTGATCACGTCGCCTGCACGCAATACGATGTCGGCATCGCTGCCCGGATTGGCAAGGGCTTCTTCCAGGTTGATACCTACGGTAAAGGTATCGAGTACATTCAGACCGAGTGAGTCTACTGCTCCGTTACCCATTTCCTTGCGCATCATGTTCACTACATCCTGCATGCGGCGTTTCTCGTCGTCGTTTGCCACACGGGTAAGCTTGGCTCCCTTTACGTAGGCAAACTGAGTGGCGCCTCCTGCCTTGGCAATGATGCTGCTGATACGTTCGTTCTTGCTGCTCAGGGCGTAGGTTCCGCCGTAAAGCACTTCACCGTCTACTACCACGTTCTGCTGTGCGCTGTAGCCCGGGCTGCGGCGTACGAATACCTGGTCGTAAGGCTGGAGAGTGAATCCCGGTTCGCCGTCTACCACAAAGCCGTCTTTCAGGCCGAAAGAGAAGTTCTGTCCGATGGTAGCGGGGCTTTCGGTGCTCTTCGGATCTTTTACGCGGCGTGCCACGTCGACACGTACTACGGAAGCCGATTCACGCAGACCGCCTGCGGTGATCACGAGGTCTTCGAGGGTCATGTTGTCGGCATACGGATAGTCGCCCGGATGAGCTACTTCGCCGAATATCTGTACGTTGCCCAGGTCTTCCAGGTCGTGGATGCTGGGGATGTAGAGTACGTCGTTTTTCTGCAGCGGGATGTCGGGCTGGCTGCCGTCCATGATGGCGCGGATGTCTATCTGTTTCACTTCGCGGGTCTTGTTTTCACGCTCGCGGTACAGTACGGCACGGCCGGTAAAGGCGTCGGCCATCAGTCCGTCGGCTTTCTCTACCAGTTCGCGTACGGTGTTCAGCTTGCCGCCCAGCTCGTAGATGCCCGGACGGTATACGGCGCCGCGCACTTCCAGCTTGTTGGTGAAGCGGTCCAGAATGGCTTCGGCGGTGATTACGTCGCCGTCGTGCAGCTGGCATACGCTGTAGTCGGTGTCATCCACGGTGTTTACCTGATATTCCTTACCGTTCTGGCGAACGATGCGCAGGCTCTTGGTATAGGCGTCGCTGGTAAATCCGCCGGCATATTTCAGCAGGGTAGAAAGGGTTTCGCCTTTCTTCATTTCATAGCGCATGGGGCGTTTCACGTTGCCTGTAATCTGTACCAGTTCTTCGTAGGCAGGAACGATGATCACGTCGCCTTCTTCCAGGCGGATGTCGTCGCGGGTCTTGCCCTGCATGATGAACTGGTAAACGTCTACCGTAGCTACGGTCTGTCCGCCGCGCGATACTTTCACGTTACGGAGGCTACCGATGTCGCTCACACCGCCTGCACGGTAGAGGGCGTGGAATACGGTAGAGAAGGCGGAGAGGGCATAGGTTCCCGGCTGTATCACTTCGCCCATCACGTTGATCTGGATGGTGCGGGTGTTGCCTAGTGTAACGCGTATCTGGTTGCTCTGGTCGGAATAGATCTTGCGGAGTTCGCCGGTGAGGTACTGCTGTGCGCGCTCGATGCTCATGCCGCTCAGGAATACAGGGCCGAGCTGTTCGAGGTTGATGGTTCCGTCGGGCGAGATCTGCTGGCGGATGGTGTTCTGGCTGGCTCCCCAGATGTCGATTACCACTTCATCGCCCGGACCGAGACGGTAGTTGGGCGGGGTGGCTATGTTGACGTTCGGTTCGAACGTAAGGTTGCGGGTATTGAAGATGTTGCGGCCGAATACGGCGTCCTGCTGTGCCACTTCCTGTGCCTGTGGCTGTTCGTCGAGCAGGGTAGAGTTGTCTTCCTGTACTTGCTGGCGCAGACGTGCTTCTGCCTTGGCAGTTCCGCTCAGGTCTTCCGAGCCGGTGTTTGTCTGCTGTTCGTACATTTTCTTCACGCGTTCCGCCTGTTCGCGGGTTACGCCTCGGCGTGCCAGCTCGGTAGCTATGGTACGCTGGTCTTTGCCTTGTTTTACTCCATCTTTAGCATATTCCAGCACTTGCTGGTCGGTCATGCCCGACTGCGCCATGAGCAGGGGCGAACATGCCATAAAAATAACAAGTGATAAAGCTTTTAGTTTCATGCTTGTCTGTTAGTGATTTTATATTGTTTTTCTGAATTTACTCTTCGATGGTTTCGCACCAGGTGTAGCTCACTTTGAGCAGGGCGGTGCTTTGGGGCATTTCGATGGCGATGTAGTGGCGGCCTCCGTAGCGGAGGAACTTGCCGGTCACACCGTAGAGCGGACCGCGGCGTACTACCCGGACGGGGACGCTGCGCTTGCCGCGAAGCTTTTCGGAATCGATGAACCGCGTGCCCTGGATGTCGGGGTTGGTGGCATGCATGAAGTTCTGCATGTCGCGTTCGCTCACCGTGCAGTAGTCGTTGCCGTTGCGTTCCTTCTTCAGGAAATAGACGGGCAGCGGGGCTTCGGAGGCGAACTGCCGGCACCAGTTGGCGTCGTAGGGACGGTGGATGAAAATCAGGTTGTGGATGGCGGGTACGAGTATGTGGGTGCATTCACCCTCGTGTCCGGTGTCGCGAAGTTCGTATGTCATGGGGATGTAATGCTCAATGCCCTGCTCTTTGAGATAGTCGGCTACAAGCAGCTCTTTGTTGTACACCGTTTGCAGGGGCAGCCATACCTGTTCTTTTTCCATGTCTGTGGATGTTTGTCCTTCTGATTTTTTGTTCCCTTTTTTCTTGATTGAATGTTTGTTGAGGTACGGATGCACCTCTCTCTCCTTCCTAGCGTCTGAAAAACACTATGAATCAGTTTGTTATCTCCAAATACGGAAGATGACGCACATCGTGCTTCTGTCTAGGAGCCGCTCCCACAGCCGCATAGGAAGTCGTTCTTCGCTGCAAAGATAACAAATAATGGGCAGAAAGGTTCACTCGGAAGGGCTTTAACTTGCGTTTGTTGAGCTTTTTTGTGATATGTTATTGACGTTTCAGCATGTTTGCGCAAACGGTTGCCCGGTTTGTCGATTTGTCCGGATTTTGTCGATTGGTACGGATTGGGTGACCGGACAAGTGTTGCTGCTGGTCTTTCGGTCTGATTCTGATGCGTAAAGATGTTCCGGAAACGGATGCGATGGGCAGACGATGTCCGGAGATTTTTTGAATATTCGTACGAAAAGCCGGAGCTTTTGTACGAATATCCGGGTAAACTTCCTGATGTTTACTTCAACTTTTCAGCTTTTTTTCCCGTCGGGTTGCCTTTTCGGGAGTCCGTGCCTACGGAAAGCTGCTTCAGAATCCTGAACTCGTTTTCTCCCGGCTCCTCGTCGGGATCGGCCTCGCGTACTATCAGGTTCGTCTTGTGCATGATGCAGCTCTCTATGATCAGCCTCAGGGTGGTTACGTCGAAATCTATCTCGCACACCTGTTCGGCTGCCTTGAAGAAGGTGGCCAGCGTCTTGAAACGGAAATTGCGGACGGTGTCGAAACACGTGTGCGTGCCGATGCCCGTGATGCGCTGGATTTCCGACTTCGATACGTGCGACAGGGCGTACAGTGTATCGATGAACTTTCTTAACTCTTTGAGCCACTCGTCTATCTGTTGCTTCGTAGGCTCGCACGAAGCGTATAATTTTTCGAAATATTTCATTAGTCTTGTCTCTCGGGGTTTATCTCTGCCGTATAGGGCAGTAATTAATACTCTGCCAATCGGTATTTTTACCGATGAAAGACAAGAACGGAAGTTTACCTGTCAGGTTCTGTTGATGACACAAAGATAACGGAAAAATCGTGGCTGAACGTTTTTCTTTGCGAGAAAAACTTCCCTTGCTTTTACTCTTTCTTTTAATATATAATAGGAAAGGGTGGCAACCCTAGTGGCAACCTTGTGGCTACCTGGGGTATTGTAATAACCTGTAAACGAGTAGGATAGGTATGCTACCTTGTGGCTACCCTGGTGGCAACCCCCTGTTCGGATTACGTAAAAAATGAAGAATTATGGACTTTGTACTAACTATGAAAAATCCTGGCAATCTGGGCTTTCTGGTACTTTCGAGGCGACTGCTTACCCAGATGTTTGCCGAAATGTACGGAAAGTGGCATTCCGACTCGCAGGCGTATGTGTATCTGCTCATGGCGGCGTGCTTTACCGATCAGGGTGATACCCCTGAATGCCTGAAACGGGGCGAGCTGTTTTTCTCAGGAAGGGAGCTGAGTCTGCGCTTCGCCTGGAGCCGGAGGCATGTGAACCATTTTATCGGAGAGCTGGAGCAGAACGGTGTGGTGGAGGTGATGAAGGTGCAGAACTGTTCGAAGCTGCGTCTGCTGCACTACGATACGCTGTGCCGCATGCGGGTGAAAAACGGTGCGGACGGTAGGCGCAGGAGCGCGGGCGACGAGATGTTTGAGGTGTTCTGGGAACAGTATCACGACATGACGCAGCAGCCTGCCCTCGACATCGAGGCGGCACGCAAGGCGTGGGGGAAGCTGACGCTGGCCGAGCGCGAGGAGGCGGTGGGAAACATCGAGATGTATCTCTGCATGCTGCCGTCTATCGACCGGGCTCGTACGGCACTGAAGTATTTGCAGATGAAGAGTTTTGTACTCAATTGACTATATTTTTATCTGTGTTGTCTGATGAAACTTTTTAAATTGTCAATCATTGCTGTCCGATAAAATTTTTCAAACCCTCAGTAACTTGTTGATATATAAGAATTAAGCAATAATTTTAACAGGAGGGCTTATCCATGGAAACAATACAGACAATCAACCTGTAGGATATGTTTATCGGGCACTGATAATATGTTTATCTGTGTTGTCCGGCAGAAAGTTTTAAGTTTCCAGTAACTTATTGGTATACATAAAATTAAACACCAGCTTTAACAAGGAGGCTTATCCATAAAGATAATGCTGATAATCGGCCTGTTTAATATGTTTATCGGGCACTGATAATATGTTTATCTGTGTTGTCCGGCAGAATGTTTTGAATTTTCACTAACTTATTGATATACATAGAAATAAGAGGCGATTTTAACAGGAGGGATTATCCGTAAAGGCAATCGGATTTTCAGTAATGTAAAAAGCTGTATCGGACAGCAGTCATATTTTTAGGATTATGGGGATGGTTTATGCGGAAGAAATAGAAGGGGCGGTACTGGGGGCGTGCCTGCTGGAGCGTTCGGCTCAGGCGGTGGTGCTGAAAAGTCTGCGTGCCGAGATGTTTTACCTGACGGCGCACCGGGTGGTGTTCGAGGCGATAAACGCGCTGTATGCCCGGGGAGCGGCAGTGGATATGCTGACGGTGACCGAGGAGCTGCGTGCTCAGGGACGGCTGGACGATGCGGGCGGTCCGTTTGCTGTGGCGAAACTGGCGGCGGGGGTGGCTACGTCGGCCCACCTGGAGTATCATTGCGGCATCCTGTTTCAGTATTACCTGCGGCGGAAGCTGGTGGAGGTGCTGACACGGGAGCTGGCGGCGGCAAACGACATGACGTGTGATGTGTATGATGTGCTGATTGATACGCAGCGGGAACTGGGGGCGCTGCTCGAGGATTCGCCGCTGGAGAATCACTTGCACCCCATGCCGGAGGTGATGGATGATACGGTGGCGCTGGTGGACCGCCGGCAGGAGCTGGCTGTGAACGGGCTGACGGGGGTGCCTACGGGCTTGCAGCGGCTGAACGAGATGACAGGGGGATGGCAGCCGGGCAACCTGATTTTTACGGCGGCGCGTCCGGCCGACGGAAAGACGGCACTCGACTTGTTCTTTGCGCGTCAGGCGGCGATGGCGGGTGTGCCGGTGGTGTTCTTCACGCTGGAGATGACGGCTTCAGAACTGGGCGAGCGTATGGTACTGGCGGAGAGTTCGGCCGATCCGCTGCGTATCCGTCAGGGCAGGCTCTCGCCGGAGGAGGTGGAGGATGTGCACCGTACGGCGGAACGGATGAGCGCGCTGCCGGTGCATGTCGACGATACGCCGTACATCAACGTCGACCAGTTGTGTGTCATCGCCAAGTCGCTGCGGGCAAAGGGGTTGCTGGGCTTGCTTATCGTCGACTATCTGCAACTGCTTGCCACGGTGAATCCGGGGCGTACGCGTGAACAGGAGGTGGCGGAGTGCAGCCGCAAGCTGAAGGGGCTGGCGCGTTCGCTGGGTTGTCCGGTCATCGTGTCGAGCCAGCTCAACCGTCAGGCGGAAGACCGGGCGGGGAGTCCGGAGCTGCGTCACCTGCGCGAGAGTGGGGCCATCGAGCAGGATGCCGACCTGGTGATTCTGCTGCACCGTCCGGAGCGTTATCACATCCGGGTGGATCCAGATACGGGGTGGTCTACGCGGGGCATGGGCATCGCCACGGTAGCCAAGCACCGCAACGGGGCGACGGGAAAGGTATATTACGGGTATAATCCCAGCATGACGAAAATCGGCGAGTTCGCGGGTACGCCTGTGACTGCGCCGGCAAACAATTTAAAGCGTAAGGAGGATGAAAGAAAGAGCAGTGACTTATTCGGTGGTTCCGCGGGTTGATCCGCGTGATATCTCGGCAGAGATGACGTATTATGCCCGTGCACAGGCGCGGGGAGAGGTGACGCTGGGCGACATGGCGCGCCGTATTCAGCGGCGGTGTACGGTGACACGTGCCGATACGCTGGCGGTGCTTGTAGCGCTGGAAGAGGAGGTCTGCCGCGGGCTGTGCAACGGCGAGATTGTCCGTCTGGGTGAGCTGGGTTCGCTTCAGGTGGGAGTGAAAAGCGAGGGAGTGCGGCTGGAGGCTGACTTCCACGAATCGATGATAAACAAGATATGGGTGCGTTTCCGTCCGGGCATGGTGCTGAAGGGGATGCTGGACGGGGCGGCTTTCGAACGGGTATCGCCGCGCAAGGAAGCCGGACGTGCCGGAAAGGGGATGCGGTATGAAAGAGAATGAACATGGCGACGGGGAATTCCGTCTGCGTATCTACGGCAAGTCGGAGCTGGCTTGTCTGTATTTTCCCGACCGTTCGCCGGAAACGGCACGGCGCAATCTGTACCGGTGGATGTATCGCTGTCCGTCCATCCGCGAGGGGCTGGCGGCACTGGGCCACGACAAGCACCGCAAGTTTTTCCTCAAGCCGGAGGTGGAGGTGATCGTGCGGGGACTGGGGGAGCCGTAAGATAAAGAAACTATGATATATACTTGCACGGGGTGTGAACCTCACGTTTGTGGTATCGCGGCGTGGTTCACACCCCGTTTTTTGATTTTATATTCCAGGCACTATTTTTTCTGTAATTTCATGGCCTGTTCCTGTCCCGCGGCTATTGCTGCGCGCTGTTTCTTTAAAAAGAAACCCGCCATTGACGTGAATTTGTCAATGGCGGGCAAGTGGATATATATAATGTATGATATAGCCGATTGTCATTATCTCTTTCCTGATCCGCCGCAATCGGAGCATTTACCTGAACCATGGCAGTAACTGCATTTTCCACGTCCGTTACAAGCTGTACAGACAATGTTCTGACCAAGATTACGTACAATGCCGCTACCGTTACAATAACCGCATTTACCAGAACCATGGCAATAGTATTTCTCTGCGGTTCCACTCATTGACGAACATTTTCCTGAACCGTGGCAACGTTTACACATCGAGCTTCCTGTAGAACTTCCGGAAGAAGATCCGCTGTAGGAAGATCCATTTTCCTGATATGTGCCGTATGTTCCTGCTGCCTGGCTATTACTCATCGTTCCTAATGTCTCGCCTACGGTACCGAGTATGTTTCCGATGGTGCTCCATCGCTTACTTCTGCGCTGGGCTTTTACACTCTTAAGGTTCTGCTTTGCCATGTCGTAGGTAGGACAGGCTTGCAGTGCATACTCATAGCATGCTTTGGCATTATTCAGGTCACCCAGACTTTCGTAGAGTACTCCGAGGTTGTTCAAAGCCGGAGCCTTGTAACCATAACTGTTGTATGGATCGGCCTTAATGACTTGCATATGCCTGTCGTACTTGGTCTGTACCTCTGTGTCGGGAGTGTTGTAAGCTAGGTCGGTGTTTGTGTATGTTTTTTTATATGGCAATATAAGATACGTATATGTTACATCACGGTCGGATTCAGTATTCTCGTCATGTTATGTCACGTTTAATGCTGTAATTAGTGGATTATTTCGTATTTTTGTTGCTAAATAGTTATTCTATGAAACCGAATCGGAAGAAACCCGTACTGGTTGGAAATGATTTGTTTCAAAGGTACTTGTCAACTTAGGATAGTAAGAAGTTTTAGTGCGACAAATGCTTGTTGTTGTAATGTTGCAGCAGGTAGAATGGAAAAAACTCAAATTCTTTCTGTTGAGATGAAATATCTGATTGTTGATAAAATTTAAGAATATAAAGATGTTAGAAACGGTTATTGAAAATACGGAGAAATTTATAGCTTCGGTTCCTAAAACCAAGCGTAAGAAATATGGTCAGTTCTTTACAAACGGGACTACAGCTTCTTATATGGCTTCGCTTTTCTGTTTCGATCTTTCAAAGCCTGAAATTCGCCTGTTGGACGCAGGTGCTGGAACAGGCATCTTGTCGGCGGCGGTTGTTGACAAGTTGGTGGAGTCTGACTATGAGGGTAGGATTCATCTTACTTGTTATGAAACGGATGAGAATGTCTTACCTCTTTTGGAGGCTAATCTTGAGTCTCTTCATTCTGAGTATGGAGTTGAATATTCTATAGTCAGGGATAATTATATTACTTCGCAGAATTTTGAAGGGGATACATTATTCTCTGTTCAGGATAATGTATATGATTATATCATAGGAAATCCTCCTTATCTTAAAATACCGAAAGATGCGGACGAAGCCAGAGTGATGCCAAGTATATGTTATGGCGCTCCTAATCTTTATTTTCTTTTCTGGGCTATGGGTATACATAACCTTAAGGAAGGACACGAACTGGTATATATTGTGCCCCGTTCCTGGACCTCCGGAGCTTATTTCAAGAAATTCAGGGAATATTTTTTCAAAAACTGTGTTATTACCGATATGCACTTGTTCGAAAGCCGTGACAAGGTTTTTGAGGGTGAATCGGTATTGCAGGAGACAGTAATCGTAAAAGTTAAGAAGACTACGGCTACACCGGAGTATATCAATATAACCTCTTCTTCTACTTCTCAATTTACTGATTTGAAGACTTTCCGTGCTCCTTATGCTACCGTGGTGGCGCGAAACCAGTTTGTATATCTGGTTACAAACGAAGCTGACGCTGCCGTACTTTCTCTCATTAACCGCTTCGACAAGACTCTTCCCGACATGAATCTGCGTATGCAAACAGGTGTAATTGTTGATTTCAGAACAAGGGAAGTGCTTCGTGATCATCTGGAAGATGGTTCGTATCCCCTTTTGTATTCACAGCATATCAGAAACGGACGGGTAGTATGGCCGTTGGGTAAAGAAGGGGAAGTTATAAAAACAGACCGGAAGGCTTTTCTGCAGGAGAACAGTGATTTTCTTATGGTTAAGCGTTTCACCTCAAAAGAAGAGGACAGGAGACTGCAGTGTGGTATATATCTTAAACAAAGATTTTCGCAATTTCCGTATATTAGTACACAGAATAAAATAAACTTTATAAAATGCGATTCTCCTTGTATTACTTATGGTCTGTACGTGTTACTTAATTCCAGTTTTTATGATAAATACTATCGAATACTGAATGGGTCTACGCAGGTAAATTCTACTGAAATCAATCAAATGCCGGTTCCCGATAGATTGATTATAGAAAGTATGGGACGGGAGTTGATGCATAAAGAGCTGTCTGTTACAAATTGTAATGAAATTTTTAATAAATGGATAAATTAGAAACTGCTAAGAGTTTGCTGGGCAGAATCAATATGCCTTTGCGACAGCAGAGTACGCTCTGTTGTCTTACCCTTCTTGCTATGGCTCATCTTAAAGAAGATACGCCTTGGGCCGAGGCTACAAATGAATGGATCAGAATACATGACATAATCTCGTTTATTGCGGAATATTATGGCGTAAAGTATGCCGAAAATTCAAGAGAGACTTTTCGTAAGCAGGTCATTCATCCTTTCAAGACTGCCGCATTGATCGAAGATAACGGCCTGTCGACCAATAGTCCTAATTTTCGGTATCGCATAACCTCTGAGTTCTTAACTGTTATCTGTTCTGTGAAAGATAATTGTGATTCGGACAAGGAGAGTGACGTTCTTATACAGTTCTTGCGTATGCACGATACATTGTCTGATATATATGCCTCCAAGAAGAAAATGCAAAAGATGCCTGTCAGAATCAATAACAAGGATTTTACATTTAGTCCGGGCAAGCACAATCAGTTGCAGAAAGCCATATTGGAAGAGTTTGCGCCACGCTTTGCTCCTCATTCTGAATGTTTGTATGTGGGGGATACCATTAAAAAGGATATGATAAAGGATGTTGAAAGGCTTTCTTCTCTCGGCTTTGAGATAACATTACATGATAAGATGCCTGATGTGGTTTTGTATAGGGAAGATAAGAATTGGATATACTTTATTGAAGCTGTTACATCTGTAGGTCCGATGGATCCTAAAAGAATATTGGAGATTGAGTCTATGACAAGTAACGTGACTGCTGGCCGTATATATGTTACAGCCTTTCTTGACTTTGGTACTTTTAAAAAATTCTCCGGACGACTTGCTTGGGAAACGGAAGTCTGGATAGCTGATATGCCGGATCATATGATTCATCTTAACGGTGATAGATTCCTTGGTCCCCGCTGATTTATTTCGAATGTTTCTCACCGTCACGGAGGGATGCTGGTATGAGGCTGTATCATATTCTGTTCTGACTCTATCGTAATATAAAGAAATCATTGTATCTGACTGACACGGGGTGTGAACCTCACGTTTGCGGTATCGCGGCGTGGTTCACACCCCGTTTTTTTGTGTATGCTGCATCGGAAACTTAACGGCGGAGGTCTGGACGCTTTTTCAGAATCGGATGAGGAAAGAATGAGTAAAATCATTATATTTGCATATGTATCATCAACAGCTGTAGATATGGATTATGATATAAAGGATAAAATGGAGTGGACGATTATTTTCATCAGGGAGTTCGGACGTAAATACGGACTTTCGATGAAGCAGGCATTCAATTACCTGAGTCGTTTCAAAGGGATTGATTTTATCGATCGCCATTATGATTATGTGCATACTCAGTCGTTTGCTTCGATGGTGGACGATATAGCTGAGTATTGTCACCGTCACGGAGGGGCGCTGGTATGAGGCTGTATCATGGGACGAATAAGGAGTTTCTGGAAATTGATTTGCTGAAGTCTAAACCTAATAAGGATTTTGGGAGAGGTTTTTATCTTTCAGCAGATTACAATCAGGCTTTAAATATGGCGCATGTGAAAATGGAACAGCTGGAATCCGGAAGCCCTGTTGTGTTGGAATATGAAATAAGCGAAGAGGCATGGGACAGTTTGCGCGTATTAAGGTTTGAAAATTACTCTGAAGAATGGGCTAAATTTATACTTTTAAACCGTAATAATCCGTCTGATCAGCCTGTTCATGATTATGATGTGGTAATAGGACCTATTGCTGACGATAGAGTGGGAGTACAGTTATGGAAGTATGAAAATCATTCAATTGATTTGCCTACACTTGTCCGTAATTTGCAATACATGAAAGGAGTAACAATACAATATTTTTTCGGTACGGAACGTGCTATAAAATACTTGAAGCGAATATGAATGAGAAAAAGGAAATGATGGCAGATATGGTAAAGAACCTTGCACTGTTACTGATGGAGAAGAACAGGGAATTAACAATGGAACAGGCGCTTTCATTTGTTTTTAACTCGGATACGTATCAGAAAGTAATGAATGAGGAGGCTGCATTTTATTACCAGAGTCCTAAGTATGTTTTTGCTTTTTTGGAAGAAGAACTGTTAACAGGAAAGGTCGGATAAGGATTTTATTTTAACTGACACGGGGTGTGAACTTCACGTTTGCGGTATCGCGGCGTGGTTCACACCCCGTTTTTTGTGTGTATGCTGCATCGGAAACTTAACCGTTTTGAAACAGGATTGCCACATGCGCGTTTTTGTTTTGAAATACGCTGTCTTTAATTTTGCGCAATGAAAATTAAGGAATTTTAATTGCTTGAAAAACGCTGGTTGTCATGTAGATAGCTGGTAATGAAAAGGTAAGGAACAGGTTGGGAAAATTTACAATTTAAAAATAAAATGAAAAAATTTGCAGCGTATTTACTTTGGTTTTTGCTGATTGCTGTCTTGCCGCTGATGGCGTGCAGCAACGATGGAATGACGGAAGCTGTAGCGGACAGCTTCGATGTACAGTTTGAATGCCCTTCGCTGATAGAAGTGGCCAAGGGAGGGGAATATACGTTCCAGGTGACCGGAAGTAACAAGCCGGCGGAATCGGATGTGATTATTCTGGAATCGACAGGGGGAATCTCGTATACGTGTGTGCTGGTGAGTGTTTCGGAAAACAGTTTTACCATAAAGCTTACCGACGGATGCGAAAGCGGTACGTACCGGGTGTTCATCAAGCGTGGTGACCGCAAGAAACAGATTGGTACTACCTATATTAATATTGTAGAGGGAATTGATTTCACGCCGGATGCCGGAACGACGGTGTACGGGGTGGTATCGACAGCCGACGGTCCGGTGCAGGGTGTTGTGGTATCGGACGGTGTAGAGGTGAGCGTGACCGACGAACGGGGTATCTACCAGCTTCAGTCGGAAAAGAAATGGGGGTATGTGTTTATTTCCATTCCTTCGGGATATGAAGTTCCTGCCGAGGGAGTCTTGCCTCAGTTCTACAAGATGATGAAGGGGGACGCCGCTACAACGGAGCGTGTGGATTTCTCGCTGACTGAGGTGGAAGGACAGGATAATTATAAGGTGTTTATGCTGGGCGATATGCATCTGGCCAACCGCACGGGCGACCTGGGACAGTTTATGGACTTTACCGAGGATCTGAACAGCTACCGTGCCTTGCACCAGCACGAAAAGATGTATGCCATTACGCTGGGCGACATGACCTGGGACCTGTACTGGTATTCGAACAGTTATGCGCTGCCTGAGTACCTGAATACCATCAACAATCAGGTGAAGGGACTTCAGATTTTCCATACTATCGGAAATCATGACTATGATTATAAGGCTATGAGCGATGAGGAGGCGGGAAGCCGTTTCATGGATTATATCGCTCCGACATATTATTCGTTCAACATCGGAAAGGTGCACTACGTGGTGCTGGATGACATCGATTGCAGCAACTACGACGGCACTACCTCACGCGACTACGAGAAGCGTGTGTCGGCCGAACAGCTGAGCTGGCTGTCGAAGGATCTGGCATATGTCGACAAGTCGACACCGCTGGTAGTGGTGATGCACGCACAGCTGTTCTACCCGTCGCAGACGGAAGGTTTCAAGATAGACCATGATGTGCTGAACACTACGCAGCTGCTGGACGTGCTGGACGGCTACAAGGTGCATTTCGTGACCGGACATACGCACCTGAGTTTCAACGTGACTCCGGAGGATGAAGTAACGGGCGGACGCGAGGTGTACGAACATAACGCGGGTGCGGTATGCGCTTCGTGGTGGTGGTCGGGCTACCTTACTCCGGGCGTGCACATCAGTCCCGACGGAACACCGGGCGGATACTCGGTATGGGAGGTGAACGGAACGGACATCGAATGGATATACAAGGCTACGGGATGGACGGAGGATTACCAGTTCCGCAGCTACGACCTGAACAATGTGCATTTCTCGATGGCGGATGTGCCGCAGATGCCGGCCAGTGTACCGGCTTCGGTCAAGGCGAAATTCCAGCGCTATGTGGATGCTTATCCGGTGAACAAGGACAACGAGGTGCTGATAAACATCTGGAACTGGAATCCGCGCTGGACGCTGACGGTGACCGACGAGAAGGGCAACAAGCTTACTCCTGAGGAGGTATGGGCTTACGATCCGCTGCATGTGGCAGCGCTGAGCGTGAAGCGTTTCAACTCGTCGACACTGAGCTCTACACCGAGCTTCATTACCGAAAACTTTACGCATTTCTTCAAGGTGAAGGCGGCGGATGCCGACGTGGATCTGACCATCACCGTGCGCGATGAGTTCGGACACGAATGGACCGAGCAGATGCAACGTCCGAAAGCGTTCTCGACGGATGCTTACCTGCCTTGCTGAACGGGGATGCACCGACAAGCTACTTAATGTTTTACTAAATATTTATTTATGAAAGTTTTCAATTCGTATGTTTTTTTGCTGTTGCTGTTGCTGACGGGCAGTGTCTCTACGCTGTCGGCGCAGAACAGAACAGTATCGGGTAAGGTACTGGATGCCTTGCAGGAACCGCTTATCGGGGTGTCTATCGTCATCGATGGAACTACTCAGGGAAGCATTACTGATGTAGACGGAGCCTTCGAGCTTCAGATACCTGCCGGTGGGGCTACTCTGAATTTCTCTTATGTGGGTTATCTTACCGAAAAGGTAAAGGTGAAACCGGGACAGAAGAATCTGGTGGTATATATGCAGGAAGATGCCATCATGCTGGATGAGGCGGTGGTTATCGGTTACGGTACACAGAAGAAGGTGAATCTGACGGGAGCCGTGGCTACGGTGGGCAGCGAGAAGCTGGAAAACCGTGCGACTCAGTCGCTGGCAAACATGCTGCAAGGTTCGGTAGCCGGTCTGAATGTCACTACCTCGTCGGGTGTGCCGGGCAGCTCGCCCAGCATCAACGTGCGTGGTACGACTTCTATCAACAGTGCCGATCCGCTGGTGCTGATAGACGGTGCGGTGGGTGAACTGGACCGTGTGAACCCGAACGACGTGGAGTCTATCTCGGTCATCAAGGATGCGTCGGCTGCGGCAGTATACGGTGCGCGTGCGGCATTCGGTGTGATTCTGGTCACAACCAAGTCGGGCTCGGCACAGGACGGAAAGGCTACCGTGCGTTACAGCGGCCGTCTGGGATGGCAGGCTCCTACCACGACTACCGATTACGAAACAACCGGTTACTGGTCGGTGTATACGGTAAACACCTTCTGGCGTGCGAAGAACGGTACGAACTACGTGGACTATACCGACTACGACATGCAGCAGCTGCTGGCTCGTGTGAACGACAAGACGGAGAACCCCGACCGCCCGTGGGTAGTGGAAGATACGAGAAACGGTCGCCGTCAGTGGGTGTACTACGGCAACTACGACTGGTGGCACATGATGTACAACGACCGTCGTCCTACCCAGCAGCACAGCATCTCGCTGAGCGGGGGTACGAAGGATGTGAAATACCTGGTGAGCGGGGCATACGATTACCAGAAAGGTATCCTGAACATGAATCCGGATATCTACCGCAAGTATAACCTGCGTTCGAAGATTGACTTTACCATCAACCGCTATGCTACGCTGAGCAACAATACTTCATTCTATGGCTCGCAGTATACTTTCCAGGGAAACGGAAGCATCGACGATACCATCGGTTACAGCGGACGTCACGCGCTGGCATGCTTCCCGATGAAGAACCCTGACGGCTCATGGCTGTACGGTACTCCTTACCTGAACTATAAGGTGGGCAACGGACGTCATATCATGCTGGGTGAGGGATCGCACCGCAACGTGAACCGCACGAACGACTTCTCGAATACTACACGACTGGTCATCACACCGATCAAACAGCTGAGTCTGACGGGTGACTTTACTTACCGTCTGTACCAGACACGCAATACACACCGTTCGAACAACCTGTTCTACCGCGAATATCCGGACGGACCGCTGCTGTCGTATGCTACCGGAGCCGGTCTGAACAAGCTGAGTGAATCGGTGAACACACGCAACTATTATTCGGCAAACGTTTTTGCCAACTATGAAGATACATTCGGCGAAGCACATCACGTGACTGGAGTAGTCGGGTTCAACTACGAACGCATGTATCTGAAGAATGTTTCGGCTGCGGGACAGAACCTGACTTCTACTTCGCTGGACGACCTCGACCTGGTGGGACAGAACTCCAAAGGGGAGGTGCTGACCGAAGTGGGCGGCGGACAGAGCGAATATGCGCTGGCTGGTTTCTTCGGCCGTGTGAACTACGACTACAAGGGACGCTACCTGTTTGAGGCGAGCGGACGTTACGACGGTACATCGCGTTTTGCTGCCGGAAGCCGCTGGGGATTCTTCCCTTCGGGTTCTGTGGGATGGCGTATCTCGGAAGAACCGTTCTTCAAGCCGCTGAGCGGATATGTAGACAACCTGAAGCTGCGTGCTTCGTTCGGTAGCCTGGGTAACCAGAATGTTTCTTCTTACTATACATACATGCGTCTGATTTCGGTAAGCGACTTTGCCGGTTTCACGTTCGGCGAGGGCAGCTCGATGGCGAAATATGCTACACTGGGTGCACCGGTGGCATCGGACCTGACCTGGGAAACTTCGGAACAGTGGGACTTCGGTTTCGACCTGACCATGCTGAAGAACCGCCTGAACATTACCGTAGACGGATATGTGCGCAACACGCTGAACATGCTGACCGACGGTGTGGAACTGCCGGCTGTGTATGGAGCCAGTGTACCGGATATGAATACAGCCGACTTGCAGACTAAGGGATACGAAGTGACAATGTCGTGGAGAGACCAGTTCGAACTGGCCGGACGTCCGCTGGAATATAGTCTGGGATTCAACGTGAGCAACTACAAAAGCTACATTACCAAGTATGACAATAAAGACAAGACATTTGCCAAGGATTACTACGAAGGCATGCGCATCGGAGAAATCTGGGGATTTGTGACAGACGGTCTGTTTGCTACCGACGAGGAGGCACAGGCGTATGCCAAGGAGGTAGACCTGAGTTACATGGTAGACGGACTGACCGGAGGCTGGAAGGCCGGCGACGTGAAGTTTGTCGACCTCGACGGTGACGGTATGGTGGATATAGGCAGCAACAATGTAGCCGATCCGGGCGACCGCAAGGTATTGGGTAACTCACTGCCCAGCCTGTCGTATGGTATCAATGCCAGTGTACGCTGGTGCGGATTCGATGTATCGGTGTTCTTCCAGGGAACAGGTAACCACTACTGGTATCCTCACGGACACATGATGTCGTTCTGGGGTCCGTTCTCTTATCCTTACCAGACCTTCCTGCAGAAGGATTTCATGGACAAGGTGTGGGCCGAAGACAATACGGATGCTTACTTCCCGCGTCCGATGGCATACTCGTCGACTTCCGGTCCGCTGAGCAAGGTGAACGACCGCTATTTGCAGAACATCCGCTACATGCGTCTGAAGAACCTGACCGTAGGATATACCATTCCGGTGAACCTGACAAAGAAAATCGGTATCGATCAGGCACGTTTCTACTTCTCGGGCGAGAACCTCTGCTACTGGTCGCCGCTGAAGAAGATTACCAAATACGTGGATCCGGAAGGAGCTATCAGCCGCAGCAACGATACGTACAACGAAAGTTTCTATCCGTGGCAGAAGACGCTGCTGTTTGGTGTAGACATCACTTTCTAAACGAAAATTCATTGAATAAAACAACCAAGAACAGATTCGTATGAAAAAATATATATTTACAGCACTGGTACTGACAATGGGGTTGACTTCGTGTGACGGTTTGCTCGACCTGACTCCTAAAAGCGAGATATCGCAGAATGACTATTTCAAGACAGAGAGCGACTTGCAGCTTTTCAGTAACTCGTTTTACAACAACCTGCTGGACAAGAGCCCTTTCGACGACCAGAGTGACCTGTACGTGCAGCAGAATCTTTCCGACGAGATGCTGGGCGGAAACAACCGTACCGTGCCTGCTTCGGGCGGGGGATGGACATGGACCGACCTGCGCAAGATGAATACTCTGCTGGCGTATGTACATCAGTGCAGCGACGAAAATGCGGTGGTGAAATATACGGCACTGACCCGCTTCTTCCGTGCGTTCTTCTATTTCGAGAAAGTCAAACGCTTCGGCGATGTGCCCTGGTACGATGTGGAACTGGGTTCTGCCGACGAGGCACTGTACAAGCCGCGTGACTCGCGTGAGCTGGTGATGACCAAGATGATAGAGGATATCGACTATGCCATCGATAATCTTCCTACACGCGAGGAAGAGTCGAGCAGTCCGTTCCGTGTGAACCGCTGGGCGGCACTGGCGCTGAAGGCACAGTTCTGTCTGTACGAAGGTACGTACCGCAAGTATCACGACCTGAAACTGGAAGGCAACGATTATACGTATTACCTGGATCTGGCTGCCAAAGCTGCCGGCGAGATTATCAATGATGGTCCGTACAAGCTGTACTCTACCGGACATCCGGAATCGGACTACCTGAATCTCTTTGCTGCCGAGGATGCGAATCCGGATGAATATATCCTGGCTATCAAGTTCGACTACAGTCTGGCTATCCATCACAATGCCAACGGACATACGCTGGTTCCTACTCAGGGACGTCCGGGACTGACACGCAAGATGGTGAATATGTATCTGATGAAGGACGGAAGCCGCTTTACCGACCAGCCGGGATGGCAGGAAATGAGCTTCCTGGAGGAAACGAAGGACCGCGACCCGCGTCTGGCTCAGAGCAT
>ENA-UEYI01001245-UEYI01001245.1-human-gut-metagenome-genome-assembly--contig:-NODE-1245-length-22487-cov-5.177064_pt1 | contig 22487 bp, 17 predicted proteins | sample MGYA00242900_ERZ507916 | MGnify/ENA primary metagenome ERZ507916 (study PRJEB26167, sample SAMN06115521) | human gut metagenome | host: Homo sapiens | place: China:Chongqing | collected 2015-09-02...
AACTGCTTCAAAAAGACCACCTAGTCTAGTAATACACCACCCATTCGGTAATTTCCCATATTGCGGGTTATCACAAGCGATTTCTGCCTTGGGATTGATGCGTTTGAGCAGTTCATTAGCTGGCTCATCATTCGGGTCTTGGGGAACGAGTTTGCCGTGAATAGCGAGGTCGAGGATTTTGGATTTAGCCTGATTTATAAATGTCTGAAGATTATCTTTACAATTTTCAATAATATCTATAATACTAAGCCAACCTCGAAGATTATCTACAATTCTACGCTGTTCTTTTCGTGGAGGAATTGGCATCACAATCTGGGACAAAATTGTTCCATTTACATTGGGTTGTCCAATACCTACAGATGAACTTTGTATTTGTTCCCAATAAAAGCCAGACTCAAAAAAGTATTTTACATATTCTGGCATAATATCTTTGAATGTTTGAACTCGTATCAAATACGACGCATATATGGCTTTAATATTTATCCCTTTAACAAGGTATGACTTTCCTACAGTTGCACCAGTTCTGGCAAAAAGAATATCACCATCTTTCAGCAAATAATCAGAAACTTTACTCTCGTCATAATTTGTATATGGGACAGTTGACCAATTTACAGTATTATCTTGAATATCTGTAATTCTTAGCAATCTATATTCTCCTTCTGATTTTGCAGATTCACTTACTCCATATAAAATAGAGTAAGCTATATCACTTACATTTGTCCAGCACCACCCCTCCGGCAATTCAAAGGGATAATGCTGCTTATCACAAGCAGTTTTTGACTGCTTGGAACGTTTTATTTTGCCTTCTTTTATAAGGCGTTCTTTCTCAGCCTTGATGCGTTTTAGTAACACTGAGGCTGGTTCATCATTAGGGTCTTGCGGTACAAGTTTACCATGTATTGCAAGGTCAAGTATCTTTTGGCGTAACGCTTTTGTATTCATCGTTTTATCATTGTGTGCAAATTATGATGTCAAGAACTACACAATTTGCCATTCGTTTTCTTCCAGTTTCTTTAACTCCTCATTTTCTTCAAACTCCTCAATCCACTCTTTAACCTTAGCTTGCAGCAAAGCCTTGTTGGGAAAAGACAAGTCAAACTGAATTTGACAAACACCGTCTGTCAAATTCGCATACGCCAAATAGAACTGTCGAATCTGGCGCAAGTTAGAGTAAGACCATCCCTCACCGTATTTCAGACACAGTTTATCAGAAAGAACTTTTAATACTTTCTTGCCATACGCTGCACGCTCATATCCCTGCTGCTCATCCTCAACAATATATTTTCCTACACCATAATAAGTGTATACCATTGTTGTGTTTACAGTAGTTTTAACATGCTTGTGCGCCTCGTCTATAAGTTTTGAAATATGCCCAAAGAGAGCATCCTCCCGCTTTATGATTTCGTGCATACTATTATTCCTCTTTAATGTCACCAAGCAATTTTTCAAGTTCGCCCACTGCCTTACTGATGTTCTGGCTCTGCTCCTTGATATTCGCCATGAGTTCGGCAAGAGTATACTGATCATCTTCGCCTCCTTGCTTAATCCAGGTAATGTCGAGCGAAGTCTTGTCTCGGGCGATTAGCTCTTCTGCCGCATATTTACGCCAACGTCCGGAAGGATTGTTTTCGGCATCGAATGTTTCTGCGCGGGCGTTAATGTCTTCTGTATTGTAGCATTTTACGAAATCATCAAGATGATGACGTTCTAGCTTGTTGGTAGCAAGCGTATGCTTTACGTCGGTACGGTAATCGTAATACCACACCTCTTTAGTAGGTTGTCCTTTGGTAAAGAAAAGAACATTGGCTTTAACGCCCTGTGCATAGAAAATACCTGTTGGCAAGCGAAGTATAGTATGCAGATTAAAGTCTGAAAGCAAACGCTTGCGAATAGTTTCACCGGCGCCACCCTCAAAGAGTACATTGTCGGGCAATACCACAGCTGCACGACCACCTACTTTTAACATAAGCATAATATGCTGTAAGAAGTTGAGCTGGTTGTTCTTAGTTTCCACATAGAAATCTTGTCTATTCAGTTCTACAGACCCAGCCGGACGCTGACCGAATGGAGGATTAGCCAAAACTACATCTACCAATGTCTTAGGTTCACGCTCCAAAGAATCTTCGCAAGTGATAGGACTACGGTCTGTACCCACACCGTGCAAGTAAAGGTTCATAGAAGCCAATGTAACGACAAGCGAAGTATTATCAACGCCATGCAAGGCGTGATTACGTAGAAAATCGCGCTTCGCTTTGTCTTGCGACTGAGTCTTCATATAATCATAAGCCGCAAGCAGAAAACCTCCTGTTCCGCAGGCTGGGTCGCAAACTGTTTCGCCTACCTGAGGACGGATGCAGTCTACCATTGCCTGAATGAGCGGACGCGGCGTAAAATATTGACCTGCCCCACTCTTCTTATCTTGTCCGTTCTTCTCTAATATGCTTTCATAAATAGCACCTTTTACATCGGCATCCATCACAAGCCACTGCTCCTCGTCAATCATAGTGATAACCTTCTTTAAATAGACAGGCTTATCAATCTTGTTCTGCGCCTTGGTGTAAATAGTACCGATAAGGTTGTCTTGCTCACTGAGAACTTTCAATGTATCTTCGTACTGCTTCAAAAGCTCCAGTCCGTCAAGTTGAAGAAGTGCGTTCCACTGGTAACCTTCTGGGATGGCAGACTCACCAAACATTTCCACGTTTTCCGCATCCATTTTAAGGAAAAGCAGATAGGTAAGTTGAGTAATATAATCGGTAAAGCCAATGCCTTGACCAGCAAGAGTAGTGGCGAGATTCCAAACTTTCTTAGTGAGCGACTGCTCTATTGATGATATGTCGTTTGCCATAAAAATATTGTTATGCTGTTTTTCTTAATACTACAAAATTAAATAATGATAATAATGCCTCGTCAGCGTTATTCATCGAGCCGAATGCGGCAATCATCTGTGCCGCCTGCGTTTTGTCGTCTTCGCGAATATCACGAATCGTACAAGCACCGTTGGCTGCTATGTAATCTACAATTTTGCTCATCAGTTCTTTCTGACGGTCTGAAATGTCACGGTGCCACTGCCCACACCACAAGTTAAAGTACTGACGTGCGGTAGTGCATACACAATCCAAACGCTCTATTTGCCTGAAAGCATAACGCACCAATTGTATAATGTTGGTAAGAGCGTCGCTTTCTTCTTTCTTAGTGGCACGGCGCACATTGTCAGGATTTACAATAGCGTATGAGTTCCAAAGCTGTCGGGAATTAAACTTGCTGTTCTCCATTTTAAGTTTATTCTCCAAGTCCTTCAGCATAGCGTAAGTGATGGGTGCACCTTCTTGATTGTAAAGAATACGCAAAGCCTCTATCTCATCGCTATGTTCACGGCAATACTGTTCAAAAGCACTAGTAGTATCTTTTGCCTCTTCTACCGAGAAGCCTTTTGAGATAAGCTTATCCTCGCCCGGCATCAACGTATTGACAAAACCTGCAGCTAAAATAAGGATATAGCGGCGTACATCCGCATGATTGGCAACGGTGGCTACAAGTCCCTTACGCTCGTTATTAGGTTCGTCGATGTCGATGAACGGAGGCAACACATCACCCTCCAATGCTTGGTAAATACGCTTGGCTATATCTTCCATCGTGTCGTTTGCAAGACGAGAGAATTCCTTGCGCTGATCATTATCGGCCTTGTTATGCAAGCGAGACAACGTTGCGGCCAGACGTTTCAAGTAAATATCGGGTAAATTGCCGTGGGCAATCCGTTCCAGCAATTCCTTTAGCGTGATAGTCTTAGTATCAGGACCTTCTACCAGTGTAGGTATACTCTTAGCATGTTCTGTAACGCCAACCGCATCTATCAGGAAGAAACAATCCTTACTATATGCATTGGGCGTAACGGCACGCAGTTGCTCGTCGTCAATGGTACGAACGCCGCGGCCTTTCATCTGTATATAAAGCGGTTGTGATTCTACATCGCGCATAAACATCACCACTTCAAGCGGTTTCACGTCGGTTCCTGTAGCTACCAATGTGCAAGTAACCGCAATACGGAAATCGCGGTCGTTGCGGAACTGGCGTATCAGTTCATTGCTATCGCCCGATGAATAGGTTATTTTCTGCACATAACGCTCCATGTTGGCATTTGGGCAAACCTCGGCAAACACTTCCTTTGCTATGTTTACAATATTCGTAGCGTGAGCTTCATTCAGCGCAAATATCAGTGTTTTAGGAAGGTATTCAAAGTTCTTGTCACGCTGTGGGTCATTAAACAAATCTTCGTAAACCACATCACGATAAGTAGTAAGAATAAGTTTTATTTGCGACGGATTGATTATACTACGATTCAATTCGGTCTTGGTATAATTCCTCGTTTCACGGTTACTTACCTCTTCAGTCTTGCCGGTATATCGGGTTTCCACTTTCACGTGTTCACCTTTTAATATAGCACCGCCGTTCTCCGTAGCTTCCGTTTTGATGCGATACACACGGTTTTCTACATTCACGCCATCAACAATACTCTTTTCGAGCGTATAGTTAACGATTCTGTTATTATTGAAGAACGACATCGTTTCAGGAATAGGTGTAGCGGTCAATCCCACAAGGCGTGCGGTGTCAAAGTATCTAAGTACCTTACTCCAATTTCCATATATACTGCGGTGACACTCATCAATGATAATCATATCAAAGAAATCGTGCGGCAAGTTTGGATTATCAGGCAATGTTACCTCTGTTTCCGGATCTTCCATATCATCGTTGTCGTCATCTACAATGTCATCGCCTTTCAGCAAAGAGAACAAACGCTGGATAGTAGAGATAACTACATTACTGTCAGATGGTATCTTGGCCGATTTCAAGCGTTCAACACCGAAAATTGTATTGAAGGCCTCGCCGTTATCCGTTAGTCGAAACGTGCCGAACTCATTTTCTGCTTGCCTACCAAGATTATTGCGGTCTACAAGAAACAGTACCCTATGCATGTCTGTATAAGAAAGCATACGATATGCCGCCAAACAAGCCGTATAAGTCTTGCCCGCACCTGTGGCAAGCACCATCAACGCACGGTCTTGTCCACTGCGAAAACTTTTCTCCAATTCCGTAATGGCTTCATACTGACAGTCGCGCAAACCTTTCTTGCGTAATGTGGGCAATCCTGCAAACGGGTCGCTGATTCCCAACAACCTTACAATTTCGCGCGGTGTATGTATGCGGTTAAGTTCATCCCAATCAGTATCTGTTTTGCGATAATCCTCAAACAACACCACTTTCCCGTTCGACTTATATAGCATTGGCAAAGGCTTCATCCATGTCTGATAACAATTAGGTACGCTGCGAGCATAAGTCGTAACCTGGTCGCTAACTATATCATAGCTTACATCTACATCTTCACGCTTGGCCTCAAGAACGCCAACTGCCTTACCGTTGATAAACATGAAGTAGTCTGCTTCCTTATTTCCTTTCAGCAATCCTTCACGCACAGCCACAGCCGTCATGGTAGGTTCATACTCGTCACGGTTAACAACCTGCCAACCTGCTTCTTTAAACCATTGATCTATTTTTACCCTTGCCTTTTCTTCTGGCGTCATATCAATTCTTTCTTTACATAATACTATATTATGCAAAGTTATCATTAATCTGCGATAAACTTGTATAAAATCAGAAAATCTTTGACCGCCAAAGCTGCCTTTAGATAGTTTACGCACCATGTTTTTATATTATATCTAGGCATACATTAATAATATTCCACATCAATGCATGATGTGATATTGTAGGGTAAACTCCGGCAATCATTAAAAAAAGAATACACCATACTAGAACAGCCAAAGACAGACTTAAAATACTTCAAAACTTCCCATTGAAAAACTTGACTTCCGGGCTAAAATTCTGTATCTTTAGCCTAAGTTTATATATACTAAGCTTAAGTATATATATTCTTAGGCTAAGTTTTTATATACTTAACCTAAGTATAGAGAATTGAATGCGAAAACTATGATTTTTACACGCAATGATTATAAGTTTAACCTATAAACCTTTTAGAATATTATGGCAAAATATCAAATGCAGGAAATGAACCTGCCAAGTGAAAACGGAGAACACGTACTCTACCCTCGCCTTGTGCTCAGCGGTCAGTTAGAAATGCAGTACATCATTGATAGAGTGGCAGATAGCACCACTTACAATGTGGCGGAAATCAGAGGTGTACTCGAAGCTTTTACCAAAGAAATGGCGCATCAGTTAGGACAAGGCTATTCTGTTAAGGTAGACAATTTGGGTCTGTTCACAGCTTCGTTAGAACTGAAGAAGGACAAGCAGCGTGAAGAAGCGAGTGAAGATGCCACCCATCGAAACGCTCAAAGTATTCAAGTAGGAAGCGTAAAATTCCGCCCGGATAAGAAATTTGTGAAACTCACCGACAAGAATTGTAATTTGGAACGCTCACAGCACAAGTTCGCTCGCTCATCGCAGAAATATACCGCCGAAGAACGGCTGGAATTGGTGCAAAAATATCTAAACACCAATCCTTTTATTACAGTTAATGAATATGCCGCATTAACAGGATTATGCCGCACGCCTGCTGCAAAGGAAATTAAAACGCTGTCACAGCAGCCCGATTCGGGCATCGATTCTATGGGAAGAGGAACGCACCGCGTGTATATACGCAAAGCGCAGAATTAATGTGGCTTTCAATGAGATATTTGTACCTTTGCAACACACAAACCCATATTGGATAGTTAAATAATAAAGTAGAAATGGCAAAGAAATTCGAAATAAGAAATAGTACCGCAGAGTTCCTTATCTTTATGGCAGAGGGCAAGGAAGACGGCGTGCAAGTAGTTTATAAAGACGAAACTATCTGGTGCACCCAGAAAGCTATGGCTATGCTTTTTGATGTAGACAAGTCTGGCATAAGTAGACACATCAAGAAGATTTTTAGCGATGGAGAATTATCTCCCGATACGACTGTTGCAAAATTTGCAACAGTCGTAAACAGAGGTATCAGAGGCGAGGTCGAAGACGAACTTGAATACTATAATCTCGACGCTATCATCGCAGTAGGCTATCGTGTAAATTCCCGCCGCGCAACCCAGTTCCGTCAATGGTGTACCTACGTTTTGCGCCAGTACGCTATCCGTGGTTATGTAATCGACAAGAAGCGAATGGAGAATGGATCGTTCATAGGCATCGACTATTTTGAGCAACTCTTGGAGGAAATACGAGAAATTCGTCTGTCGGAGCGAAACTTCTATCAAAAGTTGACAGATATCTACTCCACTGCTATCGACTATAACTGTAATGCTCCTACTACAAGAGAGTTCTTCAAGAAGGTACAAAACAAAATGCATTATGCCGTGCATGGACATACCGCTGCGGAGCTTATAGTAGAACGGGCGAATGCCGATAAGGAGCATATGGGACTTACTTCTTGGGCAAAGGCTCCCGATGGCAAGATTATAAAATCGGATGTTAGCATAGCAAAGAATTACCTGAAGGAAAATGAGTTGCAAGCCCTTGGACGATTGGTAAATGCTTATCTTGATATAGCGAAGGATATGGCAGAGCGGCACATCCCTATGACGATGGAGGATTGGGCAAAGCGTATTGATAAATTCCTTGACGCTACCGACAGGGATATTTTGCAAGACGCTGGCAGAATTACGGCAGAGTACGCTAAAGAATTTGCGGAGTCTGAATTCGAGAAATATCGTGTGATACAAGACCGTCTGTTCCGTTCAGACTTTGATAAGCTTAACGATGAGGGGCTGATATTGCCATTATAATCATATAAATCTGTAAGTTTTATCCGTAATTTTGCATGAATAATAAAGTGAAAATCTACATCTTTGCATCAGAATCAAAACAAAGAGAAATTATACGCTGATGAAACTGTTGATTAAAAACATGGTTTGCCCACGCTGCATTATAGCGGTGAAGAATATCCTTGAGTCTGAAGGTGTAACGGTGAAGTCAATTAGTTTGGGAGACGCTGAGATAGAAGAAGAACTTACCGACGAACGACGACTTTCTGTAGCAAGGAAGTTGCAGGATATGGGCTTTGAACTGCTCGACGATCCACGCTCTCAGTTAGTGGAGCAAATTCGTATTGCTGTTCAGCAATGGGTAAGGATGAACGAAGAACGTCCTAAGTTGTCTGATTATCTCGCGAATAATCTCAAAAAGGACTATAGTACTCTGAGCAAGCTCTTTTCGGAAGTGCGAGGCATTACCATAGAGAAGTTCGCCATCATCCACCGCATTGAATATGCCAAGGAACTATTGTGCTACAGTCAGCTTTCTACAAGCGAGATTGCATACAAGCTGGGGTATAGCTCGCCAGCACATCTCTCTTCGCAGTTCAAGCAGGTAACAGGTATGACTCCTAAGGATTTTCGCTCGCAGGGACAACACGACAGAATCTCTTTGGATGCATTGTAAAATACGGATAAACAAAAACTAAACAGATATATATGAGAATAGAATTTTTAGGCGTTTGCGGAGGTCTGCTCATATCGCAACAGGCGCTTGCGCAGACGGATAGCATAGCTAACACACAGGAATTAAGCGATGTAGTAGTAACTGCCACTAATGGCATCAAGTCAAAATTCAGAGCAGATAATACTGAGATAATAGGAAAAGGTCAACTGATACGTGCGGCTTGCTGCAACCTTGGCGAGTCGTTTACCACCAACCCATCGGTGGATGTAAGCTACAGCGATGCCGCTACCGGAGCAAGGCAGATAAAGTTGCTCGGATTAAGCGGTACATACGTACAGATGCTTACTGAAAACATTCCTAACCTACGTGGCGCAGCCTTGCCGTACAGTCTGGGCTATGTGCCCGGTCCTTGGATGCAGTCTATACAGGTAAGCAAGGGAGCATCGAGCGTGAAAAACGGTTATGAAAGCACTACGGGACAGATAAACATAGAGTTTCTGAAACCGCAAGGTGTTGACGGCGTGCGTGCGAATGTCTATCAGGACAGCGAATTGAAAACAGAGGTCAACCTAGACGGCAGCATACATCTTAACGACCGTCTTTCTACGGCTACCCTTCTTCACTTTGAGAACAGACAGATGGATCATGATGGCAACAGTGACGGATTTATGGATATGCCCAAGTTGCGTCAATACAATTTAATGCACAGATGGGCGTATGTATCGCCAGTATGGATTAGTCAACTGATGCTGCGCGGCTTGCATGACGAGCGCGATGGAGGACAAAGCCACAAGCACGCTAATCCCGCTTCGTCCGAGCCGCTATACTCTACTTCGGTAAAGACAAATAGGTATGAGATGCAATGGAAAAACGGCTTTACCATCAACGCCGACCATAACACATCGGTAGCCTTAATGCTGCATGGCTCTTGGCATGATGCCGACCATATTTTCGGAATGACTCAATATGATGTTACTCAAAAGAATGGTTATGTCCAACTGATGTTTGAAACTGATTTCAATGACAACCATAATTTGAGTGTGGGCGCATCGTTTAACCACGATTATTACGATGAACGCTTCAATCCGCTTGGTGCATCGGCTAATGCCGAAAGCAAAGTCACTAAGGAAACCACTCCCGGCATCTACGCTCAATATACATATAAGTTGGGCGAGAAACTTACGGTTATGCCCGGCGTGCGTTGGGATCATTCAAACCGCTACGGAAGCTTCGTCACACCTCGACTTCATATTAAATACTCGCCGTCGTCTGTTATCACCTTCCGTGCTTCGGCAGGAAAAGGCTATCGTTCGCCACACGCTTTGGCAGAGAACGTTACGCTTCTGGCAAGCGGAAGAGATATCATCATCGATTCTGATATAAAGCAGGAAGAGGCGTGGAATGTAGGAGCTTCTATTGGCATGAACATCCCTATCTCAGGCAAGAATCTTGAGCTGAACGCTGAGTATTATTACACCGATTTCAAGCATCAGATGATAATGAACTTAGATGGAGCTAAAGGCGAGCATACATTATCTATAGAGAATCTTGACGGCAAGAGCTATAGTCACACCATTCAAGTGGATGCCACATATCCGTTGCTGAGCGGTATGTCGGCTACTGCTGCCTTCCGCCTAAACGACGTTAAGTGTACCTACGATGGAGTTCTGCGAAAAAAGCCTCTCACTTCTCGTTACAAAGGATTGCTTACTCTTTCGTATAAGACTCCGCTGGAACTTTGGCAATTCGATGTAACCGGTCAGTTTAACGGTGGCGGCGAACTTTATGACCAAAACCGCTATCCCGCTTACTTCCAGTTGCAGGCACAGATTACGCGAGACTTCCGCAATTTCAGTCTATACTTGGGCGGTGAGAATCTCACAAACTATAAGATTGACAATCCGATTATTAACTCGCACCATCCGTGGAACGCCGCTTTCGACGCTACTCAGGTGTGGGGTCCTATCACCGGAGCTATGGCTTATATAGGAGTCCGATTTAAATTAGAGAAGTTATAATATACATTATTAAATATAAACACAACATGAAGAAGAATCTTTTAGTAGCATTTATGCTCGTATTGGCCGGCAATACTTTTGCAAATACCAAAGCCGACACATTGGTAGTTACCACTAACCCGCAGATGCACTGCGAAAACTGCGAGAAGAAAATCAAGAGCAACATCCGCTTTGTAAAGGGTACCAAGAAGATAGATACCTCGGTAAAAGAGCAGAAGGTGACCATAATCTACGATTCTAAAAAAGCAAGTTACAAAGACTTTGTTAGCGCTTTCAAGAAAATAGGATATGAAATAAAGAAGAAATAATAGCGGTAAAAACAACGCTCTATCCGAGTGTACTGTAAATAGCCCCAAGAATGTTATTAGTCTAACTTTCTTGGGGCTTTTGTTATTTATACAAACTATCTCTTTGGCTAAGCCACATAATCATTTTTTACTTATCTTTGTCCGTATCAACATAAACGCCATAAAGAAATGCTTCAACTTACATACATATTTCACAGTTGCTTTGCACTGGAGACCGACAATTGCATACTTATTTTCGACTATTGGCTTAACCCGTGCAACGTGATGAATCGCTTCATTACCATCAAGAAACGTGTATATGCGTTTGCAAGCCATTTCCATGAAGACCATTTCACAAGAGATATATTCAAGTGGAGAGAAGATGGGATAAACGTTACCTATATCCTATCAAAAGATATTTTGAAGCATCGTAGGGCGAATAAGGAAGATGCCGACGTATGGCTGGCCAAAGGCGGAACGTGGGAAGACGAAAACATAAAAGTAACGGCTACCGGCAGCAATGACTCGGGCGTAAGTTGGATTGTGCAAGTGGGCGGCAAACTCATTTTCCATGCGGGCGACTTATGCAATTGGTACGCACGGTTCCTTTCGGACGAAAAAGTGCCGGATAAAATAATTAGCGAAGATTTCAAAGAAATAAACCCTATAGCGGAAGAAAAACGTTTTATAGGTGAGCTAAAGGATGTTAAGAAGATTACAAACAGATTTGACATTGTGATGTTCCCCGTAGATGGCAGAATAGGAAATGGATATACTTTGGGGGCACGCCAGTTTATAGAGCGATTCAATGTGAAATTATTTATACCTATGCACTTCGTAATGAGCGGTTTCGATAGCGCATGGCGTATGGAGCCTTTCTGTCAGGAGAGAGGTATTTCGTTCTGGCGTATCGACAGAGAAGGCGCTAGTATAACACTGGAGAAATAAAACGTAATAGATAAGACCTATTGTTGTATAGATGCAAACATTTATCCGTATATAAATAATTACGTACCTTTGTTTGCGAAACAAAACCAACAGTATGAGAAATAGCTGCAACAAAGAAATGCAGTGATTTAGAGACAAAAAAATAAATAATCGCAAATAAGAAAAAGTTGAATGATATAATCAACATTTATCAAAATGAACATACAGCAACTAAGGTACATTGTAGCCATCGACCGCTTCAGAAATTTTGCGAGAGCGGCAGAAGCGTGTAAAATCTCTCAACCTACTCTGAGCGCCATGCTCGTGAAATTGGAAGAAGAACTCGAAGTGCGTATCTTTGAACGAAACAACCGTTCGGTAATGCCTACGGCCGCGGGAGAGAAAATTGTACGTCAGGCCCAGAAGGCATTGATGGAAACAGACCGTATCACGGAACTAGTAAATAAAGGCAAAGAAGCTATAGAGGGCTCATTCGTCTTGTCGGTCGGTCCTACCATCGCACCGTACATCCTGCCCAAATTCATTCACCAGTACTGCGACAGCTACACTAATGTAGATCTATCGATTCGTGAAATGAAAGCGGATTTCATGCTCGACGCCCTCTCCAAAAGCGAGATTGACGCCGGCATCGCCATCTCAGGCTACACGCAGCAAGGAGTATTAGAGATTCCACTCTATACAGAAAAGTTATATGTCTACCTCTCAGAGAGTTGCTGGCGCAAACTTCCGGTATTCAAGTCGGAGAATTTGGAACACGAAAGCATGTGGATAATGAAGGAAGCTCAATGTCTGCGCAACAGTGCTTTCTCTTTCCGCAAGATAAGAGGTAAAGGACACCATATATATGAAGCGGGCAGTATTGAGACTCTTATCCGCATAGTAGATGAAAACGGAGGTTTCACCGTTGTGCCCGAGATGCATCTTTCTTTCCTCTCGGAAAAACAACGAAAGAATGTCCGCAAGATTGAGGGTAATCATCTGTCACAGCGTCGTATCTCGCTCTACATCAAGGACGATTATATTCGCGAGCGTATGCTGAACACTATTACTGATACACTAAAGACCTTCATGCCCGAAGGTATGCTGTTGGACGGTATATTAAAGTACGGAATCAGAATTTAAAACAAAACATAAGGATTATTCTAACGTGGGTTCGTTATGCGGGCTCACGTTTTTTATTGCCACACTTTACCGTTATCTACAGCAATCTGCGTAAACAGATGTTAAATACGCCAAAGCCATAGGCGTTTAAGAAGTAAATGCACTAATTTAGATTGCTTATTGAAAAAACATCACGACTAAATAATAAAATATGAACCCTATAGATATTGCACTCCGCATAGCTACAGCCGCCCATGCCGGTCAATTGGACCGCGACGGCTACCCTGTAATCCTTCACCCTCTAACAGTTGGCTTGATGGGACATACTGATGAAGAAAAGATAGCAGGCTTTCTGCACGATGTAGTAGAAGACAGCGACATAACTTTCGATGATTTGCTGAAAGAAGGAATACCTACGGGTATAGTGAACGCTATCCGTCTTCTTACACACGAAAAAGGAACCGACTATTTCGATTATGTTCAACGCATCATCGACTCCGGAAATCCCATTGCCCTGCAGGTGAAGTACAACGATTTGCAGCACAACTACTCTCGCGGCAAAGCTTATCCGGAGCTTCAGGCCAAGCACGGCAAGGCGCTTAAGATGATAAAGGCCGCCATCGAAGAATGCTCTAAAGTAGATCTCTACCACGCTCCTTCCAATCCTGAAATTGAAGTAGGTATCTTTGCTTGCGGATGCTTCTGGGGCACTCAGCATCAGTATCAGAAACAGAAAGGTGTGCTTAATACCTTGGCGGGATATACCGGTGGTCAGGAGGCTTTCCCATCGTATGCCGATGTGCGCAACCATAAGACTCATCACGTAGAAGCGGTTATCGTGGAGTTCGACCCAAAGCAAGTATCGTACGAGAGTCTCTGCAAATTGTTCTTCGAGATTCACGACCCAGCACAAACCGATGGCGTAGGTCCCGACCTCGGTCCTCAGTACCGCAGCTGCATATTCTACCGTAACGAACAGCAAAAAGAAACTGCCGAACGGGTTATCCAGATTCTTCGTGATAAGGACTACGAAGTGAACACTCTGCTCTTACCTGAAGAACCTTTCTATATAGGCGAAGCGTATCACCAGCGTTATTATGAAAAGACCGGAGGCGATCCGTATTGCCATGTACGCACAAAGAAATTCTAAACGATGATACAGCAAACAGAATTTTCGCTCGCAGCCAAATGCAGGGGATGTCACCTCGTTACTCATGAGGTGCTTGATAATCTGCCAAAGCCATTGCCCAAGATGGGAATGCTGAATCTCTTCGTAAAACATACTTCGTGCGCATTGAGCATCAATGAGAATGCCGACCCCGACGTGCGCACCGATATGGAGAAGATTCTTAATAGAATGGTAAAAGAGAACGAGCCTTATTATGACCATACCCTCGAAGGTGCCGACGATATGCCAGCCCACGCCAAGAGTTCGCTCATCGGCGTGAGCATTACCATCCCTATCACAAACGGTCGTCTGAACTTAGGCACATGGCAGGGAATATATCTCTGCGAGTTCCGCAACTACGGCGGTCCGCGCAAGATAGTAGCTACTATTTACGGATAATAATGAATTGAGATTATGCAGATACTATTAGCGAATGCTAAAATAATGTATGATAAGGCTGATAAACGTCCTCTCTCTACTCCACTATTTCAGTCGGTAGCCGATACTTTGGCCGCAGAAATGGCTATGATGGACGTAGAGGAGTTGGCCAAACAGCTTGATTGCAGTAATAAGATAGCAGCAGAGAATTGGAAACGCTATCACAATTTCATTTCTGCAGATAAAATGCCAGCCATACTTGCTTATAATGGTCAGGCATACAAACATCTGCGAGCTGACAGTTTGAGCGAAGAGGCTTTAGATTACGCCCAGAAGCATCTTTTAATTACGTGCTTCCTCTACGGTTTGCTTCGTCCGATGGATGGTATCGTGCCCTATCGTATGGAGCATTGCGTATCTCTTGAGGCTACAAACGATAAGCCTGTCAATCAGTTTTGGAAAGACAAACTCACGGATGTGCTCATAGACACCGTAAAAGCTGACGATGGCATCCTAATTCATCTCTCTACAGAAGAATATGAGCATCTGTTCGACTGGAAAAGAGTCTGCAATGAGGTAAGAGTTATTCAACCTCTCTTCTATGTCCGTCAGAAAGATGGTCGGCTGAAGATGCAAGCTGTATGGGCAAAATCATGCCGCGGAGCGATGGTAAGATTTATCTTGAACAATAATCTCATCGCCCCAGAAGAATTGGCAGCCTTCAGCTACGAAGGTTTTGAATACGCTCCTCAGTTGGGCGAAGCGGCTTTTCCGCATTTTGTAAGAGAGCTATAAATGCAAATACATCACTTTTAGGTATTGTCAAACAGATGACTTTTAATGTACATTTGCATCATAATTGATACGACAATAATATACTGATGATAGAAATGACAACAACATTGATTATAGGGATTCTGCTTCCTCTATTGGGCACGATGCTTGGTTCTGCGTTCGTCTTCTTTATGAAAGACGAAATGTCTGTGCGATTGCAAAAGTTATTATTAGGCTTTGCTTCAGGTGTAATGGTTGCAGCATCTGTTTGGTCGTTGCTCATTCCTGCTATGGAGCTGAAAACCGATAGTGGTGCGTGGTCGGTAGTGCCCGCTGCTGTAGGATTTTTAATTGGCATAAGCTTCCTATTGCTTATAGACGAGCTAACCCCACACCTTCATATAGGCACAGATAAACCTGAGGGTATAAAATCTCACTTGTCAAAGACAGCAATGCTTGCCCTTGCCGTAACAATTCACAATTTACCCGAAGGCATGGCTGTAGGTGTGGTGTTTGCAGGCGCGGATAATGATGTAGCTCATATTTCCTTTGCCAGCGCTATTTCTGTATCATTGGGCATTGCCATTCAGAACATTCCAGAAGGAGCTATTATTTCTATGCCTATGCGAGCTGCAGGCAACAGCCGGTGGAAATCTTTTGCACTCGGTACACTGAGTGGAGTAGTTGAACCAATTGGAGCATTAGCCGTATTACTACTTGCCACAATTATTACGCCTACACTTCCTTATATGCTTGCCTTTGCAGCAGGAGCTATGTTCTACGTAATAGTTGAAGAACTGATACCAGAGGCTTCCAACGGGCAGCATAGCAATCTCGGAACCATCGGCTTTGCCATTGGTTTCGTACTGATGATGGTATTAGATGTAGTGATGGGATAAAGGCATTCTTACTTTCGTAATAATAGCATTTACCACAAAAGGGAACGTATGAATATTTTATTTATACGCTCCTTTTTGCTACATTTGCAGCAAAATACAAAACTGAGATTAGATATTAACAAAAACTCCATCGGATACTGCATAAAACGATAAGTTTGCTGTCTATTTCATACTGAACGAAAGATATAAAACGTGGAATATTTCCACATATTGTAGACCAGTTTCCACAACTATAAGAGACAATACACAAACAACAATACACTGGCTACAAGCAAATTAAGAAATAATCGACAAAGTGGCACGCAACTTGCCTCATGCAACATAGCATTTTAACATAACAAATAATAAATTAGGTATGAGACTGTTTTTTACAAAGAAAGAAATGGCATTAAAGAAAAAAAGAACAGCAATTGCAGTAATAGGCATCGGCTTGGTTATCGGAATTTATCTGATTGTAACCCATCGTTCTGAACCAGAACCGGAGCTTCCCACTGTAGTCATTGCTCCAGCTTCTCAAAAAGACGTAGAGATTTACGGCGAATATGTAGGCCGTGTACGAGCTCAGCAATTTGTTGAAGTACGAGCCCGCGTAGAGGGTTATCTAGAACAGATGCTATTTGCAGAAGGTACTTATGTAAATAAGAACCAAGTATTGTTTGTCATTAATCAAGATCAATATAGAGCTAAAGCAGATAAGGCGCGTGCCCAACTGAAAAAGGATGAAGCGCAGGCGCAGAAGGCTAAGCGCGATTTGGAACGTATACGTCCGCTTTACGAACAGAATGCTGCCAGCCAGCTCGACCTCGATAACGCTATAGCAGCTTACGAAACAGCAGAGGCTTCGGTAGGCATGAGTAGAGCCGACCTTGACCAAGCGGAACTTGAATTGGGTCGCACCATAGTACGATCTCCTATCGCCGGGCATATCAGTGAACGCCATGTAGACTTGGGTACTCTTGTAGGACCAGGCGCCAAGTCGTTATTGGCAAGTGTAGTCAAGAGCGATACCGTATTGGTGGACTTCAGCATGACAGCACTCGATTACCTAAAGAGTAAGGAGCGTAATGTATTGCTTGGTCAGAAAGACTCTACCCGCTCTTGGCAACCCAGCGTAACTATCACCTTAGCCGATAACACCGTGTATCCGCATAAAGGATTAGTAGATTTTGCCGAACCTCAGGTAGACCCACGCACAGGTACTTTCTCTGTACGTGCAGAGATGCCAAATCCTAACCGAGTATTGTTGCCAGGTCAGTTTACTAAGGTAAAACTGCTGCTCGATGTACGCGAACATTCTACCGTAGTCCCCATGAAATCGGTTATCATAGAAAAAGGAGGAGCTTACATCTTCGTGATGCGCCGCGACTCTACTGTAGAACGCCGTTTCATAGAACTCGGTCCCGAATTTCAGAATCAGGTAGTAGTAGAACGAGGTTTGGTAGCCAACGAAAACATTGTAACCGAAGGCTTCCATAAGCTTACACCGGGTATGAAGGTAAAACCCGTAGAACCTACAGTAATGCCTGCAGCCGAGGTTACCGAACCAACAGAAACGGCAAAAACCAAATAAGCCGGTACCCATATCCCTTGATTCATTGAACACAAACAAAAACGTGCAAATATGAAAGTAAGTTTTTTCATTGACAGGCCAATATTCTCGGCTGTCATCTCCATATTAATTGTCATTGTCGGCATCATCGGCCTTACCATGTTGCCTATTGACCAATATCCGCAAATCACGCCTCCCGTTGTAAAAATCGGAGCTTCATATCCCGGTGCCAGCGCACTGACGGTTTCGCAGGCTATTGCTACTCCTATTGAGCAGGAGCTTAACGGTACTCCGGGCATGCTTTACATGGAATCGAATAGTACTAACACCGGAGGCTTCTCGGCTACCGTTACATTCGATATTAATACCGACCCCGACTTGGCGGCGGTAGAAATTCAGAACCGTATTAAGTTGGCCGAATCGCGTTTGCCTGCCGAAGTGGTGCAGAACGGTATCTCGGTAGAAAAGCAGGCTGCCAGCCAATTGCTCACTATCTGTTTAACTTCGAGCGACCCTAAGTTTGACGAAATCTATCTGAGTAACTTCGCTACACTTAATGTGCTCGACCTTCTGCGACGCATTCCCGGTGTGGGACGTGTGTCTAACATCGGTAGCCGATACTACGCCATGCAAATCTGGGTACAACCCGACAAGATGGCTAACTTCGGACTAACCGTAGCCGACCTTCAAGCAGCATTGAAAGATCAGAACCGCGAATCGGCTGCCGGAGTATTGGGTCAGCAACCTATGACGGGGCTTGATATTACCATCCCCATCAGCACACAGGGACGTTTGTCTACAGTAAGTCAGTTCGAGGAAATCGTGGTACGCGCCAATCCCGATGGTTCAATCATTCGCCTGCGCGACGTGGCACGCATCTCGCTCGAAGCTTCATCGTACAGCACAGAGAGTGGAATAAACGGAGGAAACGCCGCCGTTCTTGGTATCTATATGCTTCCGGGAGCCAACGCTATGGAAGTAGCCGGAAAGGTGAAAGAAGCCATGAAAGAAATCAGCGCCAATTTCCCCGAAGGACTCAGCTACGAGATTCCTTTCGATATGACTACATATATTTCTGAATCTATTCATGAAGTATATAAAACCCTGTTCGAAGCACTTATCCTCGTTATTATCGTGGTTTACCTGTCATTGCAGAGCTGGCGTGCTACCCTCATACCACTGGTAGCCGTGCCTATCTCGCTTATCGGTACCTTCGGATTCATGCTCATCTTCGGCTTCTCGCTGAATATGCTTACCCTGCTCGGACTGGTGCTTGCCATCGGTATTGTGGTAGATGACGCCATCGTGGTGGTAGAAAACGTAGAGCGCATAATGGATGAAGAGAACCTCTCGCCATACTTGGCCACCAAGAAAGCAATGGAAGGACTGGTAGGCGCCATCATTGCCACCTCATTGGTACTGGCAGCCGTATTTGTGCCCGTAAGCTTCTTGCCAGGCATCACCGGACAGCTTTACCGTCAGTTTACTATCACCATCGTTGTTTCGGTATTGCTCTCTACCGTTGTGGCACTTACACTTAGCCCCGTAATGTGCTCGCTCATTCTGAAGAGAGAAGACCCCAACAAGCGTAAGAACGTAGTGTTCCGCCGCATCAACGAATGGCTTGGCTTGGGTACCAATAAATATGTTATCCTCATTAAGCGCATCTTAGGCAATCCGCGCCGTGTGCTTAGTACATTCGGAGTAGTGCTTATCGCTATCCTGCTGTTCCACCGCATCATTCCTACCAGCTTCCTCCCTACCGAGGACCAAGGGTACTTCCGTGTGGAACTTGAATTGCCCGAAGGAGCTACACTTGAACGTAGCCGCATAGTAAGCGCCAAGGCTGTAGAGTTCCTTATGTCACTGCCGTCGGTAGACTATGTGCAGAGCGTAGTGGGTAGCAGTCCGCGTGTAGGAACCAGCCAAGCGCGTACCGAGCTTACCGTTATCTTGAAGCCGTGGGAGAAACGAGGCGAACAGACCATCGACGCTATCATGGCGCAGGTAAAGAAGGAGCTTTCTACCTATCCAGAATGTAAAGTGTATCTTTCTACTCCTCCCGTTATCCCTGGCCTGGGTAGTTCGGGCGGTTTCGAAATGCAACTCGAAGCCCGTGGCGACGCTACATTCGAACAGTTGGCTGCCGCTACAGATACTTTGATGTACTATGCACAGCAGCGCAAGGAACTCTCGGGACTGTCATCATCGCTCCAAGCCGAAATTCCGCAGCTCTACTTCGACGTAGACCGCGACAAGGTGAAATTTGCTGGAGTTCCGATGGCAGATGTGTTCTCTACCATGAAAGCCTATACCGGATCTGTGTATGTAAACGACTTCAATATGTTCAACCGCATCTACCGCGTATACATTCAGGCAGAAGCCAACTACCGCGAGCACAAAGACAACATCAACCTCTTCTTTGTACGAGGAAACGATAACGCGATGATTCCGCTTACCTCGCTCGGTACAACTAGATACACCACAGGTCCAGGTAGCATTAAACGCTTCAACATGTTTAACAGCACCGTGATTAGAGGCGCAGCTGCCGAAGGATACAGTTCCGGTCAGGCCATGCAGGTAATAGAAGAGATAGCCCGCAAGCATCTTCCCGAAAACATCGGTGTAGAATGGAGCGGACTCTCATATCAGGAAAAGCAAGCCGGCGGAAAAACCGCTATGGTGCTGGCATTGGTATTCCTCTTCGTATTCCTCTTCCTGTCGGCCCTCTACGAAAGCTGGACGGTGCCCATTGCGGTCCTCCTCTCGTTGCCGGTAGCCGCCCTCGGTGCTTACCTCGGCGTATGGGCATGCGGACTTGAGAACGATGTCTACTTCCAGATTGGTCTTGTAATGTTGGTCGGCTTGGCAGCCAAGAACGCCATCTTGATTGTAGAGTTCGCCAAAGAACAAGTAGACCGTGGTGTCGACGTGGTAGAAGCGGCACTTCACGCTTCGCAACTGCGTTTCCGCCCTATCCTGATGACCTCGTTGGCATTCATCCTTGGTATGCTTCCTATGGTTATCGCCAGCGGTCCGGGTTCAGCCAGTCGTCAAGCCATCGGTACAGGTGTATTCTTCGGTATGATAGTGGCCGTAACCGTAGGTATTTTGCTAGTTCCTTTCTTCTTCGTACTTATTTATAAGATGAAGAACAAGGCAAAAGCGAAAAAACTCAGCAAGCAAGCGCAAGGTTAAACCTAAACCACAAGCGCAAGGTTAAACCTAAACCACAAGCGTAATATTTATTGACCATTATTAAAAGAAAACGCAATGAAAAAGATACAATTCTATATGCTCATAATGGTAGGAAGCCTCGGTATGGCTTCTTGCCAGCTGGGCAAGCACTATACACGTCCAGAACTGAACCTTCCAGAAAGGCTCTCTAAGGTTCACCAAAGCGATACGCTGACCATTGCCGATATGCAGTGGTGGGAAATCTACACCGATACTACCTTGCAGCAACTCATCAGTAAAACCCTTGATCATAATAAGGACTTGCTGATTTCAGCTGCCCGCGTTAAAGAATTGGCGGCACTGAAGCGCATCGACTGGGCTAACCTCTTCCCTCGCATCGACGCAAAGGCTTATATGGAAAAAGAAGCAAGCAACTACGGTGGAAATAATTATAAAAACAGTACCGAACAGGGTGCCAAGTTTGTAGCCACGTGGGAACTCGACCTCTGGGGCAACCTTCGTTGGGCTAAGGATAAGAGCATGGCTCAGTTCTTAGGGAGCATAGAAGCGCAGCGTGCCTTAAAGATGAGCGTAATATCAGAAGTGGCGCAGGCATACTTCGAGTTGGTAGCCTTAGATAACGAACTGAAAATAGTGCGCCAAACACTGAAGGCACGCGAAGAAGGCGTCCGTTTGGCAAAGCTCCGTTTTGAAGGCGGTCTTACTTCGGAAACCTCGTATCAGCAGGCTAAGGTGGAATACGCACGTACCGCCACCTTGGTGCCCGAGTTAGAGCGTAAGATTTCTGTCAAGGAGAACGACATCGCTTACTTGGCAGGCGAATATCCGCAAGTAATACACCGCTCCATCCTTCCCGAAGAAGTGAAGTTGCCCGAGTCTCTGCCTGTAGGTCTACCCTCTACACTGCTTGAACGCCGTCCCGACGTGCGCGAGGCAGAGCAACGTCTCATAGCCAGCAATGCTGCTGTAGGTATGGCATTTACCAACCTCTTTCCGCGCCTTACGCTGACTGCCAACTACGGTTTGGAAAGCAAGGAAATGTCCGACTTCTTCAAGTCGCCAATTCATTACCTTAGTGCCAACCTATTAGGTCCGCTTTTCGCTATGGGCAAGAACCGCGCCATGCTGAAAGCGCAGAAGGCAGCCTACGAACAAGCTTGCTACGGTTACGAAAAAGCGGTACTCAGCGCCTTTAAGGATGCCCGCAACGCCATTGTAGAGTTCAATAAGATAAAGGAAATCTACGAATCGCGCCGCGAGTTGGAACGCTCATCGAAAGCCGCCATGGAGCTGGCTCAGTTACAATACATAAACGGTGTGATAGGTTATCTTGATGTGCTCGATGCACAGCGTAGCTATTTCGATGCCCAGATTGGTCTGAGCAACGCCATCCGCGATAAGCAAATCACCATGGTAAAAATGTACAAGGCTCTGGGTGGTGGATGGTAAGTGATTGAAATGTACCAAAAATAATGCGCTCTGAAGCAGCAAAAGCAAAATACAAATGTTGTATTATACAGCTTTACTGTTTCAGAGCGCATTATTGTTTATATAATAAGATACAAGCTATAGAATACCTAAGGCATGGCAATCATTACGACCAACATAATGATGCACATTTTTTAGAATATCTTATTCTACCAATATAACAAGTTATATCATTTACCTGTTGGCGGAATTAAATTATAAAAGATTTATGTTTAAAAAGTTGTGCATTTTGTTGATATTTAGTAAATTAAA
>ENA-UEYI01001253-UEYI01001253.1-human-gut-metagenome-genome-assembly--contig:-NODE-1253-length-22342-cov-24.773097_pt1 | contig 22342 bp, 16 predicted proteins | sample MGYA00242900_ERZ507916 | MGnify/ENA primary metagenome ERZ507916 (study PRJEB26167, sample SAMN06115521) | human gut metagenome | host: Homo sapiens | place: China:Chongqing | collected 2015-09-02...
TGCGGAAGTAGCTCAGTTGATAGAGCATCAGCCTTCCAAGCTGAGGGTCGCGAGTTTGAGCCTCGTCTTCCGCTCAAGTTGCCTATGTAGCTCAGGGGTAGAGCACTTCCTTGGTAAGGAAGAGGTCGCGGGTTCAAATCCCGCCATCGGCTCAATAAATAGGAAAAATGTACTTGAAATAGTCAAACATAAATAAAAAAGCATAAAGTTATGGCAAAAGAGAAATTCGAAAGAACCAAACCGCATGTTAACATCGGTACTATTGGTCACGTTGACCACGGTAAAACTACCTTGACTGCCGCTATCACTACAGTGTTGGCAAAGAGAGGTCTTTCTGAGTTGCGTTCATTTGACTCTATCGATAACGCACCTGAAGAGAAAGAGCGTGGTATCACAATCAACACATCTCACGTAGAGTATGAAACAGCTAACCGCCACTACGCACACGTAGACTGCCCGGGACACGCCGACTATGTGAAGAACATGGTAACTGGTGCCGCTCAGATGGACGGTGCAATCATCGTGGTTGCTGCAACTGACGGTCCTATGCCTCAGACTCGTGAGCACATCCTTTTGGCTCGCCAAGTAAACGTTCCTCGTCTGGTTGTATTCTTGAACAAGTGCGACATGGTAGACGACGAAGAAATGCTCGAGCTCGTTGAGATGGAAATGCGTGATCTTCTTTCGTCATACGATTATGATGGTGACAACACTCCTATCATCCGTGGTTCTGCACTTGGTGCATTGAACGGTGAGCCGAAGTGGGAAGACAAGGTTATGGAGCTTATGGATGCAGTAGACAACTGGATTCCACTTCCTCCACGTGACGTTGATAAACCATTCTTGATGCCTGTTGAGGACGTGTTCTCAATCACTGGTCGTGGTACTGTAGCAACTGGTCGTATCGAGGCTGGTCGCGTTAAGGTTGGCGACGAAGTTCAAATCCTTGGTCTTGGTGCAGACAAGAAGTCAGTTGTAACTGGCGTTGAGATGTTCCGCAAGATTTTGGATGAAGGTGAAGCTGGTGATAACGTAGGTTTGCTTCTCCGTGGTATCGACAAGAACGAAATCAAGCGTGGTATGGTTATCTGCCACCCAGGACAGGTTAAACCTCACGATGAGTTCAAGGCTCAGGTTTATATCTTGAAGAAAGAGGAAGGTGGACGTCACACTCCATTCCACAACCACTATCGCCCACAATTCTACATCCGTACGCTTGACGTAACTGGTGAGATTACTCTTCCAGAAGGTGTAGAAATGGTAATGCCTGGTGACCACGTAACTATCCAAGTTAAGTTGATCACTCCGGTAGCATGCGACAAGGGTCTTCGTTTCGCAATCCGCGAAGGTGGCCGTACAGTAGGTTCTGGTCAGATCACTGACATCCTTGAATAATACTCAAGCGATAGAAGAATAAAAACAACAGCCGGTCGGCAACGGCCGGCTAATATACAGGACTAGCTCAGTTGGTAGAGCACCGGTCTCCAAAACCGGGTGTCGGGAGTTCGAGCCTCTCGTCCTGTGCTAAGAATTAAGGAAATGAAAGTATTTAATAAACTGTTTGCGGATATCCAGGAGTCTTATAGCGAGCTTGTCTATAAGGTTTCTTGGCCAACGAGGACACAGCTTGTCAACAGCGCAATGATTGTATTGGTAGCTTCCATCATTCTTTCATTGATTATTTGGGGTGTTGACGAGGTGATCAATTTCATAATGGAAACGATTTACGGATTACACAAGTAAGTCATGGCAGGTAAGAAAGAATGGTATGTGCTCCGTGCCATATCAGGCAAGGAGGCAAAGGTAAAAGAATTGCTCGATGCCCAAATCAAGAATACTTCGCTGGGCGACTATGTGTCACAAGTATTGATTCCTACTGAAAAGATTTATTCTACCACAAAGTCTGGAAAGAAGGTCGTCAAAGAGCGCACACTCTATTCAGGCTATGTATTTGTGGAAGCTGAGTTGATCGGTGAGGTAACTCATATCCTTCGCAATACGACCAATGTGATTGACTTTCTCGGCTGCGGAAAGGGTTCGGAGGCAAAGCGTCCGGAGCCGTTGCGACCAGGGGAGGTTAACCGTATGCTCGGTATTGCGGACGAGCTTCAGGAAACTAATGAGGCCGACTTGATTGATTACAAGGTCGGTGAGACTGTCAAGGTAAACTATGGCGCTTTCACGGGCATGATTGGAACGGTCGACGAGGTCAACAACGAGAAGAAGAAGCTCAAGGTTATGGTAAGCATCTTCGGACGCAAGACACCGGTAGAGTTGGAAAATTCGCAAGTAGAGCGGGAATAGTTTTGTTGTTACGAACACGACTATGACTGTGATAATTTAACTTATCAAAAAAACAAAAACAGAAATGGCTAAAGAAATTGCTGGACAGATCAAATTGCAGATTAAAGGTGGTGCGGCAAACCCATCACCCCCAGTAGGACCTGCTTTGGGTTCTAAGGGTATCAACATCATGGAATTTTGTAAGCAATTCAATGCCCGCACCCAGGACAAGGCAGGCAAAGTGCTTCCTGTAGTAATCACTTACTATAGCGACAAGAGCTTTGACTTCGTTGTCAAGACCCCTCCTGTAGCAGTACAGTTGCTTGAGGTTTCAAAGCAGAAAAAGGGATCGAAAGAGCCTAACCGTCAGAAGGTGGCAGAGATTACATGGGAGCAGGTAAAGGCAATTGCTACAGACAAAATGCCGGATTTGAACTGTTTTACTTTAGATTCAGCTATGAAGATGGTCGCTGGTACAGCGAGAAGTATGGGTATCACAGTTAAGGGATCTTTCCCTGAAAACAATTAAAAACTTCAATTGACATGGGTAAACTGACAAAAAATCAAAAGTTGGCTTTAGAGAAGATTGAAGCTGGAAAGATTTACACACTGAAGGAAGCAGCAGAAAAAATAAAGGAAATCACCTTTACGAAATTCGATGCTTCATTTGATATCGATGTACGTCTTGGTGTAGATCCTCGCAAGGCTAACCAAATGGTGCGCGGCGTTGTTTCTCTTCCTCACGGAACAGGCAAGCAGGTACGCGTATTGGTTTTGTGCGCCACAGAGGCAGATCAAGCTGCCGCAAAAGAAGCTGGAGCAGACTACGTAGGTTTGGACGAGTATATTGAGAAAATCAAGGGCGGCTGGACAGACGTAGACGTAATCATCACTCAACCTGCTATTATGGGTAAAATCGGTGCTCTCGGTCGCATCCTCGGTCCTCGTGGCTTGATGCCTAACCCAAAGAGCGGCACAGTTACACCAGACGTAGCAAAGGCAGTGAAAGAGGTAAAACAAGGTAAGATTGACTTTAAAGTAGATAAGAACGGTATCGTACACGCTTCTATCGGTAAGGTTTCCTTCACGGCAGACCAAATGGCAGAAAACGCACGCGAGTTTATCAACACGCTGATTAAGTTGAAGCCGGCCACCGCCAAAGGTACTTATATGAAGAGCATATATCTTTCGAGTACAATGAGCTCAGGTCTGAAGATCGATACAAAATCACTTGATGTGTAACGAATTTTTAAATTAAGAGAATCATGAGAAAGGAAGATAAAGCGATAATAATAGAGAAAATCGGCGAGACTCTCAAGGAGTACAGCTGCTTTTATCTCACCGACACTACCAGCATGGACGCTGAGCAGACAAGTGCGTTCCGTCGCGCTTGCTTCAATGCGGAAGTGAAGATGGTGGTTGTTAAGAATACGTTGCTTCACAAGGCTTTAGAGCAATTGGAAGGCGATTATTCAGAATTGTATCCAGCGTTGACTGGAACAACTGCAATGCTGTTCTCAAATGTAGGAAACGCTCCTGCCAAAGCAATCAAGGAGTTCCACAAGAAAGGATCAGAGTTGCCAGTTTTGAAGGCCGCTTATGTGGAAGAAACAGTTTATATGGGTGCTGATCAGCTCGACACATTGTCGAAGATCAAGAGCAAGAACGAGCTCATCGCAGAGGTTGTTGCATTGCTCCAGTCACCGGCCAAGAACGTTGTTTCCGCACTGCAGTCGTCAGGCAACAAGTTGCATGGTATTCTTGAAACACTCTCTAACAAATAATAAACAAAAAAATAACAATAAAAAATTATACAATTATGGCAGATTTGAAAGCATTTGCAGAACAATTAGTTAACCTCTCAGTAAAAGAAGTAAACGAACTTGCTCAGATTTTGAAAGACGAATATGGTATTGAACCTGCTGCTGCAGCTGTAGCTGTTGCTGCTGGCCCTGCTGCCGGCGCTGCTGCTGAGGAAGAGAAATCAGCATTCGATGTAGTATTGAAGAGCGCAGGCGCTTCTAAGCTTCAGGTTGTAAAGGCCGTTAAGGAAGCTTGTGGTCTTGGTTTGAAAGAAGCTAAGGACTTGGTAGACGGTGCACCTAGCACAATCAAGGAAGGTGTTGCTAAAGCTGAGGCTGAGGCTCTTAAGAAACAACTCGAAGAGGCTGGAGCTGAAGTTGAACTTAAATAATATTGCCTGAAATTCAGGTAATTAGGTTAAGAATCCCCTATAAAGTCGATTCTTAACCTTTTTGTGTTATTTTCAATTTCGGGTTCAATTAATATTATTTTTATGTCAGTTTCAACAGTAAAACCACGCGTAAATTTCGCCTCCGTAAAGAATCCGTTGCCCTTCCCCGACTTTTTGGAGATTCAGCTGAAGTCGTTTCACGATTTCTTGCAGCTGGACACTCCGTTAGAGAAGAGAAAGAACGAGGGATTGTACAAGGTTTTTGCGGAAAACTTTCCAATTGCCGACACAAGGAATAACTTTGTGCTCGAATTCTTAGACTATTACATCGACCCGCCGAGATATACGATAGAGGAATGTCTTGAGCGCGGCTTGACATATAGTGTGCCGTTGAAGGCAAAATTAAAATTATACTGTACGGATCCCGACCATGAGGACTTCGACACCGTAATCCAGGATGTTTATCTTGGACCGATTCCGTATATGACGGAAAAGGGCACGTTTGTGATCAACGGTGCGGAGCGCGTTGTCGTGTCGCAGCTGCACCGTTCGCCTGGTGTGTTCTTCGGACAGAGCACACACGCCAACGGAACCAAATTGTATTCAGCACGTATCATCCCGTTCCGTGGCTCATGGATAGAGTTTGCCACTGACATCAACAATGTGATGTATGCCTACATCGACCGCAAGAAGAAATTGCCGGTAACAACATTGTTGCGTGCCATCGGTCTTGACAGCGATAAAGACATCATAGAAATCTTTGGTCTTGCTGAGGAAATAAAAGTAAACAAAACGAACCTGAAGAAATGCATTGGCCGCAAGCTTGCCGCCCGTGTGTTGAAAACGTGGGTTGAAGATTTCGTTGACGAAGACACCGGCGAGGTGGTTTCGATTGAGCGAAACGATGTGGTCATCGACCGCGAGACCGTTATCGAGGAGGAGCATATCCAGGAAATCCTTGATTCGGGACTTCAGACCATCCTTCTGCACAAGGAGGATGTAGACATGAGCGACTACTCGATTATCTTCAATACACTCCAGAAAGACTCAAGCAACTCTGAAAAAGAGGCTATCAACTATATCTATCGCCAATTGCGCAACGCGGAGCCACCGGACGATGCGAGCGCGCGTGAGGTGATAACCAACCTTTTCTTCTCCGAGAAGCGTTATGACTTGGGCGATGTGGGCCGTTACCGCATCAACAAGAAATTGTCGCTTACAGTGCCGGAGGAGGTGAAAGTGTTGACTAAGGAAGACATCATCGCCATCATCAAGTATTTGATTGAGCTTATCAATTCGAAGTCGGATGTCGACGATATCGACCACCTTTCGAACCGTCGTGTGCGCACAGTCGGCGAGCAGCTCTACAACCAGTTTGGAGTGGGTCTTGCACGTATGGCGCGTACAATCCGTGAGCGTATGAACGTCCGCGACAACGAGGTGTTTACTCCGATTGACCTGATCAACGCCAAGACAATCTCTTCCGTTATCAATACGTTCTTCGGAACCAACGCATTGTCGCAGTTCATGGACCAGACCAACCCGCTTGCCGAGATTACTCACAAGCGAAGAATGTCGGCTCTTGGTCCTGGCGGTTTGTCGCGTGACCGTGCCGGATTTGAGGTGCGCGACGTGCACTACACCCACTACGGACGTCTTTGCCCGATTGAGACCCCTGAGGGTCCTAACATCGGTTTGATTTCGTCGTTGTGTGTGTTTGCTAAAATCAACAACCTCGGCTTTATCGAGACTCCTTACCGCAAGGTTGAGAACAGCAAGGTGGATCTCGACAACAGCCACGTCACTTATCTGACAGCGGAAATCGAGGAAGGTCAGATCATCGCGCAGGGCAACGCTCCGCTTAACGATGACGGCACTTTCGTAAGAAACAAGGTTAAAGCGCGTCTTGACGCCGACTTCCCTGTGGTAGCACCGGAAGAAGTGCAGCTTATGGACGTGTCGCCGATGCAGATTGCCTCAATCGCCGCATCTTTGATTCCGTTCCTTGAGCACGATGATGCCAACCGTGCGTTGATGGGATCGAACATGATGCGCCAGGCTGTGCCGTTGTTGCGCAGCGAGGCTCCTATTGTCGGCACAGGCATTGAGAAGCAGCTTGCCCACGACTCCCGCACACAGATTATGGCAGAGGGCGCCGGTGTCATCGAGTTTGTTGACGCCAGCGTTATCAGAATCCGCTATGACCGTACTGAGGACGAGGAATTCGTGAATTTCGAGGACTCGGTTAAAGAATATATCATTCCGAAATTCCGCATGACCAACCAGAGCACCACAATCGACTTGCGTCCAATCTGCAAGAAGGGACAGCGCGTCGAGAAGGGAATGATTCTGACAGAGGGTTATGCCACGGAAAACGGCGAGCTCGCACTCGGCCGCAACCTTAAGGTGGCGTTCATGCCATGGAAGGGTTACAACTACGAGGATGCCATCGTGCTCAACGAGCGCATGGTGCGTGAGGATATCCTTACGTCTGTCCACGTCAGCGAGTACTCTCTTGAGGTGCGCGAGACAAAACGAGGAATGGAGGAACTTACGTCAGACATTCCAAACGTCAGCGAGGACGCTACAAAGGATCTCGACGAGCGCGGAATTGTCCGTGTGGGCGCACACGTTGTGCCGGGCGACATCCTTATCGGTAAGATCACACCTAAGGGCGAGAGCGACCCGACGCCGGAGGAAAAACTTCTCCGTGCCATCTTCGGTGACAAGGCCGGCGATGTGAAGGATGCGTCGTTGAAGGCATCTCCTTCGTTGAAGGGTGTGATTGTTAAGACCAACCTTTATGCAAAGGCTCAGAAGAAGAAGGGCAAGGCGGCAAACCTTGAGCTTCAGCAGATGGACGAGGAATTCGAACAGCGTCAGGTGGCTTTGAAGGCACGTCTTATCGAGAAACTCATCACGCTTACCGACGGCAAGACTTCGCAAGGCGTGAAGGACTTCCTCGGCACAGAGGTTATTCCTAAGGGCGAGAAGTTTACGGCAGAGTATCTGAAGGGCATCGAGGAATTCGACACCATCAACCTCAGCAAGTGGACAACAGACGCTCACAAGAACGATATGATCCACGACACGATCATCAACTACCTGCGCAAGTCGAAGGAAATCGATGCAGAATTGCGCCGCAAGAAGTTTGACTTCTCTATCGGCGACGAGCTTCCTTCAGGCATCATGCAGCTTGCCAAGGTTTATGTTGCCAAGAAGCGTAAGATCGGTGTCGGTGACAAGATGGCGGGTCGCCACGGTAACAAGGGTATCGTTTCGCGCGTAGTGCGTCAGGAAGATATGCCGTTCCTTGCCGACGGAACTCCAGTGGATATCGTTTTGAACCCGCTTGGTGTGCCGTCACGTATGAACTTGGGACAGATTTTCGAGACCGTTCTCGGATGGGCAGGCCGCGAGCTTGGCGAGAAATTCGCCACTCCGATTTTCGACGGAGCGAGCCTCGACGACCTCAATTCATGGACTGACAAGGCGGGAGTGCCACGCTATGGTAAGACATACCTTTACGACGGCGGCACAGGCGAGCGCTTCGACCAACCGGCAACCGTTGGTGTAATCTACATGCTTAAGCTCGGCCACATGGTTGAAGACAAGATGCATGCCCGCAGCATTGGCCCGTACTCATTGATTACGCAGCAGCCACTCGGCGGTAAGGCACAATTCGGTGGACAGCGTTTCGGAGAGATGGAGGTTTGGGCGCTTGAGGCATTCGGCGCATCCCACATCCTTCAAGAGATCCTGACAATCAAGAGTGACGACGTGGTTGGCCGCAGCAAGGCATACGAGGCAATCGTCAAAGGCGAGCCTATGCCAACTCCGGGCATACCTGAATCCTTGAACGTGCTTCTGCACGAGCTTCGTGGTCTGGGACTTAGCATAAACTTGGAATAAAACGACAAAAGAATATGGCATTCAATAAAGATAATAGAATAAAAAGTAACTTTTCGAAGATTACGATCGGGCTTGCTTCGCCGGAAGAAATCCTTGAGCGGTCATACGGCGAGGTGCTCAAGCCTGAGACGATCAACTATCGAACTTACAAACCTGAACGCGACGGTCTGTTCTGCGAGCGCATTTTTGGTCCGGTAAAGGACTATGAGTGCCACTGCGGAAAGTACAAACGCATCCGTTACAAAGGCATCGTCTGCGACCGTTGCGGTGTGGAAGTTACAGAGAAGAAAGTGCGCCGCGAACGTACAGGCCATATCTCTTTGGTCGTGCCGGTAGCCCATATCTGGTATTTCCGCTCATTGCCTAACAAAATCGGTTATCTTCTCGGCTTGCCGTCGAAGAAGCTTGATTCTGTAATCTACTACGAGCGCTATATCGTAATCCAACCGGGAGCCGCAGCCGAGCTTGAGGGTCATGAGGACCTTGCCCGTCTCGACCTCCTTTCGGAAGACGAATATCTTGAAATCGTGGACAAGTTGCCGCGCGAGAACTCGATGCTCGAGGACTCAGACCCCAACAAGTTCATCTGCAAGATGGGTGCCGACGCAATCTACGATTTGTTGAAGAGCGTAGACCTTGACAGCCTTTCTTACGAGTTGCGCCACCGTGCCGACACCGACACGTCGCAACAGCGCAAGACGGAGGCATTGAAGCGTCTGCAGGTTGTAGAGTCGTTCCGTGCGTCGAAAAACCGCAACAAACCGGAGTGGATGGTGCTGAAAGTGGTGCCTGTCACTCCTCCGGAATTGCGCCCGCTCGTTCCGTTGGACGGCGGCCGTTTCGCCACCAGCGACTTGAACGACCTTTATCGTAGAGTCATTATCCGTAACAACCGCTTGAAACGCCTTATCGAGATCAAGGCGCCAGAGGTGATTCTCCGCAATGAGAAGCGTATGCTTCAGGAGGCAGTCGACTCATTGCTCGACAACTCACGCAAGTCAAGCGTTGTAAAGACCGAGAGCAACCGTCCGTTGAAATCACTCAGCGACAGCTTGAAGGGTAAGCAGGGACGTTTCCGTCAGAACTTGCTCGGTAAGCGTGTCGACTACTCAGCGCGTTCGGTAATCGTTGTAGGTCCGGAATTGAAGATGCATGAATGCGGTTTGCCAAAAGACATGGCAGCCGAACTTTATAAACCGTTTATCATCCGCAAGCTTATTGAGCGCGGCATTGTGAAGACAGTGAAGAGCGCCAAGAAGATTGTAGACCGCAAGGAGCCGATTGTATGGGATATCCTTGAATACGTGATGAAGGGTCATCCGGTGCTTCTCAACCGTGCCCCGACACTTCACCGTCTTGGTATCCAGGCATTCCAGCCACGTATGATCGAGGGCAAGGCTATCCAGTTGCACCCGTTGGCATGTACGGCGTTCAACGCCGACTTCGACGGTGACCAGATGGCTGTTCACTTGCCTCTCGGCAACGAGGCAGTGCTCGAGGCACAGTTGCTGATGCTCGGCGCGCACAACATCCTTAACCCGGCCAACGGCGCTCCTATCACCGTGCCGTCGCAGGATATGGTGCTTGGTCTGTACTACATCACCAAGCTCCGCAAGGGCGACAAGGGCGAGGGTCTTGTGTTCTACGGACCGGAAGAGGCTCAGATTGCATACAACGAAGGCAAATGTACGCTTCACGCTATAATCTCTGTTGTTGTCGACGACCTTGACGAAAACGGAAACCTCGTGAAGACAATGGTTAAGGAAACGTCTGTCGGACGTTTGCTCTTCAACCAGAACGTGCCAGAGGAGATGGGCTATGTCAACACATTGATTTCCAAGAAATCGTTGCGCGACATCATCGGCGCCGTCATCAAGCGTTGCGGTGTGGTTCGTTCAGCCAAGTTCCTTGACGACATCAAGAACCTCGGTTACTACATGGCATTCAAGGGCGGCTTGTCGTTCAACTTGGGCGACGTGCTTATCCCTGCCGAGAAGGAAGAATACGTAAAAGAAGGTTACGCGCAGGTTGAAGAAGTGATGAACAACTACAACATGGGATTCATCACCAACAACGAGCGCTACAACCAGATTATTGATATTTGGACGCACGTCAACTCCCGCTTGACAAGCACATTGATGAAGCAGCTTACAGCAGCCAACCAGGGCTTCAACCCAATCTTCATGATGCTTGACTCAGGAGCCCGTGGTTCTAAGGACCAGATTCGTCAGCTCGCCGGTATGCGTGGTCTTATGGCCAAGCCGCAGAAGAGCGGTGCCGAGGGCGGTCAGATTATCGAGAACCCGATTTTGGCGAACTTCAAGGAAGGCCTTTCAGTGTTGGAGTACTTCATCTCTACCCACGGTGCCCGTAAGGGTCTTGCGGATACGGCATTGAAGACCGCCGACGCCGGTTATCTTACCCGTCGTCTTGTCGACGTAGCCCACGACGTGATTATCACCGAGGAGGACTGCGGCACGCTTCGCGGACTTGTATGCACAGAGCTTAAGAACAACGAAGACGTTGTTGCAACTCTCAGCGAGCGCATTCTCGGACGTGTGTCGGTTCACGATGTGGTAGACCCATTGACAGGCGACATCATCGTGAAGAGCGGCGAGGAAATCAACGATGCAGCAGCAGAGCGCATCGAGAAGTCGCCGATTGAGTCGGTTGAAGTGCGTTCGGTGCTTACCTGCGAGTCGAAGAAGGGCGTCTGCGCCAAGTGCTACGGCCGCAACCTGTCGACCAACCGTATGGTTCAGAAGGGCGAGGCTGTCGGCGTAATCGCGGCACAGTCAATCGGTGAGCCGGGTACGCAGCTGACCCTCCGTACGTTCCACGTCGGTGGTGTGGCATCCAATATCGCAGCCGTATCGTCAGTGACATCACGCTACGACGGTGTGCTTGAGATTGAAGAGCTCCGCACGGTTAAGACAGAGGACTGCGACGTAGTTGTAGGCCGTCTGGCAGAAATGCGTATCGTCGACGCCAATACGGGCATGGTGCTGACAAACACCAACATCCCTTATGGTTCGAAACTTTACTTCGGCAACGGAGCAACAGTCAAGAAAGGCGACGTAATCTGCGAATGGGACCCGTTCAACGCCGTTGTTGTCAGCGAGGTTGCCGGTAAGGCACAATTCGTCAACGTGATCGAAGGTGTTACTTACCGCAAGGAAACCGACGAGACATCCGGTTTGCACGAAAAGATTATCATAGAGTCGAAAGACCGCACCAAGGTGCCGGAGGTCAACATCGTTGACGCCAACGGACAGGTGCTGAAAACATATTCATTCCCTGTCAACGCCCACCTTATGATTGAGGACGGCGATGAAATCAAGGCAGGTCAGGTGTTTATGAAGACACCGCGCGCATCTGGTAACGCAGGTGATATCACCGGTGGTCTTCCACGTGTCACTGAGCTCTTCGAGGCACGCAACCCGTCTAACCCAGCCATCGTTTCAGAAATTGACGGCGAGGTTATGTTCGGAAAAATCAAGCGTGGTAACCGCGAAATCAGCGTGACATCGAAGATTGGCGAAGTGAAGAAATATCTCGTGCCGTTGTCGAAGCAAATCCTCGTACAGGAAAACGACTACGTGCGTGCCGGCACACCGCTTTCAGACGGTGCGATCACTCCGTCAGACATTCTTAACATCAAGGGTCCGACAGCCGTTCAGGAATACATCGTCAACGAGGTTCAGGACGTCTATCGCATGCAGGGTGTGAAGATCAACGACAAGCACTTTGAGGTGATTGTGCGTCAGATGATGCGCAAGGTCTGCATCCTTGATCCGGGCGACACCCGCTTCCTTGAGTCGCAGGTTGTCGACAAGCGCGACTTTATGGATGAGAACGACCGCATTTGGGGCAAGAAGGTGGTTACCGACGCCGGTGACTCACAGAATCTCCAGGCTGGTCAAATCATCACAGCGCGCAAGCTCCGCGACGAGAACTCCGCTTTGAAGCGCAAGGACTTGAAGCTCGTACAGGTGCGCGATGCCGTTCCGGCAACGTCCGACCAGATGCTTCAGGGTATCACCCGCGCAGCATTGCAGACTTCAAGCTTCATGTCGGCGGCTTCCTTCCAGGAAACCACGAAGGTGCTCAACGAGGCAGCAATCAACGGCAAGACCGACAATCTGGAGGGCATGAAGGAGAACGTTATCTGCGGTCACTTGATTCCGGCCGGAACAGGTCTGCGCGACTACAACTCGCTTGTTGTAGGAAGCAAGGAAGACTTTGAATATCTCGACAAGAGTCTCGACGCCCGTCTTGAGGCTGAAGCGGCTGAAGACGCTGCCAAAATCAAGAAGGCTGAAGAGAAAGGCAAATAAAGAAACTGATTGAAAAAACTGACAATAAAGATAGCCCGGCGATTGGTTCGTCGGGCTATCTTTTTAATGAGTGGACAAACGTACTGTACTGGAAAAGCATCCATCATGATATGGAACATTCGTTTGAGATTACATGGAAAAGGAGTCTTAATAGAGTGTTGTCGATACAACCGTCGTTCCAGTATATCGCCAACGGAAACGGAAAATCCGCAGTTCTCCTTGCCCGCCTGTATTGCAGCTTTTGAGGGATGGGGATTAATTTGGACAAACAAAAAGCCTCCACGGAAAGTACGCGGAGGCATAGGATTTATATCCTTCGGCATATAGCCTTATTGTGATAAGATGTAGAAATAATCTTATGTTGCAAATTTCTACAGAATAATTGATATTTCCAAATAAATTTCGCTAAATTTACGGAATATTGAAAAAACCGAAACAAAAAACGATATGAAAAGAGTATTTGGAATAGATTTGGGAACCAATTCAATCGGATGGTCAATAGTAGAGCAGTTGGAAAATGGAAAATACAGACATATAAAATCTGGTGTTGACATTTTTAAGGATGGAGTGGATCACGATAAATCAGGAGAGCATCCATGTGTGCAATTACGAACTAATGCGAGAGGATTGCGCCGACATTATTTTCGCCGTCGTTTACATAAAATAGAGTTGCTTAAAATATTGATAGAGGAAAGAATGTGCCCGCCGTTGACAGATGAAGATCTTAAACGGTGGCGGTTTAAGAAAATCTACCCTAAAGAAGACAACTTTATGGAATGGCAGCGCACAAACGACAATTTGGAGAAAAATCCGTATCATGATCGATATGTTGCGTTGACACGAAAACTTGATTTGTCGATAGAGAGCGATAGATATATACTTGGCAGGGCATTTTACCACTTGTCGCAGCGCAGAGGATTCTTGAGCAATCGTAAAGATTCAACGAAAGAGCAAGAAGGAGAGGTCAAGGCTGCTATATCTGAATTGTCAGATAAAATTAAAGAGGCAGGATGTAGTTATCTTTGTGAGTATTTCTACAAATTGTATCAGGCTGGGGATAAAATACGAGGGCATTATACGGCTCGCAATGAGCATTATCTGAAGGAATTTCAGGCAATTTGCGACAAGCAGTGCCTCGGGGCTGATTTGTGCAAGCGTTTGAATAATGCAATTTTTTACCAGCGACCTCTGAAGTCTCAGAAAGGAAATATTGGGCGATGTACGTTTGAACTTGGCAAGCAAAGATGTTCGACATCGCATCCAGCTTATGAAGAGTACCGCATGTTGTGTTTTATAAATAATATCCGTTTGCATCGTCAAGGGGAGGATTCTGATTTCCGTGTGCTTACAAAAGAGGAGGTTGGCGCAATAATTCCCAAATTTGTATTCAAGTCGCAATTTAAATTTGAAAAATTGGCAAAGGTGTTGGCTCATAAAAAAGAGAATTATGGGTTCAAGTATGATTCTGATGAAAGTACTCTTAAATTTAATTATCGAAAAGAAACAAGCATTGCTGGCAGCCCGGTGACTGCTGGATTGAAAGAAATATTCGGAGAAGAATGGAAATCGGAAATCTGTAGTGTGTATATGAAGTCGGAAGGAAAGACAGAGGACCGGATAATCGATGATGTGTGGCATGTGCTCTATTCTTTTGACAATGATGAAAACATCCGGGATTGGGCAAAAAAGAATCTGCAGCTTGATGATGAACAGGCAGAAAAGTTTGCTAAAATCAAAATCGAACGTGATTATGCATCGTTGAGCCTGAATGCTATCCGAAAGATTCTGCCATATCTGCGACGTGGTTTGCGTTATGATGAGGCTGTGTTCTGTGCAAATATTCCGGCGGCGCTTGGGAATGTAGAAGATGTTGATGAATATAGGAAAATTGAGGATGACGTAGTCGCATGTGTGCGAAATTTCAAAAGCTGTGAAGTGGCGGGTAGAAAAAATACATTGGAAAAAGAAGTGGCAGAATTGTTGGAGGAGAAGTATGGCGTAGACAAACGTCATCTTGGAAAGATTTATCATCCGTCAAAAACAGAAACTTATCCAACTGCACAGCCCGACAATAACGGTCTGCGGTTGCTTGGCTCGCCTCGAACGGCATCCGTGCGCAACCCAATGGCTATGCGGGCGTTGTTTAGATTGCGGGCGTTGACAAACGAGTTGCTTAAAAAGGGAGAAATTAATTCAGAAACGGTTGTCAATATTGAGTTTGCAAGGGGATTGAACGATGCCAATATGCGCAAGGCAATAGAAAATTATCAGCGGGAAATTGCTGATAGGCATCAGAAATATGCCAAGGAAATAAAGGACTGTTATTTAAAAGAAACTGGAAAAAATATTGAGCCTACAGAAAATGAGATTCTGAAATATCAACTTTGGGAGGAACAGAATCATCAGTGTTTATATACAGGCAAGATGATAAGTGTCGCTGATTTTATTGGGGCTAATCCAAAGTTTGATATTGAGCACACTTTGCCACGAGCTGCTGGCGGTGATGACTCTCAGGTCAACAAGACACTTTGTGACAGCCGTTTCAACCGAGAAGTGAAGAAGGCACATTTGCCATCGGAATTGGCGAATCATGCAGAAATATTGTTGAAGGCAAAAAATCTGTGGCAAAAGAAAATTTATGAGTTGACCAAGCAGATAGAAGGGACTAAAGGTTATGCCGCCGATAAGAATGCAAAAGACGGTAAAATTCAGCGCAGGCATTTGCTTAAAATGAAGCGTGATTATTACATTGGAAAGTTGCAACGGTTTGAGATGAAAGAGGTTCCTACAGGGTTCTCTAATCGACAGGGTGTTGATATTGGTATTATAGGCAAGTATGCCAAGTTGTATCTGCACACCGTGTTTGACAAGATTTTTGTTGTGAAAGGAGCTACAACTGCGGCTTTCCGAAAGGTTTGGGGCTTGCAGTCGGTGTATGAGAAGAAAGAACGCATAAATCATGTGCATCATTGTGTGGATGCTATTACGATTGCATGTATCGGGAAAAAGCAGTATGATGACTGGAAATGTTATCAGGAGGCGGAAGATATGTATTATCGAGGAGAAACTGGGCGTCCGTCAATGGACAAACCGTGGTCTACATTCACAGAGGATGTAAAGCAGCTGACAGAGGGCTTGCTGATTCATCATTATGTGCCCGACAATGCTGGAAAAGCATCGAAAAAGAAGTTGCGCGTCCGTGGTCGCATTCAGCGTAATGCCGAAGGGCGGGCGTTGTATGCTACTGGCGATTGCGCACGTTTGTCATTGCATCAGCAAACTTTCTATGGGGCGATTAAACAGGATGATGAGATACGGTATGTGGTGAGGAAACCGTTGGATTCCCTTGAGAAGAAAGATATAGAAAAAATTGTAGACCCAGAGGTCCGGCAGAAAGTTAAAGAGGCTGTTGACGCCAAAGGTATGAAAGATGCTGTAGCTGACGGAATCTGGATGAATGAAGAAAAAAGGATTCCAATAAAAAAAGTGCGTATATACACATCAATTGCTAATCCTTTGCGATTGAAGCGTCAACGAGATTTGTCGGTGCATGACTACAAACGAGATTATTATGTTGCCAATGATGGTAATTATTGTATGGGAATTTATGAGGGAACCGATGCAAAGGGCAAAAAGAAGAAGACGTTTAAGATAGTCAACAATATGGATGCTGCAAACTATTTTAAGGCAAGACAACGCGGCGAAGATGTGGAATTGTTGCCAATGTCGGATGGTAATGATTTCCCATTGAAATGTGTTCTTAAGACGGGCTCTGTGGTGCTCTTCTATCAAGACACTCCAAAAGAGTTGAAAGAATGCTCAAAGAAAGAGCTTGCGAAAAGATTGTACCGCGTTGTGGGAATGTCGGAGATGAAAATAAAGCAAAAAACTGGAAAAATAGACTGTTATGGAATGCTCTCTTTGACTTTCCACCAAGAGGCCCGGCCGAGCAGTGACCTGAAAGATAAAAATGGGGTGTGGAGAATTGGGGAGGATGTGCGACCCAAAATTAAGTTAACGCATAATCAAACGAATTTCCTTGTAGAAGGAATTGATTTCAGATTGACATTGTCAGGAGATGTGGAATGGCTAAAATAAAAAATTATGTTGAAGCGGGCACTGTTTTTCACTCAGCCGTTTATGCTGAGTCTTCGCAATTGTCAAATGGTGATATGCACTCGGGAGATGCCGCAAGAAAAGCGAACCATACCGATAGAAGATATAGGTTATGTAATTCTTGAACATCCGCAGATTAGTGTTTCGTTGCCGTTGCTCAACGCTTTGTCTGATAATAATGTCTCTGTCATATTTTGTGGAGACAATCGTATGCCTAATGCAATGTTGCTTAACCTTGATTCTAACGCAACGCAGGGGGAGAGTTTCCGGAATCAGGTTGAGGTGTCGCCTGCGTTGAAACGCAATCTTTGGCAACAGGTGGTTGTGGCAAAAATTCGCAATCAAGCAGCTTTGTTGACAAAGTTGGGAAAGGATGGCGATTTGTTGCGTCCGTTGTGGCAGAACGTTAAAAGTGGAGATTCTGACAATAGGGAAGGGGTGGCATCAAAAATTTATTGGGCAGAAATGTTTGGGCGTTCGTTTGTGCGTTCGCGAGAGGGAACAGGATTGAACCCATTGCTTAACTATGGCTACACTATTCTTCGTGCTGCTACGGCCAGGGCATTGATGGGTTCCGGTTTGCTCCCTGCGTTTGGTATTTTCCATCGCAATCGTTACAATGCGTTTCCTCTGGCAGACGATATGATGGAGCCGTTCCGACCATATGTCGATGAGATTGTTTATGAGATGATGGAGGCTGGGATGGTTGAATTGAATAAGGAGGCCAAAGGGAAATTGATAGGATTGCTCTTTGTTGATACTTATTTCCCAAAAGTGACGCGGCCTCTTGATATAGCGTTGACAATGGCGACCGCTTCGTTGGCAAAATGTGTTGCAGGGGATTGTAAGAAATTAAAATTTCCGATAATGAAATGACAGAGTTTAGACTTAATGCTTATCACATTATGTGGCTGTTTGTCTTTTTTGATTTGCCAACCAATACTAAGAAGCAGCGTAAAAATGCGGCTTCTTTCAGGAAAATGCTTGAAAAAGATGGATTCACAATGATGCAATTTTCTGTCTACATACGTCATTGTGCATCTAAAGAAAGCCGTGATGTACATGTGAAAAGGGTTAAGTCATTCATTCCTCCGGAAGGAAAGGTGAGTATACTCTCAGTAACAGATCGCCAATATGGTGACATTCATAACTTTTGGGGAATGGTGGAGGAGGAAAAAGAAAGGCGACCGATTCCTCAACAGTTAGAAATTTTTTGAGTTCTTTGAAATTTGGATGAAAACGTATAATTTTGTTATGTGATTAAGAAGAAACCGTTATTGATGAATCTTTAGCGAGTTTTTTTTAATTTTCTCATCAAACTACAGCATTCCGTTGAAAATGAGAATGTGATTTAGGTGATAATGTGCTTGAAAATAGCGTCTTATGCGCTATAGGTTGTGGTTTGATGTAGAAATGGAATAAGATACAACTCAAAACCTTTTGATTTGACGATAGGAAGCGTTGTGGTTTGATGTAGAAATGGAATAAGATACAACCAAAAACTCTCCTCGGACAAGGTCAACACTGTTGTGGTTTGATGTAGAAATGGAATAAGATACAACCGGCGACCGTATGAAAAAGTATTTGATTTTGTTGTGGTTTGATGTAGAAATGGAATAAGATACAACCGCGAGTACGCGTGAAAAGGAAGCGTATGAGTTGTGGTTTGATGTAGAAATGGAATAAGATACAACGTCTTGCAGACTGTAAAACTACAACAAGGGTTGTGGTTTGATGTAGAAATGGAATAAGATACAACTTGTGTGCCTACATATACACCTTGCTGCAGTTGTGGTTTGATGTAGAAATGGAATAAGATACAACTGTACGGCGCCGGCAGGCCTGACGTTGCCGGTTGTGGTTTGATGTAGAAATGGAATAAGATACAACTTGAGCCGAGAAAAGCCATTACATTTGGGGGTTGTGGTTTGATGTAGAAATGGAATAAGATACAACCTCGATGCGCTCACGGCACGTGCCGCATTTGTTGTGGTTTGATGTAGAAATGGAATAAGATACAACCGATAGCTTCATAATCAAGAACGGGGGTTGGTTGTGGTTTGATGTAGAAATGGAATAAGATACAACCAATTGCCGGGATTACGGCGGCGGGTGCGGTTGTGGTTTGATGTAGAAATGGAATAAGATACAACTCACAATACAAATTATAGGACATTTATTAGTTGTGGTTTGATGTAGAAATGGAATAAGATACAACCCTGCCAATCAACTCATGGGTGCTTGCCATGTTGTGGTTTGATGTAGAAATGGAATAAGATACAACATTTACGAGAGAATGAAGAACTTCAAGGAAGTTGTGGTTTGATGTAGAAATGGAATAAGATACAACTGTGGTTTTTGATTGAGAAGTTGCGAACAGTTGTGGTTTGATGTAGAAATGGAATAAGATACAACGCTGAAATCAAACGTAATAGTTTTTAGATAGTTGTGGTTTGATGTAGAAATGGAATAAGATACAACTTCGGCCAGTACTTTAGCTGCGCTTCCAAAGTTGTGGTTTGATGTAGAAATGGAATAAGATACAACGATTCCGAATGTCGGAGTCGCCGCTCCTTTGTTGTGGTTTGATGTAGAAATGGAATAAGATACAACAAGCATATCCTTGCGCCAGTTGGCATAGCGGTTGTGGTTTGATGTAGAAATGGAATAAGATACAACAATCCGAAATAGAGTAAACATAGTTGGAAGGTTGTGGTTTGATGTAGAAATGGAATAAGATACAACCATTGCTCCAATTAACAATAGGATGCTCGAGTTGTGGTTTGATGTAGAAATGGAATAAGATACAACATTTGTGGTTGGTAATTGTATAAAATGTAAGTTGTGGTTTGATGTAGAAATGGAATAAGATACAACTCACTTTTTGGGCAACGAATGTCTGTAACTGTTGTGGTTTGATGTAGAAATGGAATAAGATACAACTGCGTTCACTAAATGATTGATATACTTTGGGTTGTGGTTTGATGTAGAAATGGAATAAGATACAACTAGATTGTAGATTTATAAATAATTAATTAGTTGTGGTTTGATGTAGAAATGGAATAAGATACAACTTCTTGTGAGGTTTACGCGGGAAGTGGAGTGGATTGATGCTCTTGCCACTGACGTTTATTTGTCGTAACTTTGCATGGTCATCAATATCGATATGGCAAAGAAGAAGTATCAGAAAAGAAACAGTACCGCGCGTCAGGTGAGAACTGCCGTGATTGTTGTGGCGGTTATCGTGGCTGTGTGGTGGCTTATAGGACATGCGAAGGAGTTGGGCTTCAAGCGTGTTGAGAGTGGTGTGCCCGCCAGCAATGTCGATGTAGAGGCGCTTATGGAGGTGAATGCTCCAGAGGGGCTGCGGCAGCAGATTGTTGCGTATGAGGGCTACACCGCGTCGTTCAACGCCGACCTGCGTATTCCCAACTATGTTGTCTACGAACTCACACGTTTCGAGACCCAGGGCGCGGAGCCGCGTCACGACAAGTTTATGTGCGACACCGAAGTGGATGGCTGCCCGACTACCGACGACTATAAGGGTTCGGGCTACGACCGCGGTCATATGGCTCCCGCTGCCGATATGAAATGGAGCAAGAAGGCGATGCAGGAGTCGTTTTTTCTGACAAATATATGTCCGCAGAACCATTCGCTCAACAGCGGCGGGTGGAAGCGTCTGGAGGAGAAAGTGCGCCTGTGGGCAGACCGCGACAGTGCAGTCATTGTAGTTTCCGGGCCAATCGTGCAAGGCCACATCAACCGTTTGGAAAGCGGAGTGGCTGTGCCTACCGGATTTTTCAAGGTGCTGCTCGCTCCGTTTGCCACCCCGAAGCGCGCCATCGCATTCATCTACAAGAACGAAGGCGGACAAAAGGTGATTGAGCGGCAGGCAGTAAGCGTAGACGAGGTGGAGGCTCTCACGGGGCTTGACTTCTTCTCTTCGCTGCCCGACGACGAGGAAAATGAAATAGAAAAAACTTGTGATTATTACGAATGGAACAATTAGACATCAACCAGCATAACGACGACACAATATGCGCCGTGTCGACACCGGCGGGAGTGGGAGGTATAGCAGTGGTGCGCGTCAGCGGACGCGACGCCGTGAAGTGCGTGATGAAATCATGGCGCGGAGCCGACCTTAATGCCGTGCAGACCCACACGCTGCACCTCGGACGCATCGTCGACACCGATGGCGAGACGCTCGACGATGTTGTGGCAGCCGTATTCCGCGGTCCACGGTCGTTTACTGGCGAGGATGTCATCGAGCTGTCGTGCCACGGCTCGCTATGGGTGCAGCAGCAACTTGTAGCATTGCTCATCGGCAACGGATGCCGCGCCGCCGAGGGAGGCGAATTCACGCGTCGCGCATTTATGAACGGGCGTCTCGACCTGTCGCAGGCAGAAGCCGTAGCCGACGTGATTGCAAGTGGCTCGAAAGCGGCACACCGCATCGCTGTGAGCCAGATGCGCGGCGGTTTTAGCCGTATGCTCTCCACTTTGCGCGAACGACTGCTTGAATTTGTGTCGCTTATGGAGCTTGAACTCGATTTCAGCGAAGAGGATGTGGAGTTTGCCGACCGCACACGTCTAATCGCCATCGCAGAAGAAATCAACACAGCCGTGACACGCCTTGCCGACTCTTTTGCCGTCGGCAACGCCATCAAAAACGGATTTCCCGTGGCGATAGTGGGAGAGCCCAACGCAGGAAAATCAACACTCCTCAACCGGTTGCTGCACGACGACAAGGCGCTCGTGAGCGACATCCGCGGCACAACGCGCGACGTGATAGAGGACACCATAACGCTCGGCGGACTGACTTTCCGGTTTATCGACACAGCAGGCATACGCCAGACCACCGACACTATAGAGACAATGGGTATTGAGCGGACGTTCAAGAAACTCGATGAGGCAGCGATAATCCTCTGGATGATCGACGGCACACAGCCTGTTGCCAACATCGCCACCGTTGCAGCCGACATCCTGCCGCACGCCGAAGGAAAGCATCTTGTTGCCGTAATCAACAAAATCGACTGTCTTTCGGATGCCGACATCAGCGCGCTGCGCTCAGCCGTAGCCACTGCCGCTCCATCGGCTGCGATAGCCACAATCTCGGCAAAAGCCGACATCGCCGTCGACTCGCTTGAGCAAAGCCTGATTGAAGCAGCCGCCGTTGCCGACACCGACCCCAATGCTGTCATCGTGACCAACGCACGCCACTACGACGCCCTTCTGCATGCCGGCGAAGCCATCAGACGCGCCCTCGACGGGTTGCGCAGCGGCATCTCGGGCGACTTCGTGTCGCAGGACATCCGTGAATGCATGCACTATCTCGGAGAAATAACCGGCGAAATCACAACCCACGAAATCCTCGGCTCCATCTTCTCCCGCTTCTGCATCGGTAAGTAGGTAGTGATTACCAGCGATTAGCATATATCATCAATGATTATTAAGGCGTTCATTTTGAGCGCCTTTCTTTTTAGCCTTATAAGCGATGGTT
>ENA-UEYI01001258-UEYI01001258.1-human-gut-metagenome-genome-assembly--contig:-NODE-1258-length-22299-cov-6.053686_pt1 | contig 22299 bp, 17 predicted proteins | sample MGYA00242900_ERZ507916 | MGnify/ENA primary metagenome ERZ507916 (study PRJEB26167, sample SAMN06115521) | human gut metagenome | host: Homo sapiens | place: China:Chongqing | collected 2015-09-02...
AGACAGCAGACGGGAAACTTGATTTTTTTAACCAAAAATGCGTACTTATGAAGGGAATAGGCCCCCCCGGTATATATAGCGGAGATATAAAACCAGGGGATAAATCCTGAAATAAGCCACAGGAAGTATGGGTATCCCTTTACCGGTTTTCCGGTGCGCAGGCCCACCGTAAAAGCGAAATAGTATACCGCAATGGTTATGGCTGGCTTTAAGATCGCCCAGCCCCAGCTCAGCAGTGCTCCGCGATAGGTCTTGATCAGATCTGTTTTTGCCAGCTGCAGAATCTGTTTGCGGTACTGGATATGTGAAATAATAATCTTCCAAAGTGTTTTCATACTCTACTCTCTTGCCATCACCCGGGGCCGAAGCGTTTATCCTTCTGCGCCGCTCTTTCGGTGAGGTATTCTTTGACATCTGCCGGGTACAGAGGGTATCTATGCAGATCCTGATGAAGATTCACCTCCAGGATCTTGAATCCACCCTCTGTCACAACAACGTCATAACCCAAATATTCCAATGGTGACAGATTTCTGCTGATGTGGCAGATCTCGTCTACCAACTGCTGCCAGTGGGGCATCTGCCCTCTGATCTCCCGACCTGTGTCCGGGTGCACCGGGCATGGCAAAAACTGGTGCTCCCGCAACAGCTCGGCCCCGCTGAATGTACCCGTCTGAACATCCAAGGGAACGACCAGTCCGCCATATGCGATATTATCCGTTGCACCTGTAAAGCTGGTGCCAATGCGGAAATATCCATAGCGAACAGACACATTTCCCTGCCTGCACAGCACCATAAGCCGCACAGTACCCGTAACGCCGCTGTATATCTCCTCCAAATAGGGGTGCATCCGGATATACTCTGTAACGATATAGTCCGTATCAAGCCCGCAGAAGAAATCCTCCAATTCCCCCCGGGTGCAGGATTTATCGTTCACTCGGTATACCGAATCATCTTCCCGGTGCAGGTGAAAAAAGCCCTTTCCATGAGACCCTACAGCCGGCTTCATGGCCAGCTCTCTCTCCCGATCTAAACAATCAATCACATTTTGCCAGCTGCATTCTCCCCGGCCCTGATAGCCAAAAATCCGCTGCCTGCCATTGCTGACCAATATCCGGAAGAAGTACCGAGGCAGGTGCTCACTGTAGTCCGCCAAAATATCGGGCAGGTTGGTTTTATTCCAAAACCATTTCTGAAAGCCCGGATTCAGCGGCCGCAGGCGCTTGTACTGATAGTCCGATAAAAAGCTCCGGTAATTCTCTTCCGTCAGCCCATACTGGGCAATACGGTAGGAGTAAAAGCCCCGCTTATGCGCCCATCGCTTCTGTGCTCTGGTCGTATGCGCCGTTTGGTTATCCTCCTGCACACCTCGCAGCCAGTTGCGGTACATGAAGTCCACAAATCCCCGGCGATGGGCCCGCCACGCAAAGGTGTAAGCACGGATCCGGGCAAACACATCTTTCAGTGTGCTTTTTTCCCTGCCGCCGCACAGGATCTGCGCGGCCCGGCGGCACGGATCCGTCAGCGGATGCACCCAAGCAAGCTCCGTCCCGGTATCCACCCGCAGCACAGTGAATCCATCCTCTGTGAGCACAGCGTTTACGCCGATATAGGGCATTTCGGGATAACGCCGGGCAATTTCCTGGGCAAAATTTCTCACCCCGCGAACACGGTCATCCTGTCGATCCGGCTTGCGGTCAACGGTGGAAAAACTAAATGGGCTGTATCCTTTTTTATTTCCGTGATCCTCCCACTGAAGCAGAATCTCCTCCGTCTCGCATTCTCTGCGCAGCAGCGCATAATGGAGTACCGGAAGCTCTGCTTCCGGGCAGGCATCACCTGCGGGCTCTATATGCTCCAACAGCAATGTTTGGTCAGGCAGCTGATTTAGAAACGCAAGCAACTCCGCATCGGTCTGTTCGGCCCCGTCCAAGAGGAGCATTTCTCCCTGCCGGGAAATTCGGTACAGCCGGCCCTTGGCCCGGTGCTCATTCGGCAGGATCCAGCAGCCATTCCGCTCCCGCAGGAATGTCAGCCAATCTTTTGCCGTTAATTCCGGTGCTGCACCCGCAAGAGGTACTATACGCCTGCCGCCAACCGTGACGGCCAGGCCATACAGGCTCGGGAAATGCTCTCGCCCTAAAACACGGGTGGTGGTGAGCAGATCCGCGAACAGCTCGTCCATGCGTTTGCGCATAGGATCGCTCAGCAGCAGTTTTTTCAGCAGCGTACGGTTTGCCTCCGGGCAAGTCTTTTCCATCCGCAGATAAAATTGCGCGGCGTGAAATGTATATCCGCCCAAAACCATTCCCATCGCCCTCATTTTGTTTTTCACTTTAGCCGATCCCACCGCACTTCACACACCACCGTTATATGATCTTTTTATTATGCAATTGCGCGCACGCAGCCGCTCAGGGCAGTTTATAATAGTTTTCGGACACGGCCACCGTGTTCTTCGGTGCGTAATCCAGCTTTCTGCCCTCAAGGCCAAGGAGCTTTTCCGGCTGGATCCAGGGTCTGTTCTGGATCTGGCTGGTCTCCTCATGGGTCAAATATCCCTTATGCGTCACCATGCTACGGCGCAAAAATCCGTCTCTGGCGCAGGCCTCTGCAATGCCGTTATTGAGGATGCTGCGGATATGCGGCTCTGCCGCTGCAGCAATGGCAATGGACGTGGAATTTGCGATGGCGCTGGGGATGTTACTGACGCAGTAATGCACTACGCCCTCCTCCACATAAGTGGGGTTATCATGCGTTGTCTCATGGAAGGTCTCAATCACACCATAGTCGTTGCTGATATCCACGATGACAGACCCCTTGGGCATACTTGCCACCATAGACCGGTCGATCAGGAACTGGGTGTTGCTCTTATCCCAACGGACACAGTTGACCACCATATCCACCTGCGGCAGGATGCGCCGGATGTTATAGCGGTTGGAAACAATGGTGTTGATTTTCCCATCATATTTGGAAGCAATGGTGCGCAGGTGTCCGACGTTCGTGGCAGCCACAGTCACCCATGCGCCCAAGGATTGCAGTACCTCAATAGCCGCCTTGCCCACTATGCCGCAGCCCAGCACCAAGGCATGGATGCCGGGCGCCGTACCCAATCCGCTGACAAACTTTCCGCAGCCGCCATTGATGGTCATCATGGCGTATAGGCCCATGATGACGCCGGCCTTGCCCGCTGCCTCACAGTTGGGGGAGCCATGGCGATGGCTGTCCTCCGCGGCAAAGGCTGTGACCTTTTTCTTTAGAAGTTCATCAACTTCCTGGGGATGGGCCGCCGGATGGATGCAGGTAAATACGATCTGTCCCTCGCGCAGCAGAGGATACTCAGACGGGTCGATTTCCTTGACCTTGGCAACCATATCACACTCTCGATATATCTCATACCGATCTGTGAGCACAGCGCCCACCTCTTCGTACTCTCTGTCCGGAAACCCAGCCCGTTCGCCGGCGCTGTGCTCCACAAGCACCTGATGTCCGTCCTGGATGATATTCTCCACCTCGCTGGGAGTGAGAATGACCCTGTACTCTTCTTTCTTGATGTCCTTTAAGATTCCTAGTTTCATCTGATAGGCCTCCATTCCACTTTACTTAAGTTTATAGATGCTCTTCTTGATCCTGATCTTTTCGGCAAAGAAGTCCTTGATCTCTTGGCTGTGGGTGGCTACCTTGTGCAGATCCTGATGAATATTGATCTCAATCACCTGGAAGCCTTCCTCCGTGATAGCGATGTCAAAGCCCAAGTACTCCAGTTCGCCTAAATAGCGGCAAATATCCAGCACCTTTTCGCGAATCTCCTGCCAGTTGGGCAGAAAACCGGCAATGGGCGTTCCGGTATCCGGGTGGACGGGGCAGGGATGGAATCTGTGCTCCGCGATGGTCTCCGGGTCATGCAGTTCTCCCGTTTCGGAATCCACCATCACGCAGATGCCGCCGTAACCCACATTGTCGGTAAATCCGGTGGTAGACGAACCGATACGCATATAGGTCTGCATGATTTTTGGATCATAGCCGTGGGAATTGATCACCATCACCCGCACTGTGTTGACGGACTTGGGATAAATAGCCTTGAGCATCGGATGCATGTTGATGTATTCGGTGATAACATAGAACGACTTCCGCTGGGCAATGATCTGCCAAAGCTGATCTGCTGTCGTCTCCTCGCCGTTGACGGTATATTTCCCGTCCTCATAGGCCAGGCAATAGAATCCATCTCCATGGGTGCCGGAGGAAGGCTTCATAGCCAACTTCCCCTTCCGCTCCAGCATGGTCAGTATTCCCTTCAGATTGGGCTGCACATCCTCGTCGCAATCCCACATTCTGCTGATATGGGGTGCGCCGCGCCGCTTGGTGATAGCGAAATAGTATTTCGGAATATAGTCCGCAAAGGGATCCAGGACCAGGCGGAAGGTTGTCTTGTCATTCACCCAAAGCTGATAGATGTTGTTGATCCGGTTAAGCCAGTGGTAGTCATAATCCGAGAGGAAGTTCTTGTAATTCTCCTCCGTGAGGCCGTACTGCTCGATACGGAAGGACAGGAAGCCCCGCTCCCAGCACCATTTTTTTTGCGCAAGGGTCGTGGTCGTGGTGTTCTGGCGATCGCTTTCCATTTGATCCAGCCAAAGCTGCTGCATATAGGGGCGGATCCCCTTGCGGCCGATCTTCTGCAGATAGCTGTAATGCCGTCTTCTCTTCAGGTCCTCCCAACGCATCTTCATGGTAATTTCGCCCATGCGCTCCTTTGCGTCAGCTGCCTTGCTTCTGAGATAGTCGTTATGTTTCTGGCTGATGCGGCTCTTCTTCCGATATGGCTTTGCGGAAAAATGTAGGAAGGTAAAGCCGCCCTTGTCATCCAGGGCGATGGACACCGTGAAATAATCCAGCAGATCAAGTTCGCGCGCCGTCTGCAGCAGTTCCGTGCAGACAGCCTGCCACCCGGGCACAAAGAACTTTTCATCGCCCAGGGCAAAACTGCCATTCTCCTCCACAGAACAATTCGCCCAGCTGCGTCCCGCTGCTTTTACGTTCAACTCATAGTCCAGGATCTGCGGCTCCTCGCCCGCGTCATTGCTCAGCCAAAACTTGATATAGTGTCGACCGCTGAGTTTGGGAGAAAAGGCAAACTGTGTGTCAACGCATTCTGCCACCACATAGTTCGACTGCAATCCATTGATCAGGCGGCGCAGGCGTGCCTGGTCATCCCGCCCGGTCTGCCCGTTTATGAAGATCATTTCCTTCTCATAGCTCAGCTCGTATCGGGCACTTTTGCTTTCCCAAAATGCCGGGCGCAGCTCCACACGGCCCTTGCTGATAAGTAAATCGATCACATCCTGCACTGTGCAGGGTCGGTCATAGTCCTCGCCCTTGGACAGGATGATCTGACCGCCGCGTCTTTGGAATATGGAGAAGTAAACCTTGCGGCAGTGTTCACTCTGCCTTTTCAGTATGCGATTCGTGGTGATGATATCCCCGATCCACTTGCTGAAGTTATTATTGTAAGGGGATAAAAACATGTACTCAAAGTCCGTCACATACTTGTCCGACCGATCATTGAGCAGGTCATATGTCTTAATGCTCTGCGACAGGTATCCGCGCCGATGAATGTCATCCAACGTACTCCGCCCATACCGCTTGGCATTGTTCCGGTTATCCCGCATGACGGCCTTTCTCCAGGAGATGGCCATTCCCCGGGAGTAACCGTGACGCATGATACTCCAAAGCTCTTTTTCTCGCTTGACCTTTTTTACGATATTCATTATTCTCTGCCCTCTTTTAATTTTTTAGGGATAAACTGACAATTCGCAGGAAACTCACATAACCCCGCTTCCGGACAGCACCACCGTGACGGACTTCACCATGCACCACAGATCCAGCCGCAGGGAGCGTTTTCTCTGATACTCCGCATCCAGCCGCGCCTTGCGTGCAACGCCGATGCTGTCCCGGCCCAGCACCTGGGCATAGCCCGTGAGGCCCGGACGCCCTTCAAACACGCCCATCTTTCTGCGCAGGGCGTTGAGCTTTTTTTCAGACGTACAAACCGGCCGGAAACCCACAAACGACATATCGCCCCGCAGAATATTGAACAGCTGCGGCAGCTCGTCAATGCTCAGGCGGCGCAGGAGCCTGCCCAGCTTGGTGGAGCAGCCGTCGATATTCTCCAGCTTCCGTGTCGCCACATTGTCCGGTGCGGTTATGCTGAGTGTCCTGAACTTGAAGATCATGAACTCTTTTCCTTGGTAGCCGATCCTCTTCTGCTTAAAAATCACCGGCCCGGGCGAGTCGATCGCAATGGCCGCCATCACAAGCAGCAGCAGCGGCAGCAGCACCACGATCAAAACCAGGGAAAGCACGATGTCAAACACACGCTTTATAAACAAATAGGCCGTTTTGCGCTGACTGACTTCGCGGATCTCTATTTTTTTTGCAACAGCGTCCATTGTTCCTCACCACCGCGCTTTCTCTATTTTTCCATTGTCTCTCTTTGCCCGTCCCGCTCCTCCGTATAGGAGCTGAGATACGGCCGGAAATAAGCGATCTCCTCGCTCTCTTTGCTCTTTATCTTCATCTTTTTCCAGTTCAGCAGCAGCCATATGCCGGCTGCCAGCAGCACCGCAATCACTGCCAGCAGCGCTGCCGTGGAAACATGGCTCAGCAGGCCGGATTTTTCCTCCAGGGCCACATTGTCCGTGCGCACCAGCAGGTCCACCTGCCCGTCCGCATTTTTGATGTAATACATGTCTCCCTGCTTGTTGTTCAGAAACAGGATATTATCCTCACCGTCGCAGGAGATATACTTTTTCCCCTCGATGGTCACAAAGGACACCGTCGTCAGGGTGCGGGATGTCGGCTCGTACCGCCGCCAGATGGTATGCTCGGCGTTGGCCGAATCCTCATACTGCACCAGCAGCATGGACAATCCCGTGCTTTGGGCGATCCGCCCCTTGAAGCCGGTTGCGCTCACCGTGCGGAATACGCCCGGCAGCGCCGTCAAATCCGGCTCATTCATCTGCTCGTAATGCACACCGTTTGCGTAATACTCGCTGTTATCCATCACATGGATCTGCAGGGTATATTCCTCCGTAAGGCCGCCGTTATAAACGCGGATCTTGCGTTTAATATCCGTGTTCACGAATTTTTCCTCACCGCTGACGCTGACGCTGGAATAGGAATCGCTGGGCACAGCAGTAATGGCGCAGCTTTTCTCCGATTGCTCCGCCGTCACATAAACCGTATATTCATATATCTGGGGGTCAAACGCCGGATACAGCTCCCCGCAGGCTATGGAAATAGAACGCAGCGATGCGTCCCGCACAGGTGTCGGCTCCACCATAGGGTCACCTACTCCAGGATCGGGCTCCACAATGGGATCCGGGTCTACACCGGGATCCGGGTCTACACCGGGATCCGGATCTACGCCGGGATCCGGATCTACGCCGGGATCCGGGTCTACGCCGGGATCCGGATCTACACCGGGATCCGGATCTACGCCGGGATCCGGGTCTACGCCGGGATCCGGATTTTCACCCGGGTTGGGGTTCACAATGGGATCCGGATTCACACCCGGATCCGGGTCCTCACCGGGATCAGTAGTGCCGCCGGACGCAGAACCCCCCGGAGTAGTCACCCCTCCCACGGTTATTGTCCCATCGACGGAACCGTTCTCTCCCGAAGTCGGCTCGGCAAAGGCGCTTGCGGCCACGCATGGAAGCACCAGCACGGCGGCAAGAAGGAGCGCCATCAGTTTTCTTATCCCTTGGTGTTTCATGATACCGCCTTTCCTTATCTATATCTGTCGCTGTCTATTGTTCTTATGACTGGCTATCCTCTGTCCCGTTCAGCACATTTCGGATCATCTCCCGGGCCGTCTGCACAGATGCCTCGTTCTGCGGCATGACCCATGCCACAGCTCCGCCCAGAGAGTAGCACGGCTGGCTGGTGCTGCCGCTGCCCTGGGTCACGGCGTAGGTATCTATTTTCCATTCAGACATGCTGGTCAGCTGTGTGCGCACCAAGGCCGTTATATCCTCATAGCTGAGGTTTGTAGTCATATTGTTGGAAACCGCCGCCAGGATGCTCTGATAATTCACCAGGGTCGAAGCCTTGGTCAGCTTGGCCGTCAGCGCCTGCAGGATAGCCATCTGGTTCTTGCCCCGCTGGTTATCGCCGTCGGCAAAGCCGTAGCGCTCCCGGGCAAAGGCCAGAGCCTTGGCGCCGTCCATGTGGTTAACACCTTCCACCACTTCCCGGTCAATCTCCCCGGACTTAGAGCAGGCGTTGGTGCTCAGGGTAAAGCTCAGGGGGGAAACCACGTCGATCCCGCCCACAGCGTCTACAATATCCTTGAGTCCGTAGAAATTAATGCGGGCATAGTAGCTTACATCCACGCCATACAGGTTCTCCAGCGTGGCAATGGACTCCTCAATGCCGTAAATGCCCGCATGGGTAAGCTTGTCCATCTGACCGTTCCTCGCCAGGGGCACATAGTAGTCTCTGGGCGTGTTCACCAGCAGGATCCGGTGGGTGGCGGGGTTGACCACCGCCAGGATATTCGTATCACTCCGGGCACGCACGGATACATCCGTGCTGCGTGCGTCCGAGCCGCTGAGATAAATAATATAGCTGTCCGTCAGCACGTTCGTATTGGCAGGCACCACCTGCTCCGGCTCCTGGGCATAGTAAAACTCATGGATCAGCTTCACCTGATCCGAAAGGTTTGTCAGGCCGTCTGTCTCCTCCAGGGTGTCGAGAAATGCCTCGTTGAGCAGCATGGCGTCCACATCGCCGTTCAGCAATGCGGCGGCCAGGTCCACCGAGGAGTCCAGCTCCTTTTCCTCCACCATGCCCACGGCATCCTCCATGTCCTTCAGGGCCCGCAGAGTGTTGTCCCGATCCGGCTGTGCGGCGATGCCCAGCAGATAGCCGCTCACGTCCTTCAGCTCCTTGGCCGGGTCATCTGTGCGGACATATACGCCCACGTAGATGCCCTCCTTCCGCTCCTTGGAGATGTCGCGGAACGCACCGGACACCTTTCCCACGGCCACCATGGCCACGAGCATGGCCGCCGTCAGCAGAAGGGCGATGACGCCGCACACGGTCTTGCCCACGTGCACCTTTCCCTTGCCCAGCTGCAGCCAGATGTGCAGGCCGTTGAGAAGCGCCAGGCCGCCGGTGATGGCCCACACGATGCCCTTGTTCAGCAGGCCCGAGGTAAACAGCATGATCACCAGCACAACGCTGGCCACTGCCATCAGGCCCATGCAGGCCAGGCAGAAGATCTTCTGCCCGTTTATAGTCTTATTGTTTTTTTCGCTCATTTTTGATTCCTCCCATAGGGTCTCTTACTTAGGGTCTCACTGTCACCGGATGACACCGTGCTTACGGTAGAAATTCCCCAGCTCGCCGTTGCGCTGACCGCCCCAAAGCTGGATGATATTCACGCCGGAGGAAGTATTGGCCTCGATGACGCAGTTGGTGCCGTCCTCCATCTTCACCACGTCCCACGCCACAAAGTGCAAAAAAGGCAGGCTCTCCGCCAGGCTCACAATCTCCGCCTTGGTCTGCTCCCAATCCGGGATTATCACCTGATCAAAGCGGATGCCGGAGTCCGGATGCTCCTCATAAATCTGCGTGGTATGCAGGGACCCTGCATGGGACAGCCGCCCCGTTTCCAGGTCGATCCTGCACACAAGGCCACCCTGGCTGGCGTTGTCCACAGGGATGGTCTTGGCCGTGCCCACCCGCTGCACGGCGAAAAACAGCTTGATCCTGCCGCTGTCAGGATCCCGCAGGGTGATCATGCGGATGGTGTTGCAGGTCTTGTCATACAGCCCCGCCGCGTAGGCGTGCTGGGTGATGGTCTCAGAGAGATACCACTCGCTTTCCTTTTCGAATAACCGTTTCATTTCCTCGGCGGTTTTTTTCTCCTGATCCACCCAAAAATCCTGTCCGTCATAGCGCAGGCGGTGTACGCCGTTGCCCTTGCCCTTGCCGAAGGGCTTCATAAACGCCTCCCGGCGCCGGCGCAGGGTCTCCACGGCCACGGTGCCGTCCTTTGTGCAGTGGTCTGCATCCACAATGCCCGCCCGGGTCTTCACCAGATAGACCTCCGGCACCCGGACATACTGCCGCAGCACCTCCGTGGCCACCACCTTGTTGTTAAGCATCTGGTCAAAGGGCTCGTTTATATAGCGGGAGCGGTACCAATCAAACTCCGACAGGTACTCTTTCTTTTTCTTCCCGTCCAGGGAGTACAGCGCCCACTGGTCGGCCAAAAAGCCGCCGCAGAAGTTGGCCCGCAGCTTTGTAAAAAAGCCCACCTTCATGTGGTTGGGGGCAAACACGATCCGCCGCCAATACAGCACAAACAGCCGCAGGCGGTTAAAGCAATTCCTATACAATTTAAAAACGTCCATATATGTACTTCTTTTCTTTTTTGGATTTCGCCGCAGGCGGTCCGGTCAGCAATTCGCCTTTTCCGCAAAGCGCCGATATTCTTCCTCTGTATTAAAGCCGGTAGTCTCGTCCTCAATGCGGCATATCTCCGCACAGCCATCCCGCTGGGCCATTTCATACAGCTGCCAGCCCCGGCATGCGGGATCCCTTTCCTTCAGCATCCGGATGCAGGCCTTTTGGTAGGCGCCGTCTGCCACCTTCACGGCAAATACCTCCGTGTCGTTCCTGGCAAAGCCCAGGGCCTTTACCGGCATCTCCACGATCCGGCGGATAGCCTGCTCAGTGTAGTACACATCGCCGTATAAGAAGCAGACATCATCATCGATCAGCTCCCAGGTAAAGCGGTCGATCTCGCAGCTGTTGCTTTTCGGCTCATAGCGCACGGCTCCGGGAGCCTCGTAGTCGGGGTTATGGGATGTAATAATGACCTGTGCCTCCGGCGCATAGCGCTGGGCCAGCCGCGCTGTGCGCAGCAGGATAGGCTCGCCGTGGACGGGGAGCAGATGCTTGGGAACCTGGTGATTATTCCACCGCTTCATCTTTCCGTCTGCCATAATGATAAATCTTTTTATAGCCATAGTTCGTTTCTGCCAAGCAAGAAAGAAAAGTGACCGTTTGTTTTTTCTCTTGCATCTCCTCATTATAGATGTAAATGCAACATTTTGCCCACTACAGGGCGTAACAATGCCCATATGGCATGTAAATACATGTTATATTGTATTCTATTTTCTTCGCAAAGTAAAGCCCTTAATGAGAAAATGGACAAAAAAGGGGGAAAATGCGGAATCTGCGATGTTTTTCATATCCACTGTGCTAAGCCGGCGCCCCAAAGTCTCCTCTCTCCGCTTAATTTCGATAAATTTCGTCCGTTTTTTGTCCTCCCCCTCTCTTTTTTTCACAAAACTATTGACGGTTATGGTCCTACAGGTGTATACTACACCCATCTTGTGAGTTACCGCTCACGACATGCGGATGAGGAAGAAACATGTATAAAAAGCTTGATGAAAAAACCATGGATCTCATTTTGGAGACCGGCATCGACCAGTTCGCCCAGTGCGGCCTGGACCGAGCCAATATCAATACCATCGCCAAGACTGCCGGGGTCTCCGTGGGCGTACTCTATAAATATTTCGGCGATAAGGACAGCTTTTTCCTGGCCTGCGTGCGTCACTCCCTGTCCCTGCTGGACCAGGTCCTGCAGGAAGCCGTGGCCCACGAGACGGATATTGAGTCCGGCATCCGCAGCATCGTCAGCGCCTTGATCGTCCACGCCCGGGATCACCAAAACCACAACGCCCTCTATAATGAGATCACCTCCGGCGGCTGCAAAAAGTACGCCCGGGAGCTGGCCCGGGAGATCGAGGGCCGCACCGCCGCGGTCTACGCTCGGCTTTTGGACAATGCCCGCGCCGCCGGCACCGTGGATCCCGCTCTGGATCCCAAAGCCTTTGCCTTTTTCCTGGACAATCTGTTTATGATGCTGCAATTCTCCTTCAGCTGCGAGTATTACCGGGAGCGCATGGCCATCTTCCTGGGCAAGGACTCCGCCGATAAGCCGGAGAAAATGACGGAATCGTTTATGCACTTCATCAAAAATGCATTAAGAATAGGAGGGGATCGCCTTGTATGTGATTGCGTATGACGTTGGCACCACCGGCGTCAAGACCTGCCTTTTTGAGGTGAGGGACACCATTCGCCTGCTGGCCGGGGAGTACGAGGGCTATGGGCTCTACATCCTGCCGGGCGGCGGCGCAGAGCAGGACGCCGACGAGTGGTGGGCGGCCATGGCTAAAAGCACCCGCCGCCTGCTGGAGAAAACCGGCACGGATCCCAAGGCCGTTGCGGGCATCTCTTTCTGCTCACAGATGCAGGGCTTGGTGCTGGTGGATGAGTCAGGCCGTGCCCTGCGCCGGCCCATGAGCTATATGGACCAACGGGGCGGCAAGGAGTTTGCCGCCTGTCAAACTCACGGCATCACCATCTCCGGCGTGAATGCCCTCATGCTTCTGCGTAGCCTGCGGCGCACCCGGGCCGCTTCCACCAGCGTTAAGGATCCCCTGTGGAAATACAAGTGGGTCCAGAAAAACGAACCGGAGGTCTACGCTCGGATACATAAATGGCTGGACGTGAAGGAATACCTCATCGGCCGCTGCACGGGCCGGTTTGTCATGACTCGTGACTCGGCGTACTCCACCTTTCTCTATGACAGCCGCCCCGGCAAGGGCTGCTGGAGCCGTGAGCTGTGCCGGATATACGGGGTGAATTTTGACCATATGCCCCAAATCATTGAGTGTACGGACGTGGCCGGGCCTCTGACACCCCAGGCGGCAGAGGAGCTGGGCCTGACAGAGGGCTGCCCCGTTTACGGCGGCGGCGGGGATGCCACCCTCATCGGCGTGGGCGCCGGCTGTACGGAGGTGGGGCAGACTCACATCTACTCCGGCACCTCCGGCTGGGTGGGGACGGTCATTGACCGCCAGGAGGTGGACATCATCTCCATGATCGCCGGCATCGTGGGCGCCCAGGAGGGCAAATACAACTATTTTGCCGAGATGGAGACCGCCGGCAAATGCTTCGAGTGGGTCAAGGAGCACCTGGTGCTGGACGAGATCGGCATCTACCTGCAAAAAACAAACGTGGCCGAAAGCCAGGAGACGGTGTACGAGAGCCTCTATGACTACATGACCGATACCATCGAGGCCATTCCCCCCGGGGCGGGCGGCGTGATCTTCACTCCTTGGCTCCACGGCAACCGCTGTCCCTTTGAGGACCCCAAGGCATCCGGCATGTTCTTTAACCTCCGCTTGGACACCGGCAAGACCGAGATGCTCCGGGCCGTGCTGGAGGGCATTTGCTACCACTTGCGCTGGATGCTGGAGTGTGAGGATAAGAAGGTGAAAACCGCCTCTACCCTCCGCTTTGTCGGCGGCGGGGCCCTGTCCCGGGTCACTTGCCAAATTTTGGCAGATGTTACGGGCCGCACCGTGGAAACCGTGGCCGACACCAAGGATGTGGGCGCGGTAGGCGCGGCCATGCTGGTGGCGGTGGGCAGCGGTCAGATTGCCGGCCTGACCCAAGCCGCCGGACTCATCCGCCCCCTGGCCCGCTATACACCCAGCCCCGCCAACAAGGCCCTGTACGATCGGAATTATAACGTATTTAAAAATCTTTACGCGGCCAACAAAAAGAACTTCGCCGCGCTAAATTAAGGGGGCAAGACCATGGAAGAAACCGCACAAAGAGAGCTGATCTGCCAAACCGGCCTGGCGCTGCTGGAGACGGGTCTGGTGGCCCGGACATGGGGCAATGTCAGCAGCCGCCTGGACAAAGACCATTTTCTCATCACGCCCAGCGGCCTGGACTATCACAAGACCCGGCCCCAGGACATCGTTCGGGTGGAGCTGTCCACCATGACCTGGGAGGGCGCACGCAAGCCCTCCGGAGAGCGGGGCGTCCATGCGGCGGCCTATGCGCAGCTTCCGGAGGTAAATTTCGTCATCCACACCCACCAAGGCTGCGCCTCGGCCCTGGGCCTGGCGGGCTTTGATGCCATGGACATTACCCCGGAGGAGCGGGCCGCCCTGGGGGGGCTGGCCAAGGCCCAATATGGCCTGCCCGGCACCAAAAAGCTAAAGGGCGCTGTCTCGGCCGCCCTGGCCACCGGAGCACACACGGTGCTCATGTCCGGCCATGGGGTGGTTATCTGCGGGATAAACCAGGAGCAGGCCATGAAACGGGCCCAGCTCCTGGAGGACATCTGTCGGCGCAATCTGTGTATGCCCCAGGCTGCGCCCCGGCGTATTTCGGAGGAAAGCGCGCAGGCACTCCTGGCCGCCGTGCGGCTGGAGGTACCCGATGCGGAAGTTTCCGGCGGTGACTATGCCGTTTTGTGGGCAGACCGAGGGGAAGCCCTCCGGGCCCAGCTGGATGACATGGCCCAGATGCTGGGCCCCCGGTTCCTCTGCGTGGAGCCTGCGGCAGAGAACGTGGTCCGGGCCCTTAAAAAGCGGGACGCGGTGTTCGTCCGGGGCGTGGGCGCCATCGTACAGGCAGCGGACCCGGACGACCGGGAGGCCCTTTGCCTGCTGACGGAGAAATCCGCTCTCTGCGCCCTGCACACTGCGGGCCTGGGTATAAAGGTACACCTCAGCGCATTAGATGCGGCGCTCATGCACCTGATCTACCAAAAAAAATATGCCAAAAGGAAGGGATGACTATGCAAGCAGAGAAAAAGAAAGAAACTGCCCGGGTCATTAAATTTGTGCTGTTTTCCGCCTCGGCGGGCATCATCGAGACCCTGGCCATGATCCTCTGTGAGGAGGTTCTGAAAATCCCCGGCCACTGGATCTGCTATACCATCGCTCTGGTGCTGAGCGTGCTTTGGAACTTCACCTTTAACCGCAAGTTCACCTTCCAGAGCGCGGCCAATGTGCCCCGTGCCATGCTTTTGGTGTTCCTGTTCTATGTGCCATTTGCGCCGTTTACCATTTGGAATGAGCATTTTTTGGCGGACACCCACGGCTGGAACGAGTATGCTGTCCTGGCCATCAACATGGCCCTGAATCTGTCCCTGGAGTACCTGTGGGACAATTTCGTAGTTTACCGCAACAGCAAGGATACCAACGACATCGCTAAGAAGAAGCAAGGAAAGGAGCAGCAGCATGAATAATTGCGGCATCAGCAGATGGGACGATCCCAAGGAGATCAATGCCCAGCTCAAGGCCCTCACCGACCAGCCCATTTGGGAGGTGACGGACGAGTATTATAATAATGTGATCCTGAAGTATTACGATGAGAAGTGTACCCAGTCCCGGGCGGTATATGAGGAGTCCCAGAAGTATATCCCCGGCGGCGTGCAGCACAATCTGGCCTTTAATAAGCCCTTTCCCATGTGCATGGCCAAGGCCGAGGGCGCTTACCTCTACGACAAGGACGGCAACAAGTACATCGATTTCCTCCAGGCCGGCGGCCCCACCATCCTGGGCAGCAATTACCCCGTGATCCGGGAAAAGGTCTTTCAGCTGCTCAATGAGTGCGGCCCCGTCACGGGCCTGCTCCACGAGTCTGAGATGCTCATCGCCCGGGAGATCAACCGCCACATGCCCAATGTAGAGATGTTCCGGATGCTGGGCTCCGGCACCGAGGCAGTGATGGCCTCCCTGCGCATCGCCCGCATTGCCACGGGGAAAAAGCGCATCATTAAGATCGGCGGTGCCTATCATGGCTGGTCCGACCAAATGGTCTACGGTCTGAAGATTCCCGGCAGCCGGGCGTTGCTGGAATCCCACGGCATCCCGGGGGGCGCTTATGCCGCCACCGACGAGGTGCGGCCAAACGACCTGGATATGCTGGAGCGTATGCTCAGGCGCAACAAGCTCCGGGGCGGCACGGCGGCAGTCATCGTGGAGCCCGTGGGCCCCGAAAGCGGCACCCGGCCCATCGGCCACGAATATAACAAGGGCGTCCGGGCCCTGTGCGACCAGTACGGCGCGCTGATGATCTTCGACGAGGTGGTCACCGGCTTCCGTGTGGCCCTCTCCGGCGCCCAGGGCTACTTTGATGTGGTCCCGGATCTGACTATTTTCGGCAAGATCGTAGCCGGCGGCTACCCCTCCGCCGGCGGCGTAGGCGGCAAGCGGGAGTATGCCCAGCTTATGGCGGCGGGCCTGGCCACCGGCAAGCACCGGGCCTATGTGGGCGGCACCCTGGCGGCCAATCCCCTGTCGTGTCTGGCGGGCTACACGGCCATCCGGGAGATCGAACGCACCAACGCCTGCGAGATTGCCGGCCGCATGGGCGACCGCCTGTGTGACGGCCTCAAGTCCCTCATTCAGCAGTACGGCCTGCCCTTCGTGGCCTACAACCAGGGCTCCATCGTCCACCTGGAGTGCACCGGTGCCATGAGCTTTGATTTCTCCTCCATGTCCTTCCTGAAGTCCGCCGTGGGTCTGCTGCGCAATAAGGATATGATGTATGTCCGCAAGGACTCCATGGAGCGTATGGGCGCGGCCTACATGGCCAACGGCATCGTCACCCTGGCCGGCAGCCGCCTGTATACCTCCATGGCCGATACTCCGGAGATCATCGACGAAGCTCTTAATCGCTTTGAGGAGGTCTTCAAGCATGTGGCCAAGACCGACAAGGGCCTTGTGAAATGACTTAGCCGCAGGTCTGCGGCGTATATTGCCAATGTCGGTGTGGCGGGAGTGCTGTGGCTGGCTCACGGCGGCCTTGTCCTCCGTGCGGCGGCTGACACGCAGATGCTGTCCGAAGCCAGCACCGAAGCAATGCAAAACGGAGCCAAACCGGCTCCGTTTTGTTTCTGCCTCTTACCGAGCTCCATCAGCAAATACTCCACAATCAATGATATATCCCTCACGGAGTCAAGCCGCTATATCCGCAAGATAAAATGACTCTTGTGATAATCAAGGAGCCCTTCCTTTTTCATCCTTCCAAGCTCCTGTGACAGCCCGCTGCGCTCAACGCCAAGATAATCCGCAAACTGCTGTCTTGAAAACGGAATCTCAAATTCGCAGGCTCTCCGCCGCTGCGCTTCTGCGGAAAGGAAGGACATGATTTTTGCCCGTGTAGTACGCTGTCCCATATGTGTGAGTTTTTCGCCTAAACGCAGGTTTTTCTCGGCAAGCTCACCGAGGAGGTTTCGTAGCACCCGGCTGTGGTGCGAGCAGGCGGACGGACACACATCCAGAATGCGTTTTACGTTTATGAACATCGCGGTGACAGGTGTTTCCGCCATAACACTCACATTTAGCCTGGAGCCGGGAGCGCAGGCATATGCGGCAGCAAAAGCCTGTCCCGGTCCCGCCTTGGAAAGAATATTGCGGTTTCCCCAAATATCCTCCTGCATGATCAGAACAGTTCCCGACAGCACAAGACCGATCGCGTCCGCTGTATCACCGGTGCGCAGTACAAAGGTCTCTTTGGTGAAGTCCTTTTTCTCGGCCTTGAGACAAGTGAGCATCGGTGTCAATTCCTCCTCCGATATGCCGGAGAAGAGCCGGGCCGAACGGATTACAGATAAATAATCTTTCATAAAAACCTCTTTCGTTGAAAAATCAACCGACTTGTTGATTTAATTCTATTATAATCAAATCACAAAAGCAAGGAGGTATTGCAATGAAACGGAGGATCATCGAAATCGATCAGAACAAGTGCAATGGCTGTGGTGCCTGTGCCGCCGCTTGTCATGAGGGTGCTATCGCCATGGTAGACGGCAAGGCGCAGCTGATGCGGGATGACTACTGCGACGGCTTAGGCGATTGTCTGCCTGCCTGCCCCACCGGGGCCATCTCCTTTGTGGAGCGGGAGGCTGCCGCCTATGACGAGGCAGCGGTGCTGGCCAACAAGCAGCAGCGGATGCAGCAGACGGGGATGCGCCTTCCCGGCGGCTGCCCCGGTGCGCGGATGAAAACGATCCGGCCTACAGAGCCGGCAGGGCCCGCGGCCTCTCCTGCCGCCATGCAGAGCCGCCTCTCCCAGTGGCCAGTACAGATCAAGCTCGTTCCCGTGAATGCGCCTTATTTTAACGGAGCAAAGCTGCTCATTGCCGCCGATTGCACCGCTTATGCCTATGCCGCCTTCCACGAGCGATTCATGAAGGGACATATCACGCTGGTAGGCTGCCCCAAATTGGACAGCGTAGACTATTCCGAAAAGCTCACCGAGATCATTCGCAATAACGACATCAAAGGCGTGGTCATCGTGCGCATGGAGGTCCCCTGCTGCGGCGGATTAGAGCACGCCGCGAAAACAGCCCTGCAAAACAGCGGGAAATTCATTCCGTGGCAGGTCGTAACTCTTTCCACGGATGGAAATATACTGGATTAAAATTGCAATTTTGGGCTGGATCGTACCGCCGATGCCTGATGGAAGGCAGTGCAGGCCACGGACAGCATTCTCCTTGGCAGTGTTTGACAGCTTCCGCTGTCTGCCCCGCTAAGGTTAACATTTAAGGCAGAAAAATCCTGTCTTAATATGAAGCTGCCGTGTGTAAAAAGGAACACATCCTCCGGATGTGTTCCTTTTTTGTGCTGTTTGATTTTGTTACGCCTTATTTTTCTTGCCCATGGCGCGGTACAGCAGCGCACCGCCGCCCAAGAGCGCACATCCCACGAGCCAATAGTCCTCTGCCGTAATGGGCTCCCCGCTGCCGGGCAGGGACAGCAGAACCAGTATACCCGCCAGAACCAACAGTGCGCCCAAGACTATATACAGAATACGCAGCGGCTTGGGCAGCTCCGGCTGGCGCTGCTCCACCTTACTGCGGATGAACACCGCACAGGCAGCGAAAGCAGCGGCAAAGCCGCCGCTGAAAAGCCGCTCCGAGGGGACGCCGTCCCATAGCCCCATCCCCAGGAAGGCGACGATCACCAGCAAAAACAGGCAGCCGATGCGCAGGGCGGTGGCCGGAAAGGCCCTGGCTGGGGTCAGGGTCTGCAGGGCCTCGGCGGCGCCGGGCACATCCTGCTCCGCCGCCTTGGTCAGGTATTTCCTGGCTTTCTCCGGATCCTTGGGCACGCCCAGGCCCCTGGCATACAGAAGGCCCAGGTTCTTCCACCCCATGGGGAGCCCCAAACTGCCGGCCCGGGCATACAACTCCGCCGCCTTGGCAGGATCCTCCGTGCAGCCTACACCATGCTCGTAGAAGCACCCCAAATTATAGGCAGCCGTTTCGTCGCCGCCTTCGGTGCTTTGCCTGTAATAGGAAAAGGCCTTGTCCACATCCTTCTTGCACCCCAGGCCCCGCTTGTAGCAGTAGCCCGCCTGGCACTGAGCCCCGGGATGACCATCTGCCGCCGCTTTTTCATACATGGCCAGTGCCTGGTCATAATCATGGGGGACCTTCTTGCCGGAGAAATACAGGTTGCCCAGGAAGTATGCGGCGTCCGTGTCCCCCAGGTCGGCCGCCTGCTGGTACAGCTCTATGGCCCGGCTCAGGCTGACCGGTACCCCAATGCCGTTTTCATAGCACACACCCAGGGCGCGGATCCCATCGGGATAGTCCTGCTCTGCCGCCTTGGCGTACAGCTTTACCGCTCGGGCGGCATCCATTTCCACCCCGCTGCCCATCTCATAGTGCAGGCCCAGGAAATACTGCGCCCGGGGAAAATCCTGCTCCGCCGCCTGGCGAAACAGCTCCGCCGCCTTGGCCTTATCCTCCGGAACGCCCCGGCCATAGCGATACAGTACGCCCAGATTGCACTGGGCCTCCGGATTCCCCAGCTCCGCCGCCTGGCGGTACAGCTCTGCGGCCTTGGGCAGATCCACCGGCGTACCCTGGCCGCCCTCATAGCACAGACCCAGAGAGCACATGGCCCGGTCATGGCCTGCCTCTGCCGCCCGGGTGAAGCACTTGAAGGCTTCCTCGTCATTCCGGGAAACCCCGTGGCCATAGACATAGCACCGGCCCAGACGATACATACCGTCGACACTGCCGGCCTGCGCGGCCTTATAAAAGCACTGCGCGGCCTCATGGGCGTCTTCTTCCACGCCCAGGCCGTCATCATAGCACCGGCCCAGCAGAACCCAGCCCCGGGAAAGGCCCAGCTCTCCCGCCTGACGGAACAGCTCTGCCGCCTTGGCCTCGTCCTCCGGAACGCCCTTGCCCTGAATGTGCAGCACGCCCAGGGCGCAGATGCCGTCGGGACTGCGGCCCCGGGCCGATTCCTCGTAGAGCAGGGCCGCTTTTTTCACGTCCTCCTCCACGCCGTTGCCGAACTCGTAGCACAGGCCCAGAAAATACTGCGCCCGGGGCAGCTGCTGCTCGGCTGCCAGGGTGAAGTAGTGGGCCGCCTTTTCATAGTCCTGCTCCACGCCCACGCCGGCATAATACAGCGCCCCCAGGTTGCACCGGCCCTGGGGATACCCCATCTCTGCGGCCTTTTTATACAGAGCCACGGCTTTATCCATGTCCTTTTCCGTGCCCTGGCCGTTTTCGTAGCACACGCCCAGATCGCACATGGCCGGGGCATAGCCCATGTCGGCGCTTTCCTGAAACAGCGCAAAGGCCCGGTGCTCGTCTGTCTCCACCCCGGTGCCGCTGTCATAGCACACAGCCTGCCAGTACAGACCCACGGGATCGTCCGGGGCGGACTGGCTGAACCAGTAAAAAGCCTGCTCCGGGTCTTTCTGCACGCCGCCGGTGCCATAAAGATAGTTCACGCCCATCTGTACGGCGGCGGCGCAATCGCCGCTGTCGGCAGCCTGGCGGCACTCCTCCAGATGCTCCTGCCGCTGCTTGGCCAGCTTCAGCAGCTCCGGAGAAAATACCACCACGTCCTCGGCGGACGGCTGCGGCTCCTGTCCGCTGGGAATCTGCTCTGCCATAAATGTATCCTCCTTTGGGAAATCGCAGCTTTCGCGGGAAGCTGCGCCCTTTTTTCAGCATTCTACCACATACTGCCCCGGCTTGCAATGGCAAAGTGCCGCCGGAGCCCGGCAAAATGTCACGTTGTGCTCGCGGCGCCCACGGTCTCGGCAAATCCGGCAGCAAACAGCCGGGCGGCATAGACGGCCTCGTCCAGGGAGTTCCCCGCCGCCCCGATCTCCACCAGCATAGACCCCGTGCTCAGGGACTGGTTGTAGCCGTAATACCGCAGGATAATGGGCCGCATCAGCGTGGGGTGCTGCTCCAGCAGGTGTCCCTGTACCGCTGCCGCCAGGCGCAGATTATCCATCCAGCTATCATAGCTGCTGCCCATAACAATGCTCACCTGGGCAGCCCGGGGGTCCTCCTGGCTCACCACCTTGTACTGCCGGCCCTCCGCATCGGATATGGCGTCCCGGTGAACGTCCAGCACAAACGAAATGGATGGATACTGCTCCAGATATGCTGCGGCGCTGCTGTAGCTCTTGTCGTAGGCGCTGTTGTAGTCCGTGTCGTGGATCTGCCGGTCGTGGAGCACGGATATGCCGTATTGCGATAGCACCGCCGCCATTTCATCCCCGATGCGGATCATGTTCTTTTCCGTATCCGCCGTGCGATAGCTGCCGCTGGGGATGTATTCCTCCCCGGCGGGCATAGTGTAGGCCTCGCTGCCGTGAGTGTGCAGGATCAGCACCTGGGGCGCATCGGCGCTGCCCAGCTTAGCCGGAAAGGTCCCATCCAGGGCGGCAGGATCCAGGGTGTAATCGGAACTGTTTTTGATGTACACGTTCCCGGCCACAGTATAGCTTTTCCCGGAGCTGGGGATCACCGTCTGGCTGGGCGCACCGTTATCGGCAAAGGTCAGCCCCGCTGCTGCATCTCCTTCCACAGGCCCTGTCGGCTGCGGCGCGGGCGCAGGCTCCACGGGCTTCGGCACAGGCTCCGGCTCCTCCTCCGGCAGTGCGCCGTAGGCCGCCCACAAAAGGGGTGATTGCCCCAGACACAGCAGCGTGGACAGATTCATCCCCTTCTTCCGGGCAGCACCGCCCAGCTCCAGCTGTACCAGCAGCCGCTGCAGATGAAAGGAATCCCGCATAGCGCTGACGGCTGCAGCGGCGGATGAGCTCTCTGCCGTAGCCGCCACCACCCAGATGGTGCCTGCGGCCAGCAGAGCCGCCGTGCATCGGCGCAAAAGCTTTTTCATGCAAAGCCCTCCTCTGTAAATGGCGATAGATATAAATGGCGATAGACAAGCATATGCGCCTAATCCTGCTTTTTATGTCACCCGGTGCGGCAAATTCCAAGGAAAATTGTAACCGAAAAACTGTTGACGGCCTGCCCCCGCCGTTTTATAATAGCAATAGAAAGATACTATAGGAGTCCTGCAAACAAAAGTCAATAGAAAAAACGAAAAAAGTCCCGCAAAGTTTACGAGACCGAAAATGGGCATAACA
>ENA-UEYI01001261-UEYI01001261.1-human-gut-metagenome-genome-assembly--contig:-NODE-1261-length-22200-cov-6.297699_pt1 | contig 22200 bp, 16 predicted proteins | sample MGYA00242900_ERZ507916 | MGnify/ENA primary metagenome ERZ507916 (study PRJEB26167, sample SAMN06115521) | human gut metagenome | host: Homo sapiens | place: China:Chongqing | collected 2015-09-02...
ATCTGCTAATTCAGTGATGAGAGGACGTTTAGACGCAAGAAGGACGCTGAAGAGCTTAGTTGCGGATTTGAGGGTAAACTAAGGTATCATGATTAAACGTAAATTATTTAGTAGGATGGCGATGGTGGTATGTATGTGTCTTGGCGTTTCGTCTTGCACCCATCGCAACAGAGAGATTGAAGAGATTGCCCAGCGTGAATTGGGCTATTACAAAGAATTCTATGTGATAGCGTTGCAAACAGGAAGGGTGAAGTTGCCTAAGGGTGGACAGAATCCTCACGTTACGCATCCGGGAATGGGAGGCGTTGAGACGCCTATCAATCAGGTGTGGCTAGTAAACGGTGGCAGATTTGGCGAAGTGTACGAGTGCCGTGGCTGCGATTCGTGTATGACTTGTTACCAGAAAGTGGGACTTATAGATTACAGGGTTGAGGCTACCGAGCAAGATTCGATCATTGCTTTGGTGCGACTCACTGATAAGGGTTCCCGATATCTGATAGAGAATTATCTGGATGATTATTATCCTATCCTTGATGCCTGGCGCAGACGGATGAGTTTGGAGATGGTGCTTGTAGCTAAAGAAATGTTCGATATCGATGTGCAGTCTACCGATACTACCGATATCTACCGTTGCACCGCCCAACGCTACTTAGCACTTACTCCTTTTATAGAAGCTATCGGCGGAACCGCCAAAGATAAGACTAAAGACTATACTTATACATTCCGTTTGGACTGCAGAGATCCAAAACTCCCTCTGCTTACAAATAAGGAAATGCTTGAGCCGTAGTTTATTTAAAACGTTTTATTCGGTAGGCAATATATGAAAAATCTGAGTTTATAGCGTTTTTATGTACAAAAACGGATGGTTTATTATTGTACAAATAAATTAAATCATTACATTTGCTCCCATTAAACAAACTAAATGATTTAATTAACTAAAAAAGAAGAACATTATGAAAAAGATTTTAATGCTCGTTGTTGTCATTATGGCAGCTTTGTCTGTTAGTGCTCAAGACATCCGTTTGGGTGGTGGTATCAGTCTTTGGAGAAATGACGATGCCGACTTGACTTCGTTCTCTATTACTCCGGAAATTGGTGTAGAACTGAACTCTAAATGGGAAATTGGTGGAGAATTGGGCTTTGCGCACGCAAAGGTTGAAAAAGAACATTATATAGTAAAGACTACAGGTTTTGCTATCGCTCCGTTCGCTCGTTATTCATTTTATGAAAATAAGATTGTTCGCTTGTTCGTTGATATGGGAATGGGATTCTCTACAGTGAAAGTAAAAGACGGTGATTCTACCAACGGATTCGAAATCGGTTTGAAGCCGGGTATCGAAATTAAGTTGAACAATAAATTCAGCTTGGTTTCTAAGCTTGGATTTGCCGGATACCGCGATGATTATTACAAAGGCGAAAATGGTTTCGGCGTAACATTCGATTCTGCAGATATTTCATTGGGTGTTTTGTATACATTCTAATAGAACCTTGTATAACATACATAAAAAAAGAGAAGGCCAAATCGGTCTTCTCTTTTTTTATGATGATTAATAGAATATTAATGGTGGAACAAGCGGATGCCTGTAAATGCCATAGCGATGCCGTACTTGTCGCAAGTTTCGATAACATGGTCGTCACGTACCGAACCTCCGGCCTGTGCAATATATTCTACACCGCTCTTGTGAGCACGTTCAATATTGTCGCCAAACGGGAAGAAAGCGTCCGAGCCTAATGATACACCTTTCAGTGTCTTCAGCCATTCGCGTTTTTCTTCGCGAGTCAATACTTCAGGTTTTTCTGTGAAGAACTGCTGCCATACGCCATCTGCCAATACATCTTCGTAATCATCGCTGATGTAAATGTCGATAGTGTTGTCGCGGTCGGCACGGCGAATCTTTTCTACCCAAGGCAAGTTCAATACCTTCGGGTGTTGACGCAGATACCAAATATCTGCCTTATTACCAGCCAAGCGAGTACAGTGGATACGGCTTTGCTGTCCTGCTCCGATACCGATAGCTTGTCCGTCTTTAACGTAGCATACAGAGTTAGACTGTGTGTACTTCAAGGTGATAAGAGCAATCATCAAGTCGTGACGAGCTGATTCTGGGAAGTTTTTGTTGGCGGTAGGTATGTTTTCAAACAATTCCGGACCGTTCAATTTGATTTCGTTACGTCCCTGTTCGAAAGTAACTCCGAATACATCCTTGTGTTCGATAGGAGCTGGGCGATATTCTGGGTCTATCTTGATAACGTTGTAAGTTCCCTTACGTTTATTTTTCAGTATGGCTAAAGCCTCTTCTGTATAACCCGGAGCGATAACACCGTCTGATACTTCGCGGTTGATGAAACGAGCAGTCTCTTCGTCGCACACATCACTCAAGGCGATAAAGTCGCCATACGATGACATACGGTCTGCGCCGCGAGCACGTACATATGCGTTAGCCAACGGAGATAGAGGTAAACCGTCTACGAAATAGATTTTCTTCATGGTTTCGTCAAGTTCCAAGCCGATAGCTGCTCCGGCTGGGCTGACGTGTTTGAATGAAGTAGCAGCCGGCATTCCGGTAGCTTCTTTCAGTTCTTTTACTAACTGCCATCCGTTTAGTGCATCAAGAAAGTTGATGTAGCCCGGACGTCCGTTCAATACTTCGATAGGCAGTTCGCCCTCTTGCATATAGATGCGGGCTGGCTTCTGATTCGGGTTGCAACCGTATTTCAGTTCAAGTTCTTTTGCCATAATTTGTTGATTTAACATGTTTGATGGAACAAAGATAATGCAAATCGGGCGAAAAATGAAAGTTGCCTGATTTTTATACGGATAAATTTATTATTAGTCTGTTGTTTACGCTAATTTCCCCTCGTCGGCATAGCTGAAATAGCTTCCGTCGGTCACTATCACATGGTCTATCACTTTGATGTTCATCGTTTCTGCGGCTCTGCACAGCAGCTCTGTCAGCCGGGTATCTTCACGGCTTGGCGTGGTATTTCCCGACGGATGGTTATGGCGCAGCACTATGCCCACGGCGCGCTTCAGCAACGCTTCGCGCAGAATGCAACGCACGTCGGCTTGCGTAGAGGTCAAACCGCCCTGACTTATGCGTATGCGGTCTATGACTTTCAGCGATTGGTTGAGCAGCATAATCCAGAACTCTTCTATCGGGAGGTCGCACATTACCGGATGAAATACCTCGTAAATGTCTTGCGAACTCTTTATCTGCTTCCGTTCGCGAGGCTTTTCGTCCGCTCTTCGTCGTCCAAGTTCGGAGGCCGCCAGTATAGTTATGGCCTTAGCCGGACCAATGCCTTTGAACCGGCATAACTCAGCTATGTCGGCTTTTCCCAGCATTCCCAAGTTGTTGTGATACTGTTCCAGTATTTTACGCATCAGCTCTACAGCCGATTCCTCGGTGTTTCCCGAACCTATTAATATAGCCAGCAGCTCGGCGTTGCTCAGGGCACCCGCTCCGTGCAGAGTCATTTTCTCGCGCGGACGGTCTTCTTCTGCCCATTGGTTGATGTTCAGTTTCTTTTCCATCTGATATTTTAATTTGTGCAGCCATGCTGAGTCGGGAAACTTTTCGGGTGTGCCTATTTATAGAAATTCTTCTCGAAGGCAGAGAAAGAATCCTTTTTCAGTATGCAGCGTTTCCACCAGGCGGACAGGAATCCCGATCCGTATCCGGTGAGTTGTATGAATGCCGCCAGTACCGACAGCATGCCTATCCAGAGACTTCGGTTCCGGATGGAAGAGTCGGTAAAGATTATTATTGCAAACATAGCCAAGAGCAACAATGCGTATGGGCAAATCAGTGAACTGAGCAATACTAGCACTACACCTATGGTGAATACAGCCGGAAGCAGATGCACTACTTTCAGCGATTCGGGGTATTTCTTGTATAGGTTGATACGAGCTATTCCTGAGTTATACACTTGCTTGAAGAACTTCTTCAGGTCGGTGCGTCGTTTGTGCCATACCCACGCTTCTGGAAACAGTCGGCAGCTGTATCCTCCTTTAAAGATACGTATGCTCAGGTCGATATCTTCACCGAACCGCATTTTAGAGAATCCTCCTAACGCATGGTACACATCGGCTTTCAAACCCATGTTGAAACTGCGCGGGTAGAACTTGTCCATCTTCTTCTTTCCGCCTCTGATACCTCCAGTCGTGAAAAAGGACGTCATGGCATAGTTGATGGCCTTTTGCGTAGAGGTGAACGAGTCGTGTGCACGGTCGGGACCTCCGAAAGCATCTGTCGGTTGGCGTTTCAGCTCTTCTTCTATGGCTGCCAGATAGCCCGGAGGCAAGATACAGTCGGAATCCAATATCAGCAGATATTCTCCCCAGCTACGTTCCGCACCGTAATTTCTGGTTTGTCCGGGTCCAGAGTTCGGCTTGTTGAAATACCGTACGTTCAGTTGTTGCTCATATCGTTTTACCACATGTTCGCAAGTCACGGACGACCCGTCTTCTACTACTATTACCTCGAAGTTGCGCACCGTTTGCTGTGTAAGGCTATTCAATAGCTCATCCACTTCATCGGGACGGTTGTATACGGGTATTATGATGGAATATCGCATAACTTAATATCTTGAAATTACTTATAGATACAAAGATATGGAATCCTTAGTTAAATAGACTGGTGTGTTTCCTTTTTTTGCTTTTGGCTATTATTCTCTTTCGTTAATGAATATGGCCGGAATGTCTTCTCCTTGTGTCCATTCAGTGAATTTGTATTCGCTGAATTTCGAACTTCCGGTAGTGTTTATCCATTCGTTTAGGCGTGTTGCTACCTCGCTCGTGGGGATAGCTTTGGCTGGGTCGGTTATCGTAGCCGAGTAAGCGAAGTTGCTTTTTGGCGTTGCTTGTTCGCCTATAGCTCTCTTTCCATATTCATAAAAACAGTTCTTTACGAACGAATCAGAAAAGCTGCCTACCAATTCGCCTCTTGAACTAGTTCTAATGTTATTGAATGTGATTTTTCTTGTGTAGCAATTCTCTACTGTGCTGCCTTCTAGCATTCTGACACAGATTCCTCCGGCCAGAGCAGCGTTTGTAACATTACAGTTGTATGCATAGCAATTCATAACCTTACCTGTTGATGAATTATGGTTACATACTATCATTCCGGCTGACAGGTACTTGTTCTTCTTCTTTGCCTTAATTGTCACCCCATTGCACGAGCTGTTGATTATTACCCCGATATTCAGGGCGGCTATAGCACCAGTGTTTTGGTTTGAGTCTTCGTTATCTACTGTAATGGTGGAGTTCTTTACATGACAATTGTCTATAAGCCCCTTGTTATATGCTACCAGAAGAGCCAGATAGCTTTTTTGGCTGAACGTGCCTTGCGCATTGCTTAATCTCACGTTCTTCACTGTTCCTTCGTTGTTCATTAACAAGGCTAATCTGTATGGTTTGCTGGTGCCGGGCATTATTTTTAAGTTCGATATCGTATGATTCATTCCGTCGAGCACATCGTTGAATATAATATTCTCATTTATCCCTAATTGTATTTTGGCATTGTCCTTGTCGGTAAGAACGATATCGTTTTTCAGATAATATGTATAGGTGCCGTCTCCGTTATCTTCTCTGAATTCATCCAGACTGCGGCCTTCGTATGCGTTTTGGTTTATTAGATTCGTGAAGGCGATAAAATCGTCGGCTGTATAAATGCCGGCACCGTTCTTTTCTTCTTTGATATTGCATTGGTATAAAGTTCCTCTTTTATAGGCTCTTGCCGCTACGGTTGCCGTTTTGCGCCCATTTGCCGTGACCAGCGTGATGCCTACCGACAAGTTTTTGTCAGCTGGGATTATCAAAGAATAGTTGCGGCTATCTTGTCGAGCTATGCTGATTGTTCTGTTGCTTTGCTCAGAGCACACATACGTAGCTGTATGCAAATCTATGTGGTTTACTGTTGCCGATGGTGTAAACTCTACATATTCTATTTTGTTGTTCAAGTTTTTATCGATGATGAAATTCAGCTTTGAGAACAGATGCCCGAACGAAAGAGTAATATTGTTTTTATAGGCTACAGTCTGAGAATTGTATAGCACATCGATGAGAGCACCGTTTTCTTGATACAGATTATTGTCTTTGATATTTTCAGCCGGATAATAAGCGAGCACTTCTGCATCCTTCGCCTGTTCGTTCCATGTTAGGGGAGAGGCTTGTTGCCATACCCCATTTGCATATGTCAGTTCTTCTGCATCGGCTGTCAGTCCGCCTGTAGCGTACATCAGTATTTTGTCTCCGTTTTCCATTTTGTCCGATGAGGCTCTTGACTGCATTCCGCCGAAATCGGAGTAGGAGTCTCCAGTTATGACAAGCCTTTTGTCATAGCAGTTATCGGTTTGCGTCAAATCCCGGTCGCATCCGCTCATGCCGATAGCGAATACTCCTACTGCGAGGATTATATATTTACGTACGTTCATTATAAAAAAAGGTTGGTAATTACAGTCCTTATATATATAAGACGCAAAATTTCGAAAATATCCGGATTTTTTAACAGAAAAAAATAACGCTGCCGAACCTTCACGGGTGGGCAGCGCAAGCTACAATACAAAATACAAATACAACTAAACGAGATATAACGTAAAAGTATACATTAATTATGAATGTACCAAAAATGTTGTATACTTTTATAAAATCATATTCTTTTCTTACATTTATTAAACAATTCCTTGTGCCATCATAGCGTGTGCCACCTTCATGAAGCCTGCCACGTTAGCACCCTTAACATAGTTAATATATCCGTCGGCACCTGTTCCGTACTTCACGCATTGTTCGTGGATATTGTGCATAATGTGATGCAATTTTTCGTCCACTTCCTGTGCGCTCCAGCTAAGATGCATAGCGTTCTGGCTCATTTCGAGTCCTGAAGTTGCTACACCACCAGCGTTAACTGCCTTACCCGGTGCAAACAGCATCTTGTGTTCTATGAATGCGTCGATAGCTTCAGGAGTACATCCCATGTTAGAAACTTCGCCTACGCAAATAGTCTTGTTGTCTATCAAGTGTTTAGCATCTTCGCCGTTAAGTTCGTTCTGAGTAGCGCAAGGCAGAGCGATGTCTACTTTCACTTCCCAAGGACGTTTTCCGGCTACGAATGTAGCACCTGGATATTTTTCTGCATAAGGAGCCACGATATCGTTGCCCGAAGCACGAAGTTCAAGCATATAATCAATCTTTTCACCGCTGATACCGTCAGGGTCGTAAACGTAACCGTCAGGACCAGAGATAGTAACAACCTTAGCACCCAACTGTGTAGCCTTAGTTGCAGCTCCCCAAGCCACGTTGCCGAAACCAGAGATAGCTACAGTCTTGCCCTTCATGTCAATGCCCTTACCGTCTAGCATATGTTTCACGAAATACAAAGCTCCGAATCCGGTTGCTTCAGGACGAACCAACGAACCTCCGAATTCCAGTCCCTTACCGGTAAATGTTCCGGTAAATTCGTGAGTCAGTTTCTTATACATGCCAAACATGTAGCCAACTTCGCGACCGCCTACGCCGATATCACCGGCCGGTACGTCCATATCAGGACCTACATGACGCCACAATTCCAACATGAATGCCTGGCAGAAACGCATAACTTCAGCGTCGCTCTTGCCGCGGGGTGAGAAGTCTGATCCACCTTTACCGCCGCCCATAGGCAATGTGGTAAGCGCGTTTTTGAATGTCTGTTCAAATCCTAAGAACTTCAGGATAGAAAGGTTTACAGAAGCGTGGAAACGGATACCTCCTTTATACGGGCCAATGGCATTGTTAAACTGCACGCGGTAACCCAAGTTAACTTGAACTTTACCTTTGTCGTCTACCCAAGGCACACGGAAAGCGATGATACGTTCCGGTTCTACCAAGCGCTCTATAAGAGACGCCTTTTCAAATTCGGGATGTTGGTTGTAGATATCTTCAATAGAGAGTAATACTTCTTTTACTGCTTGTAAGTACTCTGATTCGCCTGGATGCTTAGCTTCAAGCGATGACATAATTTGGTTAATATTCATGACTCTACAAATTTAAGGTCTGACAAATTGAGATGTTTTCGTACTGCAAAGATAGCTTTCTATATTAATGGACAAAATATTTTTCAAAGAATTTTCGGGTGTTTGGTGATAAAATGTTAACGCCAGCCGTAAGGGCTTTTGACTAAATGCGGGGTGCTGATTGTTTCCGTATTGCATAAGTCAATATTAATGCCGTAATTTGTTAAAAAAATAAGCCAAAATACCGAAAGTTATGCTCAGCAAGCTAAAATTAAACCAGCTTTATTTTAAAGATACGCAGTTTGTTAACCTTATGACCAAGCGTATCTTCAATGTGCTTCTCGTGGCCAATCCGTACGATGCCTTTATGCTTGAAGACGACGGACGTATTGACGAGAAGATATTTAATGAATACATGAGTTTGAGTCTTCGCTATCCGCCGCGTTTTACCCAGGTGTCTACCGAGGAGGATACGTGGAAGCAGCTTGGCAATACGATGTTCGATTTGGTTATCTGTATGCCGGGTACCGACAACAGCGATACGTTCGATATCGCCCGCCAGATTAAGGAGCGCTATCCGCATATTCCGTTGGTAGTGCTTACTCCGTTTTCGCATGGCATCAGAGAGCGTATGGAACACGAAGACCTTAGCATATTCGAGTATGTGTTCTGTTGGTTGGGCAATACCGATTTGCTTGTATCTATCATCAAATTGCTAGAGGATAAGATGAATCTGGAGCACGATATAAAAGAGGTGGGTGTGCAGATGATTCTTTTGGTAGAAGATTCCATCCGTTTCTATTCTTCGGTGCTGCCTAATCTTTATAAGTTCGTGCTCCGCCAGAGTCAGGAGTTCGCTACCGAGGCGTTAAATGAACATCAGCGTACGCTGCGTATGCGCGGTCGTCCTAAGATTGTGTTGGCGCGTACTTACGAAGAGGCTATGGAACTTTACAATAAATACCAGGATAATATATTAGGTATAGTTTCCGACGCTCGTTTTCCGCATGGGGGAGAGATAGACCCTAAAGCCGGACTGACTTTCCTTACCGAGGTGCGTAGCCGCAATCCGTTCGTACCACTTATCCTTGAGTCGGCCGAGGAGTCGAACCGCGAGTTCACTCAGCACGTAAACGCCGTGTTTATTGATAAGAACTCTAAGAAGATGAACATCGACCTGCGCGAGGCGGTGGCCGAGAACTTCGGTTTCGGCGATTTCATTTTCCGTAATCCGCATACTAAAGAAGAGGTGGCTAGGGTGCATAATCTGAAGGAACTGCAGAACGTGGTGTTCTCCATTCCCGCCGATTCTTTCCTTTATCATATAAGCCGAAACCATATTTCGCGATGGCTATATTCGCGTGCCATATTTCCGGTAGCCGAGTTCCTGAAGCAAATCACGTGGGAGTCTTTGAAAGATATCGACGCTCACCGCGAGATTATATTCGAGGCCATAGTGAAATATCGTAAGATGAAGAATCAGGGAGTGGTGGCAGTGTTCCAGCGCGACCGTTTTGACCGTTATTCTAATTTCGCTCGCATAGGCGACGGCTCGTTGGGAGGTAAAGGGCGTGGCTTGGCTTTCATAGATAATATGGTGAAACGTCATGCTGAGTTCGATGAATTCGAGAACGCTCAGGTGGTTATCCCTAAGACGGTGGTGCTGTGTACCGATATATTCGATGAGTTCATGGATACTAATAATCTGTATCAGTTGGCTTTGAGCGATGCCAGCGACGATGAGATACTGCGTCACTTCTTGCGTGCCAAGTTGCCCGACCGCTTGGTGGAGGACTTCTTCGCATTCTTCGATGTAGTGAAGTCGCCCATCGCCATCCGTTCATCCAGTCTGCTTGAAGACTCGCACTATCAGCCTTTCGCCGGTATCTATTCTACTTATATGATACCTTATTTATCTGATAAGTACGAGATGCTGCGTATGCTGAGCGATGCCATCAAGGGGGTTTATGCTTCGGTATATTATAAGGACAGCAAGGCGTATATGCAGGCCACCAGCAATGTCATAGACCAAGAGAAGATGGCGGTTATATTGCAAGAGGTTGTAGGTACTCAGTATGGCGACCGCTATTATCCGTCCATTTCGGGTGTGGCGCGCTCGGTTAATTATTATCCTATCAACGACGAGCAAGCAGAAGAAGGTACTGTAAACTTGGCGTTGGGACTTGGTAAATACATTGTTGACGGCGGACTTACGCTGCGTGTATGTCCGTATCATCCAGATAAGGTGTTGCAGACCAGTGAGATGGAAATGGCTTTACGAGAAACCCAGACCCGCTTCTATGCGCTCGACCTGAAGAATATGGGGCAGAACTTCTCGCTCGACGATGGATTTAATTTGCTTAAACTTCCGGTAAAAGAGGCCGAAGCCGACGGTTCGCTCAATTATATAGCCTCTACTTACGACCCATACGATATGGTTATCCGCGATGGTATCTATCCTGGAGGACGAAAGGTGATTACTTTCGCCAACATTCTTCAGCATGACGTGTTCCCGTTGCCGCGAATCCTTCAGTTGGTACAGAAGTACGGTCAGGGCGAGATGCGCCGTCCGGTGGAGATAGAATTTGCCGTCAATTTTAATGCAAAAGAAAAGAACGGCACGTTCTACTTATTGCAGATTCGCCCCATGGTGGATATGAAAGCCGATTTGGCTGAAGACCTTGATCTTATTCCGTCAGAACAAATCTTGCTGCGTAGCGAAAATGCTTTAGGACAGGGCGTGATGGACGATATACAAGATGTGATATACGTAAAGACCGATGGATATTCAGCATCGAACAATCAACTTATCGCTTACGATATAGAGAAACTGAACAGACGATTCCTTGATGAAGGCAAGCATTATGTATTGGTGGGTCCGGGACGTTGGGGCAGTAGCGATACATGGTTGGGAATACCTGTTAAGTGGCCCAACATATCGGCAGCGCGTGTAATTGTTGAGGCGGGACTTACCAACTATCGTGTAGATCCAAGCCAAGGAACACACTTCTTCCAGAATCTAACGTCGTTCGGGGTTGGATATTTCACTATCAACGCTTATATAAACGATGGCATTTACAATCAGGAGTTGCTTAATTCTATGCCTGCGGTAGAAGAAACCAAGTTCTTGCGGTGGGTACACTTCGATAAACCGCTTACGGTAAAGATGAACGGAAAGAAGAAAGTAGGTGTGATACAGTTACCCGATTGAGATTATCCTTTATTCCGATACTCTAACGGGCTCATGCCTACATAACGTTTGAAGTATTTTCCGAAGAAAGACATATTGGCGAAGTTCAGCGAGTCGGCTATTTCCTGTATAGACAGGTTAGTCGACTTCAGCTGTGACTTGGCGTCCATAATAACCATGCGCGAAATTATTTCTATGCACGTGTTTCCCGTAGACTGCTTCACGGTAGTGCACAGATGCGCGTGTGTGATATTCATCTTTTCGGCATACCACGCCACGTTTCGGGTTTCCTTGTAATGTAGAGTCACTAATTGAGTGAAGTTCTTGCAGATAATTTCGCTTCTCGATGAGTTTGGCTTTACGTCTGTAGCGTTTTTAGAGTACATCATCTCTATCGCCGCATGTACATCATTATAAAGATGCGATGCCATAGTCCGCTTTACCGTTTCGCTGCAATACTCGTACACCTTTATTAATAAGCAGAAATAATCCTTTATTATCTCTGCGCTTTGCGGTTTCAGTGAGATGAGCGACCGTCTCATGGTGACATAGAAACCTTTCAGGTTGTCTGAGTGCAGTGCTGCCTGCTCCAAGTATTTCGAAGAGAATCCCCCTATATATAGTTCAATGTCGCCCGTAACGCTATGTATCTGTATGATGGTGCCAGGCAGAATAGTCACAAAATCGTTCGCCTTCACCTTAACACGGTTAAGGTTGACCGACGCTTCCACCTCGCCATTTGTGCATAGCACGAATATTTCCGATTTTATGCAGCACGGAAAGTCGGTGTACAGCTCCAGCAATTCTTTAGTGATTCCGGTTCCTACCAACCAATCGGTAGGCAAGTCTATTTTAGGGAGTTCTTTTTCCATTTCATCAATTCTTCCATTAAATCGTCTACATTGTAGAACACCTTTTTCTATATGTATAACCTTGTAAATATACTAATGATTTTCTGAATAACAACAGAATGCGGGCTATTAAAACTTATGTTCTATATTCAAGTCGTGAAAAGTATTAACAAAGTCGTCTTACTTCGACCGAAGTGAATGCTTACTTCGACCGATACGAGCGTTCACATCGACCGTTACGAGCGTTCATACCGACCGAAGTAAGACAACGTTGTTGCGATATTTCTATAATTTACTTCCGTTCCGTCGTTTTTTAGTGTATGTCGCTTAAAAAAAGGATAATCTAAAAAATAAAAAAAAGGCGATTTTACTTATTGCAAAAGACTAATAATAAGGTGATATATTGTGCAAAATGGAGCAAATGATAAAAAATAGACTAAAAAACGAATAATTAGACCTTTTGAGGTTTTCCGGAATATTGTTATTTTGCACTCGTAAATAAAGTACTAAAAACAACAAAGAAAAATGAGACACAGATTTGTTTTATTTTACAGCATTGTATGTATGCTGTTTTTTGCATCGTGCTCTAATGACGATGCCGGAAGTGTAATCGATCCGAATGGAAGTGGGACCATTTCGCTAAGCGTAGCGGCCGATGCGGATTTTAAATCATCGAGAGCGGTGAATGAATCGGAATACAAGAATACCGATAACTATACAGTGAAGATTATGCAGGGTGAAGAAGAAATAGCTTCCTTCTTATATAAGGATAAGGCTTCTTCTTATAAGTTGGATAACGGTAATTATACTCTGAAAGCTTATTATGGAGAAGAATTTCCTGCTTCGCGAGATAAATTCTATGTTGTAGGCACAAAAGAGTTTACCGTAGATGGCAACGATGTAAATGTTAACGTAGACTGTGAACCAACTTGCGGAAAGTTGGTAGTTAATTTCGATAATAAAATGTCGGATTTCTTCAGTAACTATTATGTAACTTACGAAACCAAGGCTCTTACTGCGGCTGGCACAGAATGCCGTTGGGCAAAGGACGATACAGAACCGTGGTATGTTAAGCTTGACGCTGCTGGCGAAGTTGTTAAAGCTACCGTACACTATACAGTTAAGAGCAGTAATAAAGAAGGAACACAGGTTTTGACTTATAAAACTACAGACGGAGTTGAAAAGATGATGCCTAACAAGTCATGGACATTGAATATCTCTCCTAAGGATAATAACGGAAGCCTGAGCATCACGATTACTATCGACGAAAATACTAACGACAGACCGATTGAAATTGTCGTTCCTACAGATTGGTTGAACTAATTAAGGTGTAAAAAAATAAAAATGAATATGAAGATTTTAAATATAGCAGCATTAGGCCTCTTGGCAACTGTAGCTTTTACCAGTTGCGAGATGAAAGAGGAATTGTATGGCGGTAAGGATAAAGGAGCCGAACAGGGTACTTTAGAGCTAGGAGTAACTGTTAAGCAGCCTTTCTCTATGTCGCGTGCGGAAACTGTGTCTACAGATAATTTCCCTGTAACAATAGAGGGTAATCAATTGGATAATACTTTAGAGTACGCTAAAGCTTCGGAAGTTCCTACACTGTTGACTCTTCCGGTAGGTGATTATAAGGTAAGTGCTCATAGTCCGATTAAATTAGAAAAGCAGATGACTGAACCTTATTATGCCGGCGAAGGTAACTATACTGTAAAGGCAGGAGCAAATGAGGTTGCTACAGTGACTTGTAAAATGAAGAATACCCGTATACAGCTGGCTTATGGTGATAATTTCTTGAGCAGCTTCAAGAGTTGGACTATTACCATTGCGGCTGGTACAAATAATGCGTTGGAATATACAACTGCAAGTTCAAGTCCTGCTCCGGTTTATCTGAATATCGAAGAAGAAAAGATAGAGTCTATAGTAGTTAATGTTACAGCTACTACTAATAAAGGTGTAAGTGTGGTAGATTCTAAAACATTCGTAAAGGGTGACGCTACAGAAAAGTATACCGATGTTAACAATTGGTTTGAAGGTGGTGATGCCATTACCATCAATATGGGTGCAATGAAACCAACTACAGGTAATGTTACAGGCATTACTATCAACGCCAAGGTTTCTTTCGAAAACAAGAATGACGAAGTTGTAATCAATCCTTCTGAAGGTGAAACACCGGTAGTTCCTGAAACTCCGGATGCTACTGCGCTGACATTAACATTGCCGGAAGATGTAACATTCTCATTGGCTAGTGAAACAAAACCATCTGCGGTTGCTGTTATAAAAGCTCCTGCTACATTAAAAAGTATGATGGTTAAGATTGTACCGGGGAATAAAGGCTTTGGAGAAGCTTTGGCTTTGACTTCCTCTTTACAGTTGAATTTTATAGAAGGAGATGGAGTTGATTTGATTGCGAGTGCAACTAACGTTAACGCTTTGTTTGAAATGGTTGGTAAATCAGAGGTTAAAGCTCCTACAACAGATTTAACAACGTATAACTTCCCAATTGATGCTTTCTTCGGATTCTTGACGGATGCAACTACAGGAAATGGTGAATCGCCTCATCAGTTTATCATTAAGGTAGTAGATGATAATGATAAAGAGGTGTCAGGTATATTTAAAGTTAATATTACAGAATAAATAGTGCAATGAAAAAAATATATTCATTATTAACAATACTGCTTGCTGCTTTGTTCGGTTTTTCTTGTCAGAGCGATGAAACAGTAAGCGAAGAAGGTTATTTGCGCATATCGGCAGAAACGGTAGGCATAACCAATTCAAGTCGTGTAATAGAAGGATACAATCCCAAGCAACTTGCTGTTGAGATTGTAAATGCAGGTGGAACAACAATAGAATCTACTAACGATTTCTCTGAATGGAAAAACTCTAACAAAACATTCCGTTTGGCTCCGGGTACTTATACCGTTAAAGCTGCTTCGTACGGATTCGATGGTTCTGAGTCTGGTTTTGATATTCCTTACTATGTAGGTAGTACAAAGGTTACAGTTAAGACAGGCGAAACTGCTACTGCTGCCATAACATGTACTTTGGCGAATGTAAAAGTTACAGTTGAGTTTGACGATACCTTTAAAGCTGCTTTCAAAGAGGCTAACTCTGTAGTAAAATCGGCTGTAGAAAGCGTAGCTTCACAAAAGTTTGTTATGGGCGAAGCTGCGAAAACCGCTTATTTCCCGGTAGGTAATCTTACTTCTACCATTACAGTAGTTAATAAGTTGAATAAGGAATACAGTCGTGATGATGTGGTAGCCAATGTTCAGGCTCGTGACTGGGTGAAGTTTATCTATAAGGCGAAGGCTATAGGTACTGGTGGCGTTAAAGTAGATATTGCAGATAACGGACATACATATACCTTTACTTTCGATGTTACGATGGACGGTAATGAAACTAATGACGATTTGACAATGACAATGGCAGACGCAAATTCGTTTGCTACTTGTGCTTATGTCAATGGTTCTATAAAGACTAAGGATGGCGCAAGTACGGTAAATCCTGTAAAAATGCTTTTTGAATATAAGAAAGCTGCTGATAGCGAATGGGCTTCTGTTGCAGCTGTTGCAAACGGAGTAGATGCTTACAAGGCAACTATTACCGGATTGACAGCTGAAACAGCTTATCAGTGCCGTATGGCTTATCGTGATGGAGATACAAATATTGAAAGCGAAGCTAAATTATTCACTACCGAAGCTGCTACAGAATTATATAACGGTGGTTTTGAAGAGTGGTATGAGCGTTCTAATAATAATTTCTTGAAAACCAAAACGTGGTTTGCTGTATCTGAAGAAAACTTAAATTCGGCAAATGGACAATTTTGGGATTCAAGTAATCAGGGTACAACAACAGGAGCAGGAGCGTTTGCAAATATAAATCCTACAACTCCGAGTACGGAAATTGTTCATAGCGGCAGTAAAGCGGCAAAATTGGAGTCTTACTTTAAAGTGAAGTTCGCTGCTGCCAGTCTTTATACGGGAAAGTTTGGTGGGCTAGTTGAAACTAAAGGCGCAAAGATAAATTTCGGTCAGCCGTTTACTGCAAGACCGACTCAGCTTCATGGATTTTTCCAGTATACTTCAGCTAAGATAGACAATGTAGGTAAAGATACTCCTGCAAGTGCTAATATCGTAAATGGTCAGACTGATGATATGTGTTCTATCTATATCGCATTAACAACTGAAGTGAAGGCTATTGATAACACGAATGTTAATACCTTTGTAAATTGGGAAACAGATCCTGCTATAGTGGCATACGGAGAATTACCAGCTTCTGATTGTGTAACTACCAGCGGTTGGAAAGAATTCACTATTGACTTGAAGTATCGTAGCTTGACTACCAAGCCTACACATATTATTATAGTATGCTCATCAAGTAAGTATGGCGACTATTTTACAGGTGGCGTAGGTAGCGTAATGTATATTGATGATATGAGCCTGATTTATGGTGAACCTACAACCAAGTAATAAAGCATAACCCCTATAACCTTAACCGCAAGAGGCTTTTACTGTGTGTAAAAACCTCTTGTGGTTATACTTGTTTTTAAGTATGAAGATAAAGACTCAGCTAAGCTCGTTAGTAATAGCGCTCTTGGGATGGTTCCCTTTGCAGGCAAATGCAGCCGGCGAAGGGGAAACAGCGGCATCCGACAGTATAATCGTGTCGGACGCTACAGGGCATTATTACATTATCCCTGACCCAACTCCGGCAAAAAGAAAGCCGAAGAACACGTATCGGCCGGTTCGTATCGACCGCGAAATCACTAAGATGACGTTTATACCTAAAGGTACTTGGATGACCGGAGGAACTGCTTCTTATAGCGAACACGATGAAGATAATCTTAACTTCCTCGTGCTGAAAGACGTTAAAGCTTTAGGATATACCTTCAGCATAAGCCCTTATGTAGGTTATTTCTTTAAAGATAATGTGGCGGCAGGTGTGCGCTTTGCCTATAATCGTACTTATCTGGATATGGATAATTTTGAACTGAACTTGGGCGAAGATTTCAATATCAACCTTAAGAACCTGTATTGGTTGGAACATAAATACGAGGTGTCTGGATTCCTCCGTACCTACATGCCTATAGGAAAGAGTAAAATATTCGGTTTGTTTAATGAGTTGCGTCTTACTTACGGATATGAAGTAGGAAAGAACTCTACCGGTTCGGGTACTGATTACGACGGAACTTTTGAACGTTCGCATAACTTCTTGATTGGTATGGCTCCGGGACTTACCGCATTTATTACAGACTGGTCGGCTGTGGAGGTATCGGTAGGCGTGATGGGTTATAACTTCAAGTGGGTAAATCAAACAACCAATCAGATAGAAACCGGAAAGAAAAGAACCTCATCGGGCGACTTTAAGATAAACTTGTTCTCTATCAACATAGGTATGACATTCTATTTTTAATGAAACTACGTATGCAGAAAATATTCAGAAATATAATAGCTACGCTCTGTCTGTTGGCTCTGGCGGCATGTGCCATAGAAAACGATATTCCATATCCGTTGGTTGACGGAAGCATACAGGCTATGGAGGTGGAAGGACAGTGCGACGAAAAAGGCGCAAGCGGAAATCAGGCTACCATCAATAAGGATAGTCGTACGGTGACACTCTACGTAGACGATACTGTAGATCTCAGCAAGGTGCGTATCACCCGTCTGAGTGTGACTAATGATGCCAAGGTGATAGTTGATTCTACTCTGTGTGTCAACTATAAGAGATTTCCGTCTTACGGATTCGAGTCTCTGAACGATCTTACATTGAACGCCAATACACGTATCGACCTGAACAAGAAAACTACGTTCGTGCTTCGTACTTATCAGGATTATCCTTGGGAAATCAACGTAAAGCGAGTGGTGAAGCGCGATATCGTGCTCGAAAGTCAGATAGGCGACGCTGTGATAGACGAACTTACACGTAAGGTGATAGTCTTTGTTTCTAAGAACCAACCTCTTAACAAAATAAAGGTTTCGGCGTTCACGCTGGGAGGTCCACACGGAAAAGTATCGCCTGATCCGTTAGAAAGCGAGACGTTCGACTTCTCTAAACCTGTTGAGTTCTTTGTGCAAAATGGTTGGGAAGTTACCAACTATAAATGGACTATGTATGTCTATCAGAAAGAAGAAGAGGCTTCGGCTGCCGAAGCCTTTCCGCGCACAAAAAACGCTACGCTGACCGGCAAGGTGCAAAACGGAAAGCAGGTAAGCGTAGACTATAAGAAACAAGGCGAAAGTAGCTGGACTGCACTTGAGGCTTCGGCAATAGAAGTAAGTGGAACAAGCTATATCGCTACTATAGATAAACTATCACCGGCAACATCTTATGTTTATCGTGTAAACGTAGGTAGCGAGAAGGGGAGTGAGCAAACTTTTACTACATCTCCAGCCACGGCTCTTGTAGATGCCGATTTCGACAATTGGCATAAGAAAGACAAGCTGTGGAATCCGTGGGCTGAGAACGGAACGTCGTATTGGGATACCGGTAATCGTGGAGCAGTTACCATTGGCGATAGTAACTCGGTACCTACCGACGATGCTTGTAACGGATCTGGCAAGGCGGCTTACCTTGAATCTAAATGGCTTGTAATGAAGTTTGCGGCAGGAAACATGTTTACCGGAAGCTACTTGAAGACTACCGGAACAAACGGGGTGCTCAGCTTCGGGCGTGAATTCTCGTCTTTCCCTACCAAACTCCGTGTTAACTATAAATATACATCTACTACCATCGACAAGATAGGCGATGACATGTGGAAAGGTTTGAAAGGACGCCCCGACTCTTGTTTTGTATGGATAGCACTGACCGACTGGGATGAACCGCGCGAAATACGTACTCGCCCCAGTGAACGCCAGTTGTTCGAGATAAACGACCCTCACGTAATAGCGTATGCCGAACTGATAAAAGGCGAAGACGTGACATCGTGGACAAAAACAGACTTGGTGCTGAAGTATAGATATACTAACCGCAAGCCTAAATTTATTGTAGTAGTAGCAACTTCTAGCAAGTACGGCGATTACTTTACCGGTGGAGTGGGTAGTAAACTCTGGATTGATAATTTTGAATTATTGTACGATTAGTAAGTGAATTGAATGAAACGGTATTTTAAGCTGCTATTTATATTGTGTGTATGCTCTGTCTTCGCAGGTTGTTCAAAAGATGATGAAAAGACGGAGAGGAGCGGCTTTGTCATTTCACTGGGCGAAGCGGCTGTAGATGTTACTTCACGCACTACTCCAAAAGAGTTGGGCAAACCTCTTGATACTAATTTCAGTATCAAGGTGGTAAATGTGACTACTGGTAGCTCGGTATACGACGGTGGGTTTACTCAGTTTATTCCGGTAAATACCGGAAGCTATGAACTTACGGCTTCGTATGGCGAAAATGCCGAGCTGGAGTTTGATACACCTTATTATATAGGTACGGCTACTGCCGAACATCAGGAGAATGTGAATACTCCTGTTACTATCCCTTGCAAGGTAGGTAATGCCTTGCTGTCTGTAGTGTTCGAAAATGCGGATGAGTTTAACAAACTGTATTCTAAATACGGACTGCGTGTAGACGTAGGCGAAAGTTCGAAGACCATTGGCAGCGATGAGACTGCAAAGAGTCTCTATTTCAAGGCCGGAAGCGATGTGAAAATCTATTTCGACGCTACCAAGAAAGATAATAGTCCATATAGTGTAGACCTTACTGCAGGCTTGTCATCCGTATTGCCATTCAAGGCGGCCGACCATGCCGTAGTAAAGCTGTCGGCTTCGGCTTTCGGACTGAAGATTGAAAAGATAGAGGTAGAAAAAGTAACTGTAAGCGAAACTATCCCTGTGGAATGGCTTCCTAAGCCGAAGGTTTCGGGATTCGAGGACATTACTTACGTGGAAACCGACGACGCTCCGAGTGCGGTGATAGATTATACCGCATCGCTCCCCATACAGGATATGGAGCTGACCGTGAATATGCAGGACGAGCAGTATAGCGCATACAATAAGACTTATACGCTCTCTACACTGACAAGCGACGACCGTGCCAACCTTGGTAAGTTGGGCATAGAGCTGCCGGAAGTTGGAGTAGCTAAAACCGGAACAATCAATTTGCAGAATCTTATCGGAACCATGCAGACCAACGCAGGCACTATGGTAGATAACACTTTCAGCCTGCGTGTGAAAGCGAACAACCGCTGGAGTGATGAAGCTGCAACTGCAAAAACTTATAAAGTAGAGGTGGTGAAGCCGGAGTTTTCGGTAAGTGTTTATCCCGGTAATATCTGGACTAAAGAGTTTACTGTAAATGCAGTAGAAAAAGACTCTGTAAAAAGAGGAAAGGCAGACGTTTTGAATCAAAACATGATTTATCAGTATAGCGTGAACAAAACAGATTGGGTGACATTATCGGATAAGATGACTCAAAAGAACTTATCGGTTGGAACTAAATACTATGTACGAGGCTTGTATCGTGGGAAAGTACCATCAGATAATACAAAAGAAATACGTACTTATGAAAGTATTCAAATTCCTAATTCTACATTAGATGATGGATACGATACTTCTAACCCTAAAAAAAAGAATCCGCTATATAAGTTTAAGGGTGGATGGATTGATACTCGTAATAGTTTGACGTGTCATACTAATGGTGTTAATGCTTTCTATGTATCCAAGTCTGGTACTTTGCCAGAAAAAGATAATAATAGTACTGTTGCTCATATGATGACGATTGGTTGGGGTGAGGGTAACACTTGTAGTTTTGGAAGTAAGTCTGGTAGTGTTATTAAGAATGTATCGGCCGGAATAGTGTGTGTGGGCGATTTTGATGTATCTACTAAAGTGATAAATCCTAAATCAGCTTATATTCGTCCTACGTCGATGGAATTTACATATAAGGCTTCTCCTTATAATGGCGATGAGTATTTGATAAAAGTGGAACTCTTGAATGTTTCTGACGATGTTGAAACGGTAGTAGGTTCTGGTGTATTGCAATCTGGAGCGAGTGTCGGGAATTACACTACTAGTAAGGTTGATATAAAATATGATGATAGATATAATAATTTAGCAATATCTCATGTTCGTATTTTGTTTCAGTCTGGTATAAAAGAAGATATAGACCATTTGGAGGACTCTTTTAGGGATGCGTCGGTTTGGAATGGTTATACTACGGCTTATATTATGGGAAGTCAATTATGGCTTGATTCATTCACCTTAAAATACGATAGATAAATGAAATATATATATATTATACTTGTAAATGTGCTGTTATTGGTCTCTTGCCAGCAAGATAATTGTATAGAGCAGGATGGAGGATGTTTGGACTTGTCTTTATCGATCATCAACCCTATCGTATCCACTGTAACTTCGCGTGTCGATGCAAATACTCAAGCCGATGACTTGACTGTAGAAATTTGGCAAGGCGAAAAACGCTTGTATCAACTGTCGGAAGCGGAAGTAAACGTGAAAGTAAAGCTCGATGCAGGAGATTACAAGCTGAAGGTTTACAGCAGCAACTACGGAAAGGAATCGGATTGGACTAATGACGATAATGGAGCACCTATTTATTATAAAGAGGAGTCGTTCAGCATTAAGGCGGGAGAGACTTGCTTCTTGACGGTAAAAGTCCCAATGTTGGTATATGCTGTGCAGCTCACTTTGCCCGAATCATTCAGCGAGTGGTTTCCCACTTACGCATTTACGGTTACTAGTGGTGCTCGTTCGGTAGCACTAAAGGCTGGCGAAACTGCATATTTCTCTTATACCAGCGGTACTACCTTTGCTTATAAACTCACCATGCAGAATGCCGATGGGGAAGAGCAGAGCAAAGAAGGCACATACGGCACAGACCAAGTTGTTCAACAAGGACACCTTTACGACGTTAACTACAGTCTTGTCAACCAGACACTCTCCGCATTTGGCGATTGAGTTTTACGGATTGCCCGTTAATACATAAAATCTACTCCGGCAGCATAAAAACGTATGCTGGAGTAGAATTATAAAACATTTTTCAATTTTTCTTTCGAAAGAATTTGGCGGTTGGAAATAAATCACTATCTTTGCAGCGCAATTGAGGATAACTCAATATGTAACGCAACACAAATTAAAAAAAAGGTGCCATAGCTCAGTTGGTAGAGCAAAGGACTGAAAATCCTTGTGTCCCCGGTTCGATTCCTGGTGGCACCACTTT
>ENA-UEYI01001266-UEYI01001266.1-human-gut-metagenome-genome-assembly--contig:-NODE-1266-length-22137-cov-11.187217_pt1 | contig 22137 bp, 26 predicted proteins | sample MGYA00242900_ERZ507916 | MGnify/ENA primary metagenome ERZ507916 (study PRJEB26167, sample SAMN06115521) | human gut metagenome | host: Homo sapiens | place: China:Chongqing | collected 2015-09-02...
GGGCTCGGCGATTTTACCGCCAACGGAACGAACTATACCTATACGCTGCAAAATGATAGCGGAGCAACATCTACGCTGGTCACAGCGGTGTCTGGAAAGAACGAGCCCGTGAGCATCAACGGACAGGATCTGTCCACCGGCGGCAGCGCAACCGTTGCCATCCCCAACAGCGGCACAACCGACATTGTCGTGAAGATCGGTACTAAAACCTACACGCTGACGATTCTGCGCAATAGCGGCATAGGCGGCAATGAAAGCGGTAGCGGCGGAGCGACCAGCTACACGCTGACCTTCGATACCAACGGCGGCAGCGCCATTTCCAAGGTATCTAGGACCAGCGGCACCACGGTTGACCTGACCGGCTATACGCCTACTCGTGACGGCTATACCTTCGATGGTTGGTACAGCAATAGAGAACTGACTATCAAAGTCACTTCTATCAAGCTGACTTCCAATACCACCATTTACGCAAAGTGGACGGCAAAATCGGATATGTCTTTCACCGATGTGGCAGACAAAGCGTATTACAGAGATGCCGTTGAGTGGGCTGTTGAGAACGGCATCACGAAAGGCACCACCGCAACGACCTTCAGCCCTAACGCTACCTGCACCCGTGCGCAGGCCGTGACCTTCCTGTGGCGCACCGCTGGCAGTCCCAAACCCGAAACCCGCGCCATGCCCTTCACCGACGTCCCCGTGGGCAGCTACTACTACGACGCTGTGCTGTGGGCGGTAGAAAACGGCATCACCAAGGGCACCAGCGACACCACATTCAGCCCGAACATGACCTGCTCCCGCGCCCAGATCGTCACATTCCTGTGGCGTTCTGAGAAGTCCCCGGCAGCGGGTACAGCCAATCCCTTTGCTGATGTGAAGTCCACCGCCTACTATGCTGATGCGGTATTGTGGGCGGTCAAGGAGAACATCACCAAGGGAACCACCAGCACGACATTCAGCCCCAATGCGGATTGCACCAGAGCGCAGATCGTGACCTTCCTCTGGCGCTGCAAGAAGTGACCGGCTGACACACGGCTAAACATCAAAGCCGCTGGCATGACCCCATAAGCGAACATCGGACAGCGCAGCGGACGGGCATCTCGCCCCGAAGCTGCGCTGTTCTCTTTTCGCTACAAGAAACAAATCAATGACATTTTGAGCTGCGCCGCTATCCCAGCGCGGCAAGGAGACAGCATTATGAAAAGAATCACAAGAATCATTCGTCCGATCATCTGCATGGCCGTCCTCCTCTTTGCCATGACCACGGCAGTCATGGGCTGCTATCAGAAAGGGACGGAGCCTATCGACATTCCCGACAGAACGCCTTCCGGCACATCTGCGCCTCAGCCATCAGCGACTCCCGCGGGCGAAGTTATCCCCTCGGTGGACAGGCAGGCAGAGTTGGCGGAAGCCAGAGCGAAGAATCCTGACACCGTGGCATGGCTGTATATCCCCGGCGCGGAGGTAGACGATCCCGTGATGCAGGCGGAGGACAAGACCGATTTACAGGAATCGCTCGGTATTTAAGTGCGATACTCGCTATTATCAAAGAGAACGCCAGTGCCGTCTTTACTCGGCACTGGCGTTCTCTCATTCTATCTGATTACCTCGTTTTTGTTCCTGTTCTTTCTCCGAAATCGGCTTGAGGAAATCGTCCACGTTTGCCTTTATCGTGTCGATCATCCGCGCCGCCTTCCGATTGTTTTGCTACTATTAATTCATACCTGGGGAGATAGACAGGCTTTGATAATTACAAAAAAGAAATTATATCTTTCGCTGTTCAAAATTCTAAAAATCCATCAGCAAAAATTGGCATTTCATATTTCTAATTCGTATTAGTCAGTATCAGGTCAAAAGAGCATCCCCTTCCGCTGGAACGCCGAATACGGAAAGGGGGTAGATGCTATGCAATGGACAGAGGAAGATATTCGCCGTATCGAGGGTAAATTTGATAGCTTCTGCAAAACCGTTTTGAGAAATTTTGCAAGAGACTGGTATCGAGCCAAGCAACGGCATGGGAGAAATGAGGTCTTGTTTTCGGAATTGCCGGATGATCATTCGCTGGAGCCGATTCATATCGACCCAATCAGTCCAACGGAAAAATATTTCTTCGATGATTTAGAACGGTCTATCGCCATTGAGAATGACGCGCTGGCACAAGCCTTACATAGCCTTTCCGGACGCAAACGGCAGATCATTCTTCTGGCGTACTTCCTCGATTGGACAGATCAGCAAATCGGAGAGCGGTTCCATGTTGTGCGTAGTACGATACAAGCCGCCAGAACTAAAGCATTAAAGGAAATGAGGGATTTACTTGAAAAACAGGGCAAAGTATAGGTGCGCCATGATACGCCGTATCTCTGTGGATACCATTTTGAACGCGAAGAAAGGCGATGAGAGTGCGATTCAAACCATTTTGAATTACTACAAGGGATATATGCTGGAACTGTGCAAGTTCGAACTGTACGATGCCAGCGGGAAAATCTATGTCTGCTATGATGAGGACTTGTATCAGGAACTCCAGTTCAAGCTGATAAAAGAAATTCAGAACCGGTTTGAATTGAACTAAGCAAATTTGCCTGTCCTTCACAGGGGATAACTGCGCGTTGTCCCTTGTGAAAGGCTGGCAAGTGTTTACCCGCCTTACTGTACTTTGAAAACAAAATGAGCGTCCGTATCAGATACAGCGCAGGGGAAGCAGGCCATGACCTCCGGAGAGGAGGTTTCAGGAGCGAGCGTGCCAATGCGTAGCAAACGGTGTCCTGTCACAACAGGCAGTCCATCAGGAACAGGGTACGGGTGATACGCCAATAGGACAAAACAGTGTAGCCGCTGCCTTTGTACAGCGGCTACACATGATATAGGAGTGATCAATATGTCATTATCAGAACAGCGGCAGAAAGCCAATGAAACCGCAATGGAAATTCTGGCTTGCCGCGATATTTTATATACCGTCCCGGAAGCGGCAAAGCTGCTGCGCGTCAATAAAAATCTGGTCTATGACCTGATCCGCTGCGGGTATCTCCGTTCTATCAAGCTGGGTAGCCGCAAAGTAAGCCGCAAGGCACTGCTGGATTTTGTCGAGCAATTTGAAGGGCAGACGGTGGAACTGCCGGGTGTACGGTCAGAGTAGTGCCATCTATGCAAAATCAAGTCAGTTTACCGCACAATCTTCGCTCTTTCGCTTGGAAAGAATACCAGTTCTATGATATAATTTACACAAAGCATCATTTTAGAGGCAGGTACCCACAATGAACGTAGAAAATCTGATTGGTGAAGCAACAGAATATGACAAAAAACTTGCGTTGGAAGTAAAACGCCCAAAAAGCTGGTGTAAAAGTGTAAGTGCGTTTGCCAACACGCTTGGCGGCGCGTTGGTGTTTGGCATCTCTGATGATGACGAGATTGTTGGTCTGACTGATCCAAACGGCGACGCAGAGAAACTCAGTGAAATCATTAAGACTCGAATGGAGCCAATTCCTGAGTTCAGACTTCGCTTTCATAAGACAGAAGATGCAAAGGTCCTTCTCATTCTTGATATATTCAAGGGAGAGGAAACGCCTTATTACTATTCCGGTGACGGTATTTTGGAGGCTTATATCCGGGTCGGTAACGAGAGCGTCAAGGCGACCTCGACAGAACTGAAACGACTTGTACTGAGAGGAAGAAACACCTCATTTGATTCCCAGCTATCGGCTTATCGCGTCGAAGACTCTGCCTTTTCAAAGCTCCGAGAGCGTTACAAAAAATGGACAGGAAGCAGCTTCGATACAAAGGATTTGATCTCCTTCGGCCTTGCCAGCGAGGATGGGTATTTGACGAATGCCGGAGCCCTGATTGCGGATGAAAGTCCAATTCGTTGGTCACGTCTATTCTGCACTCGTTGGAATGGATTGGACAAAAGCGGTGGTACAATGGACGCACTAGATGATGCAGAATATTCTGGCAGTGTGATTTCGCTGATTGAGAATGGAGAAGCCTTTGTCAAACGAAATGCCCGCATGATGTGGAGAAAAACTGCAAATTCCAGAGAAGAAATGCCGGAATATGTGGAACGCAGTTACCACGAGGCACTGGTCAACGCACTGGCACACCGCGATTATTTGGTAAATGGCAGCGAGGTACACATTGACATCTACGATGACCGCATGGAAATATACTCGCCCGGAGGAATGCCAGATGGCTCTATCATACAGGAACGCGACCCGTTTACTGTTCCATCGACCAGAAGAAATCCTGTTCTGGCTGATATTTTCAATCGACTGGGCTATATGGAACGTAAAGGAAGCGGCTTTGGCAAAATTATACGAGGGTATGAAGTGCAGCTTAACTACGATCGAAGTAAGAAACCAAAATTCCGTTCCGACCGTTACCAGTTTACCGTTGTCATGCCAAACTTGAATTACGGTGTCACCCAAGATGTCACCCAAGATGTCACCCAAGATGTCACCCAAGATAGCATGGATTTGGAAATTTTAAAGATGATGAAGGAAAATCCGAAAATCAGCGCAGAAAAATTGGCTGCTGCATTAGGCGTGACTACCAGAACGATTCGTCGTCATATTAAAATGTTGAATAATGTCCATTATGTTGGACGCGGTTTCAGCGGCCACTGGGAAGTTGACGAGCGATGATTTTTTTGCGAAATGCTCATGCACCCTCTATACTTTTGAGCAGGAGGTGCATGACAGTGGATGCAAAAACAAGACAGGCAATTCAAGACATTCTGGCCGCCAACTGTGAGTTGCTGACGATCCCGGAAACGGCGGCTCGACTGCGTGTCAACAAGAATACCGTGTACGACCTTATCAAAAAAGGCTACTTGAAGTCAATCAAGCTGGGATGCCGCAAGGTATCTGTTCGGGCGCTGGCAGAGTTCATTGAACGCTGTGAGTCCGGTGAAATCGAATTGTGACCATTGTGGGCCAGTATTCAGACGCTGAGATATGGATATGAACGCTGGATTACTCAATTTGCAGACTAGGTAAAACCCGTGGGCAAAGTGTGGGGCGAGCAAAAATCCAAGTTCCATATAGACACGCCTGATAGTGTCTGCGATACACAGTCGGAAAACTGTCACCAGACGAGGCCCGTCACGGCAAGGCACTGGAGGGTATGCTGAAGCGTTACTTCAACAAGTAATTTTCGCAAAAATCGAACCTTTTGAGAGGGAACAGGGAAGCCTGTTCCCTCTCTTTTTGCGTTCCGTGTGTCCAGCCTGTGTCCGCTGCCGGATATATCTGCCCGAAAACAAGAGAAAAGTGTCCCGTGCAAACTGTGTCCTATTTTACTGTTTTTCTGTCATGTTGACTAATTTGTAAAAACTTGTCCGCTTTGTACCCGTTTGCTCCATAGCTGTTTTTGCAGTGATTTCCCCGGCTTTCCAAGAAGTGTAGACGCTGTTCCAGTTCTTAGGAAAGACAAGTGCGGGACGCCCCAATTTCTTGCCATTTTGCTTTGCTGCTTCAATGCCCTCCGCTTGCCGCTTACAGATGGTTTCGCGCTCCTGCTCTGCAATCGTTCCCAACACTTCAATAAGAATGTTGTTTACCATCTCGAAAACCCACTCTTGCCCCTCTGGTAATTCCATCATGGTTGTTGGGAGGTCAATGACTTTCAGCCGAATACCGTTGTCTTTGAAGTATTGCAGTTCATTTTTAATATCGCATTTGTTCCGGCTTAAACGGTCAAGGGATTTCACAACAAGAGTATCACCCCGCCGCAGCATGGCATTTTTTAGGGCTGCGTAACCCGCTCGATTCAAGTCCTTGCCGCTCTCCTTATCGGTAATGATTTCCCGCTCCTGCGCTCCAAGAGCCTTAAATGCGGCAATTTGGCGGTCAAGGTTTTGCTCTTTGCTTGATACTCTGGCGTAATAGTAAGTACGGCTGTCCATGTTCGTGCCCCCTTTGTTTATCTGTTCGTATTCTATCGCAATCGTTCGCAAAAGTCAATATGTTTGCGAATATATTTGCAAATATATTTTTATATTTTACGAACATCAAAGCAGCACATTTACAGGTGTTCATAAAGGTACACTCTTGCGAACAGCCTAAGTAAACCAAGAAGGAGTTGGACAAATCCAACTCCTTCTTTATGTCAGTTCGCTATTTATCATTTTCAATTATCTGATAAGCTTCCTGCTCTGCATCAATTCTGTACCGTCTTTTGTATAACTTCCAATATTTCTGTGGTCTTTCCCGGCTCTGTGTCCATGAAGAAATCTCCTTACGCATGATTTTCCGCCATATCTAGAGCAGTGATATTGTTTAACTAAACATACCAACCACCGCCGATAGGGAACGGGATGGTCGCCACGCCGTATTCCGGGTGGCTGGGGTTACTGAGAACCGCTTGAATCATCATGTTATCTCCTCCGTTTTTCTTTCCAGATTTAAGACCACCTCGCCATACCTGCACAGCAGGAGTGCTCCGAGGATGAGCCGGAAGGCTCTATCACTGACCAGCTCGGAAAAAGCAAGGTCTTCTATCACGATGTTGTCACCGCCAACGGAAATGGTCTTCGCCGCCTGATAAATGCTGTACAGCTCCGGGTGAATACCGGAGAGGCGAATGGCGGAGAAGTCGAAGCCGCTGCTGTCGAAATGCCAGAGGACTCTTTGCCAAAGCTCCTCATCGGCGGTAAGCAGAAACAGCGCAGCCGCGTTGCGCCCGGACATACCGTAGCAGCGGTTTTTCCAATGCGTCCATCGTTCTCTGTGGGCATCACTGAGGAAGAAGCGAAAGGGCTGCCGGTTCAGCTCATCTCGCAGCCGTCTTTGCAGCGGACGGAACATCCTCCCGCCGAAGCACTCCCGCGCCAGAGTGTTCAGCTCCACCACGCCAGCCTCGATGCGCTCCTCCAGACAGACGCACTCATTCAGGTGACAGGGTTGCCCGCTGTCATATCTCGTGCAGTCTTTGCAGCGCACATCGTCGGCACTGTAGCGAAAGCTGCTGCGGATGCGTCCGCTTCTGCGAGGATGATGACGAGGTGGCGTCATCATCTGCACCTCTGCGGCGAACAGGGGTGTGAACTTCATAAAGTATCTCGTCAAGCAAATCCACTCCTTTTTTGAAAATAAAAAAAGGCCGGAGTCTTATTGCTAAAACTCCGGCTCATGCCATGTCGTATTACATTGTCTGCTCCTGCGAGGCTCGTTCCAATGCTTCCTCCCGCTGACGGACGCGCTCGTCCAGATCCGGTACGCACACCCTGATCTGCTGCTGGATTCCGCGGATCATTTCTTCCCGCGTATCCGTAAGCTCAAAGAAGTCCTCATCCACGGAATCGGCGCAGCAGCGGAATATCTCGGTCAGCTGCTCCGGGCTGAAAAGCTGTTCCTTTTGGATAAGCCCGGAGCGTGTGGCGAAGTCCTGCTTGGCGCCATCGTAGTTCTCCATGAAGTAGTGCCCGTGGGACACGCCTTTGCGGTCCCAGTCCCACTCCCATGTAACAAATTGGACGCCGAGTTCGGTGGGGTGGCCCGCCAGCACCGCGTCACCAAAGTCCGCGAGGACGCGGTAGTCGCCATCCAGCCCGCTGGCTTTGAGCCGTGGAGCGGATTCCATAGCGGTCATATACTCCAGCGTCTTCGCGGCGATGTCTTCGACGCGATACAGGGCATCCTCTGCCTGGGGCGTGTCCACATCCTCTCGCCGATAGAATACGCTGCCCTTGCCGGTGATGCGGCAGAGGGGTGTTCTGTTCCAAAGGACAGGCAACTGCTCTCCCTCCACCGGCAGGGTTCCAAATCCTGCACGGTGCAGGGGAATACGGACTTCTTCGAGGTAGCGGAGCTGACGGCTTGTGTTTTGGGTATCCATGTGAGAGATCCTCCTGTTGTAAAAAAATAAGGTCGGAGAGGTCTTCTCCGGCCTGTTATTTCAGACGCTGCAGCCAGCGCCCTTTTAGAAATTGAAAAAGGGCGCCGCTTTTTTCGGCCTGTCAAAGCCGACAAAACGACACCCCAATATTTGTGATTCTTTTTCTGCGATGATGCCGCTTTTCTTGAGAGAGAAGTCCTCTCTAAAAGGGCGCTGGAGGTTGGAAACTGTCCAAGACATGAGATCCTCCAGTTCAAATCCGGTCAGTTGCTCCGAAACCTCCATAAAAATCTATGGTTCAAAAGAAGAAATCCGGGCTCAAAAAAGCCCGGAAACGGTTGATGCGCCTGGCTTTGCGCCAGACGCATCTATACCGGTAATTCTTTATGGAGCTGCTGGGCAGATTCGAACTGCCGACCTCATCCTTACCAACTGCCGTAGAGCCTTCCAGCCCTTGCTGTTCAAGGCTTTTCGGCGGTTTTTTGTCCAAAAAGGATGAGGTCGCAGCCTGTTTGCTCCATTGTTTCCATCCGCTCATTTCCCCGTGTGGGTCACGGTGTGGGGCAAGCCACTTTCAGGACGCGAACGAGGGGCGCACCTCCGACAGCGGCAAACCAAGCCGCTGCGCCCTATCCCGCTCATAGGTGACACGGGTCACTTCTTCAATAAAGTCTTTCTCTTTCGGCGTGGCGCTTGCCCAGCGCACACTATATTTGCGGCACAGCTGAAAGAATATCTCATAAAAGCGTTCTTCTTCTGGATCCTTGCGGCAATACCACGCCGCATCAGATGCCGGTCTGGTTTTGTTCGTATCCATGCAAAGCACCTCCTCGCAAAAAAGTCAAACAAGATAGGTAAAGAAAATTCGTTTGGCGGCTTCGTCCGCAATCAAATACCTTGGTGCAGAAGACTGGAAGGTCGGGAGCAAAACGGCTCCAAAGTCTTCTTCATAGTGCTTCGCCAAGCTCGTCGTCTTCGCTTCAAGTACCACATCGCCGGTCAAACCGCTGTCGATGGACAGCTTAATGCCATAGGCAATCAGCAGCCTTCCAATTCCTCTATATTGGGAAATTCCACCGTCAAGTGTAGGATTTGACTCCGGCTGTGCCTCCATATACACAATGTGTACGACCAGCGCAGCCGGAAGGATCTCATACGCCGCCAGAGCAATCAGCTCATCTCCAACTCTGGCTGCGTATTTTTTATAGCCTTCGTTAGCTAAGTATTCACTCGCCCAAGAGGTCTGCCACAATGGTTCTCTATCCGTCAATGCGGCATCTTGTGGCGTCATCGGTTCAATAACTGCTGGCACCTGATGATTGGCAGCATCATAAACAAACGGACGAAACTGCACAGCTCTCACCTCATAAGCAGTATACCACGGTTTTTACGAAAAATGAAGTAGGAAATTGAAGGCATCGCATCCGTGGTTTTTATTTCAAAAACGCACCGCTGAAAACAAAGAGTACATCCTCGCATTTGTTCGCTCTTTTTATAATAAAAGATACCGCAAATCAGTAGGATACAAAAGCTGTTTTTCACGCATTCATATCGTCATATTTTGCGCTACTATAGTCAATAAATGCTATTTGGCGGAGATATGGGCGAGTTCAAAACCGCCAACCACCTCACAGAGGTGGCGCGTATGAATGCCGGTGTTGACCGGGTGGATCGGGCGCTGCTATTAGGTCAGGGCAACAATGTTGCCCTAACCACTCTGCTCTCCTCCGCCAACAGCCGCCGCATGGATCTGCGCTTTGATCGTATCTATCCCCATATCCACTTCATTCCCATGGACCGACAGGGTGTCCGACAGCTGCGTCTGTTGCTTCAGCCCGACTGGCAGGAACAGCTCCTCTCCGCCCTGTTCCCTCCGGAACTGAGACCGGACACCCCCGGCAGCATTGAATGCGACGCTAAACGCGGCGACATCCTGATCCTCTCCCATCTGGACGGTGACCTTGCCCGCCTGCTGCGGCTCAAACAAGCACTGGAACATATCTCGGCACCGGTTGAGCTGCTGTGCTTTCCGTGGCAGACGCCATTTCTGAGAGAGTATCTTGGCAACCGGGTCCAGCTCAGAGAACTCACCATCGAGGTACTGGAAGAGGCTCTTGACTTGGACCCACTGTAAGCAAAGGAGCAAATCTTTGAAGAAAGAAACCATCCGAAAACTCGGTATTGCACTTGCCGCCATACTGGGTCCGGGCGCACTGCTCTATCTCAGCGGGCTGGTGGCACAACTGCAGATCAATTACGAGGATTGGCTACATAGTGGCGGTATGACAGGAACGGCGCAGATCGCACCGCTGCAGTATCACCCGCTCCACTGCATCCGCCACGCCTTTACTCCCGCCGGACTTTGCGCAGCGCTGTTGATCCTGACTGTTGGCTCCGGCGTCTTCCTCTTCCTTCGTCTGCGGGATCGGTTTGGAGGCAAGGACCTGGACGACCGCAACTTCGTGCGCAGCAAACGGGGCACATATGGCACTGCCAACTGGATGACCGAAAAGCGAAAGAAGGAGATCCTGGAGGTGGCCAGTCCAAAGAAGGCACGCGGCATCATACTGGGCCGGGAAGAGAATGGTGATGTCATCTGCCTCCCGGAAGACACATGGTACAACAAGCACGTGGTCATCTACGGCGCCAGCGGCACCATGAAGTCAAGAGGCGTCATCCGCCCGGCCATCTTCCAGTCCATCCGCCGTGGCGAGTCGGTACTGGTATCAGACCCGAAATCAGAGATCTACACCGACACTGTCGAGCTGTTCCGCAAACACAACTATACCGTCCGGGTCTTCAACCTCGTCCAGCCCGAGTTCGGCGACTCCTGGAACGCCATGTTCAACCTGAATGGTGACACGCTTATGGCCCAGATCCTCACCGACATCATCATCGCCAACACCAAGGGTGACAACAAAGGCGACCACTTCTGGGATAACGGTGAGGCCAATCTCCTGAAGGCACTCATCCTCTATGTGGATCAGGACACCAGCCGCCCGCCCGAGCAGCGAAACCTCCCTGCCGTCTACCAGATGCTGACCCGCAACACAGAGAAGCAGCTGACCGCCATGTTCGAGCGTCTTCCCGTAACCCATCCGGCCAAAGCCTCCTACTGGCTGTTCAGTCAGGCCAGCGACACCGTGCGCACCGGCATCGTGCTGGGCCTCGGCACCCGCCTTCAGGTACTCCAGAACGAGGCCATCTGCCGCATCACCCGCAGCAACGACATTGATCTGGAACTGCCCGGCAAAGAAAAGTGCGCCTACTTCATCATCCTCGACGACCAAAGCTCGTCACTGGAATTTCTCTCCTCCCTCTTTTTCAGCTGTCTGTTCATCAAGCTGGTCCGCTACGCCGACAGCCGCCCAGACCAGCGCTGCAAAATACCCGTCAACATCATTCTGGAGGAGATGAACAACGTGGGCGTCATACCGGACTTTGCCAAGAAAGTCAGCGTTGTCCGCTCCCGGTCATTGCAGATCATGATGTGCTGCCAATCGCTGCCCCAGATCCAAAACCGCTATCCAGACAACCTCTGGGCCGAGCTGATCGGCAATGCGGACACACAGCTGATGCTGGGCTGTACCGATGACATCTCCGCCAAATACTTCAGCGAACGCAGCGGCGATATGACCGTCGAAGTCAACTCAGTTATGACCATGCGCCAGAGCATCGCCATCGCACAGGTCATCCCCCAGTACCGCTACACCGAAGGACTCGGGCGGCGCCGCCTTCTCACACCGGACGAGGTCCTGCGTCTACCCAACGATGAACTGCTCATCATCGTGCGCAGTCAGGATATCCTGAAGGCCAAGAAGTTCGACTACGTGGACCACCCCTTTGCCAAGGAGATCAAGAAAGTCTCCATCCGCGACTACCGTGCCGCAAAGCCTGACCCACCTGTCCCACCCGTTCCCATACCGACTCCAGCCATACCGTCTAGAGGAAAGCCGGCCGCCACTGCGCGCAGGAAGGCGCCTTTATATGAAAGTTCCAAACCACCTGCAGACTTTTAGTGCCCCAAACTGACTTTGAAGGAGGAATGCTACATGACTGACTTTACCCACGACCCGAACCAGAATTCATTTTCTGGCCAAGCTCAGGAATTATCTGAGCTGATCCAAGCTGGCGGCATCCAAAACGGCAAGCTGCCCGACGACCTGAGCGCAGGCCCCCATACTGACTTGGAATCGGCGATGGAATCCCAGGGAAAGCAATTTAATCCCCCCGTCCCCCAGACTGACTCTGAAGATGCCATCGAGCCTGAAAAGCCGGCTCGCAAACCCAGATCCAGAAAATCTAAAACCCCTGAAGAACCTGTTTCAGAGCCAGTACCACAGGAGCCGGAAGCACTACCGGAGGACGAGGAATCGGATACTCCGGCAGTCCTATCCACAGGTGAAAAGACGCCTCGCCGGGCAAAGAAAAAGATCGTCGCCATTGATGAGGAGCGTCAGGTCCTGACTGATGCAGACCGGATTCAGAACGATCTGCTTGATCTGGTAGAGTCCATGAAGATCAAGCGCATCCTCACAGACTCTATCCGAGGTGTGGAGCGTGGCAAGACCAATCCCGACCGCATCTATGCCGTAGTCTATCATGGCGAGTTCAAGGTCCTGATCCCCTCGGAAGAGGCCATCTACGAACCGGACGACTACCGTGGCCAGCGCAAGAGCGACGTGCTTTACTACATGCTCAATAAGCGCATGGGCGCAGAGATCGACTACGTCATCCGCGGCGTAGATCCGGAAACCGGCATGGCGGGCGGCAGCCGCATGGAGGCTATGGCCCTGAAACGCAAGGCCTATTTTTACAAGACTGACCGTAACGGCAACTACCAGCTGTATGTCGGCTCCCGCGCCGAGGCCCGCGTCGTATCCGTCATCCGCGCCGGCATCTTTGTGGATCTGTTCGGCGCCGAATGCTATATCCCACTCAAGGAACTGAGCTACCAGCGCTGGGTGGACGCCAGTCAGCATTTCCAGCCCGGCCAGCGCGTACTCGTGCGGATCATTGAACTGGACCGCAGTGATTGGAACCATCTGCACGTGACCGTGTCGGTGAAGCAGGCCAGCGCCAACCCCTACGAGAAGGCCCTGAAACGCTATGTGGTCGGCGAACGCTACGTCGGCACCGTCAGCTTGGTGGATCTCACCGGTGTATTCGTCTCTCTCGATGGCGGCGTCGATTGCCTGTGTACGTATCCTCCCCGCGGCCGACCGCCCAGAGGCGCCCGCGTCACTGTCCGAATCCTCGGCGTCAACACGGAGAAATGCCGGATCTGGGGCACCATCACCCATATGTCCACTACACGCTGATGGGAGGAAAGCGACTATGCAGAAAAGAAAAAAGATCCCTGCCCTGCTGCTGACCCTGCTGCTCATGCTGGTACTGGCGCCCGCAGCATATGCCGATACCGACGCCAATACGCCTCAAATCACGCAGCAGCCCGACCAGCTGGTCCTGCAGCTCGGGGCACGCTGGGCTGGAGTGGAGTTCGAGCTGCGCACAGACGCCGATGTCTTCCCGGTCCCGGTAGTTGTCGATGAGTCCGGCATCCTGAGAATGGATCTGGGCGGCAGCACCACCTATACCCTCAGCTGCATCAATTCCACCGTGCCCATCCCCGATCCGGAACCGACTGAGCCGGACACACCACCGACCACACAGCAGGACCCTGCCCCCTCTCAGCCGCCGACCAATAACACATCCGGCAGCAACACCCGGAACGTGGTGCCCGTGGTCTTCTTCCTCGCCGCGCTGGCACTTGCTGTCGTGGGTCTCGTTGCCCTCTTCCTCTCCCGCCGCAGCGCCAGGCAGCGCTATGCCGATTGGGACGATGAGGAGGAAATTTGAGCAAACTGCACGAAAGATTTCCCCATACTGACCCCAGCGCCCCGGCATTGGCTATTGCACCAAAAATGCGCATTTCCTGCCTTTTTATTGACTTTTTCGGGCATTTGTGCTATATTATGAGCAGATCAAGAACTGCGCTCAGGCTTTCGATCCGTCGTTGGCCACGGCGGCAGACTTGCCTGATGAGCGGCAGGGAATCGTTACGGGACCACTTGTCCGATGGTCCCATACAGCGCAGATCTTGCAATAAGATGTAGCCGGAAGGCTGCTGAAATACAGTACAGAGTCGAATGCTGGAATCGACGTTTAACTCCAGCACTTGACTCTGTATTGTCTTTTTTGGCAGTCTTCCGGCTTTTTTCGTACCCTGACACAATCCTGCGGCCTGTTTTCCATTCCGGAAGACGGTCGTCTCGAATGGAGGTTTTGATAGATGAGCCGAAAGAATACGACCTGTCTGCTCCCCAAGAAGGGGCAGCAGCTGCGCTGCCACTGCGGGTGCCTTGCTGTGCTGCGCCCGGCCGAGGAGGTGTGTAAGCCCCCCTTCCCCGGCGCCATGGCTTATGTCTGCAGCAACTATCCCAAATGCGATTCCTTCGTGATCGCGGACCCGGTCACCAAGCAGCCCAGAGGGAGCCTCGCCGACAGCAACCTGCGTCGTCTTCGCTACCTCGCCCATAACCAGTTTGACCGGCTGCATCAATCCGGACGGATGACCCGCAAGGAGGCATATCGCTGGCTGGCACATGTGACCCAGTCGCCGGCCGGGCACGCACATATCGGGCACATGGGCGCCTATTACTGTCAGGTGGTCATCCGGGAGAGCAAAAAGCTGCTCCAGGACCCCAATCCGAACGCCGGTCGGATCCGGCCAAATATAGGAGGTGAGTATCATGCTGCCGCTCAATGATGAGCAGAGAATCCTGGTAGAAGAAAATATGGGCCTTGTGGGTAAGGTCATCAAGGACTGCCTGCAGAACCCCTCCGCTCAGGGATGCTATACCTATGACGATCTATTTCAGATTGGCTGCATCGGTCTATGCAAGGCAGCACAGACGGACCGGCCCGGCCGCGGCGCCTTCTCCACTTACGCCTATATCCTGATCCGCAATGAGATCTACAACGAGCTGGAGCGCGGTACCCGGTACGCCCGGGAGGTGTCTTCCTGCTATCTGGAACTGGAGGATGACCCGCGTCAGGAAGACTATGAGCAGCAGCTGCGCTGCAGAGAGCTCATGAGCCTGTTGGACCGGGCTGAAGCTACAGCTACCGGTATCACTGCCAAGGGGATCCGCGCCCTGCGCATGATGTGCGATGGGTATTCCTGCAGGGAGATCAGTGCCCACTACGATACCACCCCCAACAACATCACCGCCTGGATGAGCAAGGCCCGCAAGTACCTGGCAAGCTTTGCTCAGCTATCCCCATCTGTTTGATGAAGATAATATGAGCTGCCGTACAGCGAAAGAGAGAACATGCTCTCTTCCCTGTGCGGCAGCTCTTTTTTTGTTTATGGAGGATTGTTATATGTGTTTGAAGCCTGACCTGTTTGCTAACCTCGCAGATCTTACCGGGTGCATGTATATCTCCGATCTGCAGCCCCTGCCGAGGTGCCAAGTACTATCCGCGGTACAGCAACTGTCCGCTGAGCAGTTTCCTGCACGAGACTGGATCGATGCGCTGTGCTACTTCTCATATCAGCATCAGTGGTCGGATCCGAAGGTTCATACTCTCTCAGCTGTCAGCGCCAAAGCGCGGCTGATCCAGGGTCTGAGCCACAGTGTCGTTTCGGCATAATAATTATGATTTATTTCCTTATTTCCCGCATGGAAGAGAAACACGGAAGCGAACACCGCCGGACCGATTCTCGACCTCACAGGTACCGCCATGGGCCAGAACAGCTGCACGGACAATCGTGAGTCCCAATCCAGTCCCTCCGTCTGAGCGATTACGGGCTTTATCCACGCGGTAGAAAGGATCCCACAGTCTGGGCAAGTCTGCATCCGGGATCTGCTGTCCATCATTATCTACGACCAAGATCGCCTGACCATCCTGTTCGCTCAGGGAAACCGTGATCGTCCCACCTTCCGGCGTATGGCGCAGGGCATTGGTCGCAAGGTTCCTCACCAGCTTATTCAGATGTCCCTTATCCCCTTCGATCCACAGATCTTCCAAAGTCATAGAGAGAACGATCTTTTTCTGCTCCAAACTCAGTGCCATTGACTCCCACACCTCTTTGATGAGAGGAGCAAGTGCGACAGATTCGAGATTCAGCGAGAGTCCAGACTCCAATCGTGCCAGTTCCAACAGGCTACTGACCAGATCGGCCATCTGGTCACTTTCCTTCAGAACGATATCCAGATAGGAGTCACGCTTTTCAGGCACTACATCCTCCCGGGCACACTCTGCATGGGCCCGTAGGATTGCCAGAGGCGTTTTCAGTTCGTGCGCTGCAGAACGAGTGAACTCCCGTTCCCGCTCCAGCTGCCCCTCAAGCTTTTTCTGTGCGTCATTGAACGCAGACGCCAATACATTCAATTCCTGGATCGGTCCATCTTCACTGCACTTACCTTCCTCCACCTCACGGCAAAGCGTCTCCACCGGAACCGTGACCTGCTTGGAGAGCTTGGCGGAGAGGAACAAAAGAACAATCAGTGTCAGAAGCGCAGTGCTGATGTATAATCCCGCATCTTGTTTGAGCGCTGCCGGCAGCACATCACATTCCACTGCAATATAGTTCACCACACCATCCGGATCCGTAGTGCCGATGGCAAATCCATTCGGCGACTGCACGGCACGCTTTTCACCAGCGATCTCTCTGTCCAGAACGGCATGAGCCTCGCGGTAGGAAGCCAGCCGCCGCTCCATATTGACCGGACCGTCCTTTCCGTTACTACTCCAGGATGGGAGCAGTACGCTGCAGACTCTCAGATATGCAAAGTCCCAAGTCTTGCTCTCGCCCTCTGTGGAGGTTTCCACCATCGTTTGGGTGGTGCCATCCGGATGAATGATCTCAATTTTCTGGACAGCAATTTCATAACCGGGCCGCTCTACACCGGTCACACGCGCGAAACTGCCAGTGTTACTATTTCTATATTCATCAGGATAGATGGTGTAATCCCAACCATCCCGATTTGCAATAATCCAGTTAGCCAGAGCGATTTGACCCTGATCGTCAAGGCCTTCATCGAAGGAAAAATACCATCGTTGGCCCAAGTCGGTTCCTTCTTGATTGCCCCAGCCCCATGATAACTGGCTGCGCTCATAACCGTATAACGTCCGCACAACAACTGCCATGCCCCCGTCCATTTCACTGACCTGCCCCAAAGACAGGCTGCTGAGATTACCACTCAAAATGTGGTTTGCCTGTTCTCCAAGACCAGAAGCTATGTTATTGGTGTAAAACTCATAGTGTTCATCCACACTGGTTTGAGCAGCTCGGGCGGCCGTTTTCGCACCGGATTCCATATCAGAGCAGGTGTTGCTTGTGAATAAAACCATCGTCCCCAACCACAACAGCACGAAGGTGACCGTCAAGGACTGCATCAATCGCCAACGAAGTCGACGGGCTCTTTTCTTCTCAGAACGACTCATGGTTACACCTCCTCCAGCTTATATCCTGCTTTATACATAGTCTTGATCTGGCTGCCTGCCGAACCGAGGGCAGCGCGCAGGCTCCGAACTCTCACGTCCACGGCCCGATCTTCGCCTTCAAAGTCAAGCCCCCATACCTTGTCCAGCAACTGCTCACGGCTGAGCACACGATCCTGATTGCGCATGAGGCACAAGAGCAGGTCGTACTCTCTGGGCGATATCTTCACTTCTTCCTGCCCGACCAAACACAATCTTCGATTCGTGTCGAGCGTGATGGCGCCACAGGTAATGAAACCGGCCGGATTACCACCATTTCTCCGCCGAATGAGTGCCTGCGTTTTGGCAAGAAGGATGGCCAAAGAAAAGGGTTTTACTACATAATCGTCACACCCCAGCGCATAGCCCTTCAGAGTATCCTCCTCGCTACCCAGTGCGGTAAGAAACAGGATTGGAACATTGCTCTTCTTTCGCACAGACTGACAGACGGCAAATCCATCCAAACCCGGCATGAGAATATCCAGCAAAATCGCATCGTAGTCATTGTCCCGAAGGATGTCCAGTGCCTCTTCTCCGTTCCGAGCCAAGTCGCAGCTTAGTCCGTGTGCAGTGAAATAGTCCAAAACAATGTTCCGGATACGGGCTTCATCTTCCACTAACAGGATCTTTTCCATGGGTCATCCCTCCTTTCGCTGTCATGATAACAAAAACTTGTGTCGAAATGATGACCCTCAGAAGTATTATAGTTCTATCTGCAGCATTCATCAAATAAAACAGCGCAGCTCCCGCGTGGAAGCTGCGCTCAGTATGACCCGTTAAGGGGTTTCCTGCTGAACAATGTATTCTTTCAGCACAAAGGGGATATAGAAGCCACCATAAGCCCGCACTTCTCACTCGTCAATGCAGACCTAAGAAGTACGGCAGCTCCTCGCGGGTTTTTTTCCTCGGTTTCGTCATGGCGGGTCGCTCCTTTCTACTCATGGGAAAAAGAAAAGAGCAGCCGTTTCAAAATTGAAATGGCTGCTCCTGACAGTTGGTGTCTATGCTGTGTCGTTGTCACACAGCAATTTTTATTTTGGCGTCGTATGGCTGATTATTCTGGTTCTTTTTCCAAATCATTTGGATATTATAAAACATCCAGAGTCAATTAAAGCTCCCGTCCCATATGGGGAAATCCACAAGGTACTCGGCACTGACGGCCGGTACGTAGTAGACGCCGTACAATTTAAGACCATCAGCCATTTCCAAGCCGCTTTCTTTAAGCTCAATATAATAGCGGTAGTAAGGCATGAATATCTCGTTGACATTTTCTGTGCGATATACAAGTTCTTCCTTGGCGATCATTTCCTCACTTATCCCTGTGTCGTGCAAATACTCGCTGGGAACGGTTGTAATATACTCTCCATTGAGCAGCATCTCACGTGCCGCATCGCTTGTAATGATGGGATAATCGCCTATTTTGTTCGTGCAGGAAAGACTGTTTTGAAAGCTGACATTCGACAACTCTCCGCCTTCCTCCAACGGCGTTAAGCCGATTAAGCAGAAGTTGTAATTGAGTATTTTTTGTACCGGATCCGTGTCATCCTCATATACGAAGTATCTACGCAACTGTTCCCCGGTAAAGGTGTAGTCGCACCACGTATATATAACAGGCTCATCCACGTTCAGCAAGGAGGCGTATTTTTCCAGGAGTGTACCGATTGTCGTTTTCGCCTCATTTTCCGATGTATAGTCGCTGAAAAGCACACCCTGTGTGTTGAATTCCACGACTGCGTTCCCATTTCCGGAAACAAGAATGGTATGCTCTCTGGTCTTAGCGGTTAAGCGCCACGCCTCTCCGCCACTAAGCCCTGTATTGGGCGAGAGCTGCGCAGTATCCTCCACTCTCTTGTACTCCGTGCTGATAATGTCGGCGTTCAGGCGAGCTGCTATGTCTTCGGCAACCCCAAGCAGCTCGTTTTCACTGAGATACACGGGTAGACCCGAAGCATCGGTATAGGCAAGATTTTCATATACGGGCAGTGTTTCGAGCACCATATCCTTCGTCCACGGATTTGCTGATCCGCTTTCCGAAATATCGAACAGCATCAAACCCTCAAAGCCCATATCGCCACCTTCAAACTGCGCGTTAAGCAGGGGGAGTTCGCTGCTTTCATCGGGTGGGGAGTCTGTAGGAATCAAGCGAATTCCCGCATAGACCACAAGGCATAAGCAAGCCGCCATAGCCCCCCACTTGATCCAACCGGGCCTTTTTGCTTTCTTTTTATGGTTGAGAGCTTCATCAACATATTTCGTGTCAAGCTCGCTCATGGCATCGGAAAACTTCTTTGCGTTCATACGAACACCTCTCTTTCAATCAAATATTGCTTCATCTTTTCCCGGATGCGGGTCAGCCGGACGGAGATGTTTTTCTCCGAAAGCCCCATAAACTCGGCTATATCCTCGTAGCTGTCGGCAAACCAATATCGGCGCATGAAGATAACGCGGTTTTCGAGTGTCAGCGTGTCCAAAAATTCTCCAATGATACGGGCTAATTCTCTGGATTCTATCTCGGTTTCCACCGTATTCGGGTCTGCTATGCAGGCTTCAATTTCCTCCATAGCAATCGTGTAGTGACTGCTTCGTTTTGCTGCTTCCTTTCTGTAATAAATCTTCAATGAAATGTTCCGAACGATTTTACAGATATAAGTCAGCAGCGGATTGGGGCGCGCCGGGGGAATCGCGTTCCATGCGCCCAAATAAGCATCGTTTACACATTCTTCCGCATCTTGCCTGCTCCCTACGATATGATAGGAAAGATTGTGGCAGTCTTTTCCGTATTTTGTATCCAGTTCCCGTATGCCTTGTTCTGAACGCGCGAAAAACAATTCAATGATATTTTCATCTGTTATCATCACATCGCCTCCTTTCCGGCTTCACCTATATACTACGGTTTTAGCGGCGAATACTACATCAAATCCGAAACTTTTTCAAAAAAATTATACCACACTTCGCTTGAGATTGCTCGCGGAGCTTTTGCCGCTTCACTGGCGGCTCTCCGGCGTTCCTCACTGTATGGGACGGTCGGGCGGAAACTCAATCTGACTTTTTTTGCCGTGTGAGCAGCGTTCGACGAGAGATGGGGAATCCCATACACCTCTGCCATCCCTCGCTTCTAACAATCGAAAAGCCAACATTTTCGACACCTATTCTAACGCTAAATCCATCTCCTGCCAATCAAGAACGGGGGGGACAGTCTCTACCTCTGACCGCCAAGATTGATATTTGATTTCGCTGAATAAAGCCCTCGGCAGAGCGCACACGCCCGCAAGGGTGTATAAGTGCGCCCTTAGTTCCTAAGGGATTTTCAGCCTGTCGCTCCCTCGGCTCGTTTTTTCAGATATTCCCGCGCTGGCTCACTCGTCAAGGCAAGCCTAAGAAGTGCGGCGGCTTCCTCGTCGGTCATGTCCTTTGCTTCCGGCACAATGCTTTCAAAGACTGCGCCCCGGACGATAAGGCGGTGGTTTCGCTCCCGGCGTTCCTCGCGGGATAGTTTTTGCCGCAAGAGCTTTTCCCTGTTCTCAAACTGGCGGATTTTCTTCTTCCCGTCCTCAATCTCGGCGGTCAGTTCTTCAAAGGTTTTTGTTCTCGGTTTCGTCATGGGTGGTCGCTCCTTTCTGCCTGTCGGCATAGAAAAAGGACAGTCGATTTTCTCGGCTGCCCTTGTGGGTGGCTATTCAATTTTAGTCTGCTGTTTTCAAATATATAAAATAGCTTGCTGTTCCGCCATAGCCATTTTCAGTATTCCATTCAGCTGTTACTTCATAAATATATCCGCCCAGTTTAAGAGTGAGTACGTTTCCAACAATAGTTACATCTTCGCTGTTTGTAGCAGGCTCTCCCCAATGTTCGTCACTCCAGCACTGCACACTTAAAATTGTATCTGGGTCTTCTGTAAATCTTAATGTAGCTGTTGTTTCTGTTGTTTCAAATGGCGGGGACAACAGATCCTTGCACTCTAACGGGTGTGGGCTATCAGCTATTGTGCTTTCAGCAGTTCCGTCAATATTTGTTTTTTGCCACGAATAAGTTCCTAATACTGCACCGATAGCGGTTTCGTCACTCACAACGCTTAATGTGGGCGGTTCTTCCAAAATTATATTGGCAGTCCCAGAGTTTAGTAATTCATTTGCATAGCTGTTGAGTGCTTCACATGGCTCATATTTTGTCTTATAACCGATACCGTCAATGACAATAAATGGGTTATACGCCATAATATCTGTTTGTGTACCGTCTACCATAGTCAAGGTAAAAACAACGCCTTGTCCATCATACTCTGTGTAAGAATTATCCTCATTATAGACAACAACATCATTCAAATATTCAACTAATTCTTGGATATTTTCAATCTCAATCGTTTTGTCTGGCGGTGTTAATAACACTTTAGCGGAAACAATCTGCGCTGCGTCCAAATCCTTATACGGTTTTTTCCCCTGTTGTGAAAAAAATACGATTACCGCGATACCTACTAAAATGATACAAGCTATTGCAATCATCAATCTCTTTTTTCTCATGGAACAAGCCTCCTGTTCTTCTCTGTTACTTGTATAGACGAAAAAATTGAAAGGAAGTTTCACTATCTATAAATATCATAGCACATGGTTATGAATAAATCCACCTCATTTCAGCCTGTCAGTGGCCTTGTTTTCTCTGGCAGACCGCCGCGCAGCTTCCCGCCGTTCCTCGTTGTATGGGGCGGTCAGACGGAAAGAGAAGCGCCCCTTTGCAATCTCAAACTCCATGCAGCCCGTTTCGGGGTCTGCGTCGGTCTGGCGGCACTGGTCGGGGTGCTGTCCGGCGTAGGCGGCAAGCCGCTTCTTTAAG
>ENA-UEYI01001270-UEYI01001270.1-human-gut-metagenome-genome-assembly--contig:-NODE-1270-length-22078-cov-6.614108_pt1 | contig 22078 bp, 15 predicted proteins | sample MGYA00242900_ERZ507916 | MGnify/ENA primary metagenome ERZ507916 (study PRJEB26167, sample SAMN06115521) | human gut metagenome | host: Homo sapiens | place: China:Chongqing | collected 2015-09-02...
TGGTGATGATTGCAGCGGCTGGTTTGGTTGGATTTGTTGGCTACAGCATCGCAAAGCCATTCATTCAGGATGATGCTTCAACTTCGGATTCCAGCCTGCAAATGAATGCAGCTGTGACCACGCAGGCGACCGAAGCAGCAACCACAGCGGAAACAACAACGGCAACAACGGCTGTTCCGGCGGCAGCTGGTTCGACCGTAGAACTGAAAACCACACCGGAAACGACTGCAACTTCAGTGGTTTGGGCTACAACTACAGGCGTTTCTACGGATATACAGATGGCAGGAACGGCATTTACGCACGAATCCACCACACAGGCAACCGCAACCGCCTCCGGCAGTGATGAAACAACTGGAACTGCTGCAAACGAAACACAAACCACGACCACAGAATCCGGAAAAGTACTCCATACGCAAACCTATTATATTACCGGCTAAAGCTGCGGCGGCAAGGTCAGTTCAGACCTTGCCGCCGTTTTGTTATTTCACGATATAGCAGTAATTTTCCTTGCGGGGCTTTGCCTCCGGGTCGGGGGCGGCGGGGTGGCCGACCGCCACGGAGCCGACGCCGCGCCAGTCGCCCTCCACGCCCCAGCGACGGAGCATTTCGCGGCCCTCGTTCGTTTCAAACATGAACTGCGGCCGGTTGATCCAGCAGGACGCGAGCCCGGCGGCGTATGCGCCGTTGCACAGGTTCGTGAGCACTGCCGCGCCGTCCAGATCGCCGAGCGGGAAGGTGCGCGGCACGAGCACGAGCAGAATGGTGGGCGCGCCGTAGTAGGGGTTGGCGTTCGGGGTGAACTTCGCGTTGAGCGCGTTGACCGCGGCGACCTCGTCGGGATTCTGCACCGCGATGATGATCGGGCTCTGGCCGTTTTTGGCGGTCGGCGCGTTCATACCGGCGGCGAGCACCTTGTGCAGCTCCTCGTCGGTGATCTGCTCGGGCGCGAACGCTCGGTTCGAGCGGCGGGAAGTAAGTCCGCGCAGCATTTCCTCATTCATGGGTTTGCCCTCCTTGTATTTTTTTATATTTTTGAAATCAGCCCTGTACGGCCTTTTTCAGTTCCTCAGTGCGGTCGGTCTTTTCCCAGGCGACGCCGAGATCCTCGCGTCCCATGTGGCCGTAGGCGGCGAGATGGCGGTAGATGGGCTTGCGCAGGTCAAGATCGCGGATGATGGCGGTCGGGCGCAGGTCAAAGATCTTCTCGACAGCCTCTTCGAGCTTGCCGTCGTCGACCTTGCCGGTGCCGAACGTTTCGACCAGCACGCTCACGGGATGCGCAACGCCGATAGCGTAGGCGAGCTGGACCTGGCACTTGTCAGCAAGGCCCGCAGCCACGATGTTCTTGGCGACATAGCGCGCGGCATACGCGGCGGAGCGGTCGACCTTCGTCGGGTCCTTGCCGGAGAAGGCGCCGCCGCCGTGCGGGGCGCTGCCGCCGTAGGTATCGACGATGATCTTGCGGCCGGTGAGACCGCTGTCACCCTGCGGGCCGCCGATGACAAAGCGGCCGGTGGGGTTGATGAAGAAGCGGATATCGCCCTTATTGAGCTCGGCGGGGATCACGGGCAGCGCGACCTCGCGGATAAGATCCTCGCGGATCTGCTCAAGAGAGACCTCCGGCGCGTGCTGGGAGGAGATGACGACCGTGTCGATGCGCACGGGGCGGTTGTCCTTGTCGTACTCCACAGTGACCTGGGTCTTGCCGTCCGGACGGAGATAGTGGAGCGTGCCGTTCTTGCGCACCTCGGTCAGACGGCGCGCCATTTTATGTGCGAGAGAGATGGGCAGCGGCATAAGCTCGCTCGTTTCGTCGCAGGCGTAGCCGAACATCATGCCCTGGTCGCCGGCGCCGTTGGTGAGATCGTCGCCCTCGCCGCCCTGCTTGCGCTCGAGCGACTCGTTGACGCCCATTGCGATATCGGCGGACTGCTCGTGGATGGACGTGAGCACCGCGCAGGTCTCGCAGTCAAAGCCAAACTTCGCGCGGTCGTAGCCGATGTCGCGCACGACGTCGCGCACGATCTTCGGGATATCGACGTAGCAGCTCGTGGTGATCTCGCCCATGACGAGAACAAGGCCGGTCGTGGCAGTGCACTCGCACGCAACATGGCCGTCGGGGTCCTTTTCGAGAATGGCGTCGAGCACCGCGTCGGAGATCTGATCGCAGATCTTATCGGGATGGCCTTCGGTGACGCTTTCGGATGTGAAGAGATAGTTTGCCATGGTTTCCTCCTGAAGTAAAAAAATATCGCCGCGCCTCTGGCCGGGATGATCCCGTGCTTACGGCGGAGCGATAAAAAATCTTATCTTTCGACTTCCGCCGACGGATTTGGCACCTTATGCTCACGCACAGGTTGTCGGGCTTCACAGGGCCGTTCCCTCCACCACTCTTGATAAGCCGTATTTGGTTTGGCGATTCAAGAATTCTGCCGGTTTACCCGGCGTCTATTGTTCTACCACGTTTTTCGCGCCTTGTCAACGCCGCGGGGCGTACAAAATCCGTGGTTTTGTACGCCCCGCAGCGAAATTCGCGTTATGTATAGGATTTATCGATCTGGATGATGCACCGGCAGTCCGGGTGGCGCTCCTCCACGGCGGCGCGGACGGCTTTGCGCACGTCCTCGTCCGAGAGCTTATACCCGAACGGCACGAGCACGTCAAAGACGAGATTCGTCCGGTGCCTTCCCGGCACCATGCGGAAATCGTGCAGACTGAGCACGGGATCGATGCTCCGCAGAAGCTGCACCGTTTCCTCGCGCATCTCCGCCAGCCGTTCGTTTTTCGTGTCCACGGGGTCCATGTGGATGACGGAAAAGCAGCCGAGCTTGTGGTCCAGCTCGCTCATTGCGCGGTCGATCGCCTCGTGCAGCTCATAAATGTTCCCCTCGCCGTCCACCTCCGCATGGAGAGAGACGTGGCAGCGGCCGGGGCCGTAGTCATGGATAACGAGATCGTGGATGGCGAGAACTTCCGGGTACGACAGCACGATCTGCCGCACCTTTTCCGCGAGCTCCGCGCTCGGCCGCTGGCCGAGGAGCTGCCCGAGCGTTTCCTTTCCGCCCTCGTATCCGGTTTTGAGCAGCAGCACCGCCACGACGATACCGGCGTAAGCGTCAAGATCCAGCCCCGTAAATTTATAGACGAGCAGGCACACGAGCGTGAGCGCCGTGGAGATCGTGTCGTTGAGCGCGTCCGCGCCGGACATCTCCATGGCCGTCGAGCCGATCTTCCGCCCGATCCGCCGGTAGAACACCGACATATAAATTTTCACGAGGATGGAGAGCGCAAGCACCGCAACCGCCGCCCACGTGAACTCCATTGCCTCCGGGTGCAGCAGCTTGCCGGCAGCGCCGCGCAGCGCGTCGACGCCGGCATAGAGGATGAGCCCCGCGATGACGAGCCCCATCACATACTCGATCCGCCCGTGGCCGAACGGGTGCTCAAGATCGGGCTTTTTCCCCGACAGGCGGAAGCCGACGAGCGTGAGCGCGCCGCTGCCGACGTCGGAGAGGTTGTTCATTGCGTCCGCCGTGATCGAGACCGACCCGGCGAGCGTGCCGACGACGAATTTGGCCGCCGCCAACAGGATATTGAGCGTGATGGCGACCGCCGAGCAAAGCATGCCGTAAGCGGTGCGGACGCGGGGATCGTCCGTATGGCGGCTGTCCCGGATGAACAGCCGCGCAAGAAGCTCGATCAAAGCGCGCTTCCTCCTTTGTTATTTCGATGCGCCGACGGTCGGGTCAAGGATCCACGAGCCGCCGCCGAACGTCCATGTCATCTGCGGCACAAAGCGCAGCGTACTGTCGATCTTCTTTTCGGTGAAGAGCGGCGCGTCGTCGCTGTAGGTTTCGGTCTCGATGACGAGCCGGTCGTAGACCTTGAGGAAATTATCCATCGACTGGCCGTTGTCGGTGCCGGTCGTGAGCACGTCGTGCGGCACACGCGCGCTCAGATGGACGTTTTTGTCCTTCATCGTCTTGTCGATCGCTTCGCGCACGGCGATGGAGAAATTCATGCAGAACGCCTCGCGGTTGAGACTGGAGGCAATTTCGCGCGTGTACATGACCTCGGCGAACGGATGCTCCACACGGGAGAGGATGATCTCATCCACGCCCATCGCCATGAGGTCGGTGCAGAGCTCTTCGATATACGTGCGCACATCGCGGTTCCAGAGATCCACCCAGCCGCCGGACTCGTCCACATAGGGCGCGCCAGTGCGGTCGCGCAGCGCAACGTCCGGGTTGGCCGAGGCGAGCAGCGTGTCCACGGCGCAGCAGATCTCCGCCGTGATGGTCCACCCCTGCGCCTTGAGCTCGCTCAGATACGCCGTCGGGTCCCAGGTGCTGTTCGCGGCGTTGGACGACGCCGTCGCCACGCCGGACATCCATGCGAGCTTGCCGCTCTCGTCCTTCATTTCCAGCACAAGGCCCTTCACACCGCTGCGTTCGGCTTCCTTGACCGCCGTTTCCAGCCCGTTGGCATTCACCTTGGAGAACGGGACATAGTATCCGGTCAGATACTGCAGTCCCGCGCTGCTTGCGAGCGAAACGTTGGTATAATCCGGCTCGGCGACCTGAATGGCGGCCGAAGCGTCGCCGGTATAGGGCACGGGGGCAGAAATGCCCTCCACGGTGTAACCCTTCCCATCCTCCTGCAGCATCGGCACGACCATCTCCACGCCGTCGCGGTGGTAGACAACGTATTCCGGCAGCAGCGAGAACGCGAGCAGCAGCCCAAGGAGCACGAGCACGAGGATCGTGAGCAGCACCGGAGAGCCGCTGCGCCCCGCGCCGCGGCGGCCGCGGTATACGCGGTGACCCTTAACGATCATGGTTTTCGAGCGCGGAGATCATATTCACGCGGTCAGCATGGCGTCCGCCGAGAAACTCCGTCGTGAGAAAGAGATCGACCATGCGCTTGGCAAGCTCGGGGCCGGTGACACGCCCGCCGAGCGCGCACATGTTCGCGTTGTTATGCGCACGGCACATCTCCGCGCTGAAGCAGTCGGACAGCAGCGCGCAGCGGATGCCGGGGATCTTGTTCGCCGCGAGCGACATGCCGATGCCCGTGCCGCAGAGCACAACGCCGCGCGCGGCGCGCTCGGCGTATTCGGGATAGTTGCAGCTCGCTTCGGAATAGGTGCCGATATCCTCGAACTCGACGCCCTTTTCCTTCAGGTGCGCCATCAGCTCCTGCTTGAGGGCGTAGCCGCCGTGGTCAGATGCAATAACGATCATGATGTTTATCTCCTTTGTTTATTCCAGCGATAGAAATGTGGGCTTTCTCTGTTCAAACACCGTGTAGTACCGAAAGCCGATCGTCCGCAGCCGCTCCGCGCCCTCGCGGATGCCGACGGAGGCGTCCTCCGGCGTGTGGGCGTCGCTGCCGAGTGTGAGGATCTCGCCGCCGAGATCGTAATAGAGCGCGAGCGCCGAGGCGTTCGGGTAGCTCGTGTGGCCGGTGCGCAGGCCGGATACGTTGATCTCAATGCCGCGTCCCTGCGCGATGAGCGCTTCGTATACCGCGGCGAGCTCGTCGCGGTATGCCTCCGCCGTGATCTCGGCGGAAAAGCCGTCGCGGTGCATATACCGGGAAGTATACCCGATGTGCGCCATGGTGTCAAAGTACGGAAACTCCGTCAGCTCCAGGAGCTCCGCGAGATACTCCCGGTTGAGCTGCGCGCACTGCTCCTCGGACGTGTACGGATACTCATAGAAATCCGGCTTTCCGCGCAGATTGTGCAGCGAGCCGAGAACAAAGTCCAGCCCCGGTTCGAGCGCGGCTTCCTTCGCCGCGGCAGGGTCGTGGTTCGCCTCGCCGAGCTCAATGCCGCAGCGGACGGTGATACCCTCCACGGGGTTTGCCCGCACATCCGCCCATGCCGCGCGCAGGATGTCCTTCCGCGCCTCCCAGCGCAGATCGCCGAGATTGCCGAAGTCCATGTCGATATGGTCGGTGAAGCACACGGCGCTCATGCCGTGGTCTCGCGCCGCCGCTGCCATTTCGCGCAGCGGCGTGTGCGAATCCGGCGAGCATTGGCAATGAATGTGCTGATCGGTATAGATCATGTTTCTTTCTCCTTTTCCATTTGCATGCCCCGGCTTTTCTGCATACTCCTATACCAGACATAAAAACATCACTCATTGTCATGATTTAAATAGGTTTCCACATTATAACGCGGTCTGTGCTTGACCTCTATATAAATTTTACCGATATACTGTCCGATCATACCGATCGCCACAAGCTGCATGCCTCCTAAGAACCAAATGGATAAGATCAGGGAAGTCCACCCCGGTACCGTATGTCCGTTACAATAAGAAACAAGCGCATACACCGCCGCGATCACACATAAAAAGATCAGAAAACCGCCGAGTGCGGTAATAAAATCGATCGGCTTTACGCTGAAAGACGTAATTCCGTTCCATGCAAGTGCAAGCATTTTTTTCAGCGGATATTTCGATTCGCCAGCCACACGCTCTTTTCTCTCATAATAAACGCAGTCGGTTTCATACCCGATGAGTGGCATGACACCGCGCAGGTACAGATTGATCTCCTGATATTTGGAAAACTCCTGCAGTGCACGCTTACTCATCAGACGGTAATCCGCATGATTATAAACGGTCTTTACGCCAAAGGCAGCCATTACCTTATAAAACATCTGTGCTGTTGTTCTTTTAAAGAAGGAATCCTTTTTCCGGTCATTTCTGACACCGTATACAATATCCTTGCCTTCATGGAATTTATCTACCATTTCTTCCATCACAGCCGTATCATCCTGCAGATCCGCATCAATGGAGATCATGATATCCGCATGCTCCATGGCATTCAGCATACCTGCCGTCAATGCATTCTGATGTCCCACATTACCGGCAAGTTTCAGTCCGAACACCTTTTTTTCTTCTTCATGAAATTTTCTGATCAGTTCCCATGTGCTGTCTTTGCTTCCGTCATCCACATATAAAATATAACTGTCCGGTGCGATCTTCTGCTTTGTGATCAGATCAGAAAGTACACCTGTCAGTTCTTTTGTTGTCAGAGGAAGCATTTCCTCTTCATTATAACAAGGTACAACTATTGCCAGTCTGTCCATCGTATCTCTCCTCGTTCTTACAACGTTTTCAGCGCCTGCTCCAGATCCGCGATGATATCTGCCACATCCTCAATACCGACAGAAAGACGGATCATGCCCGGATCCACACCGGCTTCTTTGAGCTGCTGCTCATTCATCTGTCTGTGCGTATGGCTTGCGGGATGCAGAACGCACGTTCTCGCATCTGCCACATGTGTCACAATTGCTGCCAGCCTCAGTGCATCCATAAATCTTACGGTATCTTCTTTTGTACCGTCTACCGCAAAAGAAATAACACCACAGGTACCGTTTGGCATATATTTCTGTGCCAGATCATAATATTTATTACTCTTCAGTCCCGGATAATTCACCCATTTCACTTTATCATGTGCTTCCAGGAATTCTGCAACCTTCTGTGCATTTTCACAGTGACGGGGAACACGCAGATGCAATGTCTCAAGTCCGATATTTAACAAAAAGGCATTCATCGGAGACGGAATAGAACCGAGATCCCGCATCAGCTGTGCTGTTGCCTTTGTGATATAGGCTTTCTTGCCGAACCGCTCCGTATAATTAACGCCGTGATAAGATTCATCCGGATAACAAAGCCCGGGGAACTTATCCGGATATTTTGTCCAGTCAAAATTACCGCTGTCCACGATCGCACCCCCGACTGTCATGGCATGCCCATCCATATATTTTGTGGTGGAATGCGTTACAATATCCACGCCAAACTGAAAAGGCTTACAATTGATCGGTGTCGGGAATGTATTATCCACGATCAGAGGAACTCCATGTGCATGTGCAGCCTTTGCAAATTTTTCAAAATCCAGTACCACAAGCGCCGGATTCGCAATGCTTTCTGCGAGAACACATTTTGTATTCTCCTGAAATACTGCATTCAGTTCTTCTTCGCTGCAGTCGGGATCGATGACCGTACAGGTGATCCCCATACGCTGCATGGTGACTGTCAGCAGATTGAACGTACCTCCATATACACTGGAAGACATGATCACATGATCTCCCGCACCGCACTGTTCGATATTACTGCGTACAACGTCCATACCTACGCCTCTGCCGCTGTATTCCGTAACCGTATCATTGGTCGAGAAGCCGGGCAGGAGAATCATGTTCTGGATTTCCTTCGTTGTATATTCGCTTTCGGGCTTTGTAAGAAGTCCGTTTTCCTTTGCCTTTTCTAGAACCTTTTCGCAGTTGATGCCTGCACCGTCATCTGAAACGGTGATGATAACTTCACCTGCCGAGTGCTTTGCAGACAGCTTTACAGTACCCTTTTCGGGCTTACCCTCGGCAATGCGGACATTTATATCGTCCTCTATGCCGTGATCCATACAGTTTCTTACAAGGTGCATAAGAGGATCGTTCAGGTTATCTACTATGCTCTTGTCAACCTCGGTCGTTTCACCTTCAAGAACAAGCTCTGCTTCCTTGTTCAGCTTTATCTTCATATCACGGACAATTCTGCCCATCTTCTGAAATACGCCTGCAAGCGGTACCATTCTGATAGACATTACAGTATCCTGAAGCTCGTCTGTCAGCTTTCTGAGCTGTCTTGCCGCCTTTGAGAAGCTCTCAAGCTCAAGACCCTCAAGATCCGGGTTTGCTATTACCATTGACTCGGTCGTTATGATTTCACCGACAATATCATGCAGTGTGTCAAGCTTTGACAGATTTACGCTGATAAGGCTCTGCTTCTGACCGCCGTTAGCCTTTTTAATGTCCTCCTGAGCCTTTGTGACCGCACTCTTTGCGGCAGGCTTTGCAGGAGCAGGCTGAGCCTGCGGCTTTTCCTCCGTCTTTGCGGGGGCGGCAACGGGGGCAGCCTCTTTAACCGGTGCGGGAGCAGGCTTTTCTTCGGCAGGTGCCGCAGACGGTGTGTCTATTATTTCGTAAGACTCAACGTTGACTGCACCTTCTATAGCTTTAATTACCGTATCATTGTCGCCGTCAAAGCCCTTGAAGGTCACAAGGAAACCGTTCTCGACAATATCCTTTGCCGTATCCGCATTGGATTCAACATCGGGAGGAGTACAGCTGATAACTTCGGCAACATCCTTTATCTTTGTCAGCAGAAGGAAAGCACGGAGGTTCTCCATCTTACAGCCGTCCTCGAAGAATACACGGACGGTCATGCTTCCCTCAACGTTGCTTCCTGCAGGAGCGGCAGATGCTTCCTGCTTTGCCGCAGGAGCGCTTTCAGCAGGAGCGGCACCGCTTTCCATTGCTTTTAATCTTTCCGTTGCGTCTTCGAGCTTTTTGAACGTTTCCGAGAAGTCGGTAGGCGTATAGTCGTCATCCCCCGAATTCTGTATATACTCGATTTCAGCCTTGTATAGATCGGAAACCTCAAATATAAGTTCATATACAAAATGTGCGTCCTTCGCAATTTCGGGCTTCTCCCTTATTACAAAGAACATATCTTCGCCCTTGTGCGCAAGATGCTGGAGATTTTCAAATCCCATCATCGCAGACGAGCCTTTGATTGTGTGCATTATTCTGAATATCTCGTTGATATCTTCCTGCGAGAATACATTTGCATCCTCTGTTCTGAGAAGAATTTCATCGAGCTGTTCAAGCAACGTATTGGTTTCAAATATGTACATTTCGAGCATGGATTCCATGCCGGGTTCAACCTTTGCCATATACAAAACCGCCTTTCCCTGATTTTTTTATTTTGCAATCGTAAGATTGATATTGATAAATCCCTTGAAATGTGCTAAACTTAAAGTCAAGCAATGCGATGCACGGCTTTAAAATGTGCATCTGAAAGGAAATATATATGCCCAACATTCCACAGATTACGGCTCCTGTTTCCAACAGTAAGAGCTATTCGTTCACTAACCGGCAGTATGACGGTAATATAGAACCGTTTGATATGGTCGAGCTTGCTCAGCCTATCAAAGCATCTACGGCGCAGGATAACGATTCCGCCGCCGCTATGATGATGGGCAGAAAGAATCTCGCTCCGCTTACTGTTCAGATAAAAGATCCCACTATGGCGGTCGAAACGCTCAAGAACCTGTTAAGCTCAGATCTGCTCGAGCAGACGATGATCAACGGTTACACAGAGCTTTACGACGATATGGATGAACTTATCAAGAGCTTTTATCTTGCTCCCGAAAAGCTGGTCCGTGAGATTCAGAACCAGGAAAAGCAGAACACGATGTTCAGCGGTGATGAGTTTTACAAGCTGCTCCACGGTATCCTGAAGACCACCACAAGCCCCGATATAAAAGAAAGTATCGGTCAGCTCCTGAAAGCACTCAACTATTCGTCAAACAAGCAGGAGATACTTAATGCACTCGGTGCAAATCTCAAATTCCTGTCCGAATATTTTTCACCGAACGAGTCGCTCTCCCGCAAGCTCTCCGATTTGTCTTCACAATGGAAGAGCAGTAGTGCGGCTGATATGTTCGAGCCGCTCAAGAGTGAAACGCTCGCACTGCTGAAGGACGTTTCCGCAAGTCTTCTGAACGATGAAAGAACACAGACGTTCATTCCGCTCATAATACATAATCTTTCACGCTACAACACCAACAACGGTATGCTCAAGGAGAGCTTTGCAAATCTCCTTGCATATATTCCGTCGGATGATATGCGTAGGGAGCTGTCTGTTGCATTTGGAAATCTTCTTAAAAAGATTTTCAGCAAAAAACAGCTCAGCGAGATGTCGGATATTCCTGATAGTTATAATAATACACTAAATCAGTCCGAAAATCAAGACTATTTAAGCATTTTTGACAATAAAGCTGAAAAATTATCTCTGTCTTTGTTCATTAAGTCACATTTATCCGATGAAAGCTATCTTGCGGAGTTGGATTTGTCCAGGGATAAACTGGAGTTTCTGACATCGCCGTTTGATGAAGGAAAACAATCCGGATTGCAGACACTTAAGAATATAATAATGGCAATGCTGACAGGCACTGACAGCCGACAGATTATTCCTGCGGTACATCGTGATTTTCAGGGTATCAAGGATATGGCGGCACTTGTCGATTATCTCAACGAGATTCTCCGTGAAATGCCGGATATACCTCAGCGTGACACGCTTTTTGAGTTTTTCACCAATATAGTAAATGAGATGGCACAGCGTAAGGAACTGCCGCCTTCGAGCAATATCCCTTCCGCACCGTCTACTCTTGATAAGCTGACCGATTTTATCGGTAAGAATATAAATCACGAGGCTATTCAGTCGCTGGACGATTTCAATGCGTCAAATCTTCTGCAGAGCCTTCTCAATGCACCGGGTGTATTCACGCCTCTTGCACACTATATCCTGCCGTTGCAGATTGAGGATACAAAGGCATTCGGCGAGCTGTGGGTCGATAATGACGAGAACAACCCTAACAACACGCCTGTCGGACAGAAGAATTATCACTTGTTCCTGACATTTGACGTTGAATCTATAGGACGTTTTGAGGTTGATATGTACGCACTGGGCGAAAACATCAATCTGTCGCTTCTTTATCCCGAAAAGTTCGGCTTCAAGATAAAAAAGCTTAGCGATAAGATTGACCTTATAATAAGGAATATCGGCTATAAGCCCGCAAAATTTGAAACTGCGGTGCTGAGAAAGCCTCATGTGCTGACAGAGGTTTTCCCGAAAATAATTGACAGGAGGAAGGGTCTTAATGTCCAAGCGTAATTTAGGAAAGCAGGCTGCGGCGGCGCTTAAGTACAATCCCGACCTTAACTATGCTCCGGTCGTGGTAGCGTCCGGCCTTGGCGAGCTTGCGAAGAAGATTATAAATATCGCAGACGAGAACGGCGTTCCCGTTTACCGTGACGACAGCACGGCGGCGCTTCTTGTAATGCTCAACAGCGGTGAAACGATACCGGTCGAGCTGTACAGAATTATTGCGGCTATCTATGCGGAGGTCGTTTACTCCGCCAATGATATGAAAAAAGGCAAATAAGCCAAATACAAAAGAAAGAAGACAAAAGAAATGGTAAAGACAAAAAATCTCACATTAATGGTTACGGCGGCTGTGCTTGCCGCACTTACCTGTGTTGCGACAATGGTGGTACAGATACCTATGCCGCTTACAAAGGGCTATGTAAATCTCGGTGATGTAATGGTGCTTACATCGGTATGGCTTATCGGCTCGCCGTGGGGAGTTGCGGCGGCAGGCATAGGCTCTGCGATGGCGGATCTGCTTACGGGTTATGCTTATTATGCGCCTGCAACGCTGATAATCAAGGCACTTATGGCAGTAGCGGCATTCTACATTGCAAAGTGCTTTATGAACGGCTCTTATTTCAAGTCGCTTGTCGGCAAGGTAATCGGCGGCACTGTGGCAGAAATAATTATGGTGGCAGGCTACTTCGTTTATGCTATTATACTTTACGGTAATGTGGCAACAGCGGCGGCAGGCATTTTCGGAAACGCAATACAGGGCGCTGTAGGGCTTATAGCAGGCGTGCTTCTGACAGTTGCGCTTGAAAAAGCAGGAACGAAGAAATTGCTCGGTTTTGATAAGTAATCATTCTTTATAGTCAGGCGGCGAAGGTAATTATACCATTCGCCGCCATTTTTTGACCATTCGTGCCATATTTGTTGAAATTCTCTTTATGGAATGTTACAATTGTATGATAGATAAGTAATGTATATCATTACTTGAAATTTTCAGATTAGGAGAGACAAATGAAAAGAAAATTTTCAACCAGAATCATAGCCGGCATAGCAACATCTGCCGTGCTTGCAGTCGGCACGTTGTCATTTACAGTAATCAACGCAATTGCCGATGAAGCGGTGAGCTATTACGGACTGTCCGCAGACGGTACGGTTGTAAGCGGAACGGTAACTGATTATACAAAGATAGCTTCATCCGATACCGCATGGGGCATTGCCGGTAAAGAAACGTGGTATGTGGCTGACGGTATCGTTAATATCATCACAACAACCTATGATTATGACAACAATAAAAATGTATATAATCCTGTAGAAATTAAAGGAAATGTAAATGTCATACTCAAGAACAATGCAGAGGTAAGTGTAGTGAACGGTATTGCCGGCACAGATGCAACAATAACCTTTTATAGTGAGAGTGAAAGTGCAAGCGGTGTTATTGGCCTTATCGGAGCGTACGGCGATGATGGCAAAAATGGTCAAACAGAAAGTTTTGAAAGTACCACACCGGGAGAATCCGGTGAAAACGGACTTGTTGCAGTAGATGTCGCTTCGCTTACCGTTGCGGGCGGTACAATAACAATAATCGGTGGCGACGGCGGCGATGGCGGTAGAGGCGGCTTTTATACTGCCACCGGTGTCTATGGTGTTGGCGGCGACGGCGGTAACGGCGGTGCGGCTATAACCGATAATACAAAGGTGTATCTTAATGGCGGCAGACTTAACGTTACAGCCGGCAGAGGCGGAAACCCCGGTACAAATACCAATGTACCGTCTGAACAGCAGGATAATTATAAAGGCAAGCCGGGAAGTGACGGAACATCGGTAAGCGGAATATACGCCGTAAACGGTACTCTCAATGTCAATAAGCTCGATGATTCCGATACAGGCGATACTTCGGGCGATTTTAAGCTCCTGTCTGTGAACGGTTACGAAAATGCAAAGCTCGATATAATCGGTCACGGAACGGCGAAGGTAGCTGACGGCACTGTTTTTAAAACCTACGGCGATATTTCCGTAGCAGGTACTCTGTCTGTTGACAACGGTACGATACTCACAAACGGCAGTATCACAAAAGCCGACAGTGCGGCACAGATAACAAAGACGAACGGCGGCATTATCCGCAGGTTCACACCTGCTTACGGTACCGGATATACGCTGGATTATGCAGGCGGTAAGTGCATTGCGGAAACCGGCTATAAAATAAAGCTGTCGGACGGAAATACTTTAATCGATATTGCCGATGCCAACACAATAGTATCGGAATCAAACAGACTTAATATTGTCCGCAGCGGTGACGGCGAAATAATAGATGACAGCGAGCCACGCACAAATGTAATGCCCTATTGCATAAAGGCGAATAATACGAATGAAACAACCGTAACGGACGGAAATGTCTTTGCTATGAGAGGAGTTTCTTCAAGGCTTGTTTTTGCTCTGAACGATCCCGATGAATACCGTTTCTCAGGCGTTACGGTAACAGATATTGACGGTAATGCGGTACCTGACGATATGTACACGTTTGACAGCACGACAGGTGAGTTCATAGCACTTTCGGTTGACCGCAACCTTATCGTGACTGCAGACGCAAGTCTTAAAGATGTTGAAATATCTGTAACAGACAGCGAAAACAATCCTGTGTCAACTGTCGACATCGGTACAGATTTTGATAACGGCAACCCGACAAAGACAGTATCGCTCAAGGTGAAAGTCACAGAGGGCGGTTCTATAGCAAAGTACAGAGTAGTAAAGGAATCCGACCTTAATAAAGCGAGCGGTGCCATAACTGATACTTCTTCGTTCACAGTATCATACACTGCCGGCAATGAATGGGGTACAGCCGATGACGGCTCTTCAAAGCTTGCAAAGGGCGCAACGGCAACATTCACAGTTAAGCCCGACAGCAATTTAGCCGCAGGAACTTATACCGAAGATTTCATCGTTATAACAGACAGAACCGCTTATGCGGATGCGTCTGCAGGCACTCAGGATAAGGCTCTGGCACGTTTCACGCTGACTTATAAGGTTGAACACGAGAGTGACGGTAAACTGTATTATTCCGATCTTACCGGACACTATAATCTTTGTAAGAACTGTCAGATAAAAATCAATAAAGTAAATCATATATTTGATATAAAGACCGTAAATGAGAATACGCTTGCAGTTCCTGCAGATTGCGTAAATCCTGCCAAGTATTTCTATTCGTGCGAATGCGGAGCACACACAAATGACACAACGCTTGTATTTGAAAGCGGCGCTCCAAACGGTCACACATTCGGCGAGTGGAAAGAAAGCAAGTCGGCAGACTGCACAACAGGCGGTAAGGAAAAGCATATCTGCTCCGTCTGCAAGGCAGAAGAAGAACGTGACACAGCACCGCTAGGACACGATTGGAATGCCGAATACACAATAGATGTAAAGCCCACTTGTACACAGCCCGGTTCAAAGTCTATTCACTGCTCAAGATGTGATGCGACAAAGGATGTAACAGAGATCGAACCGACAGGACATTCATTCGGTGAGTGGACGGTATCAAAAGACTCTACCTGTGTTGCAGGCGGTCAGAAAACAAGAAAATGTGAGATCTGCGGATACACTGACTATGAAGATACCGATATAGATTCGGACGCTCACGAGTGGGAAGAGGATTACACGATAGACAAGGAACCTACCTGCACGGCAGCAGGCTCTAAATCAATCCATTGCTCGCGCTGTGACGCAACAAAGGATTCAACGGTTATCCCCGTTACAGATCACACCTACGGCGAATGGGAGGTAGTAACACCTTCAACCTGTATTGAAAACGGCGTTAAGAAACACGCTTGTATCCATTGCGGTTTCGAACAGACCGAAATTATAGAGCCGGCGCACGAATGGGAGGATTCCCGTACTGTTGATATTGCACCGTCATGCACTGAGCAAGGCGAGGATTCTGTACATTGCAGAAATTGCGATGAAAGAAAAGATATAAAGGAAATTTCTCCGAAGGGACACGACTGGTCCGAGTGGAAAACTCTCGTTGAGCCGACAATCACATCTGAGGGTAAAGCATGCAGAGCCTGCAGCGTTTGCGGCATAAAGGAGGAGAAAGCACTTCCTAAGCTCAGCGGTAAGAAGGAATGGAAACACGATGAGAATAAGCACTGGCACGTTGATGACAATGGCAATATAATCGATGTTGACGACCACGAGTTCAAGTGGGTGGTAGATAAAGAGCCTACCGCCACAGAGCCGGGCATAGGCCATTATGAGTGCATAGCTTGTGCGTTTGAAAAAGCTCCCGAAGAATTCGGAAAGAGAAACCCCGAAACAGGTGCATCGTCACTTGCCGCCTGGATTGCGGTAGCGGCTGTTGCCGGCGGAGCAGTTCCTGTAACGTATAAGGCAAGAAAAAGAAAGAATAAGTAAGTAAAAACATCGCAGAGCAGACGAAAGTCTGCTCTGTATTTTTGCACACAAAAATGCCCTGCAACGTTCTAAATACGTTGCAGGGCAGATTTTATGCGGTTTTAATGTTAAATTCTGAAGTAGTCAACGCCACCCTTGAACAGAAGCTGTTCCTTGTTGCCGTCGACATTAACGCAGGTATCTGAGCTTATACGCTCTGTATGACCCATCTTACCGAGTACACGGCCATCGGGAGAAATGATACCCTCGATAGCACACATCGAGCTGTTGGGATTGTATGCAAGATCCATTGTAGGCTCGCCGTTAAGGTCAACATACTGAGTAGCAATCTGACCGTTTTCGATGAGCTTTGCGATAACCTCGTCGCTTGCTACAAAACGTCCTTCACCGTGCGAAATCGGTATGTTGTAAACCTCGCCCACCTTGCAGTGCATAAGCCACGGTGACTTGTTGGTGCAAATCTTTGTGAGTGCAAGCTGTGACTGGTGTCTGCCTATGGTGTTATATGTAAGCGTGGGGCTTTCGCTTGACAGAGGAACTATCTTGCCGAAAGGCACAAGACCGAGCTTGATAAGAGCCTGGAAGCCGTTGCATATACCAATCATAAGACCGTCACGGGCATAGAGCATATTCTCTACGGCATCCTTGATTTTAGGATTGCGGAAGAATGCGTTGATGAACTTAGCCGAGCCTTCGGGTTCGTCACCGCCTGAGAAACCGCCGGGAACAGCTATCATCTGGCTGTTTTCGATTCGTTTTGCAAATTCGTTTACGCTGTCTTCCATATTCTTTGCAGAAAGGTTTCTGATAACGAATATTTCAGCTTCACCGCCGTATCTGTTGAATGCGGCAGCCATATCGTATTCGCAGTTAGTACCGGGGAATACGGGGATAAGTACCTTGGGCTTTGCAATAGTGCCGGGAGCCTTGTTGATAAGTAAGTCGCAACCCTTGTCGTAAGCAACCGATACGGGCCTCGGCATTTCGGGGAGCGAATTCTTGAAGATAGGCTCAAGAACAGCGTCATACTTCTTCTCAAGATCTGCAATGTCGAGCTTGACATCGCCTGCCGTAATCGTGTAGTCGCTCACTGTTTCACCGATAAGCTCTGCGCCCTCTATTGCGCCCTTAGCCTCGATGATGAATGCACCGTAGTGCAGACCGAACAGCTTTTCATCGTCCATAGCTTTAAGCTTTGCACCGATTCTGTTACCGAGCGACATCTTGAAGATACCTTCTGCAATACCGCCGTGAGCCAAAGTCCATACTGACAGGGCAGTGCCGTCGGCAATTGCCTTTTCTACTGTAGCAAATACCTTCTTGACGCTGTCAAAGTCAGGCATACCGTTTTCATCGTATGCAGGTGCAATGTAGTAAATATCACTGCAGGGAAGCTTGAATTCAGCGGAAATTATCTTGTCTGACTTTGCGGTTGAAACTGCGAAAGAAACGAGCGTGGGCGGAACATCTATATGCTCAAATGTACCCGACATTGAGTCCTTGCCGCCTATAGCGCCGCTTGAGAGTGCAATCTGAGCCTTATATGCACCGAGAAGTGCGGCAAAAGGCTTGCCCCAACGCTCAGGATCGCCCTGTGTACGTTCAAAATATTCCTGGAATGTGAGCCAGCACTTTTCGCTCTTACCGCCTGCGGCAACTACCTTTGCCATACTCTCGACTACTGCAAGAGCGGCTGCGTGATAGGGTGACTGACGGCTTACGAAAGGATCAAAGCCCCATGCCATTATGGAAGCTGTCTTTGTGTTGCCCGAAAGTACGGGGAGCTTTGCCGCCATAGCCTGTACGGGTGTCTGCTGTGTCTTGCCCGAATAAGGCATAAGCACAGTGCCTGCACCGATCGTTGAGTCAAAGCGCTGTACAAGACCCTTCTGTGAGCATACGTTAAGGTCTGTAACGAGCTTTTCCCATTCTTCCTTAGTGTTGTGTCTGCCTGTAGAGTAGCTGACTGCGGGAGCAGGAACATATATATCCGTGTGCTTTTCCGCACCGTTTGAATTTAAGAATTCTCTTGAAATGTCGCAGATAGTCTTGCCGTTCCAGTTCATCTTGAGTCTGGGGTTTTCGGTAACTACCGCAACGGGAGTAGCCTCAAGGTTTTCCTTGCCTGCAAGAGCGATGAACTTGTCAACATCGTTCTTGTCAACTACAACTGCCATTCTTTCCTGCGACTCAGAGATAGCAAGCTCTGTTCCGTCAAGACCGTCGTACTTCTTGGGAACTGCGTTGAGGTCGATTTCAAGACCGTCAGCAAGCTCGCCTATAGCTACGGAAACACCGCCTGCGCCAAAGTCGTTGCAACGCTTTATCAGTTTTGTTGCGTTCTTGTCGCGGAATAATCTCTGGAGCTTTCTTTCTTCGGGAGCGTTACCCTTCTGAACCTCAGCACCGCAGGTTTCGAGCGATTCAACGCTGTGCGACTTTGATGAGCCTGTAGCGCCGCCGCAACCGTCACGGCCTGTTCTGCCGCCGAGCAGGATGATTATGTCACCGGGGACGGGACGTTCACGGACAACGTTCTCAGCAGGAGCGGCACCTATTACAGCACCTATCTCCATACGCTTAGCCATATATCCGGGGTCGTAGATTTCCGCAACGTGACCTGTTGCAAGACCAATCTGGTTACCGTATGACGAATAGCCCTGTGCGGCTGTTGTTGTTATCTTTCTCGGAGGGAGCTTGCCGGGGATCGTCTTGTCAACAGGGAGCAGGGGATCTGAAGCACCCGTTACACGCATAGCCTGATAAACGTAAGAACGACCCGAAAGCGGATCTCTTATAGCACCGCCGAGGCAGGTTGCCGCACCACCGAAAGGTTCGATCTCGGTGGGGTGGTTATGTGTTTCGTTCTTGAACATAAGAAGCCACTGCTCGTCCTTGCCGTCAACGTCAACGGTTATTTTTACGGAGCAGGCATTTATTTCTTCACTCTCGTCAAGGTCGGGGAGAAGACCGTCTTTTTTCAGCTTTCTTACTGCGGCGGTCGCAATATCCATAAGGCAGACAGGCTTTGCGCTTCTGCCAAGCTCCTCCTTGTCGAGCTTGTATTCTTTATAAGTTTCGGCAATGTAGGGAGCGTCAATCTTCGCATTGTCGATTATTGTTCCGAATGTTGTGTGACGGCAGTGATCCGACCAGTATGTATCTATCATTCTGATTTCGGTAAGGGTAGGATCTCTCTGCTCTTTCTTGAAATATTCCTGACAGAACTTTATATCGCCAAGGTCCATAGCAAGTGCGTACTTCTTGATAAACTCGGCAAGTTCATCTTCGGAAAGACCGATAAATCCGTCAAGCACGGCTACGTCCTTCGGAATATCATACTTTACATCAAGCGTTTCATACTGCTCAAAGCCGCATTCTCTTGCTTCTACGGCATTTATGAGATAGTGCTTTATCTTAGTAAAATCCTCATCTGAAATATCGCCCTTAAGGATATACAGCTTTGCGTATTTAACCGTGGGACGTTCGCCCTGACACAGCATCTGTATACACTGAGCGGCTGAGTCTGCTCTCTGATCGAACTGACCGGGTAAAAACTCGGTTGCGAACATCTTTTCATCAGCCTCAATCTCAGGCAGTGAATAATAAACATCGTCAACAGGCGGTTCTGAGAATACGGTGGGAGTAGCTTTTTCAAAATTCTCCTTTGTGATACCCTCTGCATCGTAACGGTTTACGATACGCACATCCTTGATACCTTTAATCTGAAGTGCGGTTTTAAGGTCTGAGAGAACAGCTTTTCCCTCAACGGCAAACTGCGGTTTCTTTTCCACATAAATGCGATAAACTGACATAAACTTCCTCCGTCGTTTTTTGTGATAGTGCCACAGGCTTTTGCGAGCGTGTAAAGGCACAAAACTATCAATACCTTTTAATTATACTACAATATCTGCCCGATTACAAGCATTTTATTTCTTCTCCGAAACAAAAATCACTGCCCGATGCTCCTGTAATTTGTACAGTAATTATATCCTGCCTGTTTGCGTCACTGCCGTATATGCGCACGGGAACGTACTGCGGGGTAAGGCCGTTTGCGTATTCTTTGCTTTCCCTGCGCTGAATAAGCACCTTTTCCGTCTTTCCCACGCACGAGCGGTAATATTCCTCTTTCAGCTTTTTTGCAAGGCTGCTCATAGCGTGGTATCTCTTTACGGCAATATCATGTGCAATGTGGTCTGTGCGTCTTGCCGCCGCTGTACCCTCTCTGATCGAGTAGGTAAAAACGTGCATTGCCGCAAAACCGACTTTTTGGGCAAATTCGCAGGATTCTTTGAATTCTTCGTCGGTTTCCCCTGCAAATCCTACCATAATATCGGTAGTTATCGCACAATCCGGAAACGCTTTTCGCAGCCTCAGGACTATATCATAGTATTCATCGGGCGTATAATGCCTGTTCATACGCTTCAATGTAGCACTGCTTCCGGACTGGAGCGACAGGTGAAAATGCGGACAGAGCTTTTTCTGCGCCGCCATTCTTGCTATATCCTCATCTGTCAGCAGCTCCGGCTCAAGTGATGACAAACGTACACGCTCAACTCCGTCCACAGAGCATACCGCCTCTATTGCGTCCGCAAGCCTCAGCCCGATTTCCTGACCGTAGCAGGAAAGGTTGATGCCGACAAGCACCATCTCCTTATGACCGCACGATACCTGAAACCTTACTTCCTCGGTTATATCCTGCAAGGAACGTGACCTTACAGAGCCTCTGGCGGTAGGTATTATGCAGTAACTGCAGAATCTGTCACAGCCGTCCTCAATCTTTATAAACGCTCTCGTCTTGCCCATATCGGCGTTTTTCTGCTTTTCATATTGCTTTTTAACGGGTCTTGGCGGTATGGCAACCTGCTTTACCTTGTTGCCGGTAAAAACGTCTATCATATCCGCAATGCTGTCTTTATGCTCTGTACCCGTTACTATATCGGCTGACAGCTTTGAAGCCGTTTCGGGAAAAGCCTGCGGAAAACAGCCCGTAAGCACGACTATTTTCATAGGGTCGCTGCTTTTTATCCTGTTTATAAGCTGTTTCGCTTTTTTGTCGCTGTTTTCCGTCACCGAACAGCTGTTTATTATAACAATATCCGCCGTGAAAATATCGTCTGTTTTCTCGTATCCGTGTTCGTCCATAGCCTTTGCTACCGAAGCACTTTCATATTGGTTGACCTTGCATCCGAAGGTCTGTACGGTATATCTGATAATATCACTTCCATAATAAATTGTGGTGAGTTTCACCAAAACTAAACTCCCGACAGCCTAATTATACTTTATTATTACGAAATTTGCAAGCTGTGGCGATTTTTTGACAATAATACTCTTGACCGTATCATGAAATGTGTTATTATATAGCTGTAAGGAGCGATAAGCACTTACAGTGATAAGGCGGAAACGGGAAATCAGGCTAACGGTTATCTCCGATTGAAAAAATTAAGTAAAATCAGTTAAAAGCAATTGACAACCGCCTTACATTTTGGTAAAATGAAATCAATCGGTCAGGAGCCGAAATTTGACCTGAAATATGAAAGGTAGGTTTTTTGTATGAAAACAGCTAATATCAGAATCAATACTATTGAAGACGTTAAGAATTTCGTAACAACAGTTACAAAGTGCAACTACGAAGTTGACATCGTAAGCGGCAGATATGCAATTGACGCAAAGTCAATAATGGGTATCTTCAGCCTGGATCTTTCAAAGCCCCTCGAGCTTCGTGTTCACAGCGATGATTGCGATGAGCTTATGGCTGAGCTTGACAAGTATATCGTTAAGTAATCTGTGATGCTTAATAACGAGAGCCGCCGTGCTATCTGCACGGCGGCTTTCAGCTTGTAGAAAAAGTCCATTTTTATAAAAATGGAGCAAATTCTCTATCCCTATAAGAACGCTTTGTGGGCTTTGCGTCCTGCAAAGCCTTTGGGCGTTCTATCTCGGCA
>ENA-UEYI01001272-UEYI01001272.1-human-gut-metagenome-genome-assembly--contig:-NODE-1272-length-22074-cov-5.297859_pt1 | contig 22074 bp, 20 predicted proteins | sample MGYA00242900_ERZ507916 | MGnify/ENA primary metagenome ERZ507916 (study PRJEB26167, sample SAMN06115521) | human gut metagenome | host: Homo sapiens | place: China:Chongqing | collected 2015-09-02...
CAAGACCCATAATTATGACAGACAAAGACATCCGGAACGAGTGGGAAAAACACTATGGTGACATACTTCCGAAAGAATCAGATTGGTAGTCATGCGCAGGAGGGAGTTGACATTTCTCAGTGCCATGTGCATATTGTTGGTCTCGGCTTCGTTCAGTGTCTTGTTTTCAAGCATTTCTTCCAGAGGTGCCTTTATCAGTGTCAATGGCGTGCGGATATCATGCGCGGTATTGACAAAGAAACGGGTTTTCTCATCGGATATCTTTTTCTGTTTTCTCAGTGCCATGACACGGAAACCGACAACGGACATCAGTACTGTCAGCAGGACATAGCAGGCTATGGCCCAAAAACTGAACCAGACGGGGCGCGCAATGCTGATGTCGATGCTTCGCTCTTCAAAATAAAGATAAGGCTCTTCCTTGGATACCGCCCGTATGTAAAGTTTGTAATCGCCCGAGGCAAGGTTGGTGAAGCGGAGATGCCCTTCTTCACCCAGGCGGTTCCAGTCATCGTAAAAGCCTTCCAGCTTTCCAGTAGAAAGTGACATTGTCCGGCGCGTCATAATTGATGGATGAAATACTGAGGGAAAAAGTGTTCTGGTTATATTTCAGCTTTAACCGGTCTGTCTGGTTGATGTTTTCCTTCAAGGGGGAATTCGGACTGCCGGGAAAGACTGTCTGATAGAGTATCTGAAAATCGCTGAGTATCATAGGAGAGTAGATGTACTTGGGCAAACGGGTTCCTTCGGGAAACTCGATGGCTCCGTCTGTGCTGCCAAAGACAAAACCCTTGTTCTTGCGTAGCGTTCCGGAAGAGGCACTGAAGCAGGAGGACATCAGCCCTTGCTCTTTAGTCCAGTTGTGGAATGTCTTCTCCGTAGGGTGGAAACAGCTGATTCCGTTTTCGGTACTCATCAGGATATGCCCGTCCGACTCGGGGAGTATGGTGTAGATGTTGTTTGAAATCAAGGCACAATTGTCCTTGTGATAATGCTTGAACGTACTGTCCTTTGCGTTGTAGACAACCACTCCGGAGCCGTTTGTTCCTATATATAGAGAGAGGTCTTCCGCTTGGTAAAGTGTGTTGATGTAGGTCGTCTCTTCCTGCAAGGCGACATATTGGAATCTACCCGACTCTTTGTCCAGCAGATACAGTCCGGCACTTGTCCCAATCCACATGTGTCCGTCGTCCTTTTCTGTAATGGCGGTGACGGAATTTATTCCGGGATACAGACGGACGGAATTCAGGGACAAATCGAAGCACTTCAGATTATAGAACCCTCCGGACCAGATATATCCTTTGGAGTCTTTTACAATGTCGCGGATATACTTGTCAGGACGAATGTTGTCCGGATTGAGCAGGTAAGGGGAGAAATATTCTACCGAGAGTGTCCTTTTATTTATTTTGTATACTCCCGAAGTATATCCTCCTGCCCAAATAATGCCGGGTGATACCTCGCATAGCGTAATGAAGATGTGATTCTTGTTTTTCAGTTGATGGTCGAAGGAGCTCAGGAATGAATGCCACTGCCCGGTTTTCGATTGATAAAGGCTGATTCCGTTACTTGTTCCGAACCATAGGTCTCCGTCACTGTCTTCAATGACAGAGTGTACCTGGTCGTTGACCAGCGATTGTCTGTTTCCGATAGAATGCTTTATCCAGTTGTAGCTTTTGTACCGGTTGTCTATAATGGTAATTCCTTCCGGGTAGTTGGCTATCCATATCCGCTTTTCTTCATCAATATAAATGTCATTGATGTTATTGCTGTTCATCTCATTGTGGCTTTTGTAGCTGGAGACGATGTACGGTTCCGAGATACACGAGTTCATGTTGATTTTGTGTATACCCATACCTTCTGTCGCTATCAATAGCTCTGTCTGGTTCAGAGGTTTGATTCGGGCAATGTTTACATCGCTCAAATCCGTATTGGAGTGTATAATCCGTTGTTGCCGTATGTCGTAGGCAAAGACTCCTTTTTCAAAAGTACCGATGAAAAGTCTTTGTGATTCTTGGTGGAAATAGAGTGAACTGATTTGGGCCTGGATTTTGTCAAGAGGTTCAAGAGGGACAATCTGCAATGTCTCATTTTCGAGTTTGACATATCGCAATCCCTTGTCGGTACCCATGAAGAAGTGGTTATTGTCCACTTGTTCGATACTTGTAATGCTGCTTTTCAGTTCATTGGACATTTGATGGACCTCTCCGGTTTGTGTGTCGTAGAGAGCGATGCTGTATCTGCTGCAGAGCCAAATCCTGTGATTGCAGTCCATATAGCCGTAGCTGATATTGACCGGTGTCTTGGGCAGTTTATATACTCTGTTGAACACATCGTGTTCTTGGTTGTATTGAAAAATGCGACCGGCTTTACCTATGACCCATAATTTCCCTTTCTCTTCAAAATATAGCCAACCGAGATGGATGGGGAAACTTGACTCTTTGTTTTCTTCTATTAATTTATAATGCTTGATGTCTTTTCCATTGTACCGGTCTATGCCTTCGTTGGTGAGGAACCACATGTAACCTACCGAATCCTTTTGAATGTCGAAGATTCTGCGGTTGCTCAATCCGTTTTCCACCCCTATGTATTTATATGTTTGCGCCGTAGCTATGAGAGGCAAAAGGAATAGAAAGCATACAATGTTTATGATGAACCTCATAATAAATACAATATAACAACATATATGTGATAATAGTTTACAAATTAAACGAGAAAAAGTGAAAAATCAAAATTTGGATGTAAATATTATAGCTTAATCAAAGAATGCCTTTGCCGCTTCCGCACATCGTTCGCCGTCAATTCCGGCAGAAACAATGCCTCCGGCATATCCGGCGCCTTCTCCGCAAGGGAACAATCCTTTTACGCGTACATGTTGCAGTGTCTCCTTGTCTCTTGTTATGCGTACCGGCGCCGAAGTACGGGTTTCCACTCCAATCATTGTCGCCTCGTTCGTCAAGAAACCACGGCTGTATTTCCCGAATAGCTGGAAACCTTTGCTCAGGCGTTCTGCAATGAAAGAGGGCATCCAGAAGTGGAGAGGTGAGGAAACCAGTCCCGGTGCATACGAAGTTTCCGGCAGGTCGTAACTCAGTTTTTTCTTAGTGAAGTCTGCCATTCTCTGTGCCGGTGCTGTCTGCTTCATATTGCCTTGTTGCCAGCAGAGGCGCTCCAGATACTCTTGAAAATACATCATGCTTAATTGGGAATTGACGGTTGGCAATTGACAATTAGCCGCGCTGTCGTGCTGCATAGAAATTGTAAATTGTAGATTGTCAATAGTAAATTGCTCTATGTCTTCCGGGCGTAGCTCTACCACCATTCCCGAATTGCTCCAACGGGAACCGCGGTTGCTGGGACTCATCCCGTTGACTACAATCTGCTCGGGACCGCTGGCGGCGGGCACAACGAAGCCGCCGGGACACATGCAAAAGCTATATACTCCTCGTCCGTCCACTTGGTTTACAAAACTATATTCGGCGGCAGGCAGATATTTTCCCCGTCCGTTCCGGTTGTGATATTGTATTTGGTCTATCAAGGTGGCAGGGTGTTCTAGTCGTACGCCTACGGCAATGCCTTTAGCTTCAATCTCTACATTGTTGGCGGCAAGCCAGCGGTATACGTCCCGGGCAGAGTGACCGGTGGCAAGTATCACCGGGCCAAGGAAAGTCTTGCCGGTATTTGTTTCAATGCCTTTGACTTCATCCTTCTCTATGAGCAGGGCGTCCATGCGTGTTTCAAAGTGGACTTCGCCACCGCACTGGATGATAGTGTTCCGCATGTTTTCAATAACACGCGGCAGTTTGTCCGTACCTATGTGCGGATGTGCATCTACCAGTATGGAAGTGGAGGCTCCATGTTGGCAGAAGACGTTCAGAATCTTGTCTACATTGCCACGCTTCTTACTGCGTGTGTACAGCTTGCCATCCGAGTAAGCTCCGGCACCTCCCTCTCCGAAGCTGTAATTGGACTCCGGGTTGACGAGTTGCTGGCGGCTGATTTGCGCCAAGTCTTTCTTGCGTTCCCGTACGTCCTTTCCACGCTCCACAATGACGGGGCGCAGACCGAGCTCTATCAGTCGCAGGGCGGCGAAGAGTCCTCCGGGACCGGCGCCTACCACTACTACTTGGGGCTTTCCTTCTACATTATTATATAAGGTATGTTGATATTCGTCCTCTTTCGGCATTTCGTTCAGATATGCCCGTACGTTGAGGTTGATATAGATTGTCCGTTGGCGGGCATCGATACTGCGCTTCAAGATGCGCGTTGCTGTTATCTCCCGTGCATTCAGTCCTTTCTCATGTACTAAGTACTCTTTCAGGCGTTGCTCGTTTGCCGCTACTTCGGGCAATACGCGCAGTTGGTATTCTTGTATCATAATGATTATCCGAATAGGGCACGGAATGCTTCTTCCACCTTCCGTACCGGTATCAATTCCATTTTAATCTTCTTCGTGTTCAGTCCTTGCATATTATACTTGGGAAGTATGAATCGCTTGAATCCAAGTTTCTCTGCTTCTCCGATGCGCTGCTCTATGCGGTTCACTGGGCGGATTTCACCTGACAGACCTATTTCTCCCGCCATGCACACCTCCGGCTCTATGGCCGTGTCCATGTTGCTGGAGAGGATAGAGCTGATGACGGCAAGGTCTATTGCCGGGTCGTTCACTTTCAATCCACCGGCAATATTGAGAAATACATCTTTCTGTGCCAGTTTGAAGCCTACACGTTTTTCCAATACGGCCAGCAGCATATTCATGCGGCGGATGTCGAACCCTGTGGCAGAGCGTTGTGGGTTACCATATACGGCACTGCTGACCAATGCCTGCGTTTCGATGAGGAACGGTCTGATGCCTTCTATCGCGGAGGCGATGGCTATGCCGCTCATACCTTCATGGTCCTGGCTCAGCAGTAGTTCGGATGGGTTGCTCACCTGCCGTAATCCATCTTGCCGCATTTCGTAAATACCCAGTTCGGCAGTGCTTCCGAAGCGGTTCTTGATGCTACGCAGGATGCGGTACATGTAGTGCTGGTCGCCCTCGAACTGGAGTACGGTATCCACGATATGTTCCAGTACCTTGGGGCCGGCTATGCTTCCTTCCTTATTAATATGCCCGATGAGGATAACCGCCGTATGCGTTTCCTTGGCAAAGCGCAGGATGGAGGCGGAACATTCCCGTACCTGGGCAATACTCCCCGGCGACGATTCAAGGGTTTCGGTAGAAATCGTCTGTATGGAGTCGATGATGACGATGTCCGGGCGGATGTTCTTGATATGGACGTAAATCTGTTCCAGGGAAGTTTCGCACACGATGAGGCAATCACTGGAAGCACTTGTCAAACGGTCGGCACGCAGTTTCAACTGACGGGTACTTTCTTCGCCGGAGACGTAGAGGATACGTTTCTCCGGTATACGGAGTACGGTTTGTAGCACCAGGGTGGATTTCCCGATGCCCGGTTCGCCGCCAATCAAAACAAGAGATCCTTGTACAAGACCACCACCTAGTACCCGGTTCAGTTCGGCATCATGGAGGTCGATGCGCGGTTCGTCATCGGCTACAATTTCATGGAGGGTTATGGGTTTGGCTTTGGCGGTCTCTATGCCCGATACGGGACGCTTGTTCACCACTTCTTTCCGTACCACCTCTTCCACATACGTGTTCCACATTCCGCACGACGGACACTTGCCTACCCATTTGGGAGAGTCTTGTCCGCAGTTGCTGCATACATAAACCGTCTTCTCTTTAGCCATAGTTGTGCATTCTCTTCTAAAATGATTGCCCAAAGGTACAATTTTTCGATGCAGGGCTTGCAGACTCCCATAGAGTTTTTTTATTTTTGTGAGTAGAAAACAATAACATGTTATAAAAGCCATGATAGAAGATATTCTTGCATACAACAAGCGTTTTGTAGCCGAGAAGGGGTATGAGAAATACATCACGAATAAATACCCGGATAAGAAGATTGCCATCCTCTCTTGTATGGATACCCGTTTGACCGCTTTACTGCCGGCAGCCTTGGGCATCAAGAACGGCGATGTGAAGATGATAAAGAATGCGGGTGGAATCATTTCACATCCGTTCGGTAGTGTCATTCGTAGCCTGATGGTGGCCATTTACGAGTTGGGCGTGACGGAAGTGATGGTTATTGCCCACTCCGATTGCGGTGCGTGCCACATGAGCAGCGCCCAGATGATAGAGCATATGAAGGCCCGGGGCATCAAGCAAGAGACGATTGATATGATTCGTTTCTGCGGAGTGGATTTCGAGTCTTGGCTGTATGGATTCGAAGATACGGAGAAATCGGTAAAAGGTACGGTGGAAGCTATTATCAATCATCCGCTGATACCGAATGATATCAATGTCAGCGGTTTCATAATAGATTCTGTGACGGGAGAATTGACCCCGGTGCAGTGATAGTTGTGCTTCACACGGTAATTTCCCCTGCCAGCGGTCGTCCCATCAGTTCGCGTATTTCGGCAGGCGGATAATCGTGCCCCAGAAGGAACATCAGCTTGGTTACGGCAGATTCCGTTGTGCTGTCATATCCGCAGACAACTCCTGCCTGCATCAGTTGGTAACCGGTTTCATAGCGCTCCATTTCAACAGTGCCGGCACTGCATTGGGTGACGTTGACAATGATGATGCCTTGTTCGCAGGCATCATGCAGGCGGCGTAGAAACCATTCCTTTCGGGGAGCGTTGCCGGAACCGTAGGTTTCGAGGACTACGGCCTTCAGTCCTTTAGTGGCAAGTATGGCTGCCACGACATTTTCCTGAATACCTGGAAAAAGCTTCAGTATGGCGATGTTGGTATCAAGCAGATAATGAGGCTCCAGTTCGTGGGGAGTGCCGTGCGTATGAATTTGCACATTATTATATTTAATATGTATACCGGCGGAAGCGAGTACCGGATAATTGAAGGAACGGAAAGCATTGAAGTTCTCCGCGTTCATTTTGGTGGTACGGTTGCCGCGCATCAGGTGGTTTTCGAAGAAGATGCAGACTTCGGGTACGATGGGCTGTCCGTTGGAGTGGCGGTCGGTGGCTATTTCGATGCTGGTCAGCAGGTTTTCCTTGCCGTCTGTGCGGAGCACGCCAATGGGCAGTTGCGAGCCGGTTAGGATGACGGGCTTGTTCAGCCCTTCAAGCATGAAGCTGAGTGCAGAAGCTGTGTAGGCCATGGTGTCTGTGCCATGCAGGATGACGAAGCCTGTATATTGGTTGTAGTTGTTGCTGATGATGCGTACCAGTTTGCGCCAGGCATCGGGGTCCATGTCCGAGGAATCCATGGGCGGGTCGAATTGATAAGTGTCGATACGGAACGCAAATCTCTGAAGTTCGGGAACATGTTTCTGCAACTGCTCGAAGTTGAAGCTTTCCAGGGCGCCGGTTTCTGCATTCTCTATCATTCCGATAGTTCCACCGGTGTATATTAGCAAAACGGAAGTGTTTTCTGGGTTCATGCGCACTTTTCTTTCATGTTTTCCATGCAAATATAATGATATATATTGAGAATGATAGCAAAATGTTAGAAAAGAATAAACGGATATACAGAAAAAAGGTATGGAAAGTGTGAAAGTGTAAGCCGTAAGTTGTGCATATTTCTTGCCTTTTTAGAGGCTTTCTGTATTTTTATCGCAAAAAAGTCGCAAAAAGTGATAGATTGAATGTTTTTATTGTTACTTTTGCAACACTTATCATAAATGATAGAAACAAGAGACTATGAACAAGTACTATCAACATACAGTCACATCCATGTGGACCATGACCCTTAGGGGTTAGGGATAGTATTTTGTGTTTCTATGTGTTACACCATTTTCAAGCAGTTTTTCCATTTAATTAAAGTCAATGCAAGCCGTAGCAGCTTGTTTCCGACACATTGTATCAACCATCTCAACAATATAAAGAGAAATGAAAGTAATGAAATTCGGCGGAACGTCCGTAGGTTCCGTGAACAGTATTTTGAGCGTCAAGAGAATTGTAGAAGCAGTCGATGAACCGGTTATCGTGGTGGTGTCCGCATTGGGCGGCATCACGGACAAGTTGATAAACACCTCTAGAATGGCGGCAGCCGGTGATGCTTCTTACGAGAATGAGTTCCGGGAGATTGTCTATCGTCATGTGGAAATGATTAAGGAAGTGATTCCGGCAGGCGAGGCGCAGGTTGCCTTGCAACGCCAGATTGGTGAGCTGCTCAACGAGCTGAAGGACATCTTTCAGGGCATTTATCTGATAAAGGACCTTTCGCAGAAGACGTCCGATACGATTGTGAGCTATGGCGAACGTCTTTCATCTATCATCGTTGCCCAGTTGACGGGAGCGGAGTGGTTTGACTCACGCAAGTTTATCAAGACGGAAAAGAAGCATTCCAAGCATGTGCTGGATACGGAGCTGACAAATTCGTTGGTGCGCGAGACATTCAGTAGCCTGCCCAAACGCGTATTGGTTCCGGGTTTTATCTCCACAGACAAAATGACGGGAGAGGTAACGAACCTGGGTAGAGGTGGCTCTGACTATACGGCGGCAATCATTGCTGCTGCACTGGATGCCGACAGTCTGGAAATCTGGACGGATGTAGACGGATTCATGACAGCTGACCCGCGTGTGATTTCCAGGGCATACACTATCAATGAATTGAGCTATGTGGAAGCTACGGAGCTTTGTAACTTCGGTGCGAAAGTGGTCTATCCGCCTACAATCTATCCGGTTTGCCACAAGAATATCCCCATTCTGGTGAAGAATACCTTCAATCCGGAGGGTGTGGGAACTGTCATCAAGCGAGAGGTTTCCGACCCGCAAAGCAAGGCCATCAAGGGTATTTCATCCATCAATGATACGAGCCTAATTACAGTGCAAGGCCTTGGTATGGTAGGTGTCATCGGTGTGAACTACCGTATCTTCAAGGCGCTGGCAAAGAATGGCATCAGTGTGTTCCTTGTGTCCCAGGCTTCTTCGGAGAATTCAACGTCTATCGGTGTGCGCAATGCGGATGCTGATCTGGCTTGCGAGGTGCTGAACGAGGAGTTTGCCAAAGAAATAGAGATGGGAGAAATTTCTCCTATTCAGGCAGAAAAGAACCTGGCTACCGTGGCCATCGTAGGCGAGAACATGAAGCATACACCGGGTATTGCCGGAAAGCTGTTCGGTACGTTGGGGCGTAACGGTATCAATGTGATTGCTTGTGCGCAGGGTGCTTCGGAAACCAACATCTCGTTTGTAGTGGACAGCAAATCATTGCGCAAATCGCTGAATGTCATCCATGATTCTTTCTTCTTGTCGGAATATCAGGTACTGAATCTTTTTATCTGCGGCATAGGAACCGTAGGCGGCAGCTTGATAGAGCAAATCCACAGCCAGCGCCAGAAGCTGATGCAGGAGAACGGCCTGCAGCTGAATGTAGTGGGCATTGCCGATGCAAACAAAGCCATGTTCAGCCGCGAAGGTTTCGATTTGGGACGTTTTCGTGAAGAACTGCAGGAGAAGGGAAAGGACAGCTCTCTGGAAACGCTGCGTAATGAGATTATCGGTATGAACATCTTTAACTCTGTCTTTGTGGACTGTACGGCAAGTGCAGGCGTGGCTTCCCTTTACAAGGACTTGCTGCTGCACAATGTTTCGGTAGTGGCTGCTAACAAGATTGCTGCTTCTTCCGAATACGAGAACTACCGTGAACTGAAACAGATTGCCCGCCAACGCGGTGTGAAGTACTTGTTTGAAACCAATGTAGGCGCCGGACTCCCCATCATCAATACCATTAACGACCTTATCCATAGCGGTGATAAGATATTGAAGATTGAAGCCGTGCTGAGCGGTACGTTGAACTATATCTTCAATAAAATCAGTGCCGACATTCCTTTCAGCAAGACCATTAAGATGGCGCAGGAGGAACGTTACTCCGAGCCCGATCCGCGTATCGACCTCAGCGGAAAGGATGTTATCCGCAAACTGGTGATTCTGGCACGCGAGGCCGGTTACTGTTTGGAACAGAGCGATGTTGAGAAGAACCTCTTTGTGCCCGATGACTTCTTTGAAGGCTCCCTGGATGACTTCTGGAAGAAAGTGCCGAGCCTCGATGCCGATTTCGAAGCCCGCCGCAAGGTGTTGGAAGCCGAGAACAAGCATTGGCGTTTCGTAGCCAAACTGGAAAATGGCAAAGCATCTGTCGGTTTGCAGGAAGTCGGCGCCAACCATCCGTTCTACGGGCTGGAAGGCAGCAATAACATCATCCTGCTGACCACGGCACGTTATAAGGAATATCCGATGATGATACAAGGCTACGGAGCCGGTGCGGGTGTAACGGCTGCGGGGGTATTTGCGGATATTATGAGCATTGCAAACGTTTAATCCAAATCGTAATATAGAAAGATGAAACACATCATTATATTGGGTGATGGTATGGCCGACTGGCCCGTGAAGGCTCTGGGAGGCAAAACCTTGCTGCAGGCGGCTGCAACTCCCTATATGGACAAGCTGGCACGCATGGGACGTGTGGGAAGGCTGGTGACGGTGGCCGAGGGATTTCATCCCGGCAGTGAGGTGGCGAATATGTCCGTTCTGGGCTATAACCTGCCGAAGGTGTACGAAGGCCGCGGTCCATTGGAGGCGGCGAGTATCGGTGTGGACTTGCAGCCGGGTGAGATGGCGATGCGCTGCAACATTATCTGCATCGAGGGAGACAATATCAAGAATCATTCTGCCGGGCACATTACTACAGAGGAAGCGGATGTGTTGGTAAAATACCTTCAGGAGCATTTGGGTGATGACCGCGTGCATTTCCATACGGGCGTGCAATACCGCCATCTGCTGGTAATAAAAGGAGGGGACAAGCGCATTGACTGTACGCCGCCCCACGATGTCCCTTTGAGGCCTTTCCGTCCGTTGATGGTGAAGCCGATGGAGGGTACGGAGAATATTTCGGTCCCCGAAGGCGGTGCAGAGCTTACTCCGAAGCAGACTGCCGATTTGATTAATGATTTGATTCTCCGTTCGCAAGTGTTGCTGGAAAACCATCCGGTCAACATGAAGCGGAAGGCCGAGGGTAAGGACCCTGCCAATAGCATCTGGCCGTGGAGTCCCGGTTATCGTCCGCAGATGGAGCGCCTTTCAGACAAGTTCCCGCAGGTGAAGCGTGGTGCTGTGATTTCTGCCGTGGATTTGATTAACGGCATCGGCTACTATGCCGGATTGCGGCGCATCACCGTAGAAGGTGCGACGGGGCTTTATGATACCAACTATGAGAATAAGGTGGCTGCCGCCCTTGATGCATTGCGGACGGATGATTTTGTCTACCTGCATATCGAGGCCAGTGATGAGGCCGGTCACGAAGGAAATGTCCCCTTGAAGATTATGACGATTGAGAATCTGGACAGCCGTGCCGTAGGTCCTATCTACGAGGCTGTGAAGGATTGGGAGGAACCCGTTGCTATCTCCGTATTGCCCGACCATCCCACTCCCTGCGAACTCCGTACGCATACGGCCGAACCTATCCCGTTCCTCATTTGGCATCCGGGTATCGAGGCTGACGAAGTACGGACATTTGATGAAGTGGCAGCCTGCGAAGGCAGTTACGGACTGATGAAAGAAGACGAGTTTATTAATGAATTTATGAGTTCCACCACAGAGTAACACAGAGTTTCACGGGGTTTTATTTATAGAGAATTCTGTGAGACTCTGTGGTGAATAAAAAAATACCGCAATGAAATATTATAGCACCAACAAACAAGCCCCCGAAGCCACTCTTGAAGAGGCCGTGGTAAAGGGGCTTGCCGCAGACAAGGGGCTTTTCATGCCCTTTACAATCAAAACTCTGCCACAAGAGTTTTACGATAGCATCGATACACTCAGCTTTCAGGAGATAGCCTATCGCGTGGCAGATGCTTTCTTTGGCGAGGATGTTTCTGCCGATACGCTGAAACAGATTGTTTATGACACACTCAGTTTCGATGTCCCTCTGGTCCGGGTGACGGAGAATATTTATTCGCTTGAGCTGTTCCATGGTCCGACGCTTGCCTTTAAGGATGTGGGCGGTCGCTTCATGGCGCGTTTGCTGGGATACTTTATCAAGAAAGAGGGCAAGAAGCAAGTCAATGTTCTCGTTGCTACTTCCGGTGATACGGGGAGTGCTGTTGCCAATGGTTTCCTCGGTGTGGAAGGCATACACGTCTATGTGCTCTACCCGAAGGGAAAAGTCAGTGAAATCCAGGAGAAACAGTTTACTACCTTAGGGCAGAATATCACGGCCATTGAGGTCGATGGCACGTTCGACGATTGCCAGGCTCTGGTTAAATCCGCTTTTATGGACGGGGAACTCAACGAGCACCTGCAACTGACCAGCGCCAATTCCATCAACGTGGCGCGTTTCTTGCCGCAGGCATTCTATTACTTTTATGCCTATGCTCAACTGAAGCGTGCCGGTAAGGGAGACAATGCCGTCATTTGTGTACCCAGTGGTAACTTCGGCAATATCACTGCCGGCCTCTTCGGCAAGCGTATGGGACTACCCGTGGAACGCTTTATCGCTTCCAACAACCGCAATGATATCTTCTTCCAATATTTGCAGACGGGTGTTTATACACCGCGTCCCAGTATCGCTACCATTGCTAACGCGATGGATGTGGGCGACCCGAGCAACTTTGCCCGCGTACTCGACCTTTACGGAGGCAGCCATGCCGCCATCTCTGCCGAAATCAGCGGTGCCACTTATACCGACGAGCAGATTGCCGAAACCATGCGGGAAGTGTGGAAGAAGGACCATTACCTGCTCGACCCGCACGGAGCCTGCGGCTTCCGGGCCCTGGCCGAAGGACTGAAACCCGGCGAAACGGGCGTATTCTTGGAAACGGCCCATCCGGCGAAGTTCAAGGATACAGTGGAGAAGATTATCGGTGAAGCCGTAGAAATACCTGCCAAGCTTCAGGCCTTTATGCGCGGCGAGAAGAAGAGCCTGCCAATGTCGAAGGACTTTGCGGACTTCAAGCAATATCTGATGCATGTATAAAGAATGGGACGTCAGTAAAGAAAAACACCGGATTACTTGACATTGCCTTTCGGATGTTGTATCTTTGTAACTGCAATCTTAGTTCAGATTCAATTTTAAATTAGCATAAAAGGAGAGGCATCGCTTCTCCTTTTTTGTTGTGTTCTTCCGTCACTTCATTTGCCAAACCTTAGGGTCTACTCTCCTAAACCAGTGCTTTGCAGATTTAATCCTCCACTTCAGCAAGCGGAATGGTGGGCATTTGCTTGGAAAATCCCGGCGGTTTTGACGAAAAGCTCGGATGTTTTTGACGAAAAGTCCGGATGTTTCGGATGAAAAGCTCCGAGCTTTCGGATGATATGTTCAGCGCTGACAGATGGTGTGTCGAGGATAAACGGATGATATGTTCGGGACGGATACATGGTTTGTTCCGGCTATATGAACGGACGATCATGCGTCTGTTCCGTTAATCTTCCATAAATCTGCTCTTGACAAGATTGGCTGCTTTATTCTGTATCGGGTTCTTCCCGGATGATGTTTATCATGCTGCCCAACTTATGATGGTTGTTCCATAGCACAAGCACTTCAATCTTCCGGAGACTGTGCCGGTAAAGAAGCGTATAGTCGGGATGCGGAATGATGTACCGTATGTTCTCTGCTTCGGTGGGCTGTCCGATAAACGGATTCAGCGTGACACGGTACAATGCATTTTGGAACAAGGTGTACAGAGCCCCGCCACACCGTTTGTTGCCATCTCTTTCTTGCGAGGAAATCAGCAGGTCCTTCAGAGCTTCTTTGGCAAGTGGCGACCAGATTATTTGTTTAGCCATGCTTCCACCTCCTTACTGATTGTGACATCCTCTTGTCCTTCTCCCTCATCCAGTTGCCGGCAGGCTTTCTTAAGGTCATGGCGTAGCCGGGTGGAGAATGCGAGGACTTGCTTTGTTTGCTGGGACGATTGCTCTTCTTTAACTTTTGCCATAACGTTATCTCCTTTTTCCTTAAAACATTTCAAAGTAATGAATTGTTTGAGGGGAAAAATACGAAGCTGATGAAAGATAAGAAACTGGAAGCCAATCTCAGTATGGTTGCATCGCGCGTCATGGCGGGGTTGAATATGAATGGATTGAAATTTCTGCTCCCTTTGTGGCTGGGTGCATTGACAGGTGTCACGGTGCGTTGTGTCTTTGCTGCCGTGGCATTTTGGATAACAAGCTGGTTTGTAAAGGAGGCACCGGTCACAAGGCGGCAGCGGATAGGGCTGTTCTGTCTGGGAGCTTTCGGACTCTACGGGTTCATGTTCTGCTATCTGCTGGGCATCAGTAAGACGACTCCGGTTTCCAGTGCCATCTTCAACTCCATGCAGCCCATTTGGGTCTTTCTGATATCTGTCTTTTTCCTGCACGAAAAGGCTACGCTGATGAAGATAATCGGCATAGCGCTGGGTTTTGGCGGTGCGTTGTTGTGCATCCTTACGCAAGGCAGTGATGACCTGGCGCACGATGCGTTTACGGGCAACATGCTCTGCATGGTGAGCTCGCTGGTCTTTGCCGTTTACCTGATTGTGAGCAAGAAACTGCTGGAAGAGGTCGGGGTAGTGACGATGATGAAGTACATCTTTGGCGGTGCGGCAGTAACGGGATTGATTGTGTCGTCCATTATAGGCTGGGATGCACCCTTGCTTACGGATGCCTTGCATGGGAAGTGGCACTGGGTGCCGTGGGCGGTGTTGGCGTTTGTGCTGGTTTTCCCTACTTACCTCAGTTACTTTCTGGTTCCGGTGGGCTTGAAGTATCTCAAGACGACGGTTGTAGCCATGTACAGCTATCTGATACTGGTGGTGACTACCGTTGTTTCCCTCACCTTGGGGCAAGACCGTTTCAGTTGGACGCAAGCCGCTGCCATTGCCATGATTTGTATCAGCGTGTACTTTGTTGAAGTGGCGGAAGCGAAGAAGTAGTGACGAATACCAGGTATTCCCCTTCCGCCTCGATGGTGAATTCTGTACTGGTGCATTCGTTGAGTGTGCCTTGCCACCAGTTGGTGAAATCGCTGAGGGGATAGACCAGTCCTTTGCCATGCAGACCGTGTGCAGTGAAGTTGATGATGGATACTTGCTGTCCGGGATGGCTTGGGAAGGTGCGGGTACCCCGGCAGGGGATGAAGATGCCGTAATCGGTATAGGTACGTACATCGGCTCCGGCACGGAGATAGTCGATGAGCAGGCTGATATTTCCCAGTGTATGGTCTTCACGTTTGCCCGTGGCACCGATGATGGCGATACGGCGTTTGCCTTTCGCCAGCAGGAAGTTGACGGCTTTAGTCTGGTCGTTGGTCTCCTGGTCGCTGATACGGTGTAGGATATGTCCGAACTTCCGGCGGTTTTCATCACTGAGGGAGTCACCGTCGCCGATGATTACGTCGGGAGTATGGCCCCGGCGGATGTATTCGTCCGCTCCGCCGTCGCAACAAACCACGTAAGGCGCTTCCGCCAATATCTTTAAAGGTAGGGGACTTGCAGGATATTCCCCATTCGCCAAAACTACGGCATCAATAGTTAATAATTGCTCGTTGCTCGTTGATAGTTCGTCTTTCATGTCTTTCTTAATCCCTAATCTCTAATCCTTCATCCTTGTTCATCATTTTCCTCCATTTGAAGTAGCCAAAGATAGCTATAATTGTGTAAAGGGCATATAGTCCGGCTGTAAAATCAAGTCCTTTGTAGATGTACAGTCCGGCGCTAACGGCATCTACCGCAATCCATGCCCACCATTGCTCTACATATTTCCGTGCCAGCATCCACATGCCGGCTATGCTCAGTGCGGTGGTGAAGGAGTCCAGCCAGGGCACATTGCTGTCCGTGAAGTTTATCAATATCCAGGCAATGCCAAGCAGAGCGGCGATGAATACGGCGGTAAGCGGCAGCAAGTAGCGCGCCGGCATATGGGTGATAGGAAGTTCCAGTTTTTGTTCTTCTGTTCTTGTGTCCTCTCCTTTCTGTCCTGCACCTTTCCGCCGCAAGATAGTCCGGCGCAGAAATGCTCCGTACTTCCACATCATCCAGCCGTAGATGGCAGCACCCAGATAATAGATGTTGATGCCGAAGTCTGCATACAGCCCCGCATCATAGTAGACAAAAATATAGACGGCAGGCATAATGATGCCCGCTATCCAAAGATAAATGCTTGCCCGGTACTCCAACCAGAGATAGAGAATCCCGACCACAGTGCCTATAATCTCAAGAGTATGTTCCATCAGAAATTGATTGCTATATGTCCCAATACATTCGTTCCCGCCTGGGCAGCGTAGCCGGCATAGTTGTAACGGACTTTTCCTCCGTTGTCGTCGTGATAGTATCCGCTGCCTGCGTATCCGTTGTTTTCGTATTCTTCATTGAACAGATTGTAGATGGTGCACCCTACGGTTACCGACTTTACTTTAGGCAACTTGAAGGTATAGGACAGATTCAGGTTGCTTACGAAATAAGCATCCAGTGTGCACTCCTCTCGCTTGGCGTTACTCATGTATTGCTTGCTGATATATTGTGACTGCAACGAGGCCTCGAATCCCTTGAACGTATAGCCGAAGCGGTTGTTCAGTATGAAGTCGGGAGAGAATGCGATGGGGGTATCCCCGTGTTTGATGACCCATGCTTCCGACCCAGCCTCCTCGTTTTCAAAAAGTGTCTCGGTAAAGTTCTGCACACGGTTCTTGCTGAGTGTGGCATTGATGTCCCATTGCAAGCCGCAGTCCAGTTTGATGCCAGCCATCAGTTCAATACCCGTACGGTAGCTGTCGGGCACGTTGCTGGCCATGGCTTCGCCTATCTCGTTCAGCTCTCCCGTCAGTACCAGCTGGTCTTTATAGTCCATATAGTAGAAGTTGGCACCCGCATGGATCCATGAGTTGGCGAAGGTATATCCCAGTTCGTAGTCGAACAAACGCTCAGCCTTGGGATGTTCGGTGAAGTAGCCGTCGGTGTAGTTGTTGCGCGTAGGTTCTTTATGGGCTACGCTGAACGAACCGTATAGGCGGTGGTTGCGGTCGATTTGCCAGGACAGTCCGGCTTTCGGGTTGAAGAAGTCGAAATCTTCGTCAATGTCCAATTTTTGCATTCCCGGAGTGGCGGCAGTCCAGTTGTACTTGTCGTTCAGTCCGTTTATCTTGTAGTTGATGTGGCGGTATTGCAGGTCGAGGTAGGCGCTGAGGCCGCTTACCAGTTCATAATTGACTTTCAGATAAATATTTCCGTCGTTCTTTGTGGCGTTGTTGCGGTAGTAGTCGTGGTCGGGGTTCAGTTCGCCGATATAGTTCTTTACCCAAAGCACTTTTCCGAAGTGGTCGCCGTCATAGCGGTTCAGTGCACCGCCTAGCGAGGCATGCAGACGGTCGGCTTTGTAGCTTACGGAGAAGATTCCACCGCCAAACCAGTTGTCCATTGCCTTCTTGCGGATAAGGTCGCTTACTTCTACCTTGCCGCCATTGTATTCGAAAGGAGACATGCCGTACTCTGCTAACGAGCGTTCACCTTTATATTCTTGATAGTATCCGTCGCCTTTGGTGTAGTGCAGGCCGATATTCAGGTTCCATTGTGGGGTGAAATTGTGGTTGAATAGCAGCTGGTAATTCTTTTGCGTATAGTTGTCGGTCTGGTCGTCATAGAAATGCAGTGCACCTCCTTCGTCCGTGAGGTAATGCTTCTCGCCGTTGTCGTCTTTATAATATTCTTTGTTGTATACATGGCCGTCCCGGTCGGTGGCGTACATGAATCCGCAGGAATTATAACGCCGTCCGTAACGTTCCATCTCTTCCTTGCTGGCATAGTTCCATGCGTGGTAAGTGCGCTCTTTGCCGGCAAAGGTTATCAGCTTGATAGAGGTGTTGTCATTGTAGTACCCTCCTTGCAGGTAATAGGAGTTCAGTCCCACAGACGCCCGGTCTATATATCCGTCTGTACTGATGTTGGAGAGCCGCGCGTCGAACGACCAATGATTGTTGATGAGTCCCGTTCCCACTTTCACCGTCTCCTTGTGCGTATGGAAGGAGCCGTAGGAACCGTTGAATTCTGCATAGGGTTTCATGGAGAAATCACCCGTCTGCATGTTGATGCTGGCACCGAAAGCTCCTGCACCGTTCGTTGAGGTACCAGCTCCGCGTTGCACCTGCATATCCTTGACGGAGGAGGCGAAATCCGGCAGGTTGACCCAGAATACCGTGTGGCTTTCCGCATCGTTGATGGGAATACCGTTAGCGGTGACGTTGATGCGTGTGCCATCTGTTCCGCGGACTCTCAGTGTGGTGTAACCCACCCCGGCACCGGCGTCGCTGGTAGTAATGGCGGAGGGTGTCATACTCAACAGATACGGCAGGTCTTGTCCGAAATTCTGTTTTTTCAGTTGTTCTTTGCCTATATTGGTGAATGCCACCGGTGTGCTGTTTGTGGCACGTGTGGAGATGACTTCCACTTCCTGCAGGTTTATCACCCGCAGACTGTCTTGCTCTTGTGTCTGCGCACAGACACCCAGTGCTGCCATAAGGAGGCAGGTCGCCATTGCATGTCTCTTCATTTGCAATTGTTTCGTTTAGATGAATACAGAAAAGGGGAACTTTTCTTCTTTTCCCTCCGCCGGCATTACCCGGATCAGGTTAATGGGTATGATCTCAGCCCGTCGTATTAGGGCACCCCTTAGTTGAAATCGGGAGCAAAGGTAGGAGTTTTCGTCGAAAGTGGCAAGTTAAGTGAACGAAAGTCAGAGTTATTTGTTAATTTTGCAGCATTAATTTTAAAAAAAGAGTATAGTTATGTTATCATCTTTATTCATGGCAGCCTTTGCTGCCCAAGTTGCTGACGATGGTTTCAGCAAACTGCAGATATTCCTTCAGCAATTGATAGATTGGGGCGTAAGTGCCGGTGGACGTATTATTGGAGCTGTCATCATCTTTGTGGTAGGACGGTTCTTGATTTCCTTTCTTAGGAAAATGCTGGCGAGGTTATTGGCAAAAAGACATGTGGATGCCAGTATCCAGAGCTTTGTGAAAAGTTTAGTCAATATCTTGCTGACCATTCTGCTGATTATTGCCGTTATCGGCAAATTGGGAGTGGAAACTACTTCTTTTGCAGCTTTGTTGGCATCTGCCGGTGTGGCTATCGGTATGGCACTTTCCGGAAACTTGCAGAATTTTGCGGGTGGATTGATTGTACTGTTGTTCCGTCCTTTCAAGGTAGGCGACTGGATTGAAAGCCAGGGAGTGTCCGGAACGGTACGTGAGATTCAAATCTTCCATACGATTCTGACCACAGCCGACAATAAGGTAATCTATATCCCTAACGGTGCGTTGAGCAGTGGTACAGTGACTAATTACAGCCGTGAGGATACGCGTCGTGTAGATTGGGTGATCGGTGTAGAATATGGTGAGAATTATGACAAGGTAGAGAGCACCGTGCGTCGTATCATCTCCGAAGACAGCCGTATCTTGAATACTCCCGAACCGTTTGTAGCTCTTCATGCCTTGGATGCCAGCAGTGTGAATGTGGTGATTCGTGTTTGGGTGAAGAGCGGAGACTACTGGGGCGTTTATTTTGATATGAACAAGAAGATTTACTCCGTATTCAATGAGGAAGGTATCGACTTCCCATTCCCGCAGTTGACGGTGCATCAGGCGAAAGACTGAGTGGGCTACAAGTTTCAATTTATTAGCTATCAGCCACTATAAGTTACGGGCTACAAGTTGTCCTGCAGTATGATAATGCAGGACAACTTGTAGCCCGTAACTTAATAGTAGTCGATAACTCCGTAGTTTATTTATAACTTAATTCTGCCTCTATTTCTTCGCAGACATCTTGTTCCAGGTTGAGCAGCTGATTGATTTCTTTTCGTTTTTCCAAATCCGTGAAATAGCTCTCCACTACTGCATAGATGTTGAAGCCGGTTGTGGAACCCGCAGCCAAATCCAATGACTCAACCATTTTCTCTACTGCTTGATGAATGCGGTTCTTACTGATAAAATGCAGTTCATTACTATGAATTAAGCTCTTTTCCATGATATTTTCTGTTTTAGTTATTGTAGTTATAACATTCTATCAAGCAAGTTAGTTCATGTAGATTGAACAGACTTGACAGTCGACCGAACGATATTTCTTTTTATATTTGCCAAAAATATAAGCGCGGCAATGAAAGAACTGTTTATAAAAATACTCCGTTTTCTGATGTTTGTACTGGTCGTAGCTTTGGGCTGCATCGGATATAACATCTATGAAGATACGTTGGCTGCTGTGTGGATACCCGTAGGGGTAGGACTTGTGGTGGCAGTCGTTACACTTCCTCTATATAAAAAATGGATATGGCTGACAACGATGGAGCAAAAGGCAGTGAATATATTGTGTCATGTGGTGTGCGTGGGTGTCATCAGTTGTTCGCTTTTTCTGGTAGGGAATTATCAGATGGCGGCTCCTGCTTCGACAAAGGAGGTGACGGTCACCGTACTTGAGAAGCTGATAAAAGAACATGAAAAGAGACGTAAAGTAGGCAAGCATCGTTATGTGTCGGACGGAGTACGTAAGGAGTATTACTTAAAGGTGGCTTTCGAGGATGGAGCGATAGAGACCTTGCATGTTTCCACAGCCACATACAACAAAGCACGAAAAGGCAAACCGAAAGTTCTGACTTTGCAGAAAGGAGGTTTCGGATTGCCGGTGATAACGAAGGGGCTATAGTTTTCATCCCCCCATGCAAGACATCAGATGAGGAACTGAATGCTCTTCTTAAAGATTTCTGCGTACAAAATGTCCGTCAATCCAAATGGTGGCATGGTGTCCTTTGAATTTCAGTAATACATAATTGGGATCTGTCGGGCCTTTGCTGAAGTGTGCGCTGAACCACTCTTGCCACATTTCCTGCTTGGTGGCTTCGTCTTCTATAATCTCCACCTCACCGGTGAGCACTACGCTGTTTCCTTTTTCCTGAAAGCACAAACCTGCTTTCGGATTGGCTGCAAACTCCTTTGTTTTAAGACTGTCTTTGCCGGTCGCCAACCATACGGTTGTGGCCCCTTCCGACTTGATGTTGCTCATTGGAACGGGGCGGGGATATCCCTCTTGGTTGATGGAAGTGATGACGACGGTTTCGCATCTTGCCAAGATTTCTGCTGCTTTCTCGATTAATGTTGCCATATTGGATGTTTTTATTGATTTGATTGCTGCAAATATGGGCATGGTAATAGGAAGAGCTATTGTAAAAAATCGACTTTTATGTTTTCACATAACTCAAAGTCCCTTCTTCCAATGGAGCGGAAGTGAGAAGCTGGCTTGGCGCGTTGCCGGACATCTTTTTGATTTCTTTTGAGAGATGGGAAACATCATAATATCCTGCTTTGATGGCAACGGACAGCAGATTGTCGAAAGAGGTACTTCGCAACAAGTCTACAGCATGTTTGAACTTCATAATCCGACTGTACTCTTTGGGTGTAAGTCCGGTGTGCTGCTTGAATTTCCGTTCGAAATGGCGTTGGCATAGGCAAGTCTCCTCCGCTAACCGGAGGAGTGACAAGTCACCCTTGCATCGGTTGATTTGCTGTATGGCGAACAGCATGCTCCGGTCTGTTTTTGGACTGTATCGGCATAAGGCGTGAAGTTTTCAATAAAGACCAAGTGTTCTTGAATGGTTCCCAGTTCACCCAGTCTCTCTGCAAAAGAGTGGGTAAAGAGGCTAGTAAGCTCATCGGCGTTTAACCGTAAGTTGGTGAGCTCCTGCAAAGGGAGGTCCATGAAGCGAAGTATTCCGCAAGGCAGAAAACGGATTCCCAGCATATGGACTGTTACCGTATGGGTCACCAATTCGGAATATTTGGTCATGGCTCCAATGAAGTAGGCATGGTAGGGCTGCATAACGAGGCTGTCGTGTACGGCCTTAGGAGCTTCACCCAACGTGAATATAAAGTCAGTGCATCCGTCCGGCAGGATATTGATGTGCATGCCGTATCCGGGTTGTCCTTTAAACTCCCAATATTTGTCAATATAGGGGGAGAGCAGGGGGCTGGGATGATATTCTTTGTACATAGGTTGTAAAGATAGGAATAAACTTCGAAGATAGGGAAATCCCTATGTA
>ENA-UEYI01001273-UEYI01001273.1-human-gut-metagenome-genome-assembly--contig:-NODE-1273-length-22050-cov-6.296910_pt1 | contig 22050 bp, 13 predicted proteins | sample MGYA00242900_ERZ507916 | MGnify/ENA primary metagenome ERZ507916 (study PRJEB26167, sample SAMN06115521) | human gut metagenome | host: Homo sapiens | place: China:Chongqing | collected 2015-09-02...
GCGCTCGTCAGGCGGGAATCAACGTCTACCATAAAACACTGCTGACCATGGTGCTGAGCGGAGGAATCTGCGGACTTGCGGGAGCCGTGCAGTGTCTTGCAATCTATAAGCGCTGGATTTTGGGCTTTTCACCCGGATACGGCTGGGATGGCATTACCGTGGCGACGCTGGCAGGTTTGAACCCGTTTGCTGTTCTCCTGACCGGGATGTTCTTTGGTATGCTGCGTTCTGCTTCTATCAGCATGAACCTGACAAACAGCGTTCCAATCGATATGATCACAGTCCTGCAAGGTCTGATTGTGATATTGATTGCCACGCCTACGTTGTGGGTCACATTGAAAAATGGATTCTTGCTGAGTATGAAACACTTAAGGAAGCATATAATCAATTACCTCATGGTGTCAAGGATCCAGATGTATTTGTGAAAGATAAGAAAGATAAAAAAAGATTTAAAGCTCTCTATAAAAGATACTATAAGGCCTATGATAAAGTTCGGAGTGAATACATAGGTGACCAAAGAGTAAACATTTTTCTGGTAAAAAAGAGTAATATGAATGTTTGTCCATACTGTAACAGAAACTACATAACAGCCAGAGGTGAAAGCGTGTCCGGAGCGCAGCTGGATCATTTTATTAGCCGAAGCGAATATCCGATTTTTGCATTATGTTTATATAATTTAGTACCTTGTTGCAGCGTCTGCAATTTAACAAAATTGACAAAAGAATTGGAAGTTTCTCCATTTGCTTCGGAAATGGATGACAACAGCTTTACTTTTACCCCAACAGGAATTTTGCCGGGAGAACAGCCTGCAGTAAAGATAAAAGCTAAAAATGCACAATTGGAGAAAAATATTGAGGTGCTTCACTTGCAGGAGGCGTATGATTTTCATAGCGATGACTTGAAAGAACTGGTAGAATTAAAGGAAATGTATCCGGAAACCCAGATCAGTGAAATTTGTGACCTAATCAACGGAGAGAGAAGGCTTGTTGGCAAGGCGAATCTGACATCCACAGATATCCGCGATATGGTATTTGGAAAACAGGTACCGTATGAAGAATATGGGAAGAAGCCGTTGGCCAAGTTCAGACATGATATTTTAAAGGATTTAGGTGTTTACACGCGCTGATAATGATAATATTTTGGGGAAAAAACGTTCAGTCAAAAAATGCTGAACGTTTTTTATATTTCGATAAATTGAAATATACGCTTCGATTTATCGAAAAACCACACATTTTTATTGACAACTAATAATCAATATCATAAAATATTTCAAAACACTTTATCACGACAGAGGAACAACGTGTTAAAGAAGCAACAGGAACAAACTTTAATTGCGGTGCAGAAGCACAAATGAGGGAGGACAAATGCATAGTGTAAAAGGAAAGAAGTGGAACAGAAGGCTGAGCTTTCTGCTTGTTTTGGTACTGCTCTTTGGAGACAGCTCATTGCAGCACGTCATGGCGGCAGAGACCGGGACAGCAGAGACCCAAATAACAGAGCACCGGGTGGAAACAGAGGTTTCCGTATCCGGCGGTGACCCGGAACGGACATCGGAACCGGAACAATCGGCAGAACCGGAACAATCGGCAGAACCAGAACAATCGGCAGGACCGGAACAGTCGGCGGAGCCGGAACAGACCATGGAACCGGAACAGACGCCGGAGCAGACACCGACTCCGCAGCCTGTGCCGACACCGGCTAGCGTATCCGGGAACGTTCCGCCCAGACAGCCGGAGAACTATTATCAGGATCCGGAACCGGAAAATTATGGTACGCTGGCAGCTTATGATGCGTACAGCCGAACCTACCATGTAGACGGTGACCGGTATGTGACAGTCATCGGCTACGATGGTAACAGCTATCTTGATGAGGACGGCAATCTGCAGCAGGCAGACAATACTCTGGTAGAGAGTGAGGTCTCCACCTATTCCCTGTATGGAGATGCAAAAAGCTACGTGAACAGTGCTGGAAGCTATCAGGCGATGCTTACAGTCGGAGCGGAGGAAGGTACAGAGCTACTGACCATTGCAAGTGACGACCATCTGCTGACACTGACTCCTGCCCGGGGAGATTTCACTGACGGTATCGTAAAGGACAATGCTATTCGTTACAACAATGTACTGCCGGATGTGGATTATCAGTACACGATATTCGGAAACAGTGTGAAAGAGGACATCATCCTGTTGCAGAGAGACACTGCCCACAGTTTCCGTTATCTGTTGAACACCTATGGACTGAAAGCCGCCCTGAGCGGCAACACGCTGTACCTCTATGAAGAGGGAACAGATCCCGAACAGGACGCAGTATTCGTTCTGGAGGCTCCGGAGATGGAGGACGCGGCGGGAGAGATCTCTTTCGGCGTGGAACTTCAGCTGGAGGAAAGCGGTGAAGAATCCACCTATGCGGTTACCGTTTCCGCGGACAGTGACTGGCTGGATGCAGATGACCGCGTCTATCCGGTACGGATCGATCCTACCGCTATTCAGGTAGGTAAAAGTGCGATCCATGTGGCCTGCGCTGAGCAGGGCAGCCCGAATTCCGTGATCGGAGATAATGCATATCCTTATGTGGGCTATGATGACGGTATCACCTCCGGAAATCTGGCAGGCTTCCACAGCAAACATTTAAATTGCAGATCTTATTTTGCCATTGATTATGATTTCTCAGCGCTGGCGGAGGAGCCGGAGATTGTCAGTGCGGCATTTCAGGTGACCCAGAAGACCCGCTGGAGCAAGGGCAGTTCTGAATTCGGACTTTTCGGAGTGGAAGAGCCCTGGCAGGTGGGAAGCCTTACCTGGAACAATCAGTTAAATTACAATCATTATTTTCTGGATAGCAGAACGGCTTCCACTACCCGCGGAGAGGCATTATCCTTCGATGTAACGGAAGAAGTCAGTGCATGGATCAACGGAACCGCAGAGAATCACGGACTGGTTATGAAAGCACTGGTGGAAGCACCCAACGAGACAGCGGGCGATGCCGGTGCCTCCATGCAGTGTGAGGTATTCTACAACAATTCCTCCGCATCCTATGCACCGAAGCTGATCGTCTCATGGACAGGAGATCTGACGGATCTGGCGAAGCTTACGCTGGATGATACTACAGTGGATGTTTACCCGGTCGTAAGAAGAAATGGGGACAAATCCTGTGATACACTGGGAGTGGCAGCCCATGGACTGGCCAAGCCCGGCAGTACCGTGACCTACGAACTGGTCAACGGCAGCACCGGAGAGACCGAAGCGCAGACAAAGCTTCTCTATCCGGATTCCGATGCTTATGCAGGGGAATATCCGGAGGCGATCGCCTATAAGCGGAGGCTTTCCAACTGGCAGAGCGAGGTGTTTTCCGGATTACAGCCCGGACAGGTCTACTATGTGACGGCGACTGCTTCCTTCGGCGGGAAAAGCGGCAAGACCGTAGAATCCGACCGCTTCCTGATCTATGAGGAAGGTGCTTTCGACCTGATGCCCAGGATCGCACAGCATTACGGTGTGGAACTGAATACGATCCTTGCCGACATGCGGATGCAGGACTGCCTGACCAGACAGGGCAACCGTATTTTCATCAGGGAGCCGAAGAATACCACAGCTTACAGTTCCGGCGTGTTAAGTGAATATTATAAGGCGATCATCGACGGACTGCTGTTAGGCAGGGCGGAGAACTGTGAATTCGGCTATGAGCCGGTGAACCTGAATACCGGTAATTTCTACATGGAACAGGCCGATGCCACGATTGCGGACATCGGCGGTGATTTTGCCCTGACCAGACAGTACAATGCAAAGGGTGCGGCGTATGAGGGAAGCCTGGGCTTCGGCTGGACCTTTGCCTATGATGAACGTATGGGAGAACTGGCCGACGGATCGGTCTTGTGGCTTAGAAATAACGGCGGCATCATCACGTTTACCCCGGCGGGAGAGGGATACCTTGCACCGGTCGGATGCGACTATGGACTTTCAGAGACAGAGAACGGATATGTGGTAGAGATCCTGGATGACGGAAGCCGTCATGAATTCGACAGCTTCGGTCTGCTCCGTGCGGTGGAAGACAGCTGCGGTAACCGGACAGAACTGGCTTATGATGTGGATCTGTACCTGAAAAGCATTACCACACCCTCCGGAAAGGAATTCCGGATCGCACTGGATGAAAAGAACCGCTTAAGCAGCATTACTCTGCCGGACGGCCACGGTGTGACCTATACCTACGATGAAGCCGGTAATCTGGCGCAGGTGACGAATCCCGCAGGCGGTGTCGTTCGTTATGTTTACGATGACAGCCACCGCATGACCGCATGGTACGATGAAAACGGACACAGAGTCGTAGCCAATGAGTACGACGGGGAAGGCCGTGTGATACAGCAGACGGATGCGGAAGGTGGCGTGGTCACGCTGGCTTATGAACAGACGGCCGGAGGAGGACAGACCACTGCCACGGATGCGGAAGGCAATGTGACGGTCTATACCTATGATGACAATTACCGTACCACGAAGATCGAATATCCGGACGGCACATTCGAAGAGAGAAGCTATAATACCGCCGGGTATCTGGCAGGCCGTCTGGACCGCACCGGCGTGGAGACGATTTATACCTATGACGGGAAAGGCAGGGTAACACAGGAAAAAAGACAGGACGGCGCCACCAGGACCTATGCGTACAATACCGCAGGCAAAATGACGCAGTCTACGGACTATGACGGAGGAAAGACCGGCTATACCTATGACGGACAGAACCGCCTGACTTCTGTGACCGATGCGGAGGGAGGACAGACCTCTTACACTTACGATGAGAAAAACCGGCTTGTGGCGGTAAAGGATGCGAACGGCAACACCACATCCTATACCTATGACGGTGCCTGCGTCACATCCATGACGGACGGTGCCGGTAATACATGGAACTATACCTATGATGCCATGAACCGGCTGTTAACAGTCACGGATCCCACCGGAGGGACCACCGCCAATACCTACGATGCCCTGGGCAGGGTAATAAAGGAGACGGATGCCGCCGGTGCAGTGACCGTCTATACCTATGATCCGGCAGGCGCAGTGACAGCCATTACCGACAAAGAGGGGCAGACCAGCACCTTTACTTATGATGCCATGAACCGGATGCTGTCCGGTACGGATCCGCTGGGCAATACCCTGACTTATACCTATGACAGTAACGGGAACCGCCTTACACAGACCGATGCGGAGCAGCAGACCATACAGTATACCTACGATGCCATGAACCGGGTAACGGAAACTGCGGATGCAAAGGGTGCGGTACAGAAGAATACTTACGACGGAGCAGACCGGATCCTTACCGTCACGGACCGTCTGGGCAATGCAGAGACTTATACCTATGACCCGGTGAAGCAGAGCATGGTTTCGGCTGCTGACAGAGAGGGTAACGTGACTTCCTATGAAAGTGACGTTAACGGAAGGATCACGAAAATCACCTATGCGGATGGTGCCACGGAGACTTATCGTTATGATCATCTGTCCAGACTCACGGAGACGGCCGATGCGCTGGGAGCCGTAACCACATACACCTACGATGGCAACGGCAATGTCACGAAGATCCGCCAGACCGGCGCAGAGGACCTGGCAAGAGAGTATATCTACACTTATGATGCAAGAAATCTTCTGACAGAGAGTACGGATCCGCTGGGGAACACTGTCCATTATACCTATGACGCCTGCGGCAGCCTGACCGCTGTGACGGATGGCAGGGGAAATACCACCGCTTATGCTTATGATGCACTGGCGAGACTGACGACTGTGACCGATGCCTGCGGCGGTACTACGGCATACACCTATGACAAAGAGGGCAGAGTCCTCACGGTGACGGCACCGGAGGGAGATACGCTGAAAAATACCTATGATGCCATCGGCCAGCTGACAGCACAGACCGATGCTCTGGGAAATGTGACTACCTACAGCTATGACCGGATCAGCCGATTGCAGACCGTGACGGATGCCCTGAAGGGTGAGACCGGCTACACCTACGATGCGGACAGCAACCTTACGCTTACGAAGGATCCCCTGGGGAATGCCCATGCCTATACCGTGGATGCAGAGGGGAATCTCTTAAAGGAGACCTATCCTGACGGGGAGACAGAACGCTATACCTATGATAAGAACGGAAATGTGGCAACCTTTACCGACCGATACGGTGTCGTGACCACATTTACCCTGGATGCCTGTGGCAGAATCGTGAAAGCTTCCGATACGGCAGGCAACGAGATGACCTATACCTATGATGCGGCAGGCAATCTGACCACCCAGACCGATGTGCTGGGCAGAACAGCCGCTGTAACGTATGATGCTTTCGGTAGAGCAGTCGCTGTGACAGGCATAGACGGCGTGACCACACGTTACACTTACGATGCTTCCGACAGACTGCTTACTGTCACGGACGGGGAAGGAAAGGTAACATCCTACGCTTACGATGCGGAAGGGAACCTGATCCATACCACAGAGCCGGGCAAGGCGGAATATGCCTATACTTACGATGCCCTGAATCGGCTGACACAGAAAGTAGATCCGGAAGGAGCTGCCACGGAATTTTTCTATGACAGGAACAGTAATCTGACTACCTTAAAGGACGGCAACGGTGTGACCACAGATTACACCTATGACGCTCTGAACCGGCTGGCTGCATACAGGGACGGCAACGGAGGCACGACTGCCTATACCTATGATGCTCTGAGCCGTCTGACTGCCATTACCACACCGGAAGGGCTGACGGAAAGCTATGCGTATGATGCGGCAGGCAATCTGACCAGCGTTACCGATGCGCTGGGACAGACCACGACCTATGGTTATGACAAACTGTACCGTATGATCACCGCCACCTCTCCCATGGGAGCTGTGGAGAAATACACCTATGACAGGCATGATGTAGTTACCAGTGTCACCGATGCGCTGGGGAACGTTACGCTCTATACCGTAGACGCCAACGGTCAGGTGACAAAAAAGAGACAGCCGGACGGCGAAAGCTATCTCTATACCTATGATGCTGTACAACGGCTTACGGGTATTACGACACCTCTGGGCTATGAGACTGCCTTTACCTACAGCAACGGCAATGATATTCTCGTAAAACAGGATAATCTGGACCGTACCACCGAATATACCTATGACATCATGCACCGGCTGACTTCCGTGACAGATCCCGAAGGCGGAGTGACCACCTACGGCTATGATGAGCGTGGCAACCAGTCTGAAGTCACGGATGCACTGGGCTATTCCTGGAATTATGCCTATGACAAGGTAGACCGGATGACCACTGTGACAGACCCGGAGGAGAAAGTAACAGACATTCTCTATGATAAGGTCGGAAATATCGTAAGCATCAAAAGACCCGGAGAACGTACCACAGCCTATGCGTATGACGGCAACTACAATACGACTGCTGTGACAGATCCGAAGGGATATGTCTATAACTACGGCTATGATAAGGATGACCGTCTGACGTTAACGACCGATCCTCTGGAGCAGACCACCGGCTATACCTACGATGCTGTGAACCGCGTTACTGCATACCGGGACAAGATGGGATTAACAGAAAGCTATCTGTATGATGCCCATGGCAATGTGCTGGAAAAGACCGCAACAGACGGCCGGGTCACAGACTATACCTATGATGCCAAGAACCGTCTGACCTCTGTGACTGACCCGATGGGAAGTGTGGCATATTATACCTACGATGTGATGGACCGTGTGACGGGCGTGACTGATTATCTGGGAAGAGGAACGGAATTTACTTACGACCGCGAAGGAAATCTGACCAGCGTGACCGATGCCGCAGGACGAAAGGAAGTATGTACCTACGATATCGCAGGACGGATCACATCCTATACCTCCAACGGAGGAAACCGGATCAGCTATGATTATGACAAGCTGGATGATCTGGTAGAAAAAAGCTACAGCGACAGCACCGGAGAGCAGAGGGCAGAAGGGGTTACCTATGCCTACAATGCTCTGGGAGAGCGGGTAGCCATGCAGGATACCACAGGGGACACGGAGTACACCTATGACGGACTCCGCCGGATCACTTCCGTGACCACTTACCGTGCACCGGGAGAGGACGGCTTCTCCCACGAGGAGGCAAAGGGTGACACCATAGGCTATGCCTATGACGAAGCGGATCATCTCGCTGCCATTACCTATGCGGATGGCACAAAAGTAAGCTATGAGTATGACAAGAACGACAATCTCATCAAAGTGACCGACAGGGAGGGAAAAGTTACCACCTATACTTATGATGCCATTAACCGGGTGACCCAGATCCACCGCCCGAACGGCATCAGCACCTATAACACTTACAATGCAAGGAATCAGATCGTGGAGCTTAAGAATGTCTGCGATACCTGTGAGTGGGTGGTAAGTGACTATCTCTATACTTATGACGACAGGGGATTCATCGCAGGGGAGACCGCCATCGAATCTCTGGCAGGTTATGCCTACGATGACAAGCATAACGGACGGCATGAGGACGGCAGACATGACGACCTCTATCCTCATGGCAACCGCCATAATGGCAAGCATGACAAGGACGCCACCTTCGCGTACCAGATCGTGGAGACCGACCGGACATTTACCTATGATGCAGCCGGAAAGCTTCTGACCGCTACGGAGACCGAGGACAATTATGGCACCTGCGTCTACACGTTCGAGTATGACCTTATGGGTAACCGTACTTATACGGAGAAAACCTTGAACGGGACGGTTGTGGAGTGGCACAGATATGAGTATAATAAGAGTAACCAGCTGATCTCTGAAAAGCTCTACAATGGCAAGAAGACCACCAGCCTTGCCTATACTTATGATGCAGATGGCAACCGGATCAGTGAGACCGGGCGGATCGGCACGGACAAGGTGAACAGGACTTATGAATACTCCGTAGAGAATCGTCTGGCGGCAGTGCATGACGGGGATGAACTGCCCCTTGCTGCGGCTTATGACGGTGACGGCAACCGGGTATTCTTATTGAACTATAATCTCCATACCGATGATGACTGGAAGGGTAATTCCGGCAACGGCAACGGGAACAACAAGGACAACTCCGGCAGCGGAAATAATGGAAAAGGAAATTCCGGCAATAACGGCAATGGAAACGGCAACGGTAAGGGGAAGGGCAACAATAAGAAGAACAGCAAGTCCGGGGGCACGGATGACGCCGGCTACGGCAATGCAACCAATGCGGAGGAGAACAACAGCCAGAACCAGTGCGGCATTCTCTTCCCGGTACAGGAGGAAGTCAGCGCGACAGAGGCAGATCTGATCGCCCGGATCAAGACCACCGGTAAGGAAAAGAACTATGAGCTGATCGAGTACTTAAACGACGTCAACCGTGAGCATGCAGAGGTACTGGTCGAGCAGAACATCAATGGCAGGACGGATACCTCTTATATCTACGGAGCGGAGATAAACGGCGGATTCGACCGGATCTCCCTTGACCGCTTCGATGGCAGCACCGGCTACTACCTCTACGATGCCAGAGGAAGTGTCTCCGGCATCACCAATGAAGAGGGACAGGTCTACCAGTCCTACCGCTACAGCGTCACCGGAGAGATCACCTTCGGTGCTCCGCAGTATGAGAACGAATACACCTACAACGGAGAATCCTACAATCCGAATATCGAGAGCCAGTATCTGAGGGCAAGGTACTACTGCGTGGTAACGGCGACCTTCCTCACCGAAGACAGCTACCTGGGCAGCCAGACAGAACCGCTGACGCTTAACCGGTATAATTACTGCGTGAGCAGCTATCTGAATTATACGGATCCGAGCGGAAACAAGGCTATTGTAGAGAAAATTGTAGGTCTTTTGGAGGCAATTAGAGATTTGTTTAAGACGGAGGAATATATTCCTATTCCTACTGTTGAAGGAACTCCTATAGTTACGCCTGCGCCGATACAAAATGACTCGGAAGATGACAGCTATATTCAAACGCAGGAGAATGAGGCGCTAGGGAAATCTAATATTGAGGAATGCATTCTGTGCCATGCTATGAGGGAAATATAGATTCCGAAGAAGAATGGAGAATGATGCATGATCAGGCATATTATGTAAAAGACACTGGCTTTTATTATTTTCGGGTTACAAAAGATCAATATGACCAGTTGACGGGGACATATTTTCGGGCAGAAATGGAAGCCACTCATAATATTAAAAAGGTAAGATACACTTATGATGAAGTGATTAGTGATCTTGAGTGATTAAAATATGCATTTTGCAGGAACGATGTACAGGTTATAATAGCAGAGAGAAGGAGATCAGATGGACTTAAATATTAATTCACCGGCATATTATACCAGTGAGTATGGTGTTGACGATGACATATATTGGATGTGCCGAGAACTGTCATATTATGTCAGGGAGAAGAAATATAGTGATGCAATAAATATTATTGGCATAGTACCAATCGTTGCACCGGCAGCTGTTTTGGAAAAAGGGCTTTGTAAAGCTCATAAGAGGTGCGAACTTAAATCTGGTTTTGCCTCAGTAAGTCTACATATTGATTACGAGGAATATGTTAATGCCGATATTGCCAGAAAGAAAACACTGATTATAAATAATATATTATCGTCAGTAAAAGCTGTTTCTAAAAAGGGCAAGATAGATTATAAACTATTCGAAGAAGACCTTCGGTCGTTCTGCAAAAACAATGATATTACGATTTAAACCTATATATTCCAGCGTTGTACCAAAAGAAGGGCATAGCCAACGACTTTATCGTTGCTGTGCCCTTCCCTTAAAAATATTTACTCTGCCAGTTCTTCCCACTGTTCATATAATTTCTCCAACTGTTCCTGGCAGGCTGCCTGCTCTTTGGACAGTTCCTGCAATTTTGCCACCTGGGTGCCGATGGCGGGATCGGACATTTCGGTGTCGATCTCGGAGATGCGGGCTTCCAGCTCGGCAATCTTTTCTTCGCATTTTTTCAGGTCGTTTTCTTTCTTGCGGAGTCTCGCCTGTTCTTCCTTCTGGGCTTTCCAGTCCAATTTGACTTCGGATTCTGCAACCTTAGCGGCAACTGTGTTATCTGCGTCAGCACTCTGTGGAACACTGGCTTCTATTGCAGCCATCACGGTGTCGTGCTTTTCGAGATAATAGTCATAATTTCCAACATAATTTACGAATTGTCCCTCTGTCAGATCCAGGATCCTGTGGGCGGTACGGTTGATAAAGTAACGGTCATGGGAGACATACAATATCGTTCCTTCGTAACCGTTCAGGGCATCCTCCAGAATCTCCTTGGACATGATATCTAAGTGGTTCGTCGGCTCATCCAGGATAAGGAAGTTCGCATTGGAGAGTACCAGCTTGGCGAGAGATACACGACCGCGCTCGCCGCCACTCAGATCACTGATACGCTTGAAAACATCCTCCCCGGTGAAGAGGAAAGCCGCCAGCACATTGCGGATCTGGGTATTGTTCAGGTAGGGATAATCGTCGGAGATCTCTTCGAACAATGTCTTGTCACTGTGCAGGACATGATGCTCCTGATCGTAATAGCCGATCTCCACATTGGAACCTAATCGGAAGGTACCCTGATCTGCAGGAACGAGACCGTTTAAGATCTTAAGCAGAGTGGTCTTGCCGCTACCGTTGTCACCGATGATCGCCACATGTTCGCCGCGTTTGATTTCGAAATTGACATCCGTGAAGAGCTTATGGGAATCAAAGCTTTTGGCCAGATGCTCCACAGTCAGCACATCATTGCCACTTAAGATCCGGGGCGTCAGTGTCAGCTTCATATCCGTGCGGACCTCGGAGGGCTTTTCGATGACCTCGATCTTGTCCAGCATTTTCTCACGGCTTTCCGCCCGTTTGATGGACTTTTCCCGGTTGAAGGACTTTAATTTTTCAATGACTTCTTCCTGATGCTTGATCTCACGCTGCTGGTTCATATAGGCATTCCAGGCAGCAACGCGCAGCTGTTCCTTTTTTACGGCATAATCGGAGTAATTCCCCATAAAGGTCGTAGCCTTGGATTGATCGATCTCGATGACTTTCCCGGCGATCCGGTCCAGGAAATACCGGTCGTGGGAGACAATGAGAACGGCTCCCTTATAATTAAGCAAGTAGGTCTCCAGCCAGGCGATAGAGTTCATATCCAGATGGTTCGTCGGCTCGTCTAAGATAATGAGATCAGGATTCTGCAACAGAAGCCGTCCTAACGCCACACGGGTCTTTTGACCGCCGGAGAGTGTGGCAACCGGCTTGGAGAATTCATCTTCGGTAAAGCCAAGACCCTTTAACACTCCGACCAGCTCACTGCGGTAGAGATAGCCGCCGCCGGTCTCGAAAGCGTGGGTGAGAGAGGTGTACTGCTTCATCAGGTCTTCCAGAGCGTCCCCATCAGCATGCTTCATATTGTTTTCGCATTCTCGGATCTTTTCCTCCAGGCGTAACAGATCCGCCTTGACGGATAACAGTTCCTCGTAAATGGTGTGAGAGGTGTCCACGGTGCTGTTTTGGGCGAGATACCCAAGTGTCTTGTCTTTCGCCAGAACCACCTGTCCGTCATCGGGAGTCATTTCTCCTACGATGATGCGGAGCAGCGTTGTTTTTCCGGCACCGTTGATGCCCACAATGGCAGCTTTTTCATGATCCTCTATATGAAAAGAGACATTTTTTAATACTTGATTTTCCACAAATGCTTTTGAAATATTCTGACAAGATAATATCATGGTAGTAAGTATCCTTTATTTCCAACCCACGGAGACCGGGCTTTTTAAATTTCATTGTAACGAAAAGAAGAAAACCTGTCAATTCATTGACAAGTTTTTAACATATGGTGTATACTTAAATAATCGGAGGTGAAAGTATTGGAAGCAAAAGGAATTTCACAGGCTGTGATCGGCAGACTGCCCAGATACTTTCGATATTTGGGGGAACTTAAGGATGAAGGTGTGGAACGAATCTCTTCGCAGGAACTTTCCGGACTGATGAAGGTGACCGCATCCCAGATACGTCAGGATTTTAATAATTTCGGCGGTTTCGGCCAGCAGGGCTATGGATATAATGTAGAATCTCTGTATCGTGAGATCGGTAAGATCTTAGGACTGGATAAGCAGCATAATTTCGTCATCATTGGAGCCGGCAATCTGGGAAGAGCGCTGGGCAATTATATGAACTTCGAACGTCGTGGATTTATCTTCAAGGGAATGTTCGATGCGAACCCGGAACTGGTGGGTAAGGATGTCCGCGGTGTGAAGGTCATGCCCATGGATCAGCTGGAATCCTTTATCCGGGAGAATGACATCGATATCGCTGTGCTGACGATTCCAAAGACCAGTGCTGTGGAAGTGGCAGATAAGCTGGTGGCTAACGGGATCCGTGCTATCTGGAATTTCGCTCATGTGGATCTGAATGTTCCCGAGGGAATTCAGGTGGAGAACGTGCATCTGTCCGACAGCTTAATGAAGCTATCCTATAATATTAACCGTTACAGTTCAGACATGAAATAAGCAAGCGTATGATTGCTTATTTCATAGGCGGAGTGTCTGAAAATGAATAAAAGGAAAAGTCGCAAGGCGATGACGGATGCGAAGCAGCCGCTTTTATGAATTTCAGCGCACCGAGAAATAATACAACATGAAGTAAGGCATCAAAGGAGTGATATTATGGGCAACGGTAACGCAGAAGAAAATGCACAGGACCGACAGGCTGCTTTCAAAAATGCATTGACGGGAAAGCATCTGCCCGTACTCACCCTGGATAATAAATGGTATCGGTTGTTGAATAAGACCGGTTCCGTTCCGCTAAAAGAAACGGAAGATGCCCTGAATCAGCTGTTGAAACGACAAGGTAAGCTCAATACCGAGTCGAAGGATATCCGGAATCTGAAAAAGAAGCTGATGAAAGAGATCGTTCCTATGGTGGATGAGGCGGAACAGCAGGGCGAAAACAGTAAGCTGAACAAACAGATCGAGGATCATAAGCGCCTGATCGGGGAATGCAATGAGAAGCTGGAAGCATACGAAGATGAGTTAAAAGATATCCCCAGAGAGATCGAAAGAATAAATCTTCAGCTTATGATGTTTACTATGGACTGCTGCTATGATATTATGAAGGATAATGACAAACAGATCAAAGAGACTGCGGAGTGGGTGGGTGCGATCCGTATCGAACTGAAAAAACGTCTGATCGAAAAACAGCAGATGGAACAGCAGAATCAGGAGATCTACAACTACATGCATGATATTTTTGGTGCAGAAGTGGTCAATCTGTTTGACATGAAATATAATCCGGAGCAAAAATAGTATGAGATATCTGGTAACTGCACAGGAAATGAAGCAATACGATAAAAATACCATAGAGTACCTCGGCATCCCGGGGCCGGTTCTGATGGAAAGAGCGGCTCTGGCTGCGGAGGATTTTCTGAAAGAGCGCTTTGATGCCGTGAAGGAACGGACAAAAGTGCTCATTTTTGCTGGTATGGGAAATAACGGAGGAGACGGTCTGGCTTTGGCGAGACTTCTTGCGGCGGACGGTTATACGGTAGCGGTACGACTTGTGGGAGATCCGGAGAAAGCCACAGAGCAATGGAAGAGCCAGTGGCAGACCCTGCAACATTTTCCGGTGAAGACAGACAGTAATACGCAGGCAGATGAATATAATGTGATTGTAGATGCCTTGTTCGGTGTAGGATTGAGCCGCCCGGTGGAAGGCATCTATGCGGAAGCCGTAGAAGAGATGAATGTGGCGGAAGGATTTAAGCTGGCACTGGATGTTCCCAGTGGGATCTGCTCGGACACCGGACGGGTGCTTGGTTGTGCTTTCCTGGCAGATGCAACGATTACTTTTGGTTTCTGCAAGAGAGGCCTTGTAATGTATCCGGGAACCGATTATGCCGGGCAGGTACACATTGCAAATGTGGGGATCGGACCTGAAAGCTTTCTGGGACGGAGCCCGGAGATGTATACTTATGACAGCTGTGAACAGCATCTGCCGGACAGAACATCCTCCGGGAATAAGGGAACCTTCGGCAAAGCACTGTTGGTAGCAGGGAGCGACGGCATGGCCGGTGCAGCAATCCTGGCAGCAAGAGCAGCGTATCGTACCGGAGCCGGTATGGTAAAAGTCATCACCGCAGAGGAGAACCGGCAGATCTTACAGCAGGGAATTCCGGAAGCTTTGTACGGATCCTGCAGACAGCTGTCCGAGAGCATGGAATGGGCGGATGTTATTGCTGTCGGTCCCGGCATCGGCAGAGAGGAACAGGCACTGGAATGCCTGAAAAAAGTAGTGGAAAAGAGCAGAAAACCATTAGTGATGGATGCGGATGCACTGAATCTTCTGGCGGAAGAAAACGGTAAGGAATTGGCAGAGAAGCTGCGTACCCAGGGGGCAGAAGGCAGAATTATCATTCTGACTCCCCATGTGGGAGAATTGTCCAGACTGCTTGCGAAGACCATCCCGGAATGCAAGAAGGAGCTTCCGGAGTGTGGCAGAGAACTGGCAGAACGGTTTCACGGTGTGGCGGTTGCCAAGGATGCAAGAACGATTGTATGTAAAGAACAGGGAGAATTTTATCTGAATACTACAGGCAACAGCGGTATGGCCACTGCGGGCAGCGGAGATGTCCTGACGGGTGTGATCCTGGGACTTTTAGCTCAGGGTATGAATGCAAGTGATGCAGCTGTGAACGGTGTGTATCTCCATGGCAGAGCCGGTGAGCTGGCGGCAAAGCTCCATACGGAGTATGGGGTAATGGCGGGAGATATTGCGGATTGCCTGATGAAAGACTATGATGAGAAAGAAAGTGTGAAGAAATGATAAGCAAACTACAGGAAAAGATGAATTCCTACCAACGGGTATGGGCGGAAATAGATCTGGATGCCATTTGGGAGAATATGATCCATATGAAGGAAAATATTGCCCCGGAGACGAAGATACTGGCGGTCATAAAGACGGACGGTTACGGACACGGCGGTGTTCCCATTGCCAGAATGCTGGAGGATGTGGATTTTATGTTCGGCTATGCGGCAGCTACCTACGAGGAGGCACATGTCCTCAGGGAAGCCGGTGTGAAGAAACCGATCCTGATCCTGGGATATACTTTTCCTTATTGTTATGAGGAAATGATCCGGGAAGAGATCCGCCCGGCAGTGTATCGCAGGGATACCGTGGAAGAACTGGCAGAGGCCGCAGCAAAGGCCGGTAAGAAAGCCAAAGTGCATATCAAAGTGGATACCGGCATGGGAAGGATCGGTATCACTCCGGATGACGAAGGGCTGGATTTTGTAAAATTTGTCATGGAACATCCCGGACTGGAAGTGGAAGGGATCTTTACCCACTTTGCAAAATCGGATGAAGCGGATAAGACTTCTGCCAACCATCAGCTGGAACTGTTTCAGAATTTTATTGATAGAATACAGTCGGAACTGGGACTGGAGATTCCGGTAAAGCATTGTTCCAACAGTGCGGCAATTCTGGAAATGCCCCAGGCCAACATGGATATGGTGCGGGCGGGAATCACGACCTACGGTTTATATCCTTCCGAAGAAGTAAGTAAGGATATTGTACCTCTGCGGGCTGCAATGTCTCTCTACAGTCATATCATTTACTGCAAGACGATCCATGCGGGGCAGAGTGTCAGCTACGGAGGATTGTTTACCGCAACAAAAGATACCAGAGTAGCCACCATCCCTGTAGGATATGGAGACGGGTATCCCAGAAGCCTGTCGGGAAAAGGCTACGTGCTGATCCACGGGAAAAAGGCCCCCATCCTCGGAAGGGTCTGCATGGACCAGTTCATGGTGGATATTTCCGGAATTCCCGGAGCCATGGAGGGCGATAAGGTGACGCTCCTTGGCGCGGATGGTCAGGAGCGGATCACGGCGGAAGAACTGGGAGAACTTTCCGGTAGATTCAATTATGAGTTTGTCTGCACACTGGGAAAACGAATTCCCAGAGTCTACCGTCGAAATGGTGAGATCACAGAAGTAAAAGATTATTTTGAAAATTTCTGACGGATCTAAAGTGTTCGTATAACTCCGGAAGAATCGGCAATACTTATGTTAAATCGCTGATGAAGGAGTAGAAATGAGAAGAGGAGATATCTATTACGCAGATTTGAGACCGGTCATCGGCTCGGAGCAGGGCGGCATCCGGCCGGTGCTGATCATCCAGAACGATGTGGGGAACAAACACAGTCCCACCGTGATCTGCGCTGCAATCACCTCAAAGATGAACAAGGCGAAGCTGCCTACGCATATTGAACTGAATGCCCGCCGCTACGATATGGATAAAGATTCCGTAGTGCTGCTGGAACAGTTGCGCACCATCGATAAAAAGAGGCTGAAAGATAAGGTATGCCATCTGGACGGAGACATTATGCGGAGAGTGAACCGGGCACTGAAAGTCAGCCTGGAGCTGGATACATAGCCCGATGCATAGTGTATCCGAAAATAGGATAAAATACGAAAGGATGAAATAAAATATGGACATGAGTGGGCCTGTGGCCATTTTTCTCTTTTTCCTGCTGTTGCTGGTGGATATGTTTTTCTATGGATTTGATGCCGCCATCGACAATCTGAATGAAAAGGAGATCCTACATAAAGCAGAGGAAGAAAAGGATCGCCGGTCCATGCGGCTGAGTGAAATGATCAGCCGTCCGGGGATCTATATCAATACGGTACAGCTGGTTATTACGCTGATCAATATTTTAATGGGAGCTTTTTATCTGAATATCTGGCTGCAGACCATTGACAAGGGACTTCATGTGATCAATGTGGGAGGCATGTCTCTGGAGAATGTGCCTACGGGAGTGCTTTCAGGGATTGCCACGGTATTGTCTTTTATTGCCATGATCTATATCCTGTTGACTTTCGGTGTGCTGATTCCCCGGAAAATGGCATCCAGACAGCCGGAGAAGTGGGCGTATGCCTGTATTGACCCGATTTATATTATCACCAGACTGCTGGCACCCCTGACGGGGCTGGTGAATCTGACAGCCAAGGGAATCCTGTTCCTCTTCGGTGTCCGCAACAATACGGATGAAAATGATGTGACCGAGGAAGAGATCATCAATATGGTGCAGGAAGGTCATGAGCAGGGTGTCATTCAGGCCAGTGAGGCGGAGATGATCTCCAACATTTTCGAATACGGAGACAAGGAAGCCCAGGATATCATGACACATCGTGGAAGTATCGTGGCCATTGATGGTGAGACGAAACTGAAAGATGCCATTGCTTCCATGCTGGGAGGCAAGAACAGCCGTTACCCTGTGTATGAGGAGAATATTGATCATATCATCGGTATCCTGCATCTGAAGGATGCCATGCGGTTCCATATCAGTGATGACAAGCTGGACCTGCCTATCGCAAAACTGGACGGGCTGCTCAGAGAGCCTTATTTTGTGCCGCAGACGACAAATAGCGATGAACTGTTCAAGGAAATGCAGTCCCAGAAGCTGCAGATGGCCATTGTGGTAGACGAATACGGACAGACCGACGGACTGATCGCCATGGAGGATATTCTGGAGGAGATCGTCGGCAATATCATGGATGAGTATGATGAGGATCAGGAATACATCAAGAACCGTGGCAAGGGCGAATATGTCATGGAAGGCAAGACTCCGTTAAAGGAAGTGGAAGAGCTTCTGGGTATTACCTTCGACGAGGATGAATTCGAGACTTTGAACGGTTTCCTGATCTCCAGACTGGACCGGATCCCGGAACCGGACGAGCAGTTCGATGTGGACTATAAGGGATACAACTTTAAAATCCTTTCCGTGGTCAAAAAAATGATAGGAAGTGTGTTGGTCCGGAAGCTTCCGGAGGAAAAAACACCGCAGAATGCAGAAGACGGACAATCAGTGCTTGAAGAAAAAAGAAAATAATGCTATGATAAAAAGAGCGTTATTGCGTAAAGACTACGCATACAAAGAGAAAGAAACTTTAAGTTCAAAGGAGTAACAAAAATGTCAGGACATTCCAAATTTGCTAATATTAAGCATAAAAAAGAAAAGAACGATGCTGCAAAGGGTAAGATTTTTACCATTATCGGCCGTGAGATCGCAGTCGCTGTAAAAGAGGGCGGTCCCGATCCCGCCAACAATTTCAAACTGGCAACCGTTATTGCCAAGGCAAAAGCCAACAACATGCCCAACGACACCATCGAGCGCGGTATCAAGAAGGCAGCCGGAGATGTGGGCAATGTAAACTATAAGTATGTGACTTACGAAGGTTACGGCCCCAACGGTATCGCCATCATCGTAGATGCACTTACCGACAACACCAACCGTACCGCTGCCAACGTAAGAAGCGCATTCACCAAGGGACAGGGTAATGTAGGTACTCCCGGATGTGTATCCTTTATGTTCGATAAGAAGGGACAGATCATCGTGGACAAGGAAGAATGTGATATGGAAGCGGACGATCTGATGATGATCGCTTTGGATGCCGGAGCGGAAGATTTCTCCGAAGAGGATGACAGCTTCGAGATCCTGACTGATCCCGATAACTTCGAAGAGGTACGCAAGGCTCTGGAAGATGCCGGAATTCCCATGATCAGTGCAGAAGTTACCATGATTCCCCAGAATTATGTAACACTGACCGATGAGACTGCAGTGAAGAACTTACAGAGAACCTTGGATCTGCTGGAAGATGATGATGACGTTCAGGCAGTATATCATAACTGGGACGAATAAATTGAAAGGTTAGGGGTAACAGCATGGAGAAACTTGCAATTGTAGTTCCTTGTTATAATGAAGAAGAGGTGTTAAAGATTGCTTCCGAGGCACTGAGGGGTGTGCTGGATGATCTGATCCATAAGGGAAAGATCGCGGAAGACAGTTTTATTCTGTTTGTAAATGATGGCAGTAAGGATCGTACCTGGGAGCTGATCGAAGAAGAGCATCAGGCACATCCGGTGCAGGTATGCGGTGTAAAGCTGGCCGGCAATGTGGGACATCAGTTCGCACTGACTGCCGGACTAATCACTGCCATGGATCTGTCTGATGTGACGGTTTCCATTGATGCAGATCTGCAGGATGATGTAGCTGTGATCGAGGAAATGATCGATAAGTTCCACAACGGCTGTGATATCGTATACGGTGTCCGTAAGGAGCGTAAGACCGATACTTTCTTCAAACGTACCACGGCGCAGGGATTTTATAAAGTCATGGAAATGATGGGGGTCAAGACTGTTTACAATCATGCGGATTTCCGACTGATGTCCAAGCGCGCGGTAGAACAGTTCTCCAAGTATCAGGAGACCAATCTGTTCTTAAGAGGTATGATGCCTTTGATCGGTTATCAGACGGACTGTGTATACTATGACCGTAAGGAAAGAGTGGCCGGTGAGTCCAAGTATCCTCTGAAGAAGATGCTTGCATTGGCATTCAACGGTATTTCTTCCTTCAGTGTGAAGCCTATCAGTATGATCCTGGGTGCCGGTATGATCATTGTGGCCTTAAGCCTTCTGGCAGCTATTTATGCGCTGATCTCTTATTGTACCGGACATGTGGTACCGGGCTGGACTTCCCTGATCCTGTCCATCTGGTTCCTGGGTGGTATTCAGTTAATGGCCATCGGACTGGTGGGCCAGTATATCGGCAAGATTTACATTGAGGTAAAACATCGTCCCAGATATAACATCGAAAAGGTACTGAAATAATGAATTATAAAAAGAATGTAATAAGTGTAATACTGTGGTTACTTTCTGCAATTATGGCGGGAACCGGAGCGATGATGGTCACTATGCCAAGCGCTCCGGAGGAATCCCAATGGATCGGCCTTGTGATAGCAGGTGTATGGCTTGCTGTCACAGGGCTTGTTGCTTTTCTGCTGTCAAGAGGACTGCAAAAGAGCAGAGAGAAAAAAACAAACGTAGATAATCGGCAGACTGCACTTGTGGTCGAAGGAATCCTCACAGTGCTGTTGGTAGCGGCGGGGATTGTCCTGAGGATTCGTGAAATCCAGCTGATGGATCTGGATGTAGCGGCGGAGGATGTCTGGTTTGATACGGTCCGAGTGACAACACAGACGCAGATCCCACAGGTAGTACATGGCGCGGTTTATCTGTATCTGCAGATACTGCACGGGCTTTTGCTGCTCCTCGGCAATAAGATCACCGTGGCACTCGGATTCCAGGCGGGCTTACAGATTCTTGGCTGGATTCTTTGTTATTTTGCGGTCCGCCGATTAACTGGACCGGCTGCGGCAGTTACGGCGCTGGGATTTGGAATGCTCTGGCCATTGTGCTGGAAGGTAGTAGTATTGGGACCGGAGGAACTTTATCAGATGTTATGGATGATAGGCCTGTGTCTGGTTGCGGCAGCACTGAATACCTTCCGACGAAAAGGTGAACAGAAGGGCGTCCGCCCGATTCTCAGTTTTTTTATCGCTGGTGTGGCAATGGGAGTGCTGACCTATCTGGATATCACGGGTTTATTACTGTATCTTCCGATACTTTCGGTTTTTGCACTGGAGACAGCGGAAGAGGAAACTGTGGGATTTTTACATAGAATGTGGGCAGCATTACTGGCAGCTTTCGGAGGCGCAGTCGGATTCTTTGTTTCAATCGCAGTAGACGCCTGTGTCAGCGGGAAACTTATGGGAAATGTTCTCACTGCATGGGGACGGCTGTTCCAACCGTCTGCTTTTTCCTGGCCGGTTGCAATTTACGACGGTACTATGACGACCGGAGCGGATACTGTGGTAGCCGGCAAGATTCTGATCTTTTTATTGGTAACAATGCAAATTCTCGGTGTATTTGGTTTCTGGTGTCAGAAACGCAGAGAACGTCAGAGTATCTGGATCCTTTTGTGGATTGTGTTGGAGTTACTGATGACGTTTCAGATCACAACCCCGGATATTCAGGGAATGTGGATGCATGTCCGGCTTCGTTATCTTCTCATTGGAGCCGGAGTACAAAGCCTGATTCCCTATGTGACCATGATGCAGGAAAAAGAAAGGGAGAGTACGGAAACGGTGAAACGCAGATCCCGGCTGAAAGTACAGGATCTGGAGACCGAGGAATTCCCGGAGGAAGAACCAGCGGCTTTCCAGGAAGAGCCTGTAGAAACGGCAAAAAGACAGCTGATCGA
>ENA-UEYI01001284-UEYI01001284.1-human-gut-metagenome-genome-assembly--contig:-NODE-1284-length-21901-cov-4.573130_pt1 | contig 21901 bp, 18 predicted proteins | sample MGYA00242900_ERZ507916 | MGnify/ENA primary metagenome ERZ507916 (study PRJEB26167, sample SAMN06115521) | human gut metagenome | host: Homo sapiens | place: China:Chongqing | collected 2015-09-02...
AAAATAAGGGGAATGACGTACATAAAGACGCACCTCGATGTCGTAATCGCGCTCGATTTCCGACATGAATTTGACGGGCAGCTCGATCAGCTCGGTACTGGAACGGTCGACGGAGATCGTCCGGTTCGTGAGCGTCGGATTGCCCTGATCGTCGGACTCGTAATCGAAAGTCGTATAATACTGACGGTCATAGCCGTCAGGATAGTTTTTATAATCGTCTTCGCAGGCGGCGCCCAGCAATGCCATGGCCGCCAACAGCGAAAATATGCTTTTTTTCATCTGAGTAACTGATTAACGGTTATTTCCAATTGGGATTCTGTTCTACATTCCCGCGGCTCTGAGCAATATCGTTGCTCGGAATGGGATAGAGGTAATCCTTCTTCGGATCGAAGAACCGGCTCGTTCCCTCCTCCACGATCAGCACATTCTGTGCAGTAAGTTTGTCTTCGAGCGAACCGGGCGAGACGCTGCCCCACTCTCCGGCGATGAACCGTGCTCCCAATACATCCTGCGGCAAACGGATTTCGGCCTCTTTCCAGCGAATCAGGTCGTCGTAGCGAAGCCCTTCGAGCGCCAGTTCGACAGAGCGTTCACGACGCAGTTCAGTCCGCATATCGAGGTGATTGGAAGTGACGAATTCGTTGGTCAGGTGCGCCATGCCCACACGGTCGCGCAGCGCATTGACCGTACGGTTCAGGTCCTCGTCCGAAATGATTCCGTCGTGTTCGAAACGGGCTTCGGCGTATGTCAACAGTACTTCGGCATAGCGCAGCAGCGGATAATCCAGCGTACTGGGCTGGTCCGTCACGCCGTCGTTGCGCACGTATTTGCGGATACCGAAACCCGTACGCGACTGCGCATAGGGCACGAACGGACCGAACTGGTAGGTGTTGACGCCGCGGCGCAATGCCGTTTCGGCAAGACGCGGATCACGGCCGTCGAAATAGTCGTTATAGGTGAGCTGCAAAGAGGGATCGTCCTCGAAAGGCAGCCCCGTATCATTAAGATAAAGATTCAGGAAGTTGCGCGAAACGCCGTAATTGACGGCCATCTGGTACGGGTAATTGTGCGTCAGCAATTGCGTTTCCTGATAGCCGTACAGTTTCACCAGAACATGTTCCGAAGCCTCCTCGCCCGTGTATTCGAAAAGGTCCTTATAGGGCTGCGTCCCCTTGGTGTAGAGCGTGTGCTCGCCGGATTGAATCACCGAGTCGGCAGCTTCATAGGCAATCTTGAGATGGGGCTCGGCCTGCTCTTCGCCATGGAATTTCCGACGCGTGCCTTCATAGAGCGCAGCGCGCGCCTTGAAAGCCTGAGCCGCCGTCCGCGAAATGCGTCCGAACTCTCCGTCGGCCAGCGCCGAAGGCAGCGGCAACTCGCGGGCCGCAAGATTCAGGTCGGTATAAATGCGGGTCATCACCTCCTCACGCGAAGCGCGCGGACCGTAGAGGATCGGGTCGTCGATATCGCCGGCCGTATTCACCAGAATCGGCACGCCGCCGAATTTACACACCAGCTGGTAGTAGGCGTAAGCACGGAAGAAGTAGGCTTCGGCCACGAAACGGTCTATCTGCGAAGCAGTCGTACCGTGCTCCGGCGCATGTTCGATGATGCGGTTGGACCAGAAAACCATCTTGTAGGGATTGCTCCAGTCGTCGCTCTTGGCCGGCACCTTGCGGGTTCCGGCACTGATGTCGTCGGGATAGTTGTTGCGGAACAGATCGTCGGCGCGCGTATCGCCCCAGCGATGCCCCAGCAGCACGTAGAGCTGATTGACGGCATATTTGAATTCGTCCTCCGACTGAGGATTCCAGAAATCCTTTTCGGCCATCGCCGTTTCGGGAAAACGGTCCAGATTACACCCCGCAAACCCGGCGGAAAACAACGCGAAAAGCAATGTAATGATATGTATTCGTTTCATAGACTGCTGATTTTAGAAGGAGACATTAAGACCGTCCGTAACGGCACGGTAAAAGGCATACCAGCCATTGACCGTGGTGATGGCAGGGGCTTCCGGATCGAAGACATCCCACGTACGGGTTGTTTCCCACAAATTGTCTCCGGAAACATAAACATAACACGAACGGACGAAACTCCGCGGTTTGAAGGGAATCGTATAGCCGATCGTGATGTTTTTCAGACGCAGGTAAGCCGCATCCTGAATCCAGCGGTCCGAAGGTTTGTAGTTGTACGAACCGCCCTTGTAAACCGGACGGGGCATGAATGCGTCGGTATTCTCAGGAGTCCAGTAGTCCCGGTGGATATTGATCGCCTGATAGAGCGATCCCTGCGTGGGATTGAGCGTGGCTTCGTCGAGCAGGAAGTTGCGTTTGCCCACACCCTGCAACTGCACGGAGAAGCGCAGCCCTTTCCATTCGAATCCCAAATCGGCACCGAACGTATAACGCGGATCGGTCGTGCCGAGCATGACCAGATCGCCCGGCGAATCGGGCGTGAAATTGCCACCCGTAATGTAGGGATCGCTGTCCCGGTTGACATAACGCACATCGCCCGCCGCAGTGAGCGCGCCGCCGGGCTGCAGGATAGCCTCCTCCATAGCCGGGGTTTCCTGATAGAGTCCCGCCGTGCGGTAGCCCCATACCGTATTGAGCGGATAGCCTTCGAGCAGAGGAACGACGCCTTCCTGAATGACGTTGCTTCCTTCGTATTTGACCAGTTCGTTCTGGCTGTCCGAAAGATTGGCCCCCACCCAGTAGCTGAAATGCTTGCCGATCTTGTCGCGCCAGCGCACGTCGATCTCCCAACCCCATGTCTTCAGTTCGCCGACATTGGCCGAAGGGAGCCCGATGCCGATAAGCGACGGCACGCCCATTGCCGACGAGAGCATGTTGATATTGCGCTTCCAATAATATTCGCCGGTAAACTGCAGGCGGTTGCGCAGCAGGTTCATGTCTAGACCGATATTGCGCACGTCGATGATCTCCCAGCTCTTCTGGGGCGAAGCCAGCGTCTTGATGTAATTGGTCGTGGCCGAAGTGCCGCCGAAAATGGTTTTGCCGGTCTCGATCATGTTGATATAGTCGTAGTAGCCCAGTGCATTGGCATTTCCCAGACGGCCCCACGAAGCGCGGACCTTCAGGAGGTCTATGAATTTGACCTTGTCACGAAAGAAATTCTCCTTGCTGATGACCCAGCCGCCCGAAACCGAGGGAAACAGCTCCCAACGGTTCGCAGGCGCTAAACGCGAACTGCCGTCATAGCGCAGATTGACCTCGAAGAGATATTTCTCGCGGAAATTGTAATTGAAACGTCCGAAAAAGGACATCACCGCCGAAGTATTGATCAGGTCGGAGTTGAAAGCCGACTGGGAATTGCCGAAATTGAGCGAATAAAATCCGTCGGGCATGTAATCCTTCGTGGCGTAAACACGGTCGAAGCGGTAGTTTTCCCACTCGGTACCGGCCATGATATGAAAATTGTGGCTGCGACCCAGTTTCAGGTCGTAATCGGCCACGGCGCGCAGATTGTCCGTAAAGGAGTTGTCACGGCGCTTCTGCACCCCGTTGGGCGTAGTCTGCGAATAACGATACTCATTGTCGCCGCGGCTGTACCAGATCAGACGACGGGTTTTGCGGTCGTTCAGGTTCGCGCGGTATTTGCGCGAAGCGGTGAGATTGATCTGCAAGCCTTTGACCAGATTGCGTATACGCAGATTGGCCTGTCCCGAAACGTCGTTGTTGATGTTGTCCGACGTACCGGCATTTTTCATCAGGTCGATCGGATTGGTGCCGTCCTGACCGGCATAGAGGTTCGGGTTTACAAGCGGATCCTCATCCTGCGGAAAATAGACCGGCATGCGAGTGCGGCAGCGGTACACTTCGGCGAGCACCTTCGAAGCGTTGAAGGCATTGGCGTTGATTTCCGAACGGTCGGCCGTGAGCTTGATCGAAAGATCGAGATAGCGGTTGATGCGCGAAAAGAGATTCGCACGAAAGTTGAAACGGTTGTTGTCATCGGGACCGTACTTGAAGAAACCCCGGCGTTCGTAATACCCCACCGAGGCCATGTAGTTGAGCTTATTGCTTCCGCCGCGTACCGACAGCGAATGACGTTGCATATGGCTCCAGTCGTTGAGACTCTTGCGGATCCAGTCGGTGTTGTCCAGATAGCTCAGAGCCGTCGAAGACGAAAGCATCGAGTTGAAATTGGGATTTTTGAGCCACTCGATCATTTCGGCATTGACAGCCTTGTTGTTGGCCCGCTGGGTAATCTCATACTCCTCCCACGAATTGATACGGCTGGGTTTGCGGCCCTGTCGCGTGAAGCTGTACGAACCGTTGTAGCTCACCTTCACGCGTTCGGCGGCGCCTTGCTTGGTCGTGACGAGGATAACGCCCGCAGCAGCCTTCGAACCGTAAATCGATGCGGACGCGGCATCCTTCAGCACCGAAATCGACTCGATATCGTTCGGGTTGAGCATATCGAGATCGCCCTCGATACCGTCGATCAGCACCAGCGTCGAAATCGTATTGACCGAAGAATGGCCGCGGATCTGAAGGGCGAAACCCTCCTCGCCGGGCTGGCCGCTCGACTGCGTGACGACCACGCCGGGCAATTCGCCCTGCAGAGAGGCCAGCACGTTGGGCGCAGCCTTGTCCGCAATCGCGTCACCCAAAATCTGCGACACGGCACCCGTAAGATTCACCTTTTTCTGGACGCCGTAGCCGACGACGACGACCTCGCCCATCTGCGTCGCCTCTTCCTGCAACGTGATGTGCATCGGAGCACCGGTCTTGACGGGGACGCTCTGCTTCTCATAGCCCACAAAAGAGATGTCGAGGACGCTCCCTTCGGGAACATTGAGCGTAAACTGGCCCTTGTTATCGGTGGTCACTCCCTGACTGCCGCCCTGCACAAGCACCGTCGCACCGACAAGCGCCGAACCCGAAGCGTCGGTCACGACGCCGGAAACGGTCACCTGCCGAGCCGCTGCGGCGAGACTCACCAAAGCCAGCCCCAGCGACAAGATTAATAGTCTGAAATGTTTCATAGGTTTAAAGGTTAGTAACGTTTCGGTATTCCATCGTTAAGGTTCGGTATAAGGATGCGGCCGCCGTGTAATCAGCTCGACCATACGCTCGCGCGCTCTGGCGCACTCTGTCTCTCCGGCTATCAGGTAACGATGCCTGCCCGCAGGATCGGGTTCGAACCATGTCATCGACTCGTCATCCACACGAATCCGGCCCGGAGCGCTGTAACGGAAATACCCGGCATCGGGTTCCACGGCGCAGAGCACGGCCGACGGGTCCCACATAGGACGGTCGTAAGGCATCGGTTTATAGACTTTATAGGCCTCGGCCAGCGGATGTTTCTCCACATAGCCGAAATCTCCGAGAATCGACTCCACGGGATAGAGAATACGCGAACCGACCTCGAAAGGACTGACCGTAACGGGCGTGGGCCACTTTTCGAAAAGCTCCTGCGCGGCATTGCGGTCGATACGGATATTGTATTCGGCGCTTTTCCCCTCGGCTTGCTCGAATTCGCCGGCCATCATGTAAAGGTGTTTTACTTTACGGCGGATGAGTTCCATACCGTCGAGCGAAGAGACCGCATCCGGACCGGAAGCCATCAGCCGCTGCAGGTTCGTGGAAAATCCCACGGCGATCAGCGTCACTTCACCGTCGCCCTGCGACGCAAGCAGCCGGCGCAGCAGCTCCGCACTTTCGGGCAGCGCATCGTAATCGGAGATCGTACGTTTGTAGTCTCCGTCGCGCGAGGTCTGAGCCACGAAACTGTTTTCTCGGTCGCAGTTCGCGCCCTCCCGTATCCGGCCTACAGGGATATCCGGATAGCCGTAGAAAGTATTCAGGATGTCGATATACTCGACGCTGGCCGGATGCTCCTCCTTATTGGAAGTAATCCCCAACAAGGTGATGCGCCCCTCGTCGGCATACTTGTAGAGCATGTCGAGCGCCAGCGCATCGTCGATATCGTTACCCATGTCGGTATCGAAAATCACCTTCACGGGCGTCTCTTCCGACACCGCCCCGGAGCAGCCCGTACCAAAAGCCGCGCACAAGGCTACGACTCCGGCAAAATATTTCAGATTTCTCAGCATATGAAAAAGTTTTAAGGTTCGACAATCGTCAGGAATCAATTCGCTCCCGAAATGATAATCAGCGCCAGACCGCCGATGAACAGCAGGAACATGCAGGCCAGCAATCCCTTCACGGAACGTCCCGCGCCCCGGAATTCACGCCAGATGAAGACGCCCCATATCGCGGCGATCATCGGAGCGCCCTGCCCCAGCGCATAAGAGACCGCGGCGCCGGCTTTACCGGCGGCAATGTAGCTGAAAGCCGTACCTAACGCCCATACTGCACCGCCGAGCACTCCGACCAGATGGGTGGAAAGCGATCCGCTGAAATAGGCTTTATAACTGACGGGCGCACCGTCGAAGGGATGGCGCATCACCCATGTATTGAAAACGAAATTGCTGAGCAGCACGCCCACCGAGAATACAAACAGTGCCGAATAGGGAGTCATCATGCCGGGTGTAGGATCGGAGAAATTATCGAGATCCATGGCGGCCGCGACAAAACGGTAAAAGAAAGCCATGATGACGCCGGCGACGGCGGCCAGCGCAACGCCCTTGCGGCTGTTGCTCTTCACGCCGCCCGACTGGCGGGCCGAGGCCATTCCGTTGAGCACAATGGCAACGACGATGAGCGCAACGCCGAGAAAAAGAATCACGGGATCACCTTTCGGAGCCCCCACATAATTGACAATCACCCCCAGCACCAAAGCCAGCCCCACGCCCAGCGGAAAAGCTACGGCCAAACCGGCCAGCGATACCGAAGCGGACAGCAGAATATTCGAAGCATTGAAAACCACGCCGCCCAGCAGCACACTGCCGATGCCGCCCCAGTCTGCCTGAGCGAGATCGGCGACGAAACTACGGCCTTCGCTGCCGAAGCTTCCGAGCGTGAATCCGGACAGGATGCTGAACAACAGCATGCCGATCACATAGTCCCAATAGAAAAGTTCGTAACGCCAGCTTTTCGAAGCCAGTTTCTGCGTGTTTCCCCATGACCCCCAACAGAGCATCGTCACGAAACAAAACACGACGGCCAGTGTATAATTATTTACAACAAACATTAGGATAAAAGTTTTAGGTTAATATTGAAGTTTTGTCTATTCGGCGGAATCTACTTCGCGCCGCTGCGGAATGGAACGCTGGGCGCCGATGCGGGTACAGGCGATTGAAGACGCGGCGGCGGCGAAACGTGCTGCAGCTCCCAACTCGCGCCCTTCGGAGAGGGCGACGGCCAGCGCGCCGTTGAAGACATCTCCGGCAGCCGTCGTATCGACAGCCTCGACACGATAGGCCGGAACGAACTCCTCGCCGCGCTCATCGGCCACCAATGCCCCCGCACTGCCCATCGTAACGGCGACACGCCGTACACCGCGCCCGCGAAACCATGCGGCGGCCGCAACGGCATCGCCGACATTCTCGACTTTCAGCCCCGTCAGCAGCTCTGTCTCGCTGCGGTTCGGCGTAATCAGGTCCAGACGGGCCAACACTTCGTCCGCAATCGGCGCCGCAGGGGCCGGATTCAAAATGACCCGCACTCCGTGACGCACGGCAAGTTCGGTAGCGCGGGCTACCGTCTCCATCGGAATTTAGAGTTGCACGAGCAGGTAATCGGCAGCGGCGATTTCGCTTTCGACAGCATCGATATCCGCAGGCGAAAGCAGGGCGTTGGCCCCCGGAGCCACGACGATACTATTCTCCGCGGCATCATCTACGGCGATAAGCGCCACGCCCGAAGCAACGCCATTGCGGCGTACGATATAGGACGTATCGATACCTTCGCCGGCATAATGCCGCACGGCTTCCGCTCCGAACCCGTCGTCGCCCACGCAGGCGACAAAGCAGACGTCGCCTCCCATACGGGCCGCAGCGACCGCCTGATTGGCGCCCTTGCCGCCTGCATTGATCATAAAATCAGATCCGATAAGCGTCTCTCCGGGAGAGGGAATACGCGGCGTACGGATAACCAGATCGGTATTGGAACTTCCTATTACAACAATTTTTCCCATAATTACATATTATTAATATTCATATTCAGGGCTTCATTCCTGCCAAGACATAGCCGGCGTCAAATCCGGATCTGCGCCTGCAGTCTTTCGAGCACGGCCCGCACCTTCGTCCGTTCGGCATCGAGGAATCGCTGGTAAGGATATGAAAGGTAATCGCTGCATATCCCCATGAGCGAAAGTGCGCACTTGATTCCCTTGATGGCACTGGAACCATAGCGACCGATGGTATAGAGCGACGCGGCGACGGCCATGACATGATGCTGCAGGGCTTTCACCCGTTCCAAGTCATTGGCCGCGGCTGCCTCGTAAAGCGCGACATAGAGTTCCGGAAAAACATTCGCACCGCCGTTGACCCCGCCGGCTGCTCCCAGCATCACACTCTCGGCAGTGAGCTGTTCGGGTCCCATGAAAAGGGCGAAATCGGGACGATCGCTCAGCTCGTAAAGAAGCGTCTGAAAATAGACCATGTTCGACGAACTGTCCTTCAGTCCGATGATGTTCGGATGCCCGGCCAGCTCCTTCACGGTAGCGGGTTCGAGCGACACCTTCACATGCACCGGCATATTATAGAGGCACAAAGGCAGCGGCAGGGCATCGGCCAACGCCTTGTAATACATGGTCAGTTCCGGCTGCGAAGGAGCGAAATAGTAAGGCGGCGCCGCAACGACAGCCGCAGCACCGCATTCGGCGGCCTTGTGCGCCAGTCTCAGACTCTCCTCCAGCGAGGTATCGGTCACGCCGACCAAAACGGGAACGCGGCCCGCAACTGCCGAACAAACCAGCTCGGTAAGTTCATAACGCAGGTGATAGGCCAGACTTTGCGCCTCGCCGGTCGTTCCGAGGATGAAGATTCCGTGAACACCGCCTGCAATCATATGCTCCACCAGTCTGACCGTGCCGTCGCGGTCCAGCGTATTGTTGTCGATCAGCGGTGTGACCATCGGCGGAATAAGACCTTTCAATCGGGAAAAACGTGTTTTCATACATTCAACTATTACAACTGAGACTTTTTGAAATACATTTATATCTATTTAAAACACAAGCAATAACTAAATCGTTTTAGCCAAAAGAACAAAAAAAGGGTCACTTTTGTCCGGTAGACTCCCCTTTCACCAACTCGGCGTTTAGCATGATCGCGGCGCTGGAAGCGCAGTCCGGTTCTTCGATCCGGCGCACCAGCAGACGAACGGCTTCCGTACCGAACAACTCGATCGGCTGCCGCACACTGGTAACGGACACCCGGTACAGATCGAACACTTCATTGCCATCGTAAGCCACGACAGCCACATCGTCGGGCACAGAAACCTGATAACGGTTCAACGCCTTAAGTCCCTCCACGGCCAGACTGTTGGTTGCGAACAACAGGGCGTCCACCTTGCGGTTGGCCCGTTGAAAAAGCTGCCGCACAAGATCATCGACCCGGCGGGCCGTTTCATGAAAATCAATACGATATATCTGCATGCGGTCTTTGAGCCCCAGACGTTCCATCGTGGATTCGTACCCCTTCTCCCGATCGCAGATATTCGACAGCCGCATGGCATAGGAGACCATCGCCACACGCTTATAGCCCGATTCCACCAAATGCTCCACGGCCATTGCCGACGCTTTCTGATTGTTCAGCACCACACGGCTTATTTCCGGATTGTCGATCGTACGGTCGATCAGCACCAGCGGAATATTGAGGCCGTAAATCTCTTCGATATAAGCTTCGGAGCCTTCGCACGGAACAAGGATCAATCCGTCCACGCCCTTGCCCAGAAGTACTTCGACCACATTGCGGAACTTGTCCGCATTCTCGTCCGAACTGCCGAAAATAACGGTATAATTAAAACGGGAGGCATCGTCCTCGATTTTCCGGCATATCTCTGCAAAAAAGCTGTTCGAGATATCGGAAACAACCACACCGATCGTCCGCGAACGTCCGCTCCGCAGACTTCGGGCCGCATTATTAGGCTGATAGTCGAGTTTGTCAGCCATTTCCCGAATGCGTTTGGTCATCTCATCGCTTATGCGATAACGTTTCCCCTTATTATTCATGACGAACGACACCAGCGATATCGAAACTCCGGCAGCTTCGGCAATGTCACGAATCGTGGTACGTTTAGTTTTCATATAGCACACATAATAGCTTTCTATCGCAAATATATACTAAAACGTTTTAGTTGCAAAATAAATCGGCAAAATTTTACGTACAAACTGATCCAAATACTGATAATCAACGAATTGGGAACAAGGTCAATCAGCATCACATCCTCCCGGCATACTCCGTAACTGCTAAAAAGACAGCACAGAACGCATTCTTATCGGCCAAGACGCAACCCGGCGAAGATTATAGGCCGGCGAAAATAGGTTCGCCGCGACCGGACACCTTGTCTTCGCCCCACCCTCCAATTATATATAATGAAGTAACCGGGATTCCGCCGAAACTGATACCGCCAGATAGGGCCGGCAACATCCGGTCCGATCTGGCGGACAATATCGTTCATCAGGGCTTTTTCGGTCTTCCGGACGGAACGCGACGCTATTTCCGGAATTCGAGACGCACGACGACCGGAAAATGGTCCGACGGCGTGCGCGCCTCGTAACTGTGCAGTGAAACCTCCTTGGGGAAGGCGCCCGACTTGATCTCCTCGCCGCTGGCGGCGGTCTCCGTACGGTAGGTATCGGTCAGCACCCCGTAATCGTGCACGCGAACCGACGGCGTCACGAAGATATGGTCGATGCGGCTGTCGGTCTTCAGCGAAGGATTGAAGTTGTTGAACGTACCGTTCGGGGCGTAACGTCTTCCGGCGGTCTCGTACGAGTCGGCCAGAATGCCCGACGAGACAAAGGTCGTATAGATATGATTGTTCTGGTCGACGTTGAAGTCCCCGGTCAGGATCACGAACTCTTTGGGTTTGCACATTTCACGGATCTTCGCCACCACAAGCTTGGCGCTCTCCTCACGGGCCTGCACTCCGATATGGTCCATATGCAGGTTGAAGAACCAGAAGCGGCGCTTGGTCTGCAGGTCGAGGAAATGCCCCCACGTGCAGATGCGCGGCAGCGCGGCGTCCCAGCCTTTGTTCGGACGGTCGGTGATCTCCGAAAGCCAGAAGTGGCCTTCGTCCAGCAGGCGGAAACGCTCCTTTTTATAGAATACGGGCGCATACTCGCCTTGCGTCTTTCCATCGTCGCGGCCGACGCCGATATAGTCGTAGTCGGGAAGCTGCGCCAGCATGTCGTGCAGCTGGCCGTCGAGCACCTCCTGACTGCCGAAAATGTCGAAGCCGTGGAATTCGATCAGGCGGCACACCCACGGGCCGCGACGCTCCCAGCCGTTGCCGCGTTCGGCGTCGCCCCGATTGGCGTTGCGGATATTATAGGTGGCCACGGTCAGCTCCTGAGCAGCGGCACAAAAGGTCACGGCGGCAAACAGCGCGAGAATCAGCAATTTCTTCATTTCAAAGGATCGTTTAACGGGTTTCAAGTCGAACAAAGATATAAAAAACGCACGAAATCCCCTCCGGCCGCACTTCCGCAAGTAAATTTTTCTGCCGGATTAGTACACTTTCAGGCTTGAGGATACGGGGTTCGCCATATTTTTACTATCTTTGGGGTGCAAAAAACCAAACTAATGGAATCAGCCCGTAAAACCTCCGTAACCAAAGTAATGCCCATCCTTTTCAGCTTCTTCGTGATGGGATTCTGCGACGTGGTCGGCATCTCGACCACCTATGTCAAAAACGATTTCAACCTCAGCGAAGCCCTCGCCGGATTCATTCCGTCGATGGTATTCCTCTGGTTCCTGCTGCTCTCGGTCCCCGTAGCACTGGCAATGAACCGCGTCGGACGCAAACGCACCGTCCAGATCAGCAACGTCATCACGATCGTCGGCATGCTGATTCCGTTCGTATCGTATAATTTCGCGACCTGCATGGTGGCCTTCGCGCTGCTGGGAATCGGCAACACGATCCTGCAGGTGTCGCTCAATCCGCTGCTGACGAATGTCGTGTCGGGCGAATCGCTTACCAGCTCGCTCACGGCGGGACAGGTCGTGAAGGCCGTCTCGTCGTTCATGGGTCCGATTATCGCCGTCTTCGCGGTGAACGTCTTCGGCAACTGGCAGTACCTCTTCCCGATCTTCGCCGCGATCACGCTTCTCTCGTCGCTTTGGCTGATGATGACCTCGATTCCCAAAGAGGAGGTTTCCCTACAGTCGGGCAGTTCGGTCGGCGCAACGTTCTCGCTGCTGAAGGACAGCCATATCCTGCTCTTCTTCATCGGCATCCTCTGCACCGTAGGTCTCGACGTGGGCATGAACACGCTGACGCCCAAACTGCTGATCGAACGCTGCGGACTCGAAATCACCGACGCAGGACTCGGATCGAGCGTCTATTTCTTCTGCCGTACGGCCGGCGCATTCATCGGCGCATTCCTGCTGGCGCGTCTCTCGGACGTCCGCTACCTGCGCGTAAACCTCATCGTGATGCTCGCGGCGCTGGGCGTGCTCTATTTCGCCAACAGCTACATCGAGATACTGATTTGTGTGGGCGTCTTCGCCTTCGCCCTCTCGTGCGTCTTCTCGATCGTCTACTCGCTGGCATTGCGCCGCCGCCCGGACAAGGCCAATGAAATTTCGGGCCTGATGATTACGGGCGTCTGCGGAGGCGCGATCATCCCCCCGCTGATGGGGCTGCTGACCGAAACCGTCGGATCGCAGGTCGGCTCGCTCATCATCCTGACCGTCTGCGCCGTATACCTGACCTTCTGCGCATACAGCATCAAAGCCAAAGCCAACAAATAACCAAAATACCATGTACAGATACGACAACCGTGTGGTCATCACACTCGACGCAGGCGGCACGAACTTGGTGTTCGGCGCCATGCAGGCCAACAAATTCATCGTCGATCCCATCACGTTGCCGTCGAACGCCGACAACTTGGACAAATGTCTGGCAACGATGGTCGAAGGCTTTCAGGCCATCATCGACAAACTGGAGGAGAAACCCGTCGCCATCAGCTTCGCGTTCCCCGGCCCGGCCGACTACCCGAACGGAATCATCGGCGGCTATCTGCCCAACTTCCCCTCGTTCCGCGAAGGCGTGGCGCTGGGGCCGTTCCTCGAATACAAATTCGGCATTCCGGTCTTCATCAACAACGACGGCGACCTCTTTGCCTACGGCGAAGCGCTGGGCGGCGCACTGCCCGAAGTGAACGCCCGGCTCGAAGCGCTGGGAAGCCCCAAACGCTACAAGAATCTGGTGGGCTACACGTTCGGCACGGGTCTGGGCATCGGTATCGTGGTAAACAACGAACTCAACCGCGGCGACAACTCGTGCGTCGAGACCTTTTGTCTCAAGCACAAGAAGATGCCCGACATTATCGTCGAAGACGGCGCCGCGATCCGCGCCGTGAAGCGCGTCTACGGAGAGTTGACGGGCAACCCGAACCACGGGCTGGAACCGAAGGACCTCTGCGATATCGCCGACGGCAAACGCGAAGGCGACACGGAAGCCGCCCGCAAGGCTTTCGCCGAGATGGGCGAGATCGCCGGCGACGCCATGGCTACGGCCGTGACGCTGATCGACGGTCTGATCGTCATCGGCGGCGGCATCACGGGCGCCCGCAAATGGATCATGCCCAGCCTGCTCAAAGAGCTGCGCAGCAAGATGCACACCATCGCGGGCGACGAGCTGAACCGCGTGCAGATGAAGGTTTACGATCTGGACAGCGAAGAGGAGTTCAAGGAGTTCGCCAAAGGCGATCAGCGCACGCTGAAGGTCTACGGGACCGACCGTTACGTGGCTTACGACCCCCAGAAGCGCATCGGCGTCGCTATTTCGAAACTCGGCGCGAGCAACGCCATTTCGGTGGGCGCATACGCGTTCGCCCTGAGCCAGCTCGACGCGCAAAAAGCACAATAAAACTATTATGTATAAGTTCCAACCCATCCTCAAATCGACGATCTGGGGCGGCGAAAAAATCGTCCCCTACAAACAAATCGCATCCGGCCAGACGCAGGTCGGCGAAAGCTGGGAGCTTTCGGGCGTCAAAGGCAACGAATCGGTCGTGGCCGGAGGTCCCGAAGCCGGCACTACCCTGCCGGACCTGATCGCCCGCCACGGCGCCGCACTGCTCGGCAAAGCCAACTTCGAACGTTTCGGCGAGGAGTTCCCGCTGCTGATCAAGTTCATCGACGCACGGCAGGATCTCTCGATTCAGGTACACCCCGACGACCGGCTGGCGTGGGAACGTCACAAGTCGAAAGGCAAGACCGAAATGTGGTACGTCGTGGACGCCGACAAGGGCGCACGGCTCCGGTCGGGATTCGCCAAGCAGGTGACGCCCGCCCAGTACGAAGCCAGCGTCGAGGACAACACCATCACCGACATCCTCGCCGAGTACGAGATACATCCGGGCGACCTCTTCTTCCTGCCGGCAGGCCGCGTCCACAGTATCGGCGCGGGCGCGTTCATCGCCGAGATTCAGCAGACTTCGGACATCACCTACCGCATCTACGACTTCAACCGCAAGGACGCCGACGGCAATACCCGCGAACTGCACACCGAGCTGGCGAAGGGAGCCATCGACTACACCGTGCTGCCCGACTACCGCACCAAGTACGAGCAGGTGCAGGACCGCGAAACGGAACTGGTGTCGTGTCCCTACTTCACCACGTCGCTCTGCGACCTGACCGCTCCGCTGACGCTCGATTACGCGGCGCTCGACTCGTTCGTCGTTGTGATCTGCGTCGAAGGCAAAGGCATGATCGCCGACGACAGCGGCAACGAAATGCCGATCCATCAGGGCGAGACGGTACTGCTTCCGGCTACCGTGAAGTCGCTCCGCGTCGTCCCCGAAGGGAAGCTCAAAATGCTGACCAGCTGCATCAAGTAAATGGAATGCACTCTGACAGATAAATCCGGCGGTTCCGACTGCCGGATTTTTTCATTTTCCGCGGCAACCCCGATAATAAATTTTATCTTCATCGGCTCATTGCATCGTAAAAATAATCGCCCGCCTCGGCAAATCGAGGAAAAAATTTTCTTTTAACAAAATTCCGTTGCAGGACTCCGTTCTTTTTAGTACCTTTGGAGGTGCAACCGGAACACTAAAAAACAGAGAATCTTACGACATGGAGAAGAAACTGCAAGAGATCGCATCGCACTTCGCTTTGGAGGGAGGCATCGCGGCCATAGACTCGCTGGGCGAGGGTTTTATCAACGATACGTTCATCATCCGCACCGAAGGGGAGGCCCCCGATTACATTCTTCAGCGCAAGAACAAAAACATTTTTCCCGACGTTCCGGCCATGATGGACAACATCCGCCGGGTTACCGACCACATCCGCCGCGGCGTCATCGCGGCAGGCGGCGACCCCCGGCGCGAAGTGATGACCGTGGTCCCGACCAGAGAGGGCGCGCTGTACCACATCGACGGCGACGGCGAATATTGGGCCGTCTCGGTTTTCATCGACGACACCGTCGCCTACAACAAGGCCGATTCGCCCGAACTGGCCCGCAAGGGCGGCGAGGGAATCGGCAAATTCCAAGCCCAGCTGGCCGACTTCACCGAGCCGCTGGCCGAAACGATCAAGGGATTCCACAACATCCGCCACCGCTTCGTGCAGTGGGACGAGGCGCTGAAGCGCGACGCCGCAGGCCGCAAAAAGGAGCTTTCGGAGGAGATCGGCTGGATCGAATCGCGGCGCGGGGATATGCTCGGCTTCTGGTCCAAGGTCGAGGAGGGCACGATTCCGACGCGTGTGACGCACAACGACACCAAGATCAACAATATTCTCTTCGACAGGCAGGGCGAGGTGCTCTGCGCCATCGACCTCGACACGGTGATGGCCTCCACGTCGCTCAACGACTTCGGCGACGCCATCCGCTCCTACGCCAACACGGGCGACGAGGACGACCGCGACCTTTCGCGCGTCGGGCTGTCGCTCGAAATGTTCCGGGCCTACACCGAGGGCTACCTCTCGCAGCGGGCCAAACAGCTCACCGACTCCGAAATCGACCATCTGGCTTTCTCGGCCCGATACATCACCTTCGAACAGGTCCTGCGTTTCCTGATGGACTACATCGACGGCGACACCTATTATAAAATCAAATACCCCGGTCACAACCTTGTGCGCACCCACGCCCAGTACCGCCTGCTGCAAAGCATGGAGGAGCATTACGGCGAAATGTGCCGCATCGTACGGGAAACCGTGGACAAATACCGCAAGGCATGACGGAAATACGCAAAATCACGGGCATCGTCCCCACGAACAAGGCTGCCGTCGAAGCGGCTTTCGCCGGCATCGAACCGCAGGCCCTAGCCTGCTGCAACTGGCCGGACCAATTTCCTTACGCGCCGGAGGTTTCGTTCCGCATGTTCCACACGGGCGACTACCTGATGCTGCGCTTCGACGTCGCGGAACGCTGCACGATGGCCCGCGTCACGGAGGACAACGGCGAAGTTTGGACCGATTCGTGCGTGGAGTTCTTCATCACCCCCGACGACAGCGGCTACTACTACAACTTCGAGTGCAGTTGCATCGGACGCCTGCTGCTAGGCTTCCGCAAGGAACGCGAGCACCCGGCGCACGCCGCGCCCAAAGTTATGGCCGCCATCCTGCGGAATCCGAGCCTCGGACTGCGGCCGTTCCCCGAACACGAAGGAGACAACCGCTGGTCGGTCGTGCTGGCCATTCCCCCGCAGGCGCTGTTCATGCACGAACTGACAGACTGGAGCGGTCTGAAGGCATCGGTGAACCTCTACAAATGCGGAGACAAGCTTTCGCAGCCCCATTTTCTTTCGTGGAAGCCGATCGAGACGCCGAAACCCGACTTTCACCGGCCCGATTTTTTCGAACAAATTAAATTTTCAGAGATATGAACAACAAATATTCACTTCCGAAAGACGGCGGACTGATCGCAGAATCGACGCCGCGCGACATCATCCATCGTTACGAGAAAATTCACACAACGGTCTATGAAAACGAATATCTGGGCGTTCAGTCCGTTGCCGACACCATCGTCAAGGCGATCCGCACCTACAACGAACTCCACTGTTCGAACGAAGTCTACGAAGAGCAGCAGCCCTTCGTGCTGGGCCTTACCACGGGCCGCACGCCGCTGGGGCTCTACCGCGAGCTGGTGAAACGCCACAAGGAGGGCCTCGTCAGCTTCCGCAACGTGGCCGTATTCAGCCTCGACGAGTTCTACCCCATCCGCTCGACCGAGCAGCAGAGCCGCAACTTCCGCATCCACGAGGATTTCCTCAACCACATCGACATCCTGCCCGAAAACATCCACATCCCCGACGGCACCATCTCCGAGGACAAGGTTTCGGAGTACTGCGCCTCATACGACCATTCGGTGCGCAAGATCGACCTGATGATTATCGGCGTGGGCGAAGACGGCCAGATCGGATTCAACGAGCCGGGTTCCTACGCCAAGTCGCGCACCCGGCTGGTGCAGCTGACCCACAACACCCGCAAAATCCAGTCAGGCGCATTCTTCGGACTGGACTACACCCCGAAGCTGGCCATCACGATGGGTATCGACACGATCATGCGGGCCGACAAGATCATCCTGATGGCTTGGGGCGAAGAGAAGGCCCAGATCATCCAGAAGGTCGTCGAAGGCGAGATCACGACCCAAGTGCCGGCATCGAACCTGCAGGCCCACCCCAACATCGAAGTCGTAATCGACGAGAACGCCGCCCAGCTGCTCACCCGCGAGCAGACGCCGTGGCTGGTAGGCCCCTGCAAATGGACGCCCAAATTCACCCGCAAGGCCGTGGTGTGGCTCTGCGGCGTGGTGCAGAAACCGATCCTGAAGCTCACCTACAAGGATTACATCGAAAATTCGCTGGGCGAACTGCTCGAACAGGGCCGCGCCTACGACCAGATCAACATCGACGTATTCAATGACCTCCAGCACACCATCACCGGCTGGCCGGGCGGCAAACCCAATGCCGACGATTCGACGCGCCCCGTGCCGTCGAATCCGTATCCCAAACGCATCGTGATTTTCTCGCCCCACCCCGACGACGACGTGATTTCGATGGGCGGCACGTTCATCCGTCTGGTGCAGCAGGGACACGACGTGCACGTGGCGTATGAAACTTCGGGCAACGTCGCCGTACACGACGACGTAGTGCTCCAGAACATCGACACGGCCCGCGAACTGGGCTACGGCAACCACTACGCCGAAGTCGAGAAGATCATCGCCGGCAAGAAGAAGGGCGAACCCGAACCCCGTCCGCTGCTCGACCTCAAGGGCGCCATCCGCCGTGCGGAGGCCCGCGCCGCCGTGCGCTCGTTCGGGCTGAACCCCGACACCAACGCCCATTTCCTCAACCTGCCGTTCTACGAGACGGGCGGCATCAAGAAGGGACTGCTCACGGAGAAGGACATCGAAATCATCGTCAAACTGCTCCGCGAGGTGAAGCCCCACCAGATTTACGCCGCCGGCGACCTCGCCGACCCCCACGGCACGCACCGTACGGCCATGGAGGCCGTGCTCGGCGCGCTCGACGTGGTGAAGGACGACGAATGGCTCAAGGAGTGCCACCTCTGGCTCTACCGCGGCGCATGGATGGAATGGGATCTCGGCATGGTCGACATGGCGGTGCCCTTGTCGCCCGACGAGCTGATCATGAAGCGTCACGCCATCTACCGCCACCTCTCGCAGAAGGACATCATGCCCTTCCCCGGCAGCGACCCCCGCGAATTCTGGCAGCGCGCCGAAGAGCGCACGCAGAACACCGCCAAGCTTTACGACAAGCTCGGCATGGCGGAGTATCAGGCAATCGAGGTATTCGTGAAGATGTTCTGACGAGCCCCCGCAAATGAAAAAACAATCAATAACCCAATAATTCAACCATTCAATCTATGCGACTGATTATCGAAGACACGCAGGAAAACGCAGGCCGCTGGGCAGCGCGCTACATCGTAGAGCAAATCAACAAGAAACAGGCGGCCGGAGGCACCTTCGTACTGGGACTGCCTACGGGTTCGACCCCGCTGACGACATACAAAGAGCTGATCGCGCTGAACAAGGCCGGAAAGGTCTCCTTCAAGGATGTCGTTACGTTCAACATGGACGAGTACGTCGGGCTTCCCGAAGAGCACCCCGAAAGCTACCATTCGTTCATGTGGAACACCTGCTTCAACCACTTGGACATCAACCCGGCCAACGTCAATATCCTCAACGGCAACGCCCCCGACCTGCAGAAGGAGTGCGACGAATACGAGGAGAAAATCCGCAAGGCGGGCGGCATCGACCTCTTCATGGGCGGTGTCGGCGAAGACGGACACTTGGCGTTCAACGAGCCGTTCTCGTCGCTCAACTCGCGTACGCGCGTCAAAACGCTGACTTACGACACGCTCGTCGTGAATTCGCGCTTCTTCGACAACGACGTGAACAAGGTTCCCAAACAGGCCATGTCGGTAGGCGTCGCCACGGTGCTCGATTCGAAGCAGGTGCTGATCCTCGCGCTCGGCCACAAGAAAGCCCGCGCCCTGCAGCAGTGCGTCGAAGGTCCCTACTCGCATGTCTGCACGATTTCGGCCATGCAGGTACACCCGCACGGAATCGTCGTATGCGACGAACCCGCGACCGTCGAACTGAAAGTCGGCACGTACCGCTATTTCAAGGACATCGAGAAAGAGAACCTGATCTGATAATGCCGGAGCGGCCCTTCGGACGGTCGTACGACCGTCCGAAACCGTATCCGCACATTTCGGAGGCCCGGATTTCCGGCGGGATTTCGCCCCGGCATCTGGACGCTCCCATACAAATAAAATTCCCCGTACGGCAAGGCAGTCCGTACGGGGAATTCGTTTGAGCTGTACTAATCTCCAAACAGCGCGGCTCAACTTATTTCGTCTGTTTCACCAAAGCGATCTCGTCGATGCAGAAATAGGAGGGGCAATTCAGAAATCCGCCGCTCACATCGTTCGACATCACACCGAAACGCAGTTCATCGACAGCACCGAGCGACGAGCAATCGACCTTCACCCAATCGGAAACGATGGATTTCCCGCTGATAAGCACCTGCTCGATCGTTTTTCCTTTGACACCTCCGCTATATCCGGTCACCGAAACCTTGAACCAGTAATCGCTCAGGGAGGATTGGGACTGTCCCGTTACGGTCGCGTTGGCCATATACAGATGGGCGACTTCCCGCCTCTCGCTGAATTCGATCTTGGGCGTATTGTAATCATAAGCGCCGTAATCGTTGAAATAAGCGAGGGCGAATGTCGCGGTATTGTTGGCTCCCGACTTGGTCCACGCCGAAAAATGGCTCCCTTTGTAATCTGGCGACCCGTCGGCCGTCGGAGTCTGCGAATAGTTCTTCGAAAGCGCAAAACCGCCCCAAGTGTCATAGGCTCCGAACTGGTTTTTCGACATGTCGCAAAAATAGGAGCCGAAACCGATCTTTCGGTCAGCAGTCGTGAAGAGGAGTCCGTCGAAAAAATTACCGTTGGCATCCTCTTCGTTCATGTATTCCCTGCCGCACAACACATCGTCGAAGGAGCCGCCGGCCCATTCTCCGACGATCGTCACGGTCCGGAGCGCAGCGGCGTTGCCTTTGAAGTCGAGCATCCCCTCCGCGGGTTCGAAAGAGATCACATCGTACTCGACGGGCGGCGTCTTGGGGCCGTCATCGTCCGAGCAGGCGGCAAAAATGCAAGCAGCTATAAAAATTCAAACTAAATTTTTCATCACGATTCTATAAATAAAAATTATTCCGAATAAACAAGATCATCGATACAGAAATACGTCGGAGCCATCTTGTCACTACACTCGACAGAAAAAATTATTTTTGTCACCACTCCCAATTTATCCAGTCCCACGGTATTCCAATCTGCAACGATTTTGTTATTCGCAGCAAGGGGGACATCAACTTTTCCGGTCTGGGTTTCACCGTCGAAGCCAATAATCGACACGCTGTAATCACTATAATCACCCTTAAGGTGGAGATAGGTCCACGTATTATTGGCAACACGAACCGAAACAGGAGAAACAGGCGTCGAAAACTCAACTGCAGGATTAAATGTATATCCGGGGCCCATTCCCTTCATATCGTATGCAACGGCAAATTTATTCTGACCGTCATCGACTGTCGTATAAACACTAAATTGATTATCTGTCCCCTCGGTCACCTTATCATGGCAGCCGGATATGGCAAACTTGCACCAAGTATCCCATACGCCGCCGAAATCTGAAAAATAAGACAGGAAGGAAGCCTTGCCTTCTTTATAAATAACCCCTTCGAACACCAACGAGCCATCCTCATCAGTAGCCAGCTTCTTACCCCACAAGTATCCGTCAGCACCAAGTTCGGCATCACTGAAAGTTATTGTTTCAACATGGGGGGGGGTCGGCGTCTTGTCATCGTCCGAGCAGGCCGCGAACGCAAGCGCCGCAAAAGCGATCAGTAAAAGTTTTTTCATCTTTCGTTTGTTTAAGTTATCTGTATAAAATAAAAAAATCCGGTCCCGAACTCCCGGAATCGAATCCCCGTTTTACACAGCCCGGCGCATACCTATTATATATGCCGCCTTCACAACAAACGTCCGACACCCAGTGCCACCGTCCGAAGCGCTCCGTTCTCCGCAGAGCCTGTCCGAAAATCGAGAATTCTCCCACCGGGAGACGCAAGGCAGGTCTTCTGGCTCGTTCCTGCCGCTACGCCTTCCCGGCCGGAGCCAGTGGCTAAAGAGTGTGCGGCAATTGACGGAACTTACAGCAGCGGGAACTGCTGCCGATTTACACGGCATTCCCATTTAATCACACGGGGCCTTGCCCGGCCCTTTGTGAACCATTGCGGTGCAAAGTTAGGAAATAAA
>ENA-UEYI01001301-UEYI01001301.1-human-gut-metagenome-genome-assembly--contig:-NODE-1301-length-21542-cov-3.889355_pt1 | contig 21542 bp, 14 predicted proteins | sample MGYA00242900_ERZ507916 | MGnify/ENA primary metagenome ERZ507916 (study PRJEB26167, sample SAMN06115521) | human gut metagenome | host: Homo sapiens | place: China:Chongqing | collected 2015-09-02...
ATATGAGCCGATTCGGCAGAAATTATCTGCAAGTCGGCTTCTATACCGAGATAATTTTCCCGCAAAAGCAAATCCGTTTTATCGCCGTCAATAACAGCGTGGACAGCGACAAGCCGCAGGATAACGATTTTACTCCGTTCCTCAATATTATGAACGAGTGGTATGCGAAGGACACCAGCAATAAGATAAAATCTATCTTCTTATCCCGTATGAACGACGGAAAACGCTGCTCCGGCAGTATTCCTTACGGTTACAACCGACTGCCCGAAGATAAGCAGACTTTGGTGGTCGATCCTGTTGCTTCTCAGGTGGTAAAACACATCTTTGAACTTGCGACGCAGGGACTTAACCCGGCAGCAATCGCAAGAAAGCTTACCGAAGAAAAGGTGCTGATACCCTCTGCGTACACCCTGCAATACCACCCGGAGCAGTGCAACCGAAAAGCAGAACTCGGCTGTACAAGGTGGAATTCCAATACTGTCAGAGAGATTTTGAACAGGCAGGAATATCTCGGTCATACTGTGCTGAGAAAGACAATCGGAACAAATTTCAAAACTGATGCCCGACGATTTGCCACCGATGAAGAACGACTTGTATTTGAAAATACCCACGAGCCTATCATTGACAACGAGCTTTGGGAGCAGGCACAAAGAGGACTGCAACACGCTGTGCGGCGCATAAAGGACGGCACACATCAAACGGAGTGCCGATTGCCGGGACTTGTGTTCTGTGCCGACTGCGGCAGTCGTATGGGATATGAAGTTCATTACTACACGAACGGAGAACGATATTATTCCTATCGTTGCGGCAATTATATGACAGATTCCGCAAAGCAAACGCACAACTGCACCTGCCATTATATCAGTGAAAAGACGCTGTGTGCATTGGTGCTTCATTCCATTCAGCGCATTTCAAAGCGTGTAATAGCAGACGAGCGTGGCTTTGCAGAGGAGTTAAAAGAACTGTGGCGGGTGCAGTCTGACAGCAAGCCGCAGGAGCAAAAGGAAAATCTGCTGAAAGCAAAGCGCAGATTGGAGGAACTTGACCGACTGATAAGCGGCTTGTATGAGAATTTTGTATCCGGCTTGCTCCCGCAAAAGCAGTATAAATCCCTTATGCGGAAGTATTCCGATGAGCAGACGGCGCTGGAAAATCGCACGGCTGAAATCGAAAATGAGATGAAAGAAACAAAGGTTTCCTCGGTTGAAATCGGGCGGTTTATTAAGCTCATTAAGAAGTACAAAGAGCCCACAGAGCTGACAAAAGAGATGGCGTGTGAACTGATTGATAAAATCGTCGTTCACGAAGCCGTGGGCAAAAAGCCGAACCGACAGCAGCAGGTGGACATTTATTATAACTTCATCGGGCAGTTTGACCTTCCACTTTCTGAAAAGGAAATTGCCGAAGCAAGACGGAAAGCCGAGCAAGAAGCGGAGGAAAAAGTCAAGCGCAAGAAAAGACGACAGCGTGAGAGCAATGCTGCACATAGAGCCAAAACCAAGGCGGAACGCTGGGCGGCGAATGACGGTCATAAGTACCCGAAGCGTATCTGCGAACAGTGCGGTAAGGAGTTTTATCCGAACAGCACAAGGCAGAGATTTTGCAATACTGACTGTACAAAAGCCCATCAGCAGGCAGAAAAAGAGAAGAAACGCTTTGCCGAAAAGGGCGAGCACACCTTTCGCCAAAAAGTCTGCAAGATTTGCGGCAAGCCCTTCTGGCCGTCCAACGGTCAGGAGGTGCTGTGCTCCGAGGAATGTAAAACCATCAACCGCAGACAGAAACAGCTTGCCTATTATCATCGTAAGCAATCCGAGCAAAAAGTCGGAGAAGCAATATAAATTCAAGGAGGAACACACAATGGAAAAATTCATCACAGACGAAAGGACAGGCTTGCGTTATGAGCTTGTCGGGGACTACTATCTGATTGCCGGAGAGGACGAGCCGGAGGGCAGACCCATCGGCGTATGGGGACAGCGGCATTTGCGGTATCTGAAACAGCACCGCAAGGGACTCTATTCCGAACTGCTGACAAGCGGCAAGCTGAACGATTACCTTGCCGACATAAACGAGCAGGCAGAGGAAATGTTCTCTCGGCTGGTAAAACAGCTTGCCGAAAAAGAGGGCGTAACGGAAGCCATCAAAGCAGAAAACCAACTGCTGTGGGTGCAGAGGATGAACAGTATCCGCAACACCGCTATGGAGATTATTTCAAACGATTTGATTTACGCATAACAAGCTATCGGAAAGGCTGCTGTCAAGCGACGGCGGCTTTTCCTTTTCGGGTAGTATTCAAGAAGTTATAAAGTTCCGTGAGTAATGGAAGAAGGCAATGCTTTGAGAAAAAGATGAGAGCAATATTCTGAAAACTACTTGATATTTTGGGGAAAATCTGCTAAAATACTTTTGTATATCTATGGGGTGGGGGAATTCATATCCTTTTGCCTTAGAAATTATGGAAGGAGGACTTGACTATGGCAAACGGAAATGCGACAATTATTGTCGGCTCGGCTCGGCTCGGCTCGGCTCGGCAGGAGCATAGCGCCGTTTTTTCAGCGTGTCAAGTCTTATTTCATACAATTTATAACGAACCAGTTGCCGGAGACAGGGCGCATTATGCCTTGGCTTCGGCTTTTTGCGTTTGCCGGAAGGATGGTGGTTTGATATTGAAGTCCTAACCACGACCGGAAAATCAATCTTTTCCGGTTAAACCTTCTATCTTCTCCGGCGTGTCCGCTGTCGGAGGAAGTAAATAGCGGACAATTAAAAAATGGAGGAACTATTATGAAGAAAAAACTATTTGCAATCCTACTCAGCATTGTAATGGTAGCTGGACTCCTGCCTGCCACAGCACTGGCAGCGGAACCCACAGTCTACGACATCTGGGTAGACGGCGTACAGGTCACGTCTGAGAATAAGGATAATCTTTTCAGTGGAACAGTAAGTTATGACCCGACCACTCACACCTTGTCTTTGAACAATGCTACCCTTGACAACGACACCATGTCAGACTACGGTATTAAAACGACTATCCCCAGTACGTTGAAGATACGGTTGACCGGGACAAATAGTATTACCCGAACCGATCCCGGCGGAGGAGTGGGAATATACCTCACTTACAGCACTTCTGTCGAGATTACCGGCGATGGAACACTGGTGATCAACGTTATCGGGGAAAACTACGATGGAATTAACACAGGGGCTGACGTCAAGATTTCCGATAAAGCAAGGGTCATAATAAACTCTGAAGGCGGATTGGGCATAGCCGGAAGAATGGTCGAAATTGACGGGGCAACAGTGGATTCCACCGGCTTGTATGCCGGAATCGATGCCCATTGGCTGAAGATTATAAACGGCGCCGATGTTACGCTTAAGGCGACTCAGGACGGACGTAACGGAGCATATATCTGGAAAGATCAAGAAGGGAACGGCGGCGATATTGAGCTTGCTGCATCTAAAGTTAAAGCAACAAGCTATTATCCCGCTTTGTTTACCGAGGGCAATCTGACGGTTAACGGCGGCGAGGTAAAATGCACCTCTACTGCGGACGGTGCAATATGGGCAAAAGGCAATATTCTGATCAAGGGCGGCGCCAAAGTAACCACTGACAGTAAATACCCCATGGGCGGTAACGGATCTTTCACCGTAGAAGAAGCAGAGATTGATGCAAAGAATACGAATGAGAATAATATCCCCGCAATTTTCGATGAAAGTGTGCCTGTGATTGCCGATGGCTATCACCTGAACTATGCAAAAGCCGTAGACTCGGAAGGAACAGAAATTGACCTGCTTTCCAGCGGTACTCAGTACTTTGCACTTTATAAAAATGTCCATTTTATCACAAAGGCTGTCTATCCGGTTTCTTTCGTTGTAACGCCAGACGGCCTGACCAATGTTGTTGTGAAAGTGAATGGTCAGGAGGTTACCGGCTCTGTCAGTTTGGAAGCAGGAACTTACCCTGTTGAAGTAACAGCCGATAACTGCAAAGCATACACCGGCAATATAACGATCACCGCCGATGCGGCAACGCATACACAGACGATTGCAATGACTTATTTACCTGCCGACTACACGAAGGTTGACGCAGCCATCGCCAAGGCAAACGCACTGAACAAGGACGACTACAAGGACTTCTCCGGTGTGGAAGCTGCCGTTAATGCCGTCGTCCGTGACAAGAACATCACTGAACAGAGCGAAGTGGATGCAATGGCGAAGGCTATTGAAGATGCCATTGCCGCCCTGCAATACAAGGATGCAGATTACACAAAGGTTGACGAAGCCATTGCCAAAGCAAATGCTTTGAAGAAGGATGACTACAAGGATTTCTCCGGTGTGGAAGCTGCTGTGAATGCTGTGACCCGTGGCAAGAACCTTACGGAACAGACCGAAGTGGATGCAATGGCGAAGGCTATTGAAGATGCCATTGCTGCCCTGCAATACAAGGACGCTGATTACACAAAGGTTGACGCAGCCATTGCCAAAGCAAACGCTTTGAAGAAGGATGACTACAAGGATTTCTCCGGTGTGGAAACCGCTGTCAAAGCTGTTGTCCGTGGTAAAAATATTACGGAGCAATCTGAAGTAGACAAGATGGCAAAGGCTATCGAAGATGCGATTGCTGCTCTTGAGAAAAAGCCTGCCAGTACCAAACCGGGAACATCCGATAAGAGTCCGCAGACCGGCGATACAAGCAACCTTGCTTTGTGGATCGCCCTGTTGTTCATCAGCGGCGGTGCAGCCATCGGCACAACGGTTGTAAGCAGAAAGAAAAAGTACAACAGATAATTGAATAGTGTTCCCTTGCTCCATCTTCCGAGCAAGACAAAAGCGTCGTAGCGATACGGCGCTTTTTTGTTACCCGGAAGCGACAAACAGCGGCAAGCAGCAAACGGCGGTAAGGATACCGCCGCCGTTTTGAAAGCCGCTCATATCGAAAGAAAGCGCCCGAAATCGCCCCGAAAACATACAGTGGGATACGGTTTCGGGCGTTTTTGCGTTTCGGGAGCAAATCGGCAAATAGGCAGCGATAAGGAGGTGGACGCTATGCCCCGTATGCCGAAATACCTCAAGCAAGAATGGGCGTTCTTTCTTGACGAGCGTGGACGGAAGAAATACAACGAGCTTTGCAGAAAATGCGAAAGGAACTGCAAGCAGAGCTTCCGTGCCATCGTTATTCAATGCCCGCACTATCAATCAAAAAGGAGAATCAAAGAATGACCGACAATCAAATTATTTCAAACGCAAAGCTGGAAATCATTAAGGCAAGCGACATTACGCCGAAGGAAGTGCGCTGGCTGTGGTATCCCTATATCCCCTTCGGCAAGGTCACGCTTCTGCAAGGCGATCCGGGCGACGGCAAGAGTAAGCTGATGCTTTCCCTTGCCGCTTTGCTTTCCAAGGGAGAGCCGCTTCCCTTTGCAGACGAGGAGGGACATACCGAGCCGATGACCGTCATCTATCAGACCACCGAGGACGATGCAGACGACACCGTTGTGCCGAGATTTAATTCGGCGGGCGGTGACGGCGACCGACTCATCTTCATCAAGGAGGACGAAAAGAGCCTGACCTTCGGGGACGACCGTATCCGTGAAGCCGTGGAGAAGTACAACGCCAAGCTGCTGATTCTCGACCCGATGAGTTCATATATCGGTGATACCTGCTCGATGAACAACGCCAATGAAACGAGAGCCGAGTTCAACCACCTGATTGCTGTTGCCAAGGACACCGGCTGCGCCATCGTTATCATTGCCCATATGAACAAGGCAAAGGACACAAGTCCCCTCTATCGCACCAATGGCTCTATCGACATTGCCGGTGCAGCGAGAAGCATTCTTGCCGTCACACGCACAGCAAACAAACAGAACCCCGCCGAGCGTTATCTGGTGCAGGTCAAGAGCAATCTTGCGCCGATGGGCTCGGCAATTCTCTTTGAGGTAGCCGACAAGGGCGTGAACTTTCTTGATGAGCTGGAGCTGAGTGCGGAGGACGCTTTCTCTGCTTCTGCGCCGAGGATGGGCAGACCGAATGCCCGTGAGGAAGCGGCAACGGATTTTATCCGTTCCCTGCTGTCGGGCGGCAGACGGCTGGCTTCCGATTGCGAAGCAAAACTTGAAGCCGCAGGCTTCAAGAAATCAACCTACAAGAAGTCCAAAAAGAAAGCAGGCGTTCGCTCCGTGAAAGACGGCTTTCTTTGGTACTGGACTTTGCCGGAGGTTGAAAAACCGATTGAGAATGGGCAGGAAGTCACGGACGAGGACGACCTGCCTATTTGATTGAGGTTTTGAGGGAGGTCAAGGGAGGAAAGCCCTTGCCCACGACATCTTTGCAGCGAAGCTGAAAGTGTCATAGTGGGTTACGCACTTTGAAAAAGTTGCGTAACCCGCACCCCCCGCCCTTTCTGCTGACTGGAGGTGATGAGAATGGCGGAAGGAAACTGGAGCGTTGTCCGAGTGGAGAAAATCTCCGCAGAGGGAGCGCAGAAAACCGAGCGACACAATGAGCGCAAGAATGAAAGCTACGCAAATCTTAATGTAGACACCGAGCAAATTGCCCGCAATGTTCACTTCAAGGACACGGGCGGTTTGACCTACAACGAGTATTTCCAGCGGCTCATTGACGAGGGCAAAATCTCCACAAGAGGACAGAAAGCCGGGGCAACGGTCTTTAACGAGCTGGTCATTGATGTGAACACAAGGTACTTTGAGGAACACGGCGGCTACGAATACGCCAAGCAGTTCTACGAGGAAGCCTATCGCTTCGGCTGTGAGATTTACGGCGAGGACAACATCGTATCGGCAGTTATGCACGCCGACGAAATCAACAAGGCGGTGTCGGAGGAATTGGGCAAGCCGGTCTATCACTACCACCTGCACATCGTGGCGATCCCCACCGTCCGAAAAGAAATCCTGTGGTCGAAACGCTGCAAGGATGAAACTCTAAGGGGGACTGTCAAGGAGGTCATCAACCAAGTCTCCCACTCAAAGAAGTGGAAGAACACCGTTCCGCTGCTGGACGAAAACGGGCAGCAGGTTATCAGCAAATACGGAAAGCCGATGTTCCGCAAGTCCTATTCCGTTCTGCAAGACAAGCTCTTTGAGCATATGACCGAAGCGGGCTTCACCGGCTTTGAGCGTGGCATATTGGGCAGTACGGCGGAGAATTTGAGCAGCCTGGATTATCAAATTCAGAAGGATAAGGAAAGGCTTGCCGACATTCAGGAACACATTGAAGCCGAGCAGGTACGCTATGAGCCTGCTCACGAAGTCCACAAGACGATGGCAGAGATTGAGGAAATGGGACAGAAAACCATCACCGGCAAGATTGCCGTTTCCAAGGACGATTACCAGCAGCTCACGGCACTTGCCAAGGAGGGTATCACAAGCCGCAGCGAAATCCAAGATTTGAAAAGCAGCGTTTCCTACTATCAAAGGCAGTATTTCAATGCGTCCTCTGCCGTGGAGCGATTGCAGGAACGGTATGACCGGCTCAAAGAAAAATGCCAGCCGTTCTTGCAGGCACTGGAACACTTCCCAAAGCTGGTGGAGGTCTTTGTTGAGAAGGTCAAGGAGCTTTTCAGTATCAAAGAAGCTCAGGAACGCAAGGAACGGGAGGACAGAGCCGCCGCCCGAAAAGAACAATCCAAACACCGTCGGGGCAGAAATGACTGGGAAAGATAATCCCTTCCATTACTATCCCGACTTTTTAACTTCTTCAACACTTGAATTACGGAGGTACGAAAATGAAAGACATTACAAGCACGATTACCAAGCCCCTCGCCGTCCTCGGAGAGAATGGCAAAGGCTACACAAAGGAAGCCAACTTCATTTCGTGGAACGGCAATGCCGCCAAGCTGGACATCCGAGAGTGGCATCCAAACCACGAACGCTGCGGCAAGGGTATCACGCTCACGGAGGACGAGGGCAGAAACCTTTACGCCGCACTCAAGACAATCTATGAAAAGGAATAATCCTTTTTTCGGCAGGTAACAGGGCGTTCGGAAACGGACGCCCCTATTTTTACGGAGGGAGGTGATGACCGTGGAGAAAATGAAAACCGGCTTTGTAGAGAGAATCGGCGGCACGATTTTCGTTGTCAATGCAATGCCCGCAGAGAACGCAAAGCACACGCAGGAGGAGCTTGTAAAGGCTCTGATTGCAAAAGAAGCAATGGCTCTAAACGCCGATGTAGCCTGAAAAGACTCTACGCACAGCCTTTAATTGTGAACAATTTGAAAAAATTGTCCTAAACCACTTGACGGAAGGGCGAAATCGTCCGGGATGTGGGAAATCTGCTGGAGAAAAAGGGCTACGAGATCAGAGTTCTCGACCTGATTTCAATGGAAAAGAGCCACTGCTACAATCCGTTTGTCTATCTCCACTCGGACAACGATGTGCAACGGCTTGTGACAAACCTGTTCAAGAGCACAACGCCAAAGGGGTCACAAAGTAACGACCCTTTTTGGGATACCTCAGCTTCAATGCTGCTGTCCGCTCTCGTCTATTATCTTCACTACGAAGCGCCGGAGGATGAGCAGAACTTTGCAATGGTAATGGAGATGCTGCAAGCGGCTGCCATCGACAATGAGGAAGATCCGCGACCCTCGCCGCTGGACTGCCTGTTTGCCGATTTGGAGTTGGACAGACCCGACCACATCGCTCTGAAATACTATCGGTCTTACCACACCGGTTCGGCAAAGACCCTGAAGTCCATTCAGATCACCCTTGCCGCAAGGCTTGAAAAGTTCAACTTGGAGAGCTTGGCGGCACTGACCTGTACCGATGAGCTTGACCTTGCTTCTATGGGCGAAAAGAAAGTGGCATTGTTCGCTATTATCCCGGACAACGATTCGAGCTTCAATTTCTTGGTCAGCATCCTTTATACCCAGCTATTTCAGCAGCTTTTCTTTTCCGCTGACCATATTCACGGCGGCGCATTGCCAATTCCCGTTCACTTCCTGATGGACGAGTTCGCCAATGTCAGCCTGCCGGACGACTTCGATAAGATTCTTTCCGTTATGCGTTCCCGTGGCGTGTTTGTGTCCATCATTCTTCAGAACTTGGCACAGCTCAAGGCACTGTTTGAAAAGCAGTGGGAATCCATCGTCGGCAACTGTGATGAGTTCCTCTATTTGGGCGGCAATGAGCAGTCTACCCACAAGTATGTGAGTGAGCTGCTGGGCAAGGAAACCATCGACACAAATACCTACGGAAAGAGTTCCGGGCGAAGCGGAAACTATTCCACCAACTATCAGATCAGCGGTCGTGAACTTCTGACTCCCGATGAGGTTCGTATGCTTGATAACCGCTACGCCATTCTGTTCATCCGAGGGGAACTCCCCGTTATGGACTTGAAATATGACATCCTCAGGCATCCTGCTGTTGAACTGACGGCTGACGGAAAAGGCGGCGTCTATCAGCACGGTAAAGTCACGAGAAATGTTGCGACCATCGAGGTGCAGTACCTCGACCCCGATACTCTGCCGGATACGGAGATACTGGAAACCACTTATGAGCTACTGTCCGATGAGGATTTTAACCTGAAACAATTTTGAAATTATGGAGGTAATTAATATGAATATAATTAAGAAGACTAAAGAACATACTACTAAACTTTCTATGTCCGGTAAGATCCAAAAAAGCTACCGGATCTATTGTATGGTTGTCGTTATTGCGACACTTATATTTGGGGCTTCAGTTACGGCATTTGCGGCAAATGATCCGATTGCGGTTATTAATAATCTGTCCGGATTTATTTTTGGATTAATTCGTGCAGTAGGTCTTATTTTGCTTGGCTTTGGTGTTGTTCAGGTGGGACTTTCCCTGAAGTCCCATGATCCATCTCAGCGAGCAAATGGATTCCTTACTCTTGCGGGTGGAGTTATCATCACTTTTGCGAAAGAAATACTGAACCTCATAACAAGCTGATATTTTAACTACAGGAGCACATCTTTTAGATGTACTCCTGATTTTATAGAAGGAGGTGTTTTATTTGAGCGACAATTGGATTGTACAAAATCTTGAAAATGCACTTGAAACATGGAACGATAAATTATCCGAAATATGGGCACTTATTACTATGACTCCGCAAAGCTTTAGAGGAGGCAAGATATGGAACATAATTGTTGACATTAATGGTGCGGTGCAGTCTATAGGGCTTGCCCTTCTTGTTTTGTTCTTCGTTGCCGGGGTGGTGAAGACTTGCGGATCATTTACGGATGTCAAAAAGCCGGAACATGCAATGAAGTTGTTTGTTCGTTTTGCTCTTGCAAAGGGGGCAATTACTTATGGAATGGAGTTAATGCTTTCACTATTTGATATTGCGCAGGGAGCTATATCGACAATTATGAGCACGGCGGGATTTAGTGAGGCTCAGAAAACAGTTCTGCCGACAGAAATGGTAACTGCGATTGAAAATTGTAGTTTCTTTGAATCTATTCCGTTATGGGCAGTAACGCTTATTGGTGGACTGTTTATCATGGTGATGTCATTTATTCTGATTATGACCGTGTATGGACGATTTTTTAAGCTTTATATGTATACAGCACTTGCCCCCATTCCTCTGTCTACCTTTGCCGGAGAACCATCACAGAATGTGGGCAAATCATTTATAAGAAGCTACTGTGCCGTTTGTTTAGAGGGGGCTGCTATTGCCCTGGCATGTATTATATTCTCTCTTTTTGCTTCTTCTCCACCGGTAGTAGATACTAGTGTGGCAGCAGTTACACAGGTATGGAGTTATGTTGGTGAGCTGATATTTAATATGCTAATTCTTGTAGGCAGTGTAAAGATGAGCGACCGCATTATCCGGGAGATGATGGGATTATAATGTATATTCACCGGTATAGTAAATTAAGAATATTACGGCCGCGTCTTTATCCTTGCTAAAGACAAGTGTATTGTGATGCTTTAATATAGAAGACAATTTTACCCAAACTTAGAGTGGAAAGTTTTTTGAAACAAAGAACGGTTTTTATACCCGAATATATAGGAGGTGTTATTTTGGAGGTTAAAATTAACAGGGAAATCAGAAATTACACAGAAGCAATGTTTTTTGGACTGTCTTTAAGACAGTTCATTTTTTCCGTATTGGCTTGCGGTGTAGCGGTAGGAATATATTTTTTGCTGAGACCGTATGTAGGAACGGAGACCGTGTCATGGATGTGTATTTTGGGAGCGGTTCCGTTCGCTCTCCTTGGATTTGTTAAATATAACGGAATGACGGCGGAGAAGTTCATGTGGGCTTGGATTAAGAGTGAAGTTTTAATTCCAAAAAAACTTTGTTTCCATTCCACTAATATTTATTTTGAATTGATGAAGCCTTATGTAGGATAGAAGAAGGAGGTACTGAAATGATTAAAACTTTGAAAAATTTATTTAAGCAGGACAAGGAACGATTCCTTATTCCTAATGGAGTTCAGGATGTTATACCAATCAGAAAAATATATAATGATGGTGTTTTTCAGGTCGGAGATGACAAGTTTTCTAAGACTTATAAGTTTACCGATATTAATTATGCTGTTGCCAGTCGTGAGGACAAAGAGGCCATGTTTCTCGAATATTCCGAACTACTTAATAGCTTTGACAGCGGTGCAACAACGAAGATTACTATTAATAATCGCAGACTAAATCGTGTTGATTTTGAGAAAAACATTCTTATCCCTTTGACAGGAGATGCCCTTGATGAGTATCGAAAGGAGTATAACAGTATGCTTCTGGAAAAAGCGATAGATGCAAATGCTATTACTCAGGAAAAATACATTACGATTTCCGTAAATAAGAAAAGTGTTGAAGAGGCAAGAAACTATTTTGCTCGTGTCGGTGCAGAACTTATTACTCATTTTGGCCGCCTTGGAAGCAAATGCATAGAACTGGAACCAGACGAAAGGTTACGCATTTTTCACGATTTCTATCGTACAGGCGAAGAAACGGATTTCTATTTTGATATCAAAGAAACCCGCAAAAGGGGATATGATTTCAAGGATTTTATATGTCCTGACTCAATGGAGATAGAAAGAGATTACTTTAAAATTGGTGAGCGCTATGGAAGAGTGCTGTTTCTTAAAGAATACGCTTCATATATCAAGGACAGTATGGTTGCCGAATTGACAGATCTAAACCGCAATTTAATGATGTCTATTGATGTTGTTCCAGTTCCCACTGACGAGGCTGTTAGAGAAGCTGAAAATAGATTGCTCGGTGTAGAGACCAATGCGACTAATTGGCAGCGTCGTCAGAATGCTAACAACAACTTCTCTGCACAGCTTCCTTACGATATTGAGCAGCAGCGCAAGGAAATGAAGGAATTCTTGGATGATCTAACCACTCGAGATCAGCGAATGATGTTTGCAGTTCTTACAATGGTTCATACTGCTGACACGAAAGAACAGCTCGACAATGATACAGAGGCTTTACTTACAACAGCAAGAAGACATATGTGTCAGTTCGGTATATTGAAGTTTCAACAGCTCGACGGACTTAACACGGCACTGCCTTTTGGTGTTCGTAAAATCGATTCTTTTCGAACCCTCACGACAGAAAGCCTTGCTGTCTTTATCCCGTTTCGCGTACAGGATGTTCAGCATACAAACGGAATTTACTATGGACAGAATGTCATTTCAAAGAATATGATTGTTGCTGACCGTAGGCAGCTCCTTAACGGTAATGAGTTTATCCTGGGCGTATCCGGTGGCGGTAAGTCTTTTACTGCAAAGGGCGAAATCCTCAATCAGGTTCTTGCAGGCGATGCAGATGTTATTATCATAGACCCGGAGCGAGAATATGCTCCTCTTGTAAGGGCGCTGGGCGGTGAAATCATAAACATCTCTGCGACTTCTCCGACCCACATAAACGCAATGGATATGACAAGAGAATATGGCGATGGTGCGAATCCTGTTATTCTTAAATCAGAGTTCATAATGTCTTTGTGTGAGCAGCTTATAGGCGGGAGCAATCTGGGTGCGGTACAGAAGTCCATTATTGATCGCTGCACGGCAGCTGTTTACCGAAACTATCAACAGAATGACTACACCGGGGCAGTTCCTACCTTACAGGATTTCAGAGCTGAACTCATAAAACAGCCTGAACCCGAGGCTCAGGAAATTGCCCTTTCGATTGAATTGTTTACCAATGGTTCTCTCAATACTTTTGCCAAGAGAACAAATGTGGATACTGATAATCGTCTGATTTGCTATGATATTCTTGACCTGGGTAAGCAGCTTATGCCAATAGGTATGCTAGTGGTTCTTGATTCTATACTTAACCGCATTACAGCAAATCGTGCCAAGGGCAAGAATACTTTTATCTTTATTGATGAGATATATCTGCTGTTTCAGCACGAGTATAGTGCAAACTTTCTTTTTACTCTTTGGAAGCGTGTTCGCAAGTACGGTGCTTATGCAACTGGTATTACACAGAATGTGGATGATCTTCTTCAGAGCCATACGGCAAGAACAATGTTGGCGAACTCCGAGTTTATCATTATGCTTAATCAGGCACCTACTGATCGTATCGAGCTTGCAAAGCTCTTGAATATTTCTGACAATCAGCTTTCTTATATAACCAATGTAGGCGCAGGACACGGGCTAATAAAAGTAGGTTCAAGTCTTATCCCGTTTGCCAACAAATTTCCCAAAAACACAAAATTATATAAGTTAATGACTACAAAACCGGGCGAGGGCGTATAACCCTCGCCTGTAATACTTTGTTTCAGAATATGGAGGTGATTTAATGGCCGATATAAAGACAAGGGATGTTGTTAAGGGCACAATTAAAACTGTTGATAGGGCCGCTATAGCAGAGAGGCGTATGAAACAGTCGTATTTATTAACAAAAGATAAAGCCAAGCAATTTGACAAAATGAGCGGAGCTTCTGAAACGGAGTATGCTTCTGAGCAGGTCGAGCAAAAAACGGAAACGGTTGCCAAACATGTTGTTCAAAGAATTGACCAAAAAGGACGAAAATGTTTTGAATTTACGAGAGGTAATATAAGAACTCGTATGAAAGGATCCGATGAAAAGAATAAAAATTTTTTGAGGAAGCGCGCAAAGGGAAGCAATGATAAAAAAGTGCAAGGCGATGAAAACGCTTTGAACAAAGGTTTTAATTTGATGGGGAAAAAGGTCGATAAAACTTCAAAAAACAAAGCTTCTAAAGATATAAAAACAGCAAAAGCACCACAAAAACCGATAAATTACATCAAATCAACCATTAAAGATGCAGAGCAAATAACAGAAACAACACGAAAAACAATAGCTGCTTCTTCAAGAGTATCCAAGGGTGTAACTCAAGTTGCAAAATCTGTGACTAGAACGATAACCTCAGGAGCTAAAACTGTGGCAAAAGCTACTACTAAGGCAGCTAGGGCAACAATGACGACAGCCAAGATGTCGGTTGCTGCCATTGCGGCTGGGGGTTGGGTGGCAATTGTTGCTATAGTTGTTATTTGTCTAAGTGCCTTGCTCCTCGGTTCGGTGTTTGGAATTTTCTTTGCAGGAGAAGATACCGGTACGGGGCAAACAATACAGACCGTTGTTCGTGAGATTAATTCCGATTATGATGATAAGCTTATGAACATACGAGATAAGTCTTCTTATGATGTCCTCGAAATGAAAGGAAGCCGTGCTGTTTGGAAAGAGGTTCTTGCGGTATATTCTGTTAAAGTTAATACTGATCCTGACAATCCTCAGGAGGTTGTAACGATGGATGAGGCCAAGAAAAAACTTTTGAAGACTATTTTTTGGGATATGAACAACATATCATCACGAACAGAGGACAAGCTTGAAACGGTTATAACGGAAACTGATGACGGAAACGGAAATATAGTTCAAATAAAAAACACAGAAAGAAGAACATATTTATATATTACTGTCTCGCACAAGACGGCATATGATATGGCATCAAAATATGGATTTAATCGGGAACAACGAGAATATCTGGATGAGTTGTTAAGTGATGAAAACAATTCTTTGTGGTCATCGGTTTTATACGGTACAAGCGGAGAAGATAATCAGATTGTAGCGGTTGCGCTCTCGCAGGCGGGCAATGTTGGCGGTAGACCATATTGGTCTTGGTATGGTTTCAACAGCCGGGTTGAGTGGTGTGCATGCTTTGTCAGTTGGTGTGCCAATGAGTGCGGATATATTGAAACAGGTATTATTCCAAAGTATGCCAGCTGTGTTAATGGAGTTCAATGGTTCAAAGATCGTGGACAGTGGCTTGACGGATCTGATGAACCTCTTCCCGGCATGATAATATTTTATGATTGGGATAAACATGGGCAATTGGGTCAACAGGATGGACGAGCTGATCATACGGGCATTGTGTGGAAAGTTGAGAATGGATATGTTTACACGATTGAGGGAAACTTAAGCGACAAATGCATGACATCTCGTAGACCGATTGGAGAGTATCAGATTCTCGGATATGGGGTGCCGCAATATTAGTGTCTAAACTTGTTACAAGTTAAAATTAACGTGTTAAAGGTGAATAAATCTCTTTTTTTGCCTCTTTTTTTTACATTTTTGTATAAACGGTTTACATATAATGGTTCTTAATATATACTCTACCACGTAAATACCATGAAAATATAAGCGGTATAACACTATAAATTTTTAATAATTTGGTGAAGTCCGTAGCGATTTTCGTGCATTATGATAGTTAAAAAGATACCTCCATCCTATACCTATATTGTGTAGCGACAGGGGGCGAGAATATCGCCCTCTGCCTGCGAACACAATGTTATGGTAAGAATTGAAATATTTTAGTACTTTGAAAATGGTTTGAGTAAATTGTTTGAGTTGTTCAACTGTTATTATATCTAAAAAGGGTGTGATCCCAATGGGCTAGTTGATTAAAAACAACTTGAAGTAGTATGCTGATTAAAAGGAGGACAACAGTTTTTTCGACCCCGCATACCACTGTTGTACGCCCGGCTAATATCGATAGCGAAAAGTTAATAAAAGCGAAGAGGAGATGACATATGAAAGTCAAACTTGAAAGATGTAAAAAAATCTTTTCGATGTTCCTGATAATTGTTCTTCTTTTCGGTATACTACCAGTGAGTGCTTTGCAGGGAAATGTTTCTGATTCTACAACTTCACGAATAGTGAAAGAAATAGTAGAGATGAGAGAAGAATCCGTAAAGTACTTTATCTGTGAGGATGGCTCGTACATAGCAGCTACATACTCGTCACCTGTCCATTATGAAGAAAGCGGAAAGTGGGAAGAGATTGATAACACTTTGACGCTCAATACAAAATCAGGTGAAGCAGTTTATTCTACAAAAAATGGGTTTGATGTAACTATCCCGCAGAACCTGATCAGTGGTCGAAGCATTACTGCGACAAATAAAGGCTATACTGTCAGCTTTAAAATTAAAGGTGATACGAATGGCCTGAATATGCGGACAACGGCATCCGTTGTTGACACTGACAAGTTGCCGTCAGTTGTTAAAATGAACGATACCGTAAAAATGACCGGAGAGGTTAGCGCTTCTGCGGATATATCATCTTCCGGAACTCTTACAGAGGGACAGAAGATAGAAAAATTTAATGCTGAAAAAATGACAGTTGAAAACCAGACGAGCGCGGTGGTTTATAAGAATTTCCTGAATCGCTCCGATCTGGAATATGTCGTTACTTCAAACAGCCTTAAAGAAAATATTGTTGTTTATGCGCCGCAAAGCGAGTACATATATCGGTTTGACCTTGACTCTGGCGGACTCATGCCGGCTGAGCAGGCCGACGGTTCTATCAAGTGGGTAGATCCGAAAAACCCCGATGAAACGGTATTTTTGCTTGATGCGCCGTATATGTATGATGCAAACGATAACGAGAGCTTTGATGTTTCAATGTCCGTTGAAGCTGATGGCGACGGTTATGTGCTGACCGTTAGAGCTGATTCTGATTGGATAGGCGAGAGCGGCAGAGCATTCCCGGTTGTTATCGATCCCTCTTGGAGCATACCTAAATCGAACTTTAAGGATGTTTATGTTATCAACGGTATATGCGCAAATGAACCCCGCTCTATTAAAGAAATCAGGGCGGGTAGAAACCTGACAAATACCGTTCGTTCATATGTCAAAATTGAAATGCCGGCGAATTTGCCTGCGGGAAGTGTTATTACAGGCGGCGAACTTACTTTCCAGAAGCAAAATTATTTCAAGGCGCTGGGGCATAACGATATCGACATTCTTGTATATGACTGCAAGGACGTTGCCGATTGGAGCGAGACGACTGTTTGCTGGAATGCTCAGCCGTTTGATAATTCAAGAAACGGTTATCTCAATAATAATGCGGAACTTATCGATTCCATTCCTGCAACATCAGACTTAGACAGCTACTCGTTTGACCTTACAGAGGCTGTTAAGAGATGGGTATATACTGGAATAAATAAGGGCATTATGATTGCCTCATCTGATGAGGTTACAAGAACTCAGGTCGATTTCTATTCTTCGAGAGCTTCGAAAATTGAAAAACGACCGGTGATGAGCATTTCGTTTGACGCGCCTCGGGTCAGTACACAGGTATGGAATCCGGGAGCAGGTGCAACGACGAGCTCTTTGATAAATGTGGTTTCCAGTAGCCCGTGGACTGTGGATGTTTCGGATGTCCCGTGGCTTTCTGTTGCAAGTGTTACAGATGACGGCTTTAAACTTCGTGCTCAGAGCAATCCTTATGCCGATGTACGCACAGGAACTGTTGTTGCAAAGATGACTGCTGATAACACAGAGATAGGCAGGATAACGGTTACTCAGCTTGGAACAGAACCGGCTGTTGTTCTCGACAGAGACAGATGGGATGTCGACGAAGGCGGCGGGCACGAACGGCTTGTTGAGGTTTCGTCGAATGCAAGTTGGAGTGTATCGACAAATTCATCATGGATAACACTTGATAAAACAAGCGGAAGAGGAAACTCAACTTTTACGATGTCGATTGGAACACCGAACGAAACGTATACCACAAGAACCGGTACGGTAACGGTTCAGGCGGGAGATGTTGTTGAGACTATAATAGTCACACAGTTCGATGAGGTTTCCGGGTATTTCAATTCCATAGGCGAGGACGGCGTAAGCAGAGTGAAGAGCTCTTCGGAGTATAACCACAAGCTTTCAAAATGGGCAATGGAGCTTGCTTATGCGGCGTATAATCCTCTGGTGGGAGGATTTGCACAAGTTGTACCAGGTGCCTTTATGGAAGATGATATACCTACGGCAACAGAACTTTTTGAATTGGAAGGATTTAATACTCAATCTTTTAACTACAGTGACTCGGATACGGTTGCCCATGTGATTGCACATAGAAATATTACTTTTGATCTGAGCGAATCTACTGTTTATGGAAATAATAATTCATATTCTGGAGGTAATAGTAATGAATCCTTTAAAAATGGGTCCATTGGAGCAGGCCTTTTGGCTGATTATTATAACGATTGGGACAGTGCTGACGTATTTCGGTTGGGCATTTATAGGGATAGTTGGCAAAATAATGGAATGGTTCACTTAAGCGAATCTGTTGATGAGCAAAATCGGTTAAGCAGTAATGATGTCAGAACATTAGTTGTTGTAGACATTATAGGCTCCGAAACTTTGCAAGATTGGGTTACCAATGTTGGCTCACAACTTAATCCCTCTTGGGGCTCATTTGATGATGGTGCAGAAACAGTTCTTAATTCTTTGATTCATGGCACAGGTGATACTGTAAACTGTACTGAATGCAATGGCGTCGGTTGTGTGATGTGTATGGGTTATATCTCATATTACAACATTCAGAACCCAATAGTTCTTGTGACCGGCCACAGTCTTGGTGCGGCAGTTGCAAATCTCGTTGCGGCGCATTTGAGCACTTGTAATGACGACAATTGCTGCGGAATTCTTAACGGCGACGGCACAGATGTTTACGGCTACACATTTGCGACTCCGAACACTGTTGACACAAATGAAGAAGTAAAAGTTGTTTATACCGGAGATAACATTTATAATATTATGAACAATAATGATGCCGTTACATTTTTACCAAGAACGCTAAATCCTTCTGATTGGCGTAATAGCGTGTGGAAAAGACACGGAGTAGATCTTCACATTACCATGCCAATGTCTGTGGCGACTCCGTTACTTAGAGATAAGAATACAGCTGTAATAGGATTTGGCGGTCATGCGATGTCAACATATAACGATTGGCTTGCGGCATTGCCCGATAAGCTTGGTAAGACAGCAGATGATATCGATCTAAATGACCTGCTTGCATTGACGGATAATCGCGATGAACTGGGACTTCTACCTAAAATCCTCTGGGCAAAATGTCCGGTAAGCGTTACACTTAAAGATGAGGATGGCAATGTGCTCGCCTTTGAAAGCAGCAATGCAAATGCTGTGAGCCCGCAGCTGGCCAATTCTAGCGGAATCGTATCGCTTGTTACAGACAACAACGAAAAGGTGTTCTTTATACCGTTTGGCTATGAAACGGTCGACATCAATATTGAGGCTTATGACTATGGCACAATGACATTCGCAACCGAGGTTGCGGGTCTGGGTAGCGCATTCAACAAGACTTATAATAATATAAATCTCTATCCGGGCAAGCAATTTACAGCACAAATTGCTGAAAACTCTTTGGTTGAGGATATTCAGCCGGTTCATGTGGATGAAAACGGTGAACAGATTCCCGTAGAAGAGAACCCGCTTCTGAAGAGCGCGGTTATTGACAATCCCAGAGTGCCATATGGAACATATTCAATAATCACTGTGGTGACGGATAAGAGCGTTATCAAAGTAAGGTTTATATGTAGAGCTAATGGCGCGACAATAACATATACTCCGGATAATGAAGGAGTTATAAGTTATATCGATAACGGTGATACTCTGACTTGGGTTATACGGCGAAAGTTTGCGTCCGGAACGGTCGATTATGATGTTGGCGTTAAGGTTGACAAAGTGTGGTATGTAACGCCAAATGTATTCACCCTGACCGTGTATTGATATTTCAATCGTTGTTAGCAATCTTGCTTATGCTTTGACATAAAGCATAGTGTAATGTAACAGATCTCTTGGCGTATGCTTTTTAAAAGTTGTGTCAAGAGATCAATTTGAGCTAAAACACGGAGTAATTAGATTGCAATACATAGTAAATAATAATGAAAGGTTGTGCGTTATTTGAGTGATAAGATACAATGCCCCATTTGTGGCAAAAACTTTGATCCCATAGACTGTGAATTCTTGGACAACGGAAACCCGGTATGTAAAGATTGTGCAAGAAAAGAGACCGATGAGCAAAATTATCGAAAGAAAAGGTGCTATTAAAAACTGTTTTTTGTTTTTAGGACTGTTAGGTTTGACTTTAAATTAAACAAGACCATCGGTTTTATACCGATGGCCTTGTTGCTTTATATCTCTAGCTATTTGGTAGAAGTGATTGGAATTTTACTTTGTTCAGAGGTTATTCTTGCGTCAAGCATGACCGTGGCAATAAATTCGCCACTCTCACGTTCGTATTCCAAAGACAAATCACCGTCATATTTTTTCAGCGCGTTTTTTACGCTCTTGATTCCGAAACCGTGGAGCTTTGGATTTTCTTTCGTTGTCTTCAGCTCTCCCGATGAATTGAACTCGGGCTGTGTGCTGCATGAGTTGGTTATCACGATTATCGAAAAGTTGTTTCGGTAGTTCGTGACAATCGAAACATACCCGTTGTCAGATTTCTTCGCGGCTTCGACGGCGTTGTCAAAGAGATTGTTCAATATGGTGACAATATCAAAATAATCTAAATTGCGAAGATTGTTTTCCTTTATGTCAAAGCGAAAATCAATGTTGCTCAGCGCACATTCGGCGGCGTACCTGTCAACGATGACATCGAGGATATGATTGCCGCTGTGGCACACTGAGCCGTATTCGTTGAGGCGGTCGAGCATTTTGGATATGTACATATCAATTTCCGGGTCGTGATTGAGCGCCTTTATTGTGGCGAGATGATTTTTCGTGTCGTGTGCATATGAGCTCAGATTATTGTTTTGCCTTTCGAGCATATTGTAATAGAGCGTGTCGGTTTTCAGCTTTTCGCTTTCCTGCTGGAGCAAAAGAATCTCGGTGTCCTTTTTGGCGTTGTACTGAAAAACAAAGAAAGTGAAAATCGAAGCCATAAACAGCAGAAGGCTTATTGCCGCCAAGGTCAGCTGCCCGCGATAAGAAATCGACTCGTTTGCGGCGATATACCAGAAAAATATGACAGATATAAATGTGCTTATCGGATATGCGTAGAAGCTGGATGGCGTTCTGACCGAAGTCGAATTAGGGGACGGGTGGACAAATTTTATCAGTATTCCGATAAGCAGGAAATATATAATTTTGCTTATTATAACCTCAATCACGAGCAGCATCGGCTGAGACTCATAGTTGAGTATGTATATATCTGCGAAGGTCGATATCGTGAAAATTGATACAAGCTCAAGAAACGAGGAGAGCACGACCAGTATAAAAGAATAAAAAATTCCCTGGAGCTTTTTTACATCGAAAAACACTATTGCAAACACAACATTTGCGCTCAGCGATAAAA
>ENA-UEYI01001304-UEYI01001304.1-human-gut-metagenome-genome-assembly--contig:-NODE-1304-length-21454-cov-4.364972_pt1 | contig 21454 bp, 20 predicted proteins | sample MGYA00242900_ERZ507916 | MGnify/ENA primary metagenome ERZ507916 (study PRJEB26167, sample SAMN06115521) | human gut metagenome | host: Homo sapiens | place: China:Chongqing | collected 2015-09-02...
GCGTTGCCCCACACCCCACCAAAGGCTCTGCCTTTGGAATCCGCTAAAGGGTTAACAACCCTTTAGAATCCCTTTCCTAAATAAAAACGGCTGCATCATTTCTGATACAGCCTGTTTTCATTTAAGAATACGATTTGCTTATTCAGCGTCTGCGTTGTTCTCTACATAAGTAACGATATCGTTAACTGTCTTGATCTCCTCAACTGCCTCGTCGGGAATAGAAATGTCAAACTCGTCCTCAATTGTTGTGATGAGATCAACGATATCAAGTGAATCAGCGTCGAGATCCTCCTGAATGTTAGCCTCGAGAGTTACCTTGTCTGCGTCAACGCTGAGCTGCTCTGCAATAATATCCTTGAGCTTTTCAAAAATCATGTTTTGTTCCTCCATTGAAATAATTTGAGTGAAATCGGTCATTCCGAGAAAGCACCGATCTTTCTAAATTTAGTATAACGTTCTTTAAGCAAAACGTCAATATCTTTTTTGCATTTTTCAGGAATTTTCTGTGACAAATATTCTTTAATATTCTCTGAAATTTTGTCTAAATCGTTATGTGCGCCGCCAAGAGGCTCTTCAATTATGGCTTCCGCCACGCCCAGATGCACCATATCCTCCGCCGTGACCTTCATTATTTCACACGCTTCCTGCTCGCGGGAGGCATCTTTCCACAGAATACTTGCAAATCCGCGCGGTGAAAGCACAGAGTACTGCGCGTTTTCGAGCATCGCAAGCTCATCGCATACGCCAAGAGCCAATGCTCCGCCGCTTCCTGCCTCACCGAGAACTATTGAAATTATCGGAGTGTGCAGAGTCATGAACTCGGCGATATTTTTCGCTATCGCCTCACCCTGTCCGCGCTCCTCTGCGGCAATACCGCAGAAAGCTCCGGGAGTGTCAATAAAGCAGATTATCGGACGGTGAAACTTTTCCGCCTGTTTCGCAAGTCTAAGAGCCTTTCTGTAGCCCTCGGGGTGAGGCATTGCAAAATTGCAGCTCTTGTTCTCGTTAATGTCCCTGCCCTTGACCTGTGCGATCACGGTAACGGGTCTGCCGTCAAGGCGCGCGATCCCGCCCATTATAGCTTTATCATCGCCGTAAAGACGGTCGCCGTGCATTTCATAGAATTCCGAGAATATCTGCGGAATATAGTCCTTTATCGTCGGGCGTCCCTTTGTGTGGACAAGCTGGAGTCGCTCCCATGCAGTTTTCTTGCCGTCCATTGTCAGCCCTCCTTATTTGCGCCCCAGCCGTGGAGCTTGAGCAGATGTGAAAGTACGCTTCTCATCTTTTTGCGTTCAACTATCATATCAACAAAGCCGTGCTCGTGCATGAACTCGGCAAGCTGGAAGTCCTCGGGAAGTCTCTGCTTGATAGTTCCCTCGATAACTCTCCTGCCCGCAAAGCCGATTAGCACCTTAGGCTCGGCAATGATAATATCGCCGAGAGATGCAAAACTTGCGGTAACTCCGCCCGTGGTCGGGTCGGTCATGACTGCGATGTAGAGTCCGCCGCCGTCACTGTAGCGCTTTACCGCACCCGAAGTCTTAGCCATCTGCATGAGCGAGACGATACCCTCCTGCATACGCGCTCCGCCCGAAGCGGTGAACATTACAACGGGGAGATCATTTTCGCCTGCATACTCAAAGGCACGGGTGACTTTTTCACCCACAACGCTTCCCATACTGCCCATCATGTAGCGCGAATCCATTATCCCTATAACGACCGGCGAGCCTTTTATAGTGGCTGTACCGGTTATCACAGCGTCCTTCAGACCCGTGCTCTCGCGAAGTTCCGCCTGCTTTTCGTCATAATCGGGGAAATCAAGAGGATTTTCGCTCACCATGCCGCCATCAAGCTCCTTAAAGCTGTCCTTGTCAACGGTGATGAGCAGTCTCTCAGGCGAAGAAAGCCTGCCGTGATAGTTACAGTTCGGACAAACCCTGTGCAGTTCCTCATACTTTGAAAGCGCGCAGGTATCCTGACATCTCGGGCACTTGAACATCGGCGGCTTATAGTCGTCATCGCTGCCGTTAAAACGTTTTTTTACAACGTCAAAAAAATCTTCAAACATTCAATTCACCTTTTTGCGGTCGTTTTATCGTTTCTTTTCTCCATGTATCTGTTGAGGAAACCGTTATCGTAATTGCCGCTCCTGAACTCAGGCTGTCTGAGGATCTCAAGCTGGAAGTCGATATTGGTGTCAACACCCTCAACAATGAACTCCGCAAGCGCCCACTTCATTTTATTAATAGCGTCCTCTCGGGTCGAGCCGTGAGCGATGAGCTTGCTTATCATTGAGTCGTAGTACGGTGTTATCGTGTAACCCTGATAAACCGCGCCGTCGATTCTTATTCCGGGGCCGCCCGGCATATACAGAGCGGTGATCGTTCCCGGAGACGGACGGAATCCGAGGTCGGGATTTTCCGCATTGATACGGCATTCTATCGCATGGCCGCGGAGTGTGATATCCTCCTGCGAAACATTGAGCGGAAGTCCCGCAGCAATTTCTATCTGCGCCTTTACAAGGTCAAATCCCGTGACCTCCTCGGTTATGGGGTGCTCGACCTGAATACGCGTATTCATTTCCATGAAGTAGAAATCGCGGTTTTCGTCAACGAGAAACTCGATAGTTCCTGCGTTGTAGTAGCCGCTCTGCTTTGCGGCAGTAACAGCCGCATTGCCCATTTTTTTGCGCAGCTCGGGGCTGACGATAGGACTCGGGCACTCCTCAAGCACCTTCTGATTGCGTCTCTGCATGGAGCAGTCGCGCTCGCAAAGGTGGATATAGTTGCCGTGTTTGTCGGCAATTATCTGTATCTCGACATGATGAGGATTTATGAGAAGCTTTTCGATGTAGACTGAGTCGTCACCGAAGAAGTTCTTTGCCTCCTGCTGTGCGATTATCATCTGGGATTCAAGCTCCTCGGGCGAATCGGCACGCCTTATCCCGCGTCCGCCGCCGCCTGCCGAAGCCTTTACCAGTACGGGATAGCCTGCCTTTGCGGCTACTTCCTTAGCCTCCTCAAGCGATGAGACAGCGCCCTTTGAACCGGGGATAACGGGAACGCCTGCGGCTGCCATAGTCTCCTTAGCCGCCGCCTTGTCGCCGAGCATTTCTATTGATTTGTATGACGGGCCGATGAAGGTTATTCCGTTTTCCTCACAGCGTCTTGCAAAAACCGCGTTTTCGGAAAGGAAGCCGAATCCGGGGTGGATAGCGTCCGCACCCACATTCAGCGCCGCCTGAATTATCGCATTCATATTAAGATAGCTGTCCTTGGTGGCAGCAGGGCCGATACAGATCGCCTCGTCCGCTATCTGGGCATGGAGCGAGTTTCTGTCCGCTGTGGAGTAAACGGCAACTGCGCGTATGCCGATCTCGCGGCAGGCTCTGATTATCCTGACTGCGATCTCGCCTCTGTTGGCTATCAGAACTTTCTTGAACATTTATGTTTATCTCCTTAAAAGGATTATTCGGACTTTTCGGCGTCGGTCACAATAAAGGTTATCTCGCACGAAACAGCCTTTTCGCCGCCTACAGATGCAAGAGCCTTGCCTGTTCCGATAGGACCTCTCTGACGGATCATCTCAACTTCAAGGTCGAGAACATCGCCGGGAACCACCTGTCTGCGGAACTTAGCCTTGTCAATACCTCCGAACAGACCTAACTTGCCCTTGAATTCAGGCCTTGAAAGCATACAAACAGCTCCTGCCTGAGCGAGCATCTCTATCATGAGAACGCCCGGAGTTACAGGATATCCCGGAAAGTGACCCTTGAACCAGAAGTCCTCCTCCTTTATATACTTTCTTGCGTGAACCTTTACACCGACCTCCATATCGACTATCTCATCGATAAGCAGGAACGGATCGCGGTGAGGAATGATCTCCATGATCTGCTCTTTATTCATAAGTATATCTGCCATTTAGTTGTCCTCCGTGAATTTCAGTAATACATTGCAGCAGTAATAATTCTGACTTTGCAGCAAGCTCCTGTCACTTGATTATCATGACAGGCTGATCGTACTCTACTGCCTGACCGTCAGAAACGAGAATTTTCTCTACAACTCCGTCAAAGTCGGACTGAACCTCGTTCATGAGCTTCATCGACTCAATGATCATGATAACGTCGCCCTTCTTGACGGTATCGCCGACCTTTACAAAAGGCGGCTTATCGGGCGAAGGCGATGCATAGAATGTGCCTACGATAGGCGATTTTACAATGCTGCCCTCTATTTTTTCAGCCGTCTTTGCAGGTGCAGCCTCCTGTGCAGGTGAAGGTGCAGCGGCAGGCGCTCCCACAGAGGGCATGATCATCGTCGGAGGCGGAGGGCATTTTTTGCCCTTTACCGTTATGGTCTTACCGCCGTCAACGATAGTTATCTCGGAAAGTTCCTTGCTGTTTACGATATCGGCAAGCTTTTCTATTGTTTCAATTTCCACCATGCCAAAAATCTCACTCATCTCAAATCCTCCTTAGTCTGTAACTCTTTTAAAACAGAGGGTAGCGTTGTGTCCGCCGAATCCGAGCGAATTTGAAAGTGCGGCGTTTACGGTCTGCTCAACGTTTCCGCTGCCGCAGTAATCGAGGTCGCACTCCTCATCGGGCGTCTTATAGCCGACTGTCGCGTGTATCAATCCCTCCTGAATGGACTTTGCACAGACGATAGCCTCAACAGCTCCTGCTGCGCCGAGGAGGTGTCCTATCATGGACTTGGTGGAGTTTATCTTTACCTTGTAAGCGTGTTCACCGAGAGCAAGCTTTATAGCGGCAGTTTCGTACTTGTCGTTGAGACCTGTGGATGTACCGTGAGCATTGATATAGTCGATGTCCTCGGGTCTGAGTCCTGCTTCCTCAACAGCAAGAGCCATTCCCTTGCCTGCTGCCTCGCCCGAAGGCATTGGTGAAGTCATGTGGTAGCCGTCGCAGGTAGCGCCGTAGCCTGCGATCTCAGCGTATATCTTAGCTCCGCGAGCCTTGGCGTGTTCGTATTCCTCAAGAACGAGGATACCGCTTCCCTCGCCGAGGACGAATCCGCTTCTCTCCTTGTCAAACGGGATAGAAGCCTTCTGAAGGTCATCGCACTTGGTAAGAGCCTTCATATTGGCAAAACCGCCGTAAGTAAACTCCACGCTCGTGCTCTCGGTTCCGCCTGCAACTGCAACATCGAGATAGCCGTCCTTTATCTTGCGGAAAGCCTCGCCGATAGAATGTGTAGAGGAAGCGCAGGCTGTGGTGATATCGAAGTTATCGCCGCGGAAACCTGTTTTCATGGAGATAGTACCCGCAGCCATATTGGATATCATCATCGGGATATAAAAAGCCGAGATCCTGCTCGGGCCTTTTTCGAGGTACTTGCAGTGCTCGGAAAGCGTGAGGTCAACGCCGCCGATACCCGAGCCTACAATAACGCCCTTTCTGTACGCGTCAATGTCCGAGAAATCCGAACCCGCGTCCACAAGAGCCTCATGCGCTGCGGCAACGGCATACTTTGTGAAAACATCCATGCGGCGCGACTCTTTCTTGTCAAAGCACCCCGGAACTTCATAGTAGGACGTCTCGTCAAAATCGCGGACGATTCCTGCGATCTTCACGCCGATACGCTCAGTATCAAATTTATCAATGAATGAATAGCCGATCTTGTTTTCCTTTATGCCCTCCCAGAACTTTTCAACGCCTGTACCGAGGGGGGTAACGGCACCCATGCCTGTGATTACAACTCTTCTGCTCATAAATTTACCCTTTCAGTTTTTATATTTATGCGGTCTGTTACATTGAAAGACAGCCTGAGATCTCTATTACCTGTCCCGAAACGTAAGATGCGTCATCGGAAACAAGGAACGAAACAACGGAAGCGATCTCCTCCGGCTCTCCGTAGCGTCTGAGAGCAACAGCCTCTATCATCTTAGCTTTCAGCTCGTCTGAAAGGACATCTGTCATGGGAGTTCTGATAAGTCCGGGCGCAACAGCGTTGCAGGTGATGTTTCTTGAACCGAACTCCTTTGCCGTTGTCTTTGTCATGCCGATTATTGCAGCCTTTGAAGCGGAGTAGTTCATCTGTCCCGGATTTCCGTAAAGACCTGCGACAGAGGCAACGTTAACTATTCTGCCTGATCTCTGCTTCATCATAATGGAGCAAACGTGCTTGGTCATATTGTAAACGCTCTTCTGGTTTACAGCGATCACTGCGTCATAGTCGTCCTCACCCATTCTTGCAAGGAGTTTGTCTCTGGTGATCCCCGCATTGTTTACAAGAGCATCAATGCTGCCGAAATCAGCCTTTACCTGCTTTACCATATCTGCACACTCGTCAAACTTGGAAACATCTGCCGCATAGCACTCTGCCTTAACGCCAAAAGCGCGGCATTCCTCTGCAACTGCGAGTGCCTTTTCCTTGTCGCTGTCGCTCGGATAGTGGTTGATGACCACATCAAAACCGTCCTTTGCAAGGCGCTTTGCGATGCAGGCACCGATCCCCTGTGATGCTCCTGTAATGATTGCTGTTGCCATATCTGTTACCTCCGATATATTTGTATATGAAACGTTCGTTATTTATTGTATTTTGAGGAGCTTTTCAGCCTGCTCCATTATCTCCTTTACGATCTCGCTGCATGGCTTGACCTCGTTTATCATTCCTGCGATAAGTCCGCAGAGGAACGAGCCTTCCTCAACGTTGCCGTCCTGAACCGCTTTTCTGAGCGAGCCAAGGGTTATTTCCTCGAACTTTTCGGGAGTGAGCGTACCGTCATTCTCGCCCTTTGCGAGCATTTTGGAGAACTTTGTCTTGATGTTTCTGCACGGATGACCTGTAGTCCTTCCCGTAACAACATTGTCCGTATCCTTAGCCTTTAACACAAGCTCCTTAAAAGTCGGGTTGATCTGGCACTCCTCGGAAGCAAGGAAACGTGTACCTATCTGAACGCCCTCTGCTCCGAGCATGAATGAAGCCGCAACTCCTCTGCCGTCAGCAATTCCGCCTGCTGCAATGACCGGTATCTCAACAGCGTCAACTACCTGCGGAACGAGGCACATTGTTGTGTTTTCGCCGATGTGTCCGCCTGATTCCGTACCCTCGGCAACAACTGCGTCAGCGCCTGCCTTTTCCATTCTCTTTGCAAGTGCAACAGTCGCTACAACGGGTATCACCTTTATGCCTGCCTGCTTCCACGCCGCCATGTATTTACCGGGATTGCCTGCGCCTGTGGTGACTATCTTAACGTCCTCGTCTATTACGAGCTGAGCAAGATCGTCCGCATTCGGTGACATGAGCATGATGTTTACTCCGAAGGGCTTGTCAGTCTCAGTCTTGCACGTTCTTATCTGGTCGCGTAAATAGTCAATAGGAGCGCTTCCTCCTGCAATAAGACCCACGCCGCCTGCATTTGATACCGCGGAAGCGAGAGTGTGCTCTGCGATCCACGCCATACCGCCCTGAATGAGCGGATATTCGCAGCCTAAAAGTTCGGTTATTCTTGTTTTCATATTGTTATTCTCCCTTAAATTTCAGAACCTGTATCCACAAGGGATACGGTTCCTTATTCACGTTGATCGAGAACTTGTTTTCATAAGATATTGTAAACCCTATGAGAACAAGTTTTAATATTCGAGCACTATTCCGCCGTAGGTAAGGCCTGCGCCGAAACCGATGAGTGCTATTTTCTGTCCGCGCTTTATTCTTCCGTCAGCAACAACCTCGTTGAGTGCGAGCGGAATAGATGCGCTTGAAGTATTGCCGTAATGGTCGAGGGTAACAATGAACTTATCCATTGAGACTCCGAGCTTTTTAGCGGCAGTTTCTATAATGCGTACATTTGCCTGATGCGGCACGAACCAGTCGATGTCATCCTTGGTCACACCGACCTTTGCGGCAGCAAGCTCAAACGACTTCGGCAGAGCCTGTGTCGCGAACTTATAGACTTCCTTGCCGTTCTGATAAAGCTTATGGAGCGGCATATCCGGGAATTCGTCCTCAAAGCCGCTCTCCTCCCTGATCTCGGGCGCAACATTGAGCGAACGCGCGCAGAGATAGCCTGCACCGCTTCCGTCAGAGGCAATGTGCGATGAAAAGAGCTTGTCGCTTCTCTCCAGAACAGCGGCAGCAGCACCGTCGCCGAAAAGAATGCAGGTCGTTCTGTCGTTGAAGTCAACAAAGCGTGAAAGAGCCTCGTTTGCAACAACAAGAACATACTTGAGGTTGTCATCTGTCCTCAGAAAGCGCTCTGCCGTATCGAGAGCATAAACAAATCCCGAGCAGGCAGCGTTGAGGTCGAATGCAGCAGCGTTCACCGCGCCGATCCTGCCCTGGATAACGCTTGACATACTCGGTGTAAGAAAGTCGGGAGTAACGGAGCAATCAATAACGAGACCAATATCTTCGGGGTTTATGCCTGACTTTTCTACAGCCTGCTTTGCAGCCTGAAGTCCCATATACCATGTAGGCTCCCAGCCTGCCATACGGCGTTCCCTGATACCTGTTCTTGTTCGGACCCACTCGTCATTCGTCTCAACGAATCTGGTGAAATCATCGTTTGTAAGCTTCTGCTCGGGCACATAGCTGCCGAGTCCAAGAATATTGATTCCCATGTATAACTCCTTAGAAAGATTAATTATTATAAAAAAGGTTGTAAAAACCAAAAATATATGTTATAGTATTAATACGGGTATATTATACCAGTTATAATATATTGTAATTCATTTTTGATATTTTTGCAATGATATTTCGGGACTTTGATGAAACAAAAACAAAATATCGTCTATTCCCACAAAATGTCAAGTTAAAATTCAGCAGTTTTCACCAAATGTTTGTCTATAACATACAGAAAGGAAGTTACACATTATGACAATTTCACTATTTTCAGGACAGGGTTCGCAGTATCCCGGCATGGGCAGGGATATCGCCGAAAGCTCTCCAGAGCTTATGAATATCCTCGAAACAGGCTCGGCGGTTCTCGGCAGAGACCTCAAAAGCATCTGCTTTGACAGCGCTCCCGAGGAGCTTTCGCGCACAATAAACGCGCAGCCCGCTATCATGGCTGTTTCGCTCATGTGCTTCAACGCCGCTGTTAACCGCGGTTACACTACCGAGGGCGTTGCAGGTCACTCTCTCGGCGAATATGCAGCTATGGCAACTTCGGGCATGATAACGCTTGAGGACGCATTTCGTCTCATAAAGGCACGTTCCGAGGCTATGGACGAGGCTGCAAGAGCACAGAAGGGCGCAATGGCTGCTATCATGAAAATTGATCCCTCCACAGTTGAGGAGGTATGCAGCAACGCCAAGGAATACGCTGCGGCTGTTAACTTCAACTCACCCCAGCAGACCGTTATCGCAGGAACTCCCGAGGGGATCGCTGAGGTAAGCGCGGTTTTCGCCGACATGAAGGCAAGAGTTATCCCCCTCAACGTTGCAGGAGCATTCCATTCAAAGCTCATGCGGACCGCTGCGGACAAGTTCTACGAGGCTGCAAAGGCGATAACCTTCAAAGCGCCGCAGGTAAAGTACTACTCGAACGTAACAGGCGGCGAGCTTAATGATTTCTCGGATATGCCGGCTCTGCTCGCCAAGCACATCGTCTCGCCCGTTCGCTTCACCTCCGAGCTTGAAGCAATGAGGAACGCAGGCGCAGACCGCTTTGCGGAATTCGGCCCCGGCAGAACTCTTACGGGTCTCGTTAAAAAGACTCTCAAGGACGTTTCCGCTTACAGCATAGAAAATCTCGAAACTCTGGAAGGAGCTGCTATATATGAGTAAATTCGCACTTATCGGTCATCCGCTCGGACACTCGATGTCTCCGCTCATTCACGAAAAGCTTTTCGCCCTCAGCGGCATGACCGACGCCGAATACAGCCTGCTCGACATTGCTCCTGCCGATCTTCCGCAGAAACGCGAGCTGCTTGGATCTCTCGGCGGACTCAATGTTACTATTCCCCACAAACAGGCTGTGATACCGCTTCTGGACGAGCTTGGCGAAAGCGCACAGAGATACAACTCGGTAAACTGCATAAAGAATGACGGCGGCAGGCTCACAGGCTACAACACCGACTGTGACGGTTTCCTGCGCTCGGCTGAACTTCTTCCGCTCGGCGGAAAGGTAGCTATACTCGGCTGCGGCGGAGTAGGCAGAATGATCGCTATCGAAACCGTTCTTCACGGCGGAGAGATAACTCTCGCTGTTATACCGCAGGATCTGAAAACCGCTCAGGTACTTATGGCTGAGATACTCGCAAAATGCAGCGACGCATCGGTAAAGATCGCCGATATCGCGACTCTTGATGGCAGTTTTGACCTGCTCATAAACGCTACGCCTGTCGGAATGTTCCCCAAGGTCGACGCGTGTGCGGTCAGCGACAGCGTTATCGAGAACAGCCTTACGGTTTTCGACGTTATCTACAACCCCACCGAGACGCTCCTCATGAAGAAAGCGCGCGCACTCGGCAAGACTGCTGTCGGCGGAGCATCAATGCTCGTATATCAGGCAGTAAAGGCTCACGAGATATGGTACGGCGGAAAGTTCGCTGCCGAGGATATCTCAAAGATAATACTTGACGTTGAGAACGCAGTAAACGAAAACAACAAATAACCGGAGATAATAATATCATGACTATATTTCTGTGCGGCTTTATGGGCTGCGGAAAATCCACTGTCGGCAAGCTCGCGGCAAAAAAACTCGGCTGCGGCTTCTGCGACACCGATGACCTCATCGTGAAAATTGAGGAAATGACCATTCCCGAAATATTCGAGCAGAAAGGCGAGCCGCACTTCCGAAAGGTAGAAGCCGAGCTTGTTAAGTCTCTTTGCGGCAAGACAGTCGTTGCTGCCTGCGGAGGCGGAGCTATGCTCAATCCCGATACCGCAAAGGCTGCGGCTGAGGCGGGTGCAAAGGTGATCTACCTCGATGTTCCGTTTGAGACCTGCTATTCCCGTATCGAGGGCGACACAAACCGCCCTATCGTTATGAGCTCTACCAAGGAGCAGCTTGAGGAGCTGTACAACAAGCGCCGCTCTGTTTATGCGGCACATTCCACCATTACAGTAGATTGCAGCGGAAGTCCCGTTCAGAACGCGGACAAAATTGTAGCTGCAGTCAGAAAGTGAGCTGCCATGCTTATCTATAACGCCGAAATACACACTATGGACTCCGATGAGATGATCCCCAACGGCTGGGTCGAGGTTCGTGAGGGCAAGATCACCGATATCGGCAGCGGTGCTCCGAACCTTATCCCCGAGGACTGCATTGACGCAAAGGGCGGTATGCTCCTTCCTGGATTCATTGACGCACACACCCACCTTGGCATAATCGAGGACGGCCTCGACTTCGAGGGCGATGACTGCAACGAAGCCACCGACCCGTTCACTCCCCAGATGAGGGCGATAGACGGAATAAATCCATTCGACCGCTGCTTTGAAGAGGCTCGCATGAGGGGTATCACCGCCGTTGCCTCATCTCCCGGAAGCGCAAATGCCTGCGGCGGCGAAATATGCGCTGTCAAGACTGACGGCAGACGCATAGACGATATGCTCATCAGAACTGTCGGCATAAAGTTTGCGCTGGGTGAAAATCCCAAAAACGTCTACAACGGCAAGGACGAGACTCCTATTACAAGAATGGCTGTTACCGCGCTCATACGCGAGGGACTCCACAAGGCGCGCCGCTATGTTCACGATATGGACAGCTATTACGCGGACGGCGAAAACTACGATCCGCCCGAGTACGACATCAAGTGCGAAGCTCTCATGCCCATGCTCGACCGCAAAATGAAGGCTTTCTTCCACTGTCACCGCGCGGACGACATCTGCACGGCAATAAGGATAGCCAAGGAATTCTCCCTTGACTCTGTGATAATTCACGCGACAGACGGCTATAAGATCGCGGATATCATCGCGGAGGAGAAAGTTCCCGTTATCTGCGGCCCTATCATCTGCGACAGGTGCAAGCCCGAAATGAAAGGTCTTGCTCTGAAAAATGCGGCTATCCTTCACGAAAACGGCGTAGAACTTGCGATATGCACAGACCACACCGTTATCCCGATACAGTATCTCCCCCTCTCGGCACAGGCGGCTGTCAAGGGCGGTCTCTCCGCCGATGAGGCTCTGCGCGCAATAACCGTTACTCCTGCAAAGATCCTCGGGATCGATGATGTAACAGGCTCGATAACGGTCGGCAAGGACGCAGACCTCCAGCTTTACCGCAGGGGCGAGAATCCGCTTGAGCTTTTGTCCGAGCCGCAGCTCGTCATGGTAAGCGGCAGAATATGCCGAAAGGACATTTAACATGAAAAAACTGATATCTCTGATATCCGCATTTGCAGTCGCTGCTTTCGGCGCTGTTCCGGTCATTTCGGCAGGTGAGGACGGAGGCTACAGCTTTGAATACAGCGTTAACGACAGCGGCACAGCCGTTATCACGGGCGGAACAGGCAGCGGCTCTGCTTTGAACATTCCCTCGCAGATAGACGGTCTTACCGTTACGGAAATCGGCGAACAGGCTTTTTCGGGACTCGGCAGTCTCAGCACTGTGATCCTCCCCGACTCAATAACCAAGATAGGAGACCTTGCTTTCACCGTCTGCCCGAACCTCGAAACGTTTATTGTTGACAGCGGCAATCAGAATTTTTCATCTGTCGGCGGAAGTCTTTTCACGGGCAGCCAGCTCGTGGTATATGCAGGCGGAAGCAGCGCAGTTCTCCCAGATAACGTGCGTTCGATACGCAAGGGAGCTTTCCGCGGAAAAAGCGGACTTACCTCGGTAAGTCTGCCCGATACGCTCCTTGAGATCGGCGACTCGGCTTTCTCCGGCTGCACTTCCCTTACCGAGATAGATATACCCGATTCGGTAAATTATATCGGAAAGAGCTGTTTTCTAAGCTGCACGGCTCTGGAAAAAGCAACGCTCGGAACAGACGTGATAGAGATACCCGACGACTGCTTTTATTCCTGCATAAGCCTTAACACCGTCTCTATCCCCGAGGGAGTCGTGCTTATAGGCAGCGACGCATTCTATTGCTGCTCTAACCTGACGGGTGTGTATATTCCTCAGAGCGTGACCTCCATAGGCTCGAATGCTATCGGCAGAAGATATATCAGAGTGGGCGGCAGTTCGGAAAACATTCCCGATTTCCGCATTACGGGAGAAGCAAACTCCGCTGTACAGAATTACGCGGAAAGCTACGAGATAAACTTTACGATCGGAGAGATACCGCTCGGCGACATCAACGGAGACTACATCGTAAACTCGATAGACGCATCCGCTGTTCTGACGGACTACGCATGGGTCTCAACAGGCAGAGACTCGTCTTTCAACGGCTGGAAGGTCCGCACAGCAGACTTCAACTGCGACGGCATTGTAAATTCGATCGACGCCTCTGCCGTTCTTACCTTCTACGCAAGGAATCAGGCTGACAAAAACTGACAACAGCTTGGGTTTTCGGCGATAAATTGCTTTTTTCGCCAAAACGCGACATAAATCCACAAAAAAAATTTACATTTCTCTTTTGCCACCGCTATTGACATAAAGCGCAAAAAATAGTATGATAAGAGTTAATAACAATTTAAACGAATCTTGTGAAGGAGGATTTTTCTATGTTGACCGACATGAACAGTAAATTCAAAAAGGAAGGTCTTACTTTTGACGATGTTCTGCTTATTCCGGCAGAATCCGACGTTACGCCCAATATGATCGACCTCAAGACAAAACTTACCTCAACTATCTCACTCAATACTCCCGTTATGACCGCTGCTATGGATACCGTTACGGATTCCAGAATGGCTATCGCTATCGCCCGTGAAGGCGGTATCGGCATCATTCATAAGAATATGTCCATTGAACAGCAGGCTGACGAGGTAGACAAGGTAAAGAGAAGCGAGAACGGCGTTATCGTAGATCCTTTCTCACTCACAGAGGATCACATTGTTGCCGATGCGGACGAGCTTATGGGCAAGTACAAGATATCGGGCGTTCCGATCGTTGACGGCAGCGGCAAGCTCGTTGGTATCATCACAAACAGAGATATGCGTTTCCTTACCGATTTCAACGCTAAGATCTCTGAGGTCATGACAAAGAAGAATCTTATTACTGCTCCTGTAGGAACTACTCTCAGCGAGGCTCAGGAGATTCTCCGCAGACACAAGATTGAAAAGCTCCCTATCGTAGACGAAGAGGGCTATCTCAAGGGACTTATCACTATCAAGGATATCGAAAAGTCGGTTCAGTACCCCAACTCCGCCCGTGATTCAAGAGGCAGACTCCTCTGCGGCGCAGGAATCGGCGTTACTGCAAACGTTCTCGAAAGGGCAAAGGCTCTTATCGACGCTCAGGTCGATGTTCTCGTTCTTGACTCGTCACACGGTCACAGCGCAAACGTTATCAAATGTCTCAAAATGATAAAGGCTGAATACCCGAATATCCCTGTTATTGCAGGAAATATCGCTACTGCTGAAGCTGCTGAGGCTCTTATCGCAGCAGGCGCTGACTGCCTCAAGGTCGGTATCGGCCCCGGTTCTATCTGCACAACAAGAGTCGTTGCAGGCTGCGGTGTTCCCCAGATAACAGCAGTTTATGACGTTGCCTGTGTTGCTCAGAAGTACGATATCCCCGTTATCGCTGACGGCGGTATCAAGTATTCGGGCGATATCGTAAAGGCTCTTGCAGCAGGCGCTAACGTTGTTATGCTCGGTTCGCTCCTCGCAGGCTGTGCGGAAGCTCCCGGCGAAACTGAGATCTATCAGGGTCGTCAGTTCAAGGTTTACAGAGGCATGGGAAGTCTCGGCGCTATGGCAGCAGGCTCTAAGGACAGATATTTCCAGGAGGGCGCTAAGAAGCTCGTTCCCGAGGGCGTTGAAGGACGTGTTCCTTTCAAGGGTCCCGTTGCAGATACGATCTTCCAGCTTGTTGGCGGTATCCGTTCAGGTATGGGACTTTGCGGCTGCAAGGATATCCCTGCACTCCACGAAAAGGCTCAGTTCGTCAGGATCACGGGCGCAGGTCTCAAGGAGAGCCACCCCCACGATATTTACATCACCAAGGAAGCTCCCAACTATTCAACACAGATCTAAACGGCACATTGCCGATAAGAGAAGGGTATCTGATATGTTTCAGATACCCTCTTTTCAGATTTCCACGGAGAGCTTTGTAGTTATGCGGGGCTTTGCCCCACACCCCACCAAAGGCTCTGCCTTTGGAATCCGCTAAAGGGTCAACAACCCTTTAGAATCCCATTATCAGCGAAAAAAATCCCCCGTCACTAAGACGAGGGATCTTTGTTTATCGTGATCAGTCGAGTGGGAAGTTTACGAGTCCGATAACATACTTCTGAACTGCAAGTGCGTCGGAAGTTGTAACTCCGTCACGAGACTTGTTGCAGTCAGCATTTTTCATGCCCTGCTCCGTGATGTGAGTAGGATCAGATCCGGTCACTCCGTACTTATCCTTGTTTGAAAGAGCCTGAAGGATCATTACTGCGTCCGAAATGTCAACCTTGCCGTCGCAGTTTGCGTCTCCGTAAAGTATATCATTCTCTGTTGTATTGCTCGAAGTTGTAGTCGTACTTGTTGTAGTGGTCGTGGTAGTTGTCGTTGTTTTCTTAGTCGTAGTCGTTGTTACAGCTTCATGATAGATGAGGTTCACCTTTGAGATAGTTGCGCCGTTCTCAGACCACCAGATGTGCAGGGTAACTGTATCATTCTGAGCCTGAATACCTGCAACGTCTGCTGTTATTGTATCCGATGTGGTGTCAAATGTTCCGAACTGCATATACTGTCCTGATGTGTCGGAGTAGTCAAATGCACCGCTTATCTTGCCGCCGTTTGTATTTATTACAGCCTCGACCTCATCTGCGCCCTTGAGCTGGAACGAAAGCTCAGTTGCACCGCTGGGAACGCTTACTTCAACAACGCGCTTGTCAGTCTGAACGGGAGCTGTGGTCGTTGTAGTGGTCGTTGTCTTGTCGGGTGAAGTTGTTGTGGCGGTTGTATCACCGCCGGAAGTAGTAGTTGTGGTGGTGATCGGTGTAGAACCGCCCTTTACTCCGGGGATAGTGGAAGGATCAACAGCGCTGCCTGTGTTGTACTTGCTGTAGAGACCTGCTGCTGCACCTACGAGAGCCGCATTGTAATCGAGTGTTACCTCGTTAGCCTCATAGTCCTGAACAGTATCATTGTAAGTGCCGTTTGCGTCCAGAGGGCCGCCTACGAGAGCACCTACAAGAACATGACCATTGCTGCTGTACTGTGAATTCTTGCCCATTTCGTCAAAGCTGCTGTAGCCGGAAGCTGCTCTGTGGTGAGCATACTTAGCGGAATTATCAGTAAGACCTACAACGAAGCAGGTTGCTGAAGCGCTGCCTACGCTCTTGTTGCCGAGAATATAGTCCATCTGACCCTTTGACCAGCTATAGTAGTCCTTTGCGCCGTACTTTGAAGCGAGAATAGCCGCAAACTGCTGTGCGGTATTGTATCTTGCGCTGCCCCACTTTGTCTCAAAGTAGTAGGAGCTTGAAGTTCCACCGTGATTGTCGATATAAGTCGTCACCTTGTTCGCTTGACGACTTTGTAATTTCAGCCTGAAGTATAGCTGCGCCCATGCTGACATTGTTCCAGCTGAGGGTCGAATAAACACCCCACTGACAGCCTGACAAACCTGACGAGCCCTTGTTGCTCGAATTCATGAATGTGTTGAGGAATGTCTTGTATGTGCTGTCATTTGTTGCAAGATAGAGCCAGCCTGCTGCGAAAGCCTGATCGTCATAGTAATCAAACGAGTTGTAGAAATCCGAAGCGCCGTCCTTAGCACACTGGTTGTACTTTGTGGAAAACTCGAACAGAGCCTTTGCGTACTTGAGATCCTCAGCGTTGCCGAAGTTTACATAGTGAGCCGCAAGAGCTGCGGAATATGCTGCCGCGATATCGCTTGCTCCGCTTGAAGTCGAGTAGGTCTTTCTGCTTGCAGAGCTCTGTACTTCGGGAGCGCACCATTCAGCGTGGTCTGCATTGCCGTCGCCTATCTGATAAACAAAATTTGAAACGCTGTTGCCGCTGAGGGTCGTGCTGTCGCGGAAGAACTTTGCAAAGTAATCAGTAATGTCCTTGAGGTGAGCAGTCTGACCGGAAGAATCATAAGAGTCGCTGAATTCGTAATAGCCCCAGTCGAGAACGGCTGCGGAATAACCTGCGGGTAGACCGAATTTTACATGGTCGCCTGCATCGTGGAAACCACCTGTAACGGAATCCGATGTGTGGCAGTCACTTCTCCAGGAAAGCTTGCCTGCCTCCTCAACCTGATCGCCGCACATATTCGCATCGTAGAAGTAGAGGGAATACTGTAAGAGCTTTGCGTAATCATCACCTGCGCCTGCCGCACCGGCTGAGAGAGAGGGAGTAAGCGCTGCTGAAAGCGGAGCAGCAATTGCACCGACTGCCATGACACTGCTGACAACAACTGACTTGATTTTATTTTTGATCTGCATGGTTTCACTCTTCTTTCATTTGTAATTTTTTCCTATAATATGTTTTCTATCCCTGCCGTTGAGGCAAGTCTAAGTTAATTATACAGTTTTTGGAGGGTGAGTTAGTTACATTTTAATGACACAAAGGTTACAATATAGTTAAATCAAGGACAATATCAACAATTTCGGCACTTTGCAATAAAACGCAACTTACATATTGTGCATATTTACAACATGAAACTTACTTTTTAGCAGTTCAACCGCTCGTTGTTTTTGAGATCTGAGCCGAATAAAAAATGCCGCCTCTTATGAACCAAGAGACGGCATAATAGTTATTCTATCGGGAGTGTGGTAACGAGTCCGACAACATACTTCTGAACTGTAAGTGCATCAGCAGTAGTAACTCCGTCACGAGAGGAGTTACAGTCTGCATTCAGCATACCCTGCTCCGTGATACGCGTTGGATCAGTGCCGCTGACTCCGTATTTATCCGAATTTGCAATAGCTTGCAGGATCATTACAGCGTCCGAAATATCGACCTTTCCGTCGCAGTTCGCATCGCCGTATTGAATATCACTTTCGGTCTCGGTAACTGTTGCCGTAGTGGTCGTCGCGGGCGGAGAGGTGGTAGTCGTTGTTGTGGTCGTAGTCGGAACATCGACAACGTCATAGTAAACGAGATTTATCTTGCTGATGACAGACTCATTGTCCGACCACCAGAGATGGACCGTAATGGTATCATTCTGTGCGTTAACGCCCTTGAGGCTTGCGCTTGTGACATAGGTGTCAGCTCCACTCATAGTGTAGTTGAACGCACCGAACTGCTGATACTGTCCGGAAGTGTTTGTATAGTCGATAGCGCCGTTGCCGTTTCCTGCGGACTTCGCCGAAACTTCGATCTCAATAGCGTCCGCGCCGTTTACCTTAACGTCGATAGCGTTCTTGGAGCTGTCGATATTTACTTCCTCAACACGCTTTGTGGTAACAACGGTAGTAGTCGTTGTCGTTGTGCGCTTGGTCGTTGTGGTCGTAGGACGGCTTGGGTCAACGGTTGTCGTAGTGCCAGGGACGGGAGTTTCGCCGTTAGCCACAGCGATCTCGGACGGGTAAACCGTTACCTCATCGCCGATCTCAGCGACTACCTCGCCTGTGCCGTATGCAGAGTAAAGTCCTACTGCTGCGCCAACAAGACCTATCTGATAGTCAAGAGCGACCTCGTTTGAAGTAGCGTCCTTTGCGTCAAGCTTGCGGAATGTTGAGAAATCAGTGCTTGTCGGGCCTCCGCATAGTGCTCCGTAGAGAACGTGGCTGGTGGGAACATCAGCATAATCGCCGCTCCAACTGCCCCACTGGCTCCAACCGTCGTCAACATAGAGACCGGAAGCTGCACGGTGGTGGGGAGATGTGGCAGAAACGCTGTTGTAGCCGACAACAAGGCTTACATTCGCATTATTGTCGCCGAGTATCATGTTCATCTGGCTCTGACACCAGTCTGCAAAGTCAGCACCGGATTCTTCCTTGTGCTTTGTCGCAACGAGTGCGCAGGTCTGCATAAGAGTGTTGTGGCGGGCACTTCCCCAAGAATTCATGACGTAGAACTTGCCCTGATTTGCATTGACAACGCCCTTGATGTAGTTGACGGGAGCTGTCCAGTTTCCCGTGATCTCGGCATTTATAAGAGCCGCACCGAGCCAGACACCGCCGTAGTAATAGTCGTTCGTCCAGTCATTCGTGCTGCTCGTGTCCTTTGCCGCATCAGCAAGGTAAGAGTCGTCCTTAGTCGCGAGATAGAGCCAGTTTGCCGCCCACGCGATATCGTCCTCCGCGCTCTTGTCGGAATAGGTCATCTGATCGTATGTGATAGTGCGGTATTTCGCGGCAAAATCGTAAAGAGCAATAGCGTAGTCAAGGTCTTCCGAGTTGCCGAAATTTATGTAGCTCTGTGCAAGAGCCGCCGCATACTGAGCCGCAACGTCACTTGCGCCGCTTGAAGTCGAGTAAAACTCTCCTCTTCCGCGTCCGGGCATAAGCTCGGGAGCGCGCCACTTGCCGTGGTCTGCACCGTCATCGCCGACCTCATAGATAAAGTTGGTAACGCTTCCGTCATCGCCGCGTGTCGTGCTCGCTTTCATAAAGCTTGCAAATTCGTTTGAGATATCGCGGAGGTGGTCGGTCGTTCCTGTCGAATCGAATTCGTTCTTGTACTCATAGTACATCCAGCCGAGAGTTGACGCGGTAAATCCCTCGGTAAGACCGCAGAGGATACCGTCGCCTGCATCATGGAAACCGCCGAGGCTGTACGCATCGTCCTTGTGGCAGTCGTCTCTCCATGAGAAGTGTGATTTTTCGCCTGCTCCCTCGCCGCAGTAGTTCGCGTCAAAGAAATAAAGCGAATACTGCATCAGCCTCGCGTAGTTGTCAAGGTCGAGGTTTGCATCTGCCGCTGATACTACTGAAGGAAAAGCAACAGTAACGGCAGAAGTTGCAGCCATTACCGCCGATACAGCCGCAGCGGCAGCTTTTTTGAATAGGGGGTGTTCTTTGTGCATGATAAGCTCCTTTCACATAATAAAATTCGTTAACACGATCTTTGCATTTTACTGCAAAAAACAAACAGAGAAGCCTGTGAGACTTCTCTGTAAATAATCTTAGTCGTTTGCCTTATCAGACTCAGCTTCAGCAACATCTTCAGCCTTTTCAGTCACTTCCTCAGCCTCATCAGCGCTTTCCTCAGCCTTTTCAGCATTCTCCTCGGAAGTCTCATGAACAGTATTATCAGTTATCTCAAAGTCGATGTTCTCATCATTATCATAAACATCGTAATCATCATAATCGTCATCGTCATATCCTGTACTGCTCTTCTTACCCTTAATAGCCTGAGCTGCAACGTATCCTACTGCGGCAACTGCGCCTGCAACTAAAACGCCAAATATAAATTTATTCATTATCAATTCCTCATTTCTCCGCAAGAATCGTGTGGGTGATATACATTTACCGAACCGCTTGCGATCGGATAACGATAAGCTTGAATATATTATAACATACTCTTTTCAAAATTTCAACCTTTTACATATTATTTGTTAAAAACATCAAAATTGAAAGGGCTGTTATTGGTGCAGTTTCACAACGGAGTATCCTTTTTCCGAGCCATACCTGAGCTGCTCCGACAGCGGTGCACGCCTCAGCTTCTTCGCGGTCAAAACCGCCCTCGCTGCCTATCACAAGACCGACAGTTTTCGCGCCTGTGAGATCGACCTCGCCGAACGAAACTCCGCCCTCCTCCTCATATAAAAGGACGTTTCGGTCGAGTTCCTTCATCATTTCAAGAGCCTTCTTATAGGAGACGATCGGCGTGACCTGCGGAATGATCCCCCTGGCCGATTGCTTCGCCGCCTCGGCAGCTATCTTGTTGAGCCGTGCGAGTTTCTTGGCAAAATCGCGCTCATCAGGACGCGAAACACATCTCCTCGTGAGCATGGGAACTATCCTCGACACCCCCAGCTCCACGCTCTTCTGAATGATGTATTCAAGCTTATCCATCTTCGGGACAGCCTGAAACAGCGTAACTTCGATATTCGGTTCAGCCGCGCATACTACCTTTTCTTTCAGCGAAAGATAGACCGTATCGCTCGTGATCTCTGATATCTCGCAGTTATAGTCGATACCTCCGCAGCAGACCGTCAAAGGCTCGCCGGGCTTCATTCTCAGCGAGCGTCCCACATGGACTGCGTCGCTCCCCGTCAGTGTAATGTTGTTTTCATCTATTTCATTTGTAAAAAATCTCGGCATTTCCGCACCTCGCCCAATATATTATTACTGACATTATACTATATAATACAATAAATTTCAAGAGCCGCCGAATTTTTGCACATCTCCCGCTTGTGTAAGCTTATATTTTGTTGCATTTGCTGCTTGTATCGTAATACGCAAGCTTTATTTTGTGCAAATACACAAATATGTATTTTTGTGCTTGACAAAACGTCTTTGCTTTGCTATAATATAAAAGCTGTCTGACAC
>ENA-UEYI01001310-UEYI01001310.1-human-gut-metagenome-genome-assembly--contig:-NODE-1310-length-21411-cov-4.994516_pt1 | contig 21411 bp, 18 predicted proteins | sample MGYA00242900_ERZ507916 | MGnify/ENA primary metagenome ERZ507916 (study PRJEB26167, sample SAMN06115521) | human gut metagenome | host: Homo sapiens | place: China:Chongqing | collected 2015-09-02...
GAGGCGATGAGCGTCGCGGGCATGAAGATCACGGCCGCCACGGAGAAGATCTTGACGATCTCGTTCTGCTCGATGTTGATGAGACCCAACGCAGCGTCCTGGATATAATCGAGTCGCTGGAAGCTGAAATCAGCGTGGTTGATCAGCGAATTGACATCCTTGATCATCAGCTGCAAGCGCGGGTAGATGTCGTTCGGGAAGCGCTCCGAACGCAGGATGCCCGACAACACGCGCTGGCGGTCGAAGATGTTCTCGCGCAACGACATCGTAGACTCCTGCAAGGCGCTGATGCGGTGCAGCACCTCCTTGTCGATCGAATCCTCGGAGTTGATGTCCTTCGACAACGCCGCGACCTGCTTGGCGATCAACTCCACGAGGTCGGCATCGAAGTCGATGCGCACCTCCAACAACGAAATGAAGAGGTGGTAACCCGTCGAATAACTGCGGTAGTTCATCTGGAGCCGCTTTTCCGTCTCGCGGAAGGTCCGGAACTCGGCGTTGCGCACCGAAACGAGCACGCCCTCGTTCGAAATGATGAACGACACCGGCTCGACGATGAACGAATCGCCCGTGGGAACGAAGAAGTTCGAATTGGAGATGATGGCGTTCTCGTTCTCGGAGTATTTCGATGTCGATTCGATCTCCTCGACCTGCTGTTTGGTCTGAAGGCTGATCTCCATGAAGTTCTCGACGGCTTTCTGCTCCTTGATCGTGGGCAGCAGCATGTCGATCCACAGGATGTCGTCGTAACCCAACTCGTCGAAGAGCTTGGTATCGGCGTTCCGGATGATCTTGTTGTATTGTTTGAGGGAAATTGTAATCATAAGACGCTCTCTTAATGTTCGTGAATCCGTTTACGTGCAGAGAGGCGGAAGTCCGTCCGCTAAGCTCTTCAGCCGGGATTGGCTCGCGGAGCCACCTTGAGCCCCGAATCCCAGCACTTTTTGAGCGCCTTGTCTTTCTGATTGTCGAAAATGTAGTCGAAATGGGCGAGACCCGCGTAAGCAAGCCCCGGATCGGCCGAAAAAGCCGAATCGAGAACCGCCTCGTAACCGTGTTCGAGACCGAAGGTCAGCGCATGCTGCAAAGCCTCGACCGTCTCGGGCTCCACGTCGCCGTGCGCCACCCAGAGGGCGAAGGCGCAGGGGAGTTTCCCGAAAGGCTTCCACGCCGCCACGAAAGGATCGTCGTCGGCAAGCAACGCCTCCTTCGCGGCAGGGACCCCGCCGACGCAGTATTCGGTGACGATGCGCGCATCCTCCAACGAGGGCACGGCGGCGGCAGGCACCAGGGCGATGTCGGCTTTACGGTCGGAAAAAATGCGGATCGACTCTTCGGGATCGGACAACAGCAATTCGGCGCGGAAGTTACCTTCGCGCTGGATACCATAGATGAATGGGGTCGTGCTGAGGCACGACACGACGGCTATACGTGGAACTATGACCATCATCCATACGATGTAAAACTGTTGGTTCGCGAAACAAAGGTACGACAAAATCCCGAAGTTTTTCCATAAAATTTAGAAAAAGTGCATCGGGGTCTTGACAAGGGGGTATCGGCTGTCGTATATTTGCCGAACGATTCACAACCGGCCGGCAAGGACGGCAAAGTTATCGACATCGGGAAACGCTTCTGTTTCCGCATTTTGTGAATTGTTATCCCCGTTTATCGACAAGTTTTCAACCGTTTTGTCAACAATCCGGCCGCCTCTGTGCCTGTGCCGCCGGAAGCACCGAAAGCATCCGCATGCCGCATTGCGCCGCGTTCTGCGGCGAACCGAATACAGTCATCTTTCTTAAACATCCATTATGCTATTTACACGAATTCCGCAACAGTACGCCCCCTTAGGCGGGGAACTCCGCTATGCCGTCAGTCAGGAGGCGGCCGGAAACATCGACATCCGCATCGTCGATGCGGCGGCCGGACCCGCAGAGGGAATCGGCGCAGCCGTCTCGCCCGGCGGCGCAAACGGAGCCGGCACAGCCGGACAGACCGGCGACGGGAGCGCCTTGCTGGGCGCGAAGCGGTTCGCGGCGGTGACGGAGGCCGGATTCGACATCGCACCTTATCTGCGCCGCCGCGTGCAGTTCGTCCCTGCGACGGGCGGCACGGGATTTCACCCCGCGGCGGGCCGGACGGTCACGGTCCACGTCGAAGCAGCGGCGACGGGCGGAGCCGTCGAAGCCGTCTCCCCAGCGCGCACGTTCCGGCCCGGCGCCGAAGCCGCCGAAGCACCCTGCTTGCTGACCTCGATGCCCCTCCGGCGTCTGATCCCCGAGGAAGCATGCGACGAACTGACGCTGCTGACCGACGGCCCCTGCACCGTGACAGTGACCGCGACGGCCGGGGACACCGCCGCCGCAGAGAGTTACCGTGCGGCGGAAGCCGGGCTGCACATCTTCCGCCTCGACCTGCGCGACTTCCCGGATGCGGAGACGCTGACGGTCGATGCCGGGGCCTGCGGCACGGTGGTTTACACCGTGATCCCGGCCCGGCAGGAGGCCGTGCGGCTCGCCTGGCGCAGCCGTGCGGGGTCGGTCGAACACTACTCCTTCCCCGTCCTGCAAACGGAGGTCGTCCGGAGCGTCCGGCAGCAGGCGTACGGTCCCGACGGACGCACGGCGGCGACGGCCGAAACGGACCGCGAGACGGTGCTCGTGTCGGCCTACGAAGGACGGCAGGTGCTGGAAGCCCTTGCGGAACTGACATCGGCCCCGGAGGTCTGGATCGCCGACGGCGACAGCTATACCCCGGTGGATATTGCCTCCGATGAAGCCGTCGTACAGCGTCACAGCACGCTGAGCTGTCTGGAAATCGCCGTCCGTCCCAAACGCAAAACCCGCACGTCATGGAACTGAGAATCGACGGACAGCCCTGCGATCTGGGCACGAAGAGCATCGCCGTACCCGGTTACGATGCGTCGAAGCTGGCCGGGCCGGAAACCTGCCGCGAAGGGAGGTCGCTGAAAATCACGATCCCGGCGACGCCCCGAAACGATGCCGTGACGGCCTTCGCCGGGGACCCCCATGCCGCCGGGCGGTTCAATGATGCGCTCCACACGGCGGAACTGACGGCGGAAGGGGCGGTGCTGATCGGCGGGACGGTGCGCCTGCTGGCCTCGTCGGAGGCGGGCTACACGCTCGAAATCCGCGACGGCGGTGCCGGATGGGCCGAAAACGCCGCCCGCAGGATGTTCTCCCGGCTGGGCGTGGCGTGGCAGGGAGAGCTGACGCCGACGACGATCTTCGAAAGCTGGACGGATGCCTCGCCCGTGAAGTTCTTCCCCATTCACCGCGACGAATATGAACAACAGAACGGCTCGCAGGACCTGCTTCCGGCCGAACGGCTCCTTTCGGTGGAGGACTACCACCCCTTTCTGCACATCGCCACGCTCGTCGGGCAAATCTTCACCGAAGCGGGCTACGGCGTGAAGAGCCGCTTTCTGGAATCGGAGTTCTTCCGCTCGCTCTACATGAGCGGAGCCTACTCCTCGCGCGACACCACGGCGGCGGCCAACCGCATGGGATTCGCGGCCCGGAGGCTGGCCCCGGCGACGGCGACGGCCAACGAACTGGGACGGGTCGCGGCCAATCCCAAGGCGATAGCCAACACGGTGGGGAACATCGTCGAAACGGCCACGCCGCAGAGCGTCGATGCGGACGGCGAGGCAGTCAGCGGACTCTACAACAACGGCAACTGCTTCTCGACGGAGAACGGGAAGATCGTCTTCACGCCGCCCGCGGAGATCAGCGTCGGATTCGAATACCGCCTGAAATACACCACCGCGCACCGCATCGTCTCCCGCACGCGGCTCAAAGGATTCGACACGGTATATCTCGGGCCGGGATCGGAATTCCGGTTCGAACTGGCCAACCGTTACAAGGACCTGCGCGACGCGATCGCCCCGAACTTCACCTACCGTGCGCTGGTCTTCGATCACGCCGCAGGGGCGCAATACCGCCTCGTCTATGTCCGCAACGGCACGGCGGACACGGTGTGGACCGATTTCGCGGCCCGCTCGGCGCAGGTCACGACCCCGGCATCGGGAACCGTAGCCCAACCGACGCTGATGGTCCGCAGCGGCTCGCAATGGGTGCCCTACACCGGGGACTGGGCGCTCTACAACGGGTATGTCGGCAAGACGGGCGAAACGACCGTCGAGGTGCGGCTCCGCACAGTCGCCGAGAACGTCTCGCCGCAGTCGCCCAAGTACTTCAACCAGATCTATTTCGCGGGAGCCGAGGAGGGGATGAAGCTGACGCTGCACAAGGAATGCGCGCTGCGCCCCCGGTTCCTGTCGGGCCCCGGATTCGGGTCGCGGATCGCCTTCGCCGACGTGGCGCAGCACCGCATCCGGCAGGCGGAGCTGCTCGAAGCGCTGGCGCATCTCTTCAATCTGCGGTTCTACACCGAGGAGGCGACCCGGACGGTGTGGATCGAACCCGAAGGGGAATTCTTCGGAGCGGGTCCCGAGGCGGACTGGAGCCGCAGGACGGATTTTTCGCAGTCGGTCGAACGGCGGGAGATCGCCCCGGAAATCCACGAGGTGCGGACATGGCGCTATCAGGACGGTGACGGAGCCGTGACGCGCTTCGACGCCGGAGAGGAATCGCCGCTGGGGTCGTGGAGCTTCGAAACCGGATCGTACGCCGCATTGCAGGGCGAAAAGACGGTGCGCAACCCGCTGTTCGCCCCCTCGCTCAACTCGGCGGGGCACTACCTCAACGCCCCGTCGGCGCTGATCCTCCGGGTCGGAGACCGCGACGATGCGGAGGAGGACGGCACCAACTTCACGCCCCGGATCGTCCGCTACGCCGGGATGCGTCCGCTGCCCGCGGGCGAACGCTGGGGGTATCCTTCGGGGCAGGCCGAATATCCGCTGGCGGCGTTCCACCTCGCGGGAGACGAGGGGTTCACGCTCTGTTTCGAGGACCGCGACGGGCAGGCGGGACTGCACCGCTACTACGACCGTCAGGTGCGCCGGGAGGCCGCCCGCGAACGTATCACCCTCTCGCTGCGGCTCGCGCCCCACGAGTTCGAAGCGCTCTTCACGCCCGGCACGGGAGCCCCGGAAATCCGCTCGGTCTTCCGCATCGACACCGGAGCGGGCGTAGTGAGGGCCGCACTCTGCGCCGTGGGCGACTACGACCCCGAAAAAGCCTCGGTGCGCTGCACGTTCGACCGGCTGACGGAGGACTGACGATGACGCGGCACGACGAAATGCTGGCCGAAACGGCGCTCCGCGAGGTCAGGGGACTGGGGACCGCGGAGGCCGTGCGGCGGCTGTTCGAAATGGGGCTCATCAGCCGCCGGGAGTGCGAACGGCAGGCCATCCGCGACGAGGTGCGGCGGCTCGAACGGGAGGGAGTGCCCCGCTGCGAAGCGTTGGAAGCGGCGGCCGGAAAATACTGCTGCTCCTATGAAAAGGCGCGCAACGCATTTTACACCAATTACAAAAACAAATCATGAAATCGGAAATCCAAATCAACAATTCAGCCGAAGTCTGCCGGATCGACATCGAAGGGACCATCGGCATCCCCGAGGAGTGGCAGTTCGACGATCCCGAAGCCCGGGTGGCGACCTACGAGCGTTTCAGCAAGGCCCTGCAACGTATCGCCGGGATCGAAGCCCCGGAAGTGGTGGTCAACATCCGCTCGACGGGCGGCGACGTGAACGACGCCCTGCTGATCCACGACGCCCTGCGGCAGCTGCCGGCACGCATCATCACCCGCTGCTACGGCTACACGGCCTCGGCCGCGACGATCATCGCGCAAGCGGCCTCGGAAGGGTGCCGCGAAATCTCGGCGAACGCCCTCTATCTGATTCACACGGCGGTCTGTGCGACCGAGGGAAACGCCGCGGAGATCGCCGGAAAACTCGATCTGCTGCACCAGACCGACGCCCGCATCGCCGCGGTCTACGCCGCCCGTTCGGGACGCCCGGCCGAGGAGTTCGAGGCCCTGATGGCCGAGAACAACGGCAACGGCCGCTGGCTGTCGCCCGAAGAGGCCGTTGCGGCGGGGCTCGCCGACAAAGTGGTCGAAACCGCCGGACGGTCGTCGTCGCTGGCCCGGAACATCGCCCGGGGCTGGGAGCGTCTGCTCGCCGGCATCGGCCTGCGGCCCGGAGAGGAAGAACCCGCCGACCGCAGCGTGCTGCACTCCGGCGAAGAGGTGCGGGCCCTGCAACGGCGCTCGGCCGTCGTGTCGGACGAAACCCGCCAACGCTTCGGAGCCACCGTCACGCAACCCCGCGAAGACCCCTCGTACGGCGACACGGTCCGCTCGGCAAACGAGCGCGCCTATGCCGAAGACGCAAGGCGATTCCGCGGATAACAGCGGAACCGCAATTAAAAATTGCCCTTACCAAAAGTAAGGTCAGGCAAAACCCAACAACCAAATCAAACAAACATCCAAAAACAACAATCACCATGACCTATCTCGAAAATTCGAAACAGTACACCGGAACCGATCTCGAAAACATCTTCTTCCGCCCGATGCTGACCGGACCGTCGGCCCAGGAGCTCGGCGTGCGCGTACTCTACAACATGCCCCAGCCCACGCACATCCAGCTCTGGGACGGACAGCGCAACATCCTCCAGAAATTCACCTCCGCAGGCTGGACGGGAGGCGCCCCGGCGACCAAAAAGGAGAAGACCGTCAACCTCAGCCGCGTGAAAGCCGAACTGGGATTCTCCGCCGCAGACTACTTCTCGATGGTCTACGAAAAGATCACGGCGATGGCGAACGTCAACATGGACGACCTCTCGGGCACAGACCTCGACCGGGCCGAAACGACGCTCTTCAGGCAGGCCCTCGCGGAAAACATCCGCGCCACGATGTGGATCGGCGACACGACCGCCACGTCGGGCTACAACACCTTCGACGGATTCCTGAAACAGATCAAGGCCCAGGTTGACGACGAGGTCATCTACAACTTCACCTACCAGGAGGCGTCGCTCGCCGACCCGGCCTATGTCGTGGAGCTGTTCGACAAGCTGTGGAACAAATCCGACCTGCGCGTCCAGGACCTCAAGGCCGACGGGCAGCTGGCGTTCTTCGTCACCTCGGACCTCTGCCACCTCTACGAGAAATACCTCGATTCGAAGGGCGCCGACGCCGCCTACACCGACACGGTGAACGGCCGCCGGAACCTCGCCTACCACGGAATCCCGGTCATCGACCTGCGTCTGGGCGGCTACCTCGCGGGAAGCTCCTACCACCAGTCGTTCGGCATGCTCACCGACCGCCGCAACCTCGTACTGGCGGTCAACACGGCCGACATGCCCGGCAACGAAGTGCGCATGTGGTACAATCCCGACGAGATGGAGAACCGCCAGCGCGCGGTCTTCATGGCCGGAAGCCAGATTCTCGACACGGACCTCATCACCTACGCCTACAAACAGTAACCCGACCCGGGACCGGGCGTCCGCAGGGAGATTCCCTGCGGGCCGCTGCGGCCCCGAATCCGAAACAACGCCATGAACAAAGCGAAAAAAATCAAAACCGCCGTAGGGGTCGCCAACCGCACCGACCCCTACTTCGCGCTGGGGACGGCGCGGGTCGAGAGCGACCGATTCTGGCGCTGGGGCGACGACAACCTCTTCCCGGCGGCGCTGGCCCTGATGGCTCGGCGCTCGACGACCCACCGCCGCATCATCAACGACAAGGCCGACTACATCTCCGGCAAGGGATTCACGTGCGACGAGGCGCAGCAGCCGCAGCTGGCGGCCTTCGTCCGGTGCGTCAACGGCCGGGGCGAGAGCCTTCGCCAGGTGCTGGGCAAGTTGGCCTTCGACAAATCGCTGTTCGGCAACGCGTTCCTCGAAGCGGTCACCGACCCCGGGCACACCTTTCTGTCGCTCTACCACCAGGACGCCTCGCGCTGCCGCGTGGCCCGCGACTCGAAGCACATCCTGCTGCACCACGACTGGGCGGCGTTCAAGCCCGCCGAGGCGCGCTCGCTGCCGCTCTACCCCGACTTCGAAGCGCAGGAGGACGGCACGCTGCGCTCGATCGTCCATTACAAGGATTACGAACCGATGTTCGAACACTACGGCGTGCCGCCCTACATCGCGGGGTTCAGCGTCTCGGCGATCGCCTGGAAGACCGACCGCTGGAACATCTCGCGCCTCGACAATTCGTTCCAGCTGTCGGGCGTGATGATGCTCGACTCGTCGGTGGACAACGAGGCCGAAGCCGAGCGCATCGTACGCCTCGCGGAGCAGAAATTCGCCGGGAATCCCGGGCAGGTGATGTTCGTCATCCGCGACGGAGGCGAAGACGACAATTCGCGCTTCATTCCCATCACCGCGCAGAACGAAGGCGACTGGCAGGCGCTGCACGAACAGGCCGTCGGGGACATCGTCGTGGCCCATTCGTGGTTCCGGACCCTGAGCGGACTGGACTACGCCTCGGGATTCAGCGCCGAGCGCATCCTCCACGAATACGAAGTGGCTTTGAACACGGTGATCCTCGCCGAGCAGGACGAGCTGACGGAGCCGATCCGCGCCGTCATCGCCTCGGTGCTGGGGCTGGACACGACGTCGCTGCAAATCGTCAACCGCCCGCCGACCCGCTCGAAACCCATCTACATGAAGGTCTGGGAGGCCCGCAAGGCCGACGGACTCGACTACGACCCGGAAGATCCGAAACAACAGGTTTTCCTCTCGGAAATCACCAAATACAATATCAAGAGCATCGAATGAAAACCCTCATCACACCTTTGCAGGTCCTGCGCCTCGCCTTCGGCGGCGGGGATTACCTGCCTCCGGATAACGTCACCGAAGCCGACATCGCCGGAGCCGAACAGCGCCACATCGTCCCGGTCGTAGGGCGGGCGCTCTACGAAAAGCTCCTCGAAGGTTCCTACGCCGGATTCCGCGACGAATACCTCGCGGCCCCGACGGCCCTCTTCACCCGTCTCGCCCTCCAATCGCGGCTCGACATCAGCACCGGGCAATGCGGCACGACGGCCCCCAAGACCGCCTGCGGCCAGCCGGCCGGCGAAGCGGCGCTCCGAGCCCTGCGACGCAGCCTGCGGACTCAGGCCCGGACGCTGCTGCGCCGCGCCGGAGAACATCTGTTCGCACACCGGAACGAATTCCCGGAATACGACCCCGAAAACGACACGCTCAGACGCTGCACGACCGATGGAGGCTTTGTTCAGATTCATTAGCGGCGCGGCGGCGGGGATCGCCGCCCTGTTCGCCCCGATCGGGCCGCTGATAGCCACGACCGTGGTTTTCATCGGCGTAGACTTCCTTTCGGGCGTGGCTGCCGACCGCGCCACGGCCCGCCGCGAAGGCCGCGCCTGGTATTTCGAAAGCTGCAAGGCGTGGCGCACGGTGGTCAAACTCACGCTGGCGGTCACGGCAATCGCAATGGCGTGGCTGATCGACAGCTGCGTACTGGATTTCATGCAGCTGAACGTGGCGAAACTCCTCACGGGGTTCACCTGCGGAGTGGAGCTGTGGTCGTTCCTCGAAAACGCCGCGCAACTCTCCGACGCCCCGCTGTTCCGCTGGCTACGCCGCTACGTCAAGCGACGCGTAGCGTCGCAATTAAAAATTAAAAATGAAGAATGAAAAATTATGGCAAGGGGACTCGAAAATAACAATCCCGGAAACATCCGTCAATCGAAAGTCCGCTACAAAGGCGAGGTGCGCCCCTCGCGCGATCCGGCCTTCAAACAGTTCGAATCGCTGGCATGGGGATACCGGGCGATCTTCGTCCTGCTGCACACCTACCGGGTGCGGCACGGACTGCGAAGCATCCGCGAGATGATCTCGCGCTGGGCCCCGCCCTCGGAGAACCGCACCGAAGCCTACATCCGCGCCGTATCGGCCGACACGGGCATCGGCCCCAACGAGGCGTTGGAGACGCTCGACCCGGCGACGATGGTTCCCGTCGCAGCGGCCATCTCCCGCGTGGAGAACGGCACGGCCGCCGACCCCGACGAAATAAGGCGCGGCTGGGAGCTGTTCACGACATGAAAAGAGGCTGTCCGTGATGGACAGCCTCTTTTCGCATTTCTCTGCCGGATCAGACCTTGAGCCTCACCCCTCCGCGGCCCAACAGCCAGACGGTCCAAATGAGCAACAGCGCGTAGAGGAACGAATTGACAAGCCCCGGAATCCCGACCGAAAATTCGGGACGAAGCAGCGGATCGGAAAAGATCAGGTTCTTCAACGGATTCCACGCATAAGCCACCACGTAGCACGACAACGCCGCTGTACCGGCCGGCTTCACCCACGCGAACCAACGGGCATGTCCCCGCACATCGGTCAGATAGTAAAGCAGGGCGAAGAGCGGAAAGAAGATCGCACAGCAGTAGAAATACCAGGTCGGCGTAGCGGCGAGTTTGGAGACGATCCAGAAGCGGTGGGCGACGAGGCCCGCAGCGAGCATGCCCGCACCGGCGAACAGGGCGATCCGATAAAAACGTCCCGGAGCCCGGACATCGGCATAACGTTCGACAAGCAGCGAAAGCAAGACGCCCGTACTGCCGAAAGCGAAGATCGTCAACTGGTTGGGCAGGATGTTCCCGGGGACCAGTCCCGACGCCTGCAACAAAGCTCCCGCCACAAGCAGAAGTGTGACAACGACATGCGCCGCCAGACGTTTGCCGACCGCCAGAAACACCAGCGTACAAAAAAGATAGGTCCATCCGATCCGTCCCAAAATGCCCCACCACCGAATGGCGAACCCCGAACCGTCGCTGCCCCGGAAGATAACCGCCAGCCAGATCAGCAGCGCCGCTCCCGAGAATTGCAGCAGCAGGATGCCCCGCTTTTTCCAGACACTCTCAGTCCGCGGGTAGACATTCCACACCAGGAAGAACCCCAAAACCATGAGCATCGCATAGTTCCCGCGGGAAAGGCCTGTTCCGGCGGCCGAAAAGGCGTCTCCGAAATTGACCGTCAGCAGCCCCATGACCACCAGGGCGAAGGTTCGCGTGAAAACATGCCACACGATCTTCACCGTCGAATCGCCTTTGGCGCGGCGGCTGCCGACCGCCAGCGGCACGGAGGCTCCCATGATAAAGAGAAACGCCGGAAAGATCGTATCCGAAAAACCCAGCATATCTTCACCGCGGGCCGCATGCTGCAACCAGTGCGGAACATCGCTCAGACTCCAAAAAGAGTTCACCCACAGCATGAAAAACATCGTCAGCCCGCGAAAGACGTCGATAGAGGCTATTCTGTTACGTTGTTCGGTCATGGCTCCGGAGATTCACTTTATATCGGCAACGCTTTTGATAGCCCGCAGCAGCGACAGCGAACTGTCGTAGGCCACATCCTGCGAAAGTTCCCAGATCGTAAGCCCCGCATAGCCGTTGTCCAGCACGTACTGCGTCTTCTCCTTCATCAGATCGACACCGTTGAAAGCATAGCCGCCGTAGGAGTTCGAAGAAGCCGTAATCGCACCGCCCGCCATGGCACAGAGCGTATTGTAAGGCTGCGTTATGACCGGCGACACGCTTTTGTCGCCCCCGTAGAACGGTACGCCGACGATAATTTTCGAATTGGGAACACCTGCGGCCGCATAGCCCGCAAGCGACTCTTTCAACACACGCATCGGCGCATGGGGATAACCCTCCTCCTCGGTACCGTAGGTGTCGTAGATCATCACGTTGATATGATCGACATAACCGGCGATCCGGCCGCCCATCGACTGGCCGCGCGTGCTGGAAGAGAGCGCCGCCGTCAGCTGCCGGACCTTCGTGCCGACAGGAAGTTCGGCCATCCGCGCCCGGATCTGCTGCAACAGATCGACCATATCGTCCTCGGGAACATGCAGGAACGGTTCCGACGACCAGTCCGTCTCCCAATCGACATCGATGCCGTCGAAACCGCGGGCATGCGCGTATTCGACAACCGCCCTGGCGAAAGCCGCCCGCTTCGCCGGATCGGTCCCCATGCGGTACATGTTACCCGCCGTGGCACCGCCGCCAACAACCAAAAACGCCTCCTGCGAAGAGGTCATGGCCGCACGGACCGTGTTCTGCTGCCGTTCGCGTTCGGGATTGACGTACCACACGCCCTGTGCGTCGGGCGATATGCCGAAACAATAGACCCGCGTGGGATATTTCAGGTAGGGATAATCAGCCGGCGACGCCGACGAGATGCGCCCGGCATTGGAGTAACCGGCGACGATACACCGGGAGACGGACGGCTTCGGCCCGTCGTGCTCCTCGTCGGAAGAGGAGGAACACGAAGAGCAGGAAGCGAGCGACACCAACGTCAGCGGAAACAGGAAATACGAAAAAAAGACATTTTTCATAATCGGATGCTTATTTCAGAAATTCGAAATCGTCATAGTAAAGGATGCGGTCGTTGTTCTCCGCCGGGGCATTGGAACCGTCGAAATTCGACATTGGACGGAAATCGAGCGTCGCAACACCGTCGAGATTCTCCTTGCCGAAGGTCTCCGGGAGATCGTAGACGAGCACGTTCCATTCGTCGGTCCGAACGATCTGCCGCCACTCGTCCTCAGTCGTGTAACGCTGTCCGTTGAGCGTCGTGGGACGACGGTTGATGCCCTGATCGAGCAGCTGCATGTAAGGCACATAGGAGTTCGTCCCGATCCAGACCTTCACCCGAACCGCACTGTACGAAGCGAGGTCGGACATCCCCGAAAGGTCGAGCCAGAAACGTCCCGACGTTGGATTGCTGGACGAAGACATATCGCTTTTGAGCACCTTCGCACTGCCGTTGACCGCCGTGACATGGGGATTCTCCACAACGGAAATCGACTTGTTCTGATCGACCAGCACCGAAGGAAGCGCCGCAGCCTCCTCCAAATCCTCGACCGAATGGCTGACAAGCAGCGACCAGGTCTTCTCGACACGCTCCTGCTTGGCGTTCACGCCCGTATAGGAGATCGAGAAAGTTCCCAGCTCGGAGAACACCCGGCGGAACTCCGCATCGGACGAAACGACCGCACCGTCCACCTTCCATTCGTGCACGAGCCCCTCGGCACCGCCCTTCACCGAAGTCGAGATCACCACCTCGTCGCCACGATGGCTGCCGATAGCCCCCGGCACGGGAGAGAATTCGATCGTCAGAGGCAGTTCGACCTCGGCCACCCGGACTGTCCAGCCCTTCGTGGCGGTCATCCGATAGGCGTTGACTCCTGCGTAGGCAAGCGTGAAGGTTCCCGGCTCCATGAACGTATGGATGAAATCGGCCGTCTCGGAAACGACTGTGCCGTCGATGCTCCAGGAGTGTTTCACTTCCTTATCACCGCCCACCACGGTTGCCGAAATACGCACCTCGTCGCCCTGATCGCAGGAAACCTCATCTCCGGAATCGGAAAATTCCACCTCCAGCGGAATCCCGTTGACTTTCACCTTATAGACTTTCGCAACACGGCCTCCGTCGTTGTACACTTCGCAGCGCACGGTATAAAGTCCCACCTGGGTGAATGCGTAGGTCATCGTCGGCGTCGAAGCGGCCGCCACTCCGTTCACATACCAGATGCAGCCGGCTTCCTCGTCGTTTTCGACGACAGCCTCGAACGTGATCTCCTCCTCCACATCCACCTCCATTTCGGCATCCGTCACGGGGAACGAAACGACGGGCGGCGCCACCGTTTCCGTCTTGTCATCGCTGCAACTTCCGAGCACGGCGAAGATTCCGGGCAGCAGCACCCACAACGCTTTTTTCAATACATGTTTCATAGTAGGTAAATTTTACAAGATAGGTTTCAGGTTTCAATTTTGAATGAAAATATGCTTCGCATAGTTGAATCCACACAGGTCGTAGATCCTGCGCAGCGACTGCATGCGCCGCACGAAATCGTCGTAGTCCTTGCGGTCATACGACCACCCGTTCTCGGCCATTGCGGCCATGCGCGGCAGCACCATGTACTCGACATGTGGCATGGAGGAGATGTACTCCGTCCAGAGGTTGGCCTGCACACCCAGAATCGCCTTACGCTCCCCGGCATCGAGCTGATCGTAGGGATCGTATCCATACACCTTGGAAACGGGGACATAGCCGCCGATGGCGAAAGGCTCGCGCTCCGTGTCCTGCGACTGGTAGTAGTCGAAATAGCTGAACTTCGAGGGCACCATGATGACCTTGTTGCCCCGCTTGGCGGCCTCGATCCCCGCCTGCGGACTTTTCCACGACATCACGGTCGCCGTCGGCGAAACACCCCCTTCGAGAATCTCCTCCCAGCCGATGATCCTGCGGCCTCGGCTGTTGACGAAGCGTTCGATACGTTTCATGAAGTAGCTTTGCAGCTCGTGTTCGTCTTCGAGCCCCTCTTCGGCGATCCGTTTCTGACAAACCGGACACTCCTTCCAGCGCGTTTTCGGGCACTCGTCACCGCCGATGTGGATATACTCCGAAGGGAAAAGCGCGATCACCTCGTCGAGCACGCCCTCCATGAACTCGAAAACCCGGTCGTTCCCGGCGCAGAAAACGTCGTCGAAGACGCCCCATGTCGGCGACACGGCATACCCCTCTCCGCGGCATCCCAATCCGGGATAAGCGGCCAGCGCGGCCAGCGCGTGTCCCGGCATCTCGATCTCGGGAATGACATCGATGTAACGGTCGGCAGCATAACGAAGCACTTCACGCACATCGTCCGCCGTGTAGAACATCCCCTTGCCATAGGGCTTGCCGTCGTATTCTTTGCTTGTCCGGGCATGCCCGACGACAGTCTGAGCGCGCACGGTGCCGATCTCGGTAAGCCGCGGATACTTGTCGATCGCCAGCCGCCACCCCTGGTCGTCGGTCAGATGCCAATGGAACGTATTGACCTTGTGCAACGAAAGGATGTCGAGATAGCGTTTCACCTCCTCCACGGTGCGGAAATGGCGGCAAACGTCGAGCATCATGCCCCGGTAGGCAAAAAACGGCTTGTCCTCGATCCGAAGCGCGGGGATCACCGTTTCACCCTCCCCGGCGCAGCAGGCAGCGATCTGTCGCAGGGTTTGCATGGCATGGAACGCTCCGCGGGGCGATCCGGCCGTGAGATCGATGCGCTGTCCGGAAACCTCGACGCGATACTCCTCCGCGGCGAGTTTCCGGTCGAGAGCGATGTTGACGGCACCTTTTTTCGCCTTCCCGCAAACCACGTCGGGTTCGAAGGAGACGATCCGTTCGAGCTGACCGGCGAAAATCCGGGCGGCAGGGAGCAGTTCGGAGACTGCTACCCGCAGTGCGAGCGGTTCCGAAAGACGGAACTCCTCGCTGTCCGAGACCTCCATGAAGAGCGGCCGGGGTACAACGTCGATCTGCTTTGCGGCAATGCCGCCAACGGCCGCCAACAGAACGGCAGCGGTTGTAAGAATGGTTTTCTTCATCTTATCGGGTGTTGTTTGTCAGTCGTTCGTAAAGCGATTTCATCTTCACCGAACGCATGGTGTTCATATACTCTATTTCACGCGCTTTGAGATAGCCGCCGTTGAGCCGTGCAAAACGACGGTCCAGCGTACGCGCTTCGGCGAGCAGCGTTTTCAGCCCGGACACCAGTTCCGGAATCCCGGAGCGGTCGAACGAAGCGGACTGGTAACGCGCCTCGACCGCCTTGAAACGCAGGTAATTGATCCGTATATCGAGCATCAGCAGATAGTGCGCCGCCTCTTCCGTCCCTTTGCGGGGTTTCAGCCGCGCCAGTTCGTCACGCATCCGCACGCATTCGTCGATCACCTCGCGCAGATCGCGCCCGGAGGCGTCCTTCGCTCCGGAATCCGAGACCGTCACGGTCTCTTGCGGCATCGAGAAATAGCGCCACAGCACACTGGCTCCCGCATCGTCGAGTCCCAGTTCCGTCCGGGCATACCGCAGCACGAACGCCTCCGGTTCGAACGGTGCATCAGTCACGAAGGCTTCGCAGCAGGCCGCTTCGAGAATCCGGAATGCCGACATCGGGTAAACCAGCCGCACAGGCTGCATCGAGAGAACCTCGTACCCGTTGTCGAACCAATAGCCGTAGGTGCCGCTCGTGGACCACGACGTTTCGATCATGCCTCCGTAGTCGTGCTCCCGTGCATATTCGACGAAAACAGCCAGGTTGTCGAAATGTTTTTTCCATTGCGTCAGGTAGATGTTGTCCGGTCCGGAACGCAATGCCGGAGCCCCCCACAGCTTCACGCCGCGGGAGAAGAGATTGGCCAGTTTGCCGAAACGGTCCGGCTCCCAGCCGTAGTTCCAGTCCACGAAGATCAGGTCGTCGGGCAATTCGTCGAGCGCTTCGGGGTATTTGAGAATGATGTCGGCCCAGATAACAGGCGTCTTGCCCAGACGGTGCACGATGTCGCACATCGCCTTGACATAGTCCACGAACAGCCGCGATTTCCCCTCCCGGTCGGCCACGGCACGACAATTCCCGCATAGACCGAGCAGATAGGTTTCGTCGGCGCCGATGTGGAAATATTTCGACGGATGGAGCGACGCCACCTCGGCGAACAGTCCCGAAAAGCAGGCCGTCGCCTCCGCAATTTTCAACGGGCAGACCTGCGAAGGGTCTTTGGGGTCCTCCCGCAGGGCGCGGTAACGCTCATGTCGCAGGATGTATTCGCAGTGCCCGAAGCAATTCTGCAAGGGAATGACCTCGACGCCCCGCCCGCTGCAATAATCGACAAACGAGATCACCTCCTCCCGGGTAAAAGCGGAGGCATTCGACAGCGTGGCATGCTTATCGAAAGGGAAAGCGGCCTCCCACTCCATGACGAGCGTGTTGATCCCCCGTTCGGAAATCCGATCGACGAGGCTTTTCATGGCGTCGAGCGTCATCACCTCGGTACGGAAATCGAGATGGAAGGCCCGGATAGGGAAATCCCCGGTTCGGGCAGCGCAGGTTCCGATGCCCGTCAAGAGCGTCAGCAAGGCTGCGGCAACAGTCAAAAAACGGTGTTTCATGGCAGCGTTTTCAGATTTTGATATAAATTTTCCGGCGGTACAGCACCAGTCCGAGGCTCCAAACCAGCAGAATGAAGCACAACGAATAGACCAGCGACCCCGAAGCGTCGCCGAACAACGGGTCAATCAGCGTCGTATAGAACCAGCTCTTAATCGAAAGGGCGCCCAACACAACCGACAGGACCCAGGCGGAGACATAGAGAAACAGCGGATTGACCCCGAACACCCGGAAAAATCCGGTCCACCGCACTTGTTTGCGCAGGTCGATCACCCAGCACAGCAGCCCCAGCAGCAGCGATGCGAACCCCGAAGTGGTCAGCGCGAACGAACTGCTCCAAATCTTTTTGTTGAGCGGATCGCCGTATTGCAGCAACAGCCCCGCAAAGAGCAGCGCCGTTCCGAATGCGAACAGACGGCCGAACCGCATCGGGGCATCCTCCTTTGCAAGCAGTATCCGCCCGGCGGCGCATCCCAGTAGGAACTGCGCGATCCGCGGCAGAGTGCTCAACAGCCCCTCCGGCTCGAAAGCCAGCCGCGAGCCGTCCGGCAGCCACTCCCTGTAAAGATGGCTCTCGCCCAAAACAGCCCGATCCACCACCGCGATGATGTTGTCGGCCGAAAGCGAATAACCGTTACCGGTTTGAAGCAGCACCAGATAGAGTAGCAGCAATCCTCCGGCGGCAGCGATCAGATGCCGGAAATGCAGACAGAGCAACGCCGCGGAACCGAACAGGTAGGCCAATGCCAGTCCCTGCAACACGCCCATAATCCGAAACGTCCGGAACGGAAAGGCCGTCTCGAACCAGGTCGCCCCGACAGGCGTCTGCCCGGAGAGGAAGTTCGCCGTGCCGTAACCGAAATAGCTGATCTCCTGCAACAACAGCCCCACGCCGAAAATGACCGCACTGCGGCGCAGAATCCGGGAAAAAGCCTCCCGGCCGGCGCCCTCGTACCGTTTCGAGAGGGAAAAGAAGGCCGACACCCCCATGATGAAGACGAAAAACGGATAGATCAGATCCGTCGGCGTCATGCCGTGCCAGAACGCATGCTGCAAGGGCGCATAAGCCTTGCCCCATACGGCGGGGTTGTTTACCAGAATCATGGCAGCGATCGTCATGCCGCGCATGACGTCGAGCGATAGCAGTCTTTCGGATTTCATCGTCTTTTCCATGAGTTGAAGAAAGCCCCGACATCCGGATTCCCGGACATCGGGACGCAAAAGGTCAATTAGGAGCCGTTACGGAGAGCGTATAGCGCATCGAGATGGCCCGCGAGCCGCGGACAGCCTCGAAACGCAGGGCGAAGGTCCCCGGCCGGGAGAACGTATAGACCAGGTCTTTCGAATGGCCGATCGCCTGCTCGTCGAGCAGCCAGGTGCACTCGACCGAACCGTCGTTCGGAGAGACGATCAGACTCAGTTTGAACTCCTCGCCGACAACGGCCGTCAACGATTCGGCGGTCTGGTCGTAGATGTAAAGTTCGTCGGCAGCGAAAGGCGGATTGCCTTCATCCTCGTCGCAGGCGAGACATACGAGTCCGGCCAGCAAAAGCAACATGTATTTCAGCATTTTCATAATCGTATCGTTTTTCGGGTTAAACACTTACTGCACATCCCACCATACCGGCACCGTCCAGTCGTCCGAACCGCCCATGCGGTCAACGGCCTCCTGCCAGTTCGCGGCGTTCTTGCTCTGCTCCTCGATCGGATAGGTCAGACGCAGCGGACGCTGGCCGTTCGACTGGTTCTCGGAGGGATAACGGTTGTACCACTTGCAGTAGGCCGTAGGCATGCCGTCCGTACGGCGCAGATTCGACCACGCCTCGATGGGGTCCATGAAGTGGAGAATCCAGATCTGCTTGTTGATCTCTTCGAGCGCCCGGGTGCCGCCCGCCGCCACCTCCGGGAGCAGGTAGGTCGTCATATAATCCCGGATCTCCTCATCCGAAGGCATGTCGGCGGCACTCACCCCGAACAGCGAGAACTGCTTCACGGCCGCCTCGTAGCCCTTGGCAAAACGCGACTCGACCGTCTCGGTGTCGATTCCCCAGCCGCGGACGGTCGTCTCGGCCAGCAGGAACTGTGTTTCGGCATAGCTCATGTGAATCCACGGACTGTCCACGGCCATGACGGTCCGCGAAGGCGAAAGACGATACATGGCATGGGGCACCGTATAGCTGCCGATCGCACGTTTCAGTTCAGCGCGTTCGTCCTCGGTCATCCACGTCGCGGCATCGACCATAGCGGACGTAATGCCCTGAGCCCAGACGCTGCGGGTCTTCGCCGCTCCCTGATAACCGTTCTCTCCGGGCCCCTGGTTGCCGCCGCCGTAGGTGAAGTCCTGAGCGGGCAGCGTGAGATAACCGCCGATGTTGATGTAACCGTCGGGGGTCGCGGCCAGATCGGCCGGCCCTTGATTGCCAGCGTATCCGGCATTGAACTTACGCATCAGCTCGGTCACCTCGACCGCGTCGCCCCAGGCGGGAAGCCCCGCTCCCGAAGTCGTCACATAAACCCCTGCGATGAGCAGCAGACGCGGATCGAGCGCCAGATAACGCCGATAGGGAGGCGTCGTGTACTGTTGCGGGTCCATCACACAGAGCGATTTGAAGAACTCCGTGGTCATCTTGTACTGTGTGATGCCGAGACCCGTATTGCCCGTCACCTGAAGAATGATGTCGGCATAGCCGTTGCCGGCCCCGAGCGTCTCGTAATCCTCGGCGTGTTTGACGGCCGCGATGTCGGCATTCGAAGTCATCACTCCTGCGGCGAACGCCTCGCGGGCTTTCTGCTGGGCCACATCGGGCTTCACCTTGATCAGGCGCATCGCCACGCGCAGTTTGAGCGAGGCGGCGAAACGCTTCCACTTCTCCACGTCGCCCCCGAAATAGCAATCCGTCGAAGGCGACGATTTCGAAGCGTCGAACTGCGCGAGGGCGTCGTCCAGACGCTCGAAGAAATCGTTGTAAATAGCCTCCTGCCGGTCGTATTTGGGCGAGAAGATCGACTGGTAATAACCCTGCCCTCCTTCGAAATATGGAACGTCGCCGTAACAGTCGGTCAGTTTGAGGAAGGTCTCCACACGCAGCACCTTGGCGATCGCGCTGTAATTGACCAGTTCGGGATCGTTGTCGGCGATATTTTCGAGCGCCACGATATTCTTCACGGCCTCGGGATAGAACAGGTCCTGCCACAGGCGTGCGAAGTAACCGTTGTTGCGAATACCCTTGCCGCCGTATTCGACATTTCCCCACGAGCCGCTCCAATGGTTGACCCATTCGCCGGGATAGGAGAAGAAGCGCGCCGCATTCTGACGGCCCATCGAGTGAGACATCTGGATGGTCGGAACCAACAGCGAAGGGTCGATGCTTCCGTTGGCTTTCGTCGGGTTGACATTCAGTTCGGTCAGGTCGCTGCAACCGCCGGCAACGGCCGCAAGCGCCGACAAGAGATATAATGATAGCTTTTTCATGGTCGCAAGATCGTTTAGAATTTAACTTTGATGCCGAAACCGAAGGTTCTTCTCGAAGGCAGCGAAGGCGGGGACGAACTTGCCGAACTCGCGGATTGCCTTCACATCCTGCGTGCGCATATCTGCGACGCACTGAATGATTTCGGACATCGTGAGCAGATCGTCGATCATCAGCTCATACTTGTCCTTGGGGATAGATACGGCTTCATCATCCGCCGCGTCAGCGAACGGGGTATTCTCATCGCTGTTGCTGCACTTGGGAACATCAACCTTGAAGTAGAAACCGATCATATCCACAGATACCTTGGTCATAATCTGACGCGCCTCCTTGACCTTTTCGTCGATGTCCTCCCTCACATGGAGGTAGGCGCGGTGATGCTTCTTGAGGTCGCTTTCCAGTCGGATCAGATCGGTCAGCTCCCACAGAGCCTTAAACAGCGCGGAGGTGTTCTCTCCGTATTCGATAGCGTCCGCGTAGGGAATGGTAATCATCTTGTTGTTCATATTCAAAAATCCTCCTTAGTTCTGTACGGTTTCTTCGGGTTTGGTGGTCATGATGCGGTAGAGCTGGGTGTCCTTCGGGAAATCGTCCTTGAAGGGAACGATGGTCGAGCCGTAGAAGATCAGCCCCTCACCGGCATTGGAGTTGGTGATGTAGTTCTGCTGGCTGGGCGAGATGTTCAGTGCCTTCGAGAGAATCTGCCGGTCTCCGGACGCCTGATTCAGAAGGTAGACAAAATCCGAGTTTTCAAAGATGTTCTCCACCTCGCGGGAGGCAAGCAGATCCTTGACGTTCTGGGTGATGCCGGTCGGGATGCCGCCCCATTTTCTGAAACGCTTCCAGATTTCCACGCTATACGCGGCGGTCTGTTCCTCTTTCAGCAAAAGATGGAACTCGTCCATGTAGTAGCGCGTTGCCTTGTGCTGGGCGCGGTTGATGGTCACTCTGTTCCACACCTGATCCTGAACGATCAGCATACCGAGCTTTTTGAGCTGCTTGCCGAGTTCGCGGATGTCATAGCAGACGAAGCGGTTGTTGACATCCACATTCGTTCTGTGATTGAA